>Ga0134124_10001361_pt1 | contig 19681 bp, 10 predicted proteins | sample KB304_FD_96880 | JGI IMG/M metagenome (GOLD analysis project Ga0134124, IMG submission 96880) | Terrestrial soil microbial communities without Nitrogen fertilizer from Kellogg Biological Station, Michigan, USA - KB3-0-4 | ecosystem: Environmental > Terrestrial > Soil > Unclassified ...
GCTGGGCCGTCAGGATCGGGCGCAGCTCGTCGCGGTTGGCGGTGCGGTCGGCGTTATGGGCGAACCTGGGGTCGTCCGCGACCTCCGGGATGCCGAGCACCTCGCACAGCCGGCGGAACTGGCCGTCGTTGGCGGCGGCCACGATGAGGTCCTTGTCGGCCGCGGGCAAGGGTTCGTACGGGAAGACGCTGGGGTGCGCGTTTCCCATCCGATAAGGAACCACCCCACCCGCGACGTATGCGGAGCTGTGGTTGACCAGCCCGGTCAGCGCCGAGGAGAGCAGGTTCACCTCCACCAGCTGCCCCTCCCCGGTGGCATCGCGGTGCCGCAGCGCCGCCAGGATGCCGATGGTGGCATGGTTACCAGCCATCACGTCGAACACCGAGATCCCGGCTCGGAATGGCGGGCCATCCGGGTCGCCGGTCAGACTCATCAGACCGGACATCGCCTGCACCATCAGGTCATAACCCGGCACGTGCCGGCCGGCGCCGGAACCAAAGCCGCTGATCGAGGCGTAGACGACGCCCGGATTGGCGGCCCGCACCGAGGCGAAGTCCAACCCGTACCGCGCCAGCCCGCCCGGCTTGAAGTTCTCGATCAGGACATCCGCGCGGCGCGCCAGCTCGCGAGCGATCTCGGCGTCGGCCTCGTCCCGAAGATCGAGCGCCATGGACCGTTTCCCACGGTTGACACCCAGGTAGTACGTCGACACCTGGCCCCGCACGGGGGGCATCCAGGTCCGGGTGTCGTCGCCCCCGGGCCCCTCCACCTTGACCACCTCGGCACCCAGGTCCGCGAGCAGCATCGTGGCGTACGGCCCGGCGAGGATCCGGGAGAAGTCCGCCACCAGAATCCCCGACAACGGTCCTGCGGCCTCTCTCCCGGCCGCCGGAGTCGTCCCTGGCATCGAGTATCACCTCGCTGTCCGTCATACGGACACTTGTCCGATGAACGAATCGTGCCCTTGGCGCAGCCGGTCGGTCAAGGGACGTGACGGGACACTGGTCCGGGGAGCCCGATACGCGCGGCGGGCACCTCGCCGCAGGGGCGACCCCGCCGAGGCGGCTGACCCGCCGCGATCTGGGCGGCGAGAGGCCGCCGCGCGGTCATGCGACCGCCGATGGCACACGGCCGCGAGCCGGGCTGTTCCTCGCCGGATGCTCAGGCTTCCACCCGGTTGCGTCCGCCGCCCTTCGCCCGATACAGCGCGGCATCGGCGAGGTTGACGAGCGATGCCGGGGCGCTGCCTGGTGTTGGTGTCGCCGCGGCGACGCCAATGCTCACGGTGACGATGTGGCTGGGGGCCGGCGGGTGGGGTTCGGCCAGCTCCGCGATGGCCGAACAGAGGCGCCGGCCCAGCCGGGCGGCGGCGGCGTTGTCGGTGTGGGGCATCACCAGCGCGAACTCCTCGCCGCCGTAACGGGCGACGAGATCGGTGGGGCGGGTGATGTCAGCCAGGTGAGTGGCGACCTGCCGCAGGCAGCGGTCGCCGGCCGAGTGTCCGAAGTGGTCGTTGTAGAGCTTGAAGTGATCAATATCGATCATGGCGAAGGCTAGCGGCGCGGCCTGCTGCCGGGCTCGGCTCCATTCCGAGTCGAGGACGTCCTCGAGGCGTCGCCTGTTCGCCAGGCCCGTCAGCGGGTCGGTGATCGAGAGCTGTTCCAGGCGCTGGTTGGCGGCGGCGAGCTGCTGGGTGCGCTCAGCGACCTTGCTTTCCAGGGACGTGTAGACCTGAGCGTTCTCGAGGGAGACGGCCAACTGCCCGGCAATGAGCATGATTCCTTCGAGGCGGTCCGTGGTGAACGCGCCATGGATCATTCGGTTCTCGAGAAGCAGCATGGCGCGCAGCCTGCCGCGGATCATGATTGGCACGGCCAGGAGCGAGCAGCGGTCCAGGTTCAGGACGTACGGGTCGCGGGCGAAACGGTCATCGTGGGTGGCGTCGGCGACGACGAGCGGTTCGTGGGTACGTTCGGCGTACCAGATGACCGAAGGTGGCAGCAGCCGCCGTCTGCCGGCGTCTTCCAGCGCGACGGTACCGCCGTCGCTCGTGACCACCCGCCAGCCATGGTCGTTCTGGTCGCGCAGCAGCAGGTGGACGCTGGTGGCGCCGGTCATCGCCGAGAGGATTCCGACGACTCTGGCCTGTAGGCCGTCGATGTTGGTCTCGGAGCTGAGGGCCTGTGAGGCCGTGACGATGCCCAGCAGGTCGATGGTGCCGGTGGTGACCGTGGATCGCTGGGCGGCGGGCTGCGCCGGTGGCCCCGTGGCCGGCTGCGCGCCGGCGGGCTCGGCCCGCAGGGTCGGGTAGGCCCAGTCGAGCTGGCTGACCTTGGCGGTGGCGCCCCAGGCCAGGTACTGCCGACGGACGCCGACCAGGAGCGTGTTGCCGGTCTGTTCCATGCCATGGGCGAGGAAGAACCGGGCGGAGCGTTCCAGGATCAGTGCCCGATGCCACGGACGTGCACGCGCGGAGACCTCGCGTTGGGCCGCGTCGTAGGTGTACGACGCCTCGCGGAAGTTGCCGGCGGCCCAGGCACGTTCGGCCTCCGCCAGGCGCAGGAGGTGTCCGAAGTTGAACGGCGCGTCCACCGCGCGCGCCGACAGCCAGGCGATCTGCTCGTCCAGTTCGGCCAGTATCGCCACGCGCCGCGCGGTCTGGGTCGCGCGGGCCTGCGCCGCCAGCGACAGTGCTCGTAGCAGGCGCGCGATCGCTACCGGATACTGCGCCTCGACGGCTGACAGGAGCGGCATCGCGGCCGCGGTGTGTCGCTCCAGCTCAGCCGGACGATCGAGGACGGCCGCGGCCAGCGCCCGCGCGACGCGCAGGTAGGCGGCATTGAGCCGGTCGTCGGCGAGCATGCTGAGCCGCGCCGCCTCGTCAGCCGCCGAGGCGGCGCCCTCGCCGCGCAGTACGCGGACAAGCTGGCGATATGTGCGAAACGTCTCCTCGGCGTGGTCGTTGCCGGTACGTACAGCCAACGCCAGCGCCTCGTCGACCTCCGTGACAAGGACGTCGAGCGATGGTGCGCAGTCAAGCAGGTAGGAGAGCAACGGGGAGTACACCCAGCAGCCGTTCTGCAGATCGCCGCCGCGCAGCAGGCCCTCCAGTGCGCAGCGGGTCGCCCCGACGCAGTCCTCGAGGGGGTCGAACCAGTGGCCGGTACTGATCATGTTCAGGAACTGCGCGTGCCATACCTCAGGCTCATAGCCGCGTGCCCGGGAGACAGCGAGAACCCGCCGCAGCACCCGGCACCCGGTGCGGTAGTCGCCCCTGCGGGCGACGGTGACGACCGAGGCATGGCTGGCTGGGCCGACAAGACTGGGATCCGGGCCGTAGCGCGCCCACATCTCCAGCGTCGTCACGGTCAGCCACGCCATCATCGCCTGGTCGCAGAAGAACGCCGGCGGCATCAGCCGGCCGATCAGCTTGATCGCGTCAAGCCGCGAACGCTCGGTGATCGCCGGTCGCCGCAGGTCGTCGGACTCGCTGGTCTGGTCGATCCACTGGTAGATCACGTCGAGCCCGCGGTTGATCTCGGCGTCCAGCGCGTCCCGTTCCGGCACCGAGATGCCGAGCTGTCGTAGCTGGTCGAGGCCGAGCCGCATCGCCTCGCTGGCGCGCTTCCGGTTCGTGAGGGAACTGACCTGCACCACGGTGGCGGCCGTGCGCTGCACGGGGCGGGTACACAGCCGGCTGATGGTCACATAGGCCTCGTCCGCGTCCTGGAGCCGGCCGAGGCTGTACAGAGCCGCGTGCCGCTCGGTGTGGACCGTGATCAACTGGTCGGTGTCGGTCGGGTCGACGAGCGCGACCGAGGCGGTCAGCAGGCGCTCCACCAGCAGGTAGTTGCTCAGCACCTTCGCCTCGTCGGCCGCACGCCGGAACAGCCCGGCCACCAGCCGCCGTTCCCCGGCCGCATGCACGGCGTCCGCGACGGGCAGGTACTGCTCCGCCGCCACAGTGAAGTACTCGCCTCTGTCAGCGAGACGCCGGGCGACCCGCAACCGGGTGGCGCGTAGTGTCCGCGGGGCGATGCCGCTCAGAACGAACGCCTGCGCCTGGTCGTGGTGAAACCGCGCACTCGGCCGGTCATCGGACTCCAACACCAGAAACCCGTCGGCGAAGGCCGGAGCGAGCCGCCGCTCCACCTCGTCCTCCTCGAGCCCGGTCGAAGCCGCGAGGAGGTCCAGGTCGACGCGACCCGCAAGGCCCGCCATCACCTCGATCATCTGACGAGTATTCGGTGGCATGGCCGCCAGCCGGTCGGCCAGCAGCGCCGTCACATCCACACGATCCAGCCGGCCGCTCAGCGCGGCCTGGTTCCATCGCCAACCGGTGTCGGCCGGGGCCAGGACGCCCTCGTGACGAAGCGCCCCCAACAGTTCCACCGTGTCGTATGGATTTCCCCTGGTCACCGGCGCGATCAGCCGTGCCAGCTCGGCGGCGCTCTGGGGCCCCACACGCAGCAGATCGGCCACCATGGCCGTCTGGCCCTCCGGTGACAGGTTGCCAAGCCGCACAACGTGGGCCCCCGCCTGTCGACGCCAACGCGCGAGCATCGGCGTCAGCGGATGGGCGGCGTCGACCTCGCCTTCCCGGTAGGCGCCGACCAGGAGCAGCCCCTCGACCTGCTCCTCACCGCCGAGGATCAGGTCGACGAAGCCCAGCGGCGTCCGCCCCGCCCACTGCAGGTCGTCGACGACGAACACCACCGGCCGCTTCCGCGACGCGACGGCCCGCAGGACCTCCACCGCCGTCCGCTCCGCCCGCGCCTGCGCGGTCATCGGATCTCCCGGCTCCGGGGGCACCTTCAGAAACGCCGCCAGCTCCGGCACGACCGCGCTCGCGAGACCGGCGTTGGGTCCCAGCCCTTCCAGCATCCGGCCCCGCAGCTCGACCAGGTAGTCCTCCGGCTCGGCCAACAACAGCCGACCCAACGCCCGAAAAGCCTGGCGAACCGCGTCGTACTCCTGATCCCGGCGATATTGGTCGAACTTCCCCGACACGAACCAGCCGTCGCAACCGGCCACGATGGGCCGCAGCTCGTGGACGAGGGCCGTCTTACCTACCCCGGAGGCGCCGCCGATGACGAGCCCGCTGCAGCGGCCCGCCATCGCCTCGGCGAACGCCGCGTCCAGCTCGCCGATCTCCTCCTCTCGCCCGGCCAGCCGGGACGGCAGGAGAGAGAACACCGGAAGATCATGCTGGCCAGGACGCACCGCCTCGGCACCCTGGCGCACCAACCCGAGGTCATGCACCAGCCCGTCGGCGCTCTGATAGCGATCGTCCGGCTCCTTCTCGAGCAGGTGCATGATGATCGCCGACAGGCCGGGCGGGAGCGCCGGATTCACCACCTCCGGCGGCACCGGCACCCGGGTCAGATGATCATGAGTCATCCGCAGCGGATCGCCGGTACCGAACGGCGGCGCGCCAGTGGCCAACTCGTACAGCGTCGCCCCCAGCGCGTAGAGGTCGGCCCGGTGGTCGACCGGACGACCCGTCCGGCCAGTCTGCTCCGGCGCGAGATACGGCAGGGTTCCGACAAGCTCCGTCAGGTGGACGAACTCCGGCGCAACCGTCGGGAACGTGGTCGCCAGCGCGAAGTCGATCAGGATCGGCGCGGCCCGGCCCCCGCTCACCACGACGTTCGCCGGGTTGATGTTCCGGTGCACCACGCCCCGGCGGTGCATCCCCGCCACCGCGCGTGCGAGCGACGCGGCCAGCTCCGCCAGCTCGGCCGCGTCGAGCGGGGTGGTCCGCTCGGACAGTGCCGTACCGTCGACATCGGCCAGCAGGACCGACCCCCGCTGGACGCATAGCGGCTTCGGCGCCGCGAGCTGCGCGACCCCCTCCGCGCCGGCCAACCGCTCGAGGATCTCCACCTCGTGGCGTAACCGGGCCTGCGCGGCGGGCCCCAGCGGCTCCTTCTGGATCACGCTTCCGACCCGGAAGACCAGCCGGGTCACCCGGGTCTGCTCCGACTCATGGAGCAGCTGCGTACGCACGACCGGCGGATCCCGGCCCTGTGTCATCCGCTGGATTCCATCCATCAACGCTCCTACGCCCGCCCAGAGTGTTCCCACGTCTGGTTGCCCCGATACGGGAGCGGCAAAGGGGTGGCCTCCGGGTGCCCAGAAGTCGATACCCCAGCAGTGCGTGGACGACCCGGCCGGCGTGATCAGGGACTGACCCCTGCGCCCGCGAGCGTCAGGCCCGGCGGGCGCACGTCCGTGTCAGCGCCCCCACGAGGCCGGGGATGGAGCGATCGACCGAGACCCGATCAGATCGCCAGCCCCGAAGCTCGCCAGTGCGGCGCCGGCCGGACTCGTCGACGCTTGCCGCAGTCGCCTTCTCGAAGTCGCCCACGGCGTTCAGGTCTCTGTCGCGCGGTAGCTCACAACGTCGGACAGGAGGAGGCACCGCCCCGCCCGCGGGGGGCGGGCGGGTGCCGCGGTCGGAGGGTGGCGACGGAACAGGCGGATAACCTTCTGGGGTGACGGACTACGGGCGCGATGACAGGCGGCCAGGCGAACGGAACGGCTCCGGCGAGGTCCCGGCGGCCGGCAGCGCGGACGCCGAGCTGGCGCGGGTGGAGAAGGCGCTGGCCGGGCGCTTCCCACACAAGATGGTTCCCGATCTGGACCGGATCCGTGACCTGGTCGACCTGCTCGGCCACCCGGAGCGGGCCTTCCCCGCGGTGCACCTGACCGGGACCAACGGCAAGACCTCCACCGCCCGCATGATCGACGCCGTGCTGCGTGGCTTCGGCCTGCGCCCGGGGCGCTACACCTCCCCGCACCTGGAGAGCGTCACCGAGCGGATCAGTGTCGACGGCCAGCCGGTGAGCGCCGAGGTGTTCGCCCGCGCCTATGACGACGTGGCGCCGTACGTCCAGATCGTCGACGGCCGGCACCCCGAGCGGGTCACGTTCTTCGAGCTGCTCACCGCGATGGCCTTCTCCGCGTTCGCCGACGCGCCGGTCGACGTCGGGGTGATCGAGGTCGGCCTCGGCGGCACCTGGGACGCGACCAACGTCGTCGACAGCCTCGTCCAGGTCGTCACGCCCATCTCGCTGGACCACCGGGAGCTCGGCTCCACCGTCGAGGAGATCGCCACCGAGAAGGCCGGGATCCTGCGGCCGGACTCGGTCGCGGTGCTCGGCCAGCAGCCGCTCGGCGCGGACAGGGTCCTCGCCGCCCGCGCGGCGGAACTCGGCACGACGCTGGTGCGGGAGGGGCTGGACTTCGGGGTGGCGCGTCGGCGGGTCGCCGTCGGCGGCCAGATGCTGACGCTGCGCGGCCTCGGCGGCGTCTACGACGAGATCTTCCTGCCCCTGCACGGCGAGCACCAGGCCCACAATGCCGCCTGCGCGCTCGCCGCCGCGGAGGCGTTCCTCGGTGGCGGGTCGAACCCACTGGACATCGAGGCGGTCCGCTCCGGTTTCGCGGCCGCTTCGTCGCCGGGGCGCCTGGAGGTCGTCCGCCGCTCGCCGACGATCGTGCTCGACGGCGCGCACAACGTCGCCGGCGCGCAGTCGCTGGTCGCGGCGCTGACCGACGCGTTCCAGTTCGACCTGCTGGTCGGAGTCGTCGGGCTGCTCGCGGACAAGGACGCACAGGCGATCCTCACCGTGCTGGAGCCGGTCTTCAACTCCGTCGTCGTCACGCAGAGCTCCTCGCCGCGGGCCCGGTCGGCCGATGAGCTGGCCGCGGTAGCGGTCGACGTGTTCGGGGCCGACCGGGTCGAGGTCGCGCCCCGGCTGGACGACGCGATCGACGCGGCGGTGCGGCTGGTCGAGGAGGACGCGGAGCTCGGTGGGGGCGGTGTCATCGTCACCGGCTCGCTGACCACGGTTGGCGAGGCCAGGCACCTGCTCGTCGGCTGACCTCCCAGTGGTCGGCGGTGGTGGCGGATCGGCGGCTGGCGCGGACAGGGTAGGTTGGGCGCCAAGCTCTGTGGGTTATGTCGGCCCTGTCCGCGCTGGTTCGCGTACGCGGTCGCGACCTCAGCAGACCGTTGACACGAACAAACCTTGACACGAACAAAGGAGTCCTGTGTCCGCCGAGCGCACTCTCGTCCTGGTCAAGCCCGACGGCGTCAGCCGTGGCCTCGTCGGGGAGATCATCAGCCGGCTGGAGGCCAAGGGCCTCGCCCTGGTCGCCCTTGAGCTGCGCACCCTGGAGAAGGTGACCGCCGAGACCCACTACGGCGAGCACGCTACCAAGCCGTTCTTTGGCGAGCTGGTCGAGTTCATCACCTCCGGCCCGCTGGTCGCCCTGGTCGTCGAGGGCCCCCGCGCGATCGAGGGCGTGCGTGGCCTGATGGGCGCCACCGACCCGGTGAAGGCCGTGCCCGGCTCGATCCGCGGCGACTACGCCCTGGAGATCGGCCAGAACCTCGTGCACGGCTCGGACTCGCCCGAGTCGGCCGCCCGCGAGATCGAGCTGTTCTTCCCCGGTCTGAAGGGCTGACCCACCCGGCCGACGCCGCGGGGCCGACGTCGCGGGGCTGACGCGGCCCGGCCGACGACGCCCGCCCGGGCAATCCGGGCGGGCGTTTCACTTTCCGAGGGTGAGCCGGCCGTGCCGCCGGCGTGGCGCCGGGCGCCGACGGTCGGGGTGGGCTGGCCGGCGCGCCGCGGCGGTTCGGCTGGTACGGGCGGCCTGCCGGGCCGGCGGGCCCGGCAGCGTGTGCCGCGTGCCCGGGGCCGTCCCGGTCTCGCCACCCGCGGGCCCGCGCGGCGGTCCTGGTCGGGATGCCCGGTCGGCACCATGGGTGACACGGTCGCGGTGGGTCGGCAGCCTGTCGGTGGGGCGGTCTAGGCTTTCGATGTCTCCGCTGGAGAGTCGGGCCGGGCGCCCGATCACCCGGATCGCGGCGCCGGAAACCGGGCCCGCAAGGAAATCCGGGTAATCAGGCAGCCGGTACGCCTCGATGGAAACTCATGTCAGTCCCCGCACGTTGCTCGTGAAACCCCCGCAATCCGCAGGTCCTCGCGATTCCCTCGCGCCGGATCGTCTCCGGCGTGGATCGCGACGCCCTGAGCCCCCAGAACCCTGATCGTGTTCGAGGCCTCGGGGCCGAGCCGGGCGGGTCCGGCCTGCCCGGACCCGGCCGCCGGCGCCGAGCCCGCATCTCCGGGAAGGTCGGCCCGACGATGTCCAGTTCCCTGTCGTTCCTCGGCCGTGACATGGCGGTCGACCTTGGCACCGCCAACACCCTCGTGTACGTGCGTGGCCGGGGCATCGTGCTCAACGAGCCGAGCGTCGTGGCGATCAACACCACCACGACCGGCATTCTCGCCGTCGGGACCGATGCCAAGCGCATGATCGGCCGGACGCCGGGTAACGTCGTCGCGGTCCGCCCCCTCAAGGACGGCGTCATCGCCGACTTCGAGACCACCGAGCGGATGCTGCGCTACTTCATCCAGAAGGTGCACCGCCGTCGGCACTTCGCGAAGCCACGGCTGGTGGTCTGCGTGCCGAGCGGCATCACCGGGGTGGAGCAGCGGGCGGTCAAGGACGCCGGCTACGAGGCCGGCGCCCGGCGCGTCTACATCATCGAGGAGCCGATGGCAGCCGCCATCGGCGCAGGTCTGCCGGTGCACGAACCGACCGGCAACATGGTCGTCGACATCGGCGGCGGCACCACCGAGGTCGCGGTGATCTCACTCGGCGGCATCGTTACCAGCCAGTCGATCCGGATCGCCGGCGACGAACTGGACACGGCGATCATCTCCTACGTCAAGAAGGAGTACTCGCTCATGCTCGGCGAGCGGACCGCCGAGGAGATCAAGATGGCGATCGGGTCGGCGTACAAGGTGCCGGACGAGCCGAGCGCGGAGATCCGCGGCCGGGACCTCGTGACCGGGCTGCCGAAGACGATCGTCGTCACGGCGGAAGAGATCCGCAAGGCGATCGAGGAACCGGTGAACTCGATCATCGACGCGGTCAAGGTGACCCTGGACCGGTGCCCGCCGGAGCTCGCGGGGGACGTGATGGACCGCGGCATCGTGCTGACCGGCGGCGGCGCGCTGCTGCGCGGGCTCGACGAACGGCTGCGCAACGAGACCGGGATGCCGATCCACATCGCGGACAACCCGCTGCACTCGGTCGCGATGGGTTCGGGCAAATGCGTCGAGGAGTTCGAGGCCCTGCAGCAGGTCCTCATCTCCGAACCGCGGCGGTAGTAGTCCGGGAGCTGGGTTCGCCGGTCAGCTGTTGGGCCTGTCCAAAACTGGTGGCCACTATGGCGCCGGTCGAACAACGTCTATCGGAATCGGACGGAACGGGAACGCTGGTGTGTCCCGGTTCGTCCGTGCCGTGGGACGGTCCCGTGCGACCGCCGAGCGCCTTCGGCGTGAATGGGCGCGATTCTGCTTAGTTGTTTCGTCAAAGGCCATGCACGGCTCGCGGCCGGCGCGCTGGCCGGGTGCGGTACCGGGCGCGGGGCCGGTGCCGGGCGAGGGGAGTGAGGGATCGTCGTGGGTCGTGACCTCAGACGTTCCCGAGTCGTCGTCGCCGTGCTGCTCGTCCTGACCTTCCTGCTGATCACGATCGACTACCGCACCAGCGAGAGCAGCGGCGGTCCCCGCGGGTTCGTGCACGGCGTCGTCGGCGGCATCGAGTCGGGCGTCACGGCCGTGACGCGCCCGATCGGGCGGACGCTGTCGTCGCTGTTCCACCCGAACCGCTACCACGACCGCGCCGACAAGCTGGAGCAGGAGAACGCCGTCCTGCGTCGCCAGCTCGCCGACCAGGGCACGGTCACCCAGCTCGCCGGCCAACTATCCGCGTTGCGGCTGCTCGCGGACAAGGGCCAATACACGATCGTGCCCGCCCGGGTGCTCTCGATCGGCGATGTCAGCGGCACCGACTGGACGGTGACCGTCAACGCCGGCAAAGCCGACGGCCTGTCCGTCGACAAGATCGTCCTCAACGCCGAGGGCCTAGTGGGCACGGTCGTCTCCATGACCGAGCACACGGCGGTCGTCCGGCTGTTCTGCGACCCGCGCAGCCGGATCGGGGCCCGCCTCGAGGGCACCCAACTGCTCGGCGCCGTAGCGGGCGGCGCAGGCCCGGACAAGCTGACCTTCACGCTGTACGACGCGTCCTACCAGGTCCGCCCCGGGCAGCGGCTGGTGACCTTCGGCAGCCTGGACTATGTCGCCGGCGTGCCGATCGGCGAGGTCACCAAGGTCACCGAGGTCGGCGGGCTCTCCCGCACGGCCGAGGTGAAGCCATTCGTCTCGGTCGGCACCCTCGACCTGGTCGGGATCGTGATCGGCGAGCCGGCGACGGACCCCGGCGACCGGGTGCTGCCGCCGCGGCCGGTCCCGTCCAGCCCGCCCCCGGCGCCCTCCGCGCCGCAGCCCCCGGCCGGCACGGCGCCCGCGACGGCCAGCCCCGCCGCCACGCCGGCCGGGGCGAGGTGACGCGATGACCGTCCAGATCTGGGAGCCGGACCGCGACGAGGACAGCCTGCACGGGCCGACCTTCGCGGCGGTCACGTTCCTGCTGCTGGCGGCTGTGATCGCGCAGGTGAGCGTGGTCGCGCGGCTGCCGCTGCCCGGCGGGCGTCCGGACCTGGTGCTGACGCTGTTGGCCACGGCCGCGCTCGTCCTCGGTCCGGTCAACGGCGCCGTGCTCGGCTTCGTCACCGGGCTGTTCGGCGACCTGTGCTCCACGCACGTGCTCGGCGAGTCCGCGCTCGTGTTCCTGCTGGTCGGCTACCTCGTCGGCCTGATCGCCGACGCCACCGAACGGTCAGCCCTGGTGGCCCTGGCCGCCGTCTCCGGCGCGGTCGCCGCCGGCACTGTCGCGGACGTCGCCGTCGCCGTGCTGCTCGGCGCCGACGGCCTCGCCAGCCCCGGCCAGACGGTCGTGCGCGCATTGATCGCCGGCCTCTACGCCACGCTGTTCGCCCCGTTCCTGTTCCCGGCGCTGTCCGCCGTCGCCCGCCGGACCAGGCGGGTGAGACGCAGGTGAACGATCGCCTGCGCCTGCGCCTCGTCATCCTGCGGGTGCTCGCCGCCTCGCTCCTGGTGACGCTGGGCGCGCGGCTGTGGGTGCTGCAGGTGCTCGACGGCGCGCACTACCGCAGGGTCGCCGAGGACAATCGGGTTCGCGAGGTCGTGACGCCCGCGCCGCGCGGGCTGATCCTCGACGACCAGGGCAAGTCGCTGGTCCGCAACCGCACGTCGCTGGTCATCTCGGTCAACCGGTCGACGACCGACCGCCAGCGCGACGGCGGCAGGGCGGTGTTCGGGCAGCTGTCCTCGGTGATCGGTATGTCCGTGGCCGACATCGAGAAGAAGGTCCGGTTCTGCGGGCCGAAGGTCCCGCAGCCCTGCTGGAACGGCTCGCCCTACCAGCCCGTCCCGATCGCCAAGGACGTCACGCCCCAGCAGGCCCTCGCGGTCATCGAGCACCCGGACCGGTTCCCCGGCATCACCGCCGATCTCGAAGCCGTCCGCGAGTACCCGTACGGCCCGCTCGCCGCGCACGAGCTCGGCTACCTGGCGCCGGTGACCCAGAGCCAGCTCGACGCCCAGGACGCGAAGCTAAAGGAGGAGGGCAAGCCCAGCTCGGACGGCGTCTACCACCTCAACAGCCTGGTCGGCGTCGCCGGGCTGGAGTCGGTCTACGACTCGGCGCTGCGCGGGACCGATGGTGTCCAGGGCCTGGAGGTCGACCGGTTCGGCCGGGTCGCCGGAACGGCGTCGGACACGGCCCCGGTCGCCGGTGACGACCTGGTCCTCAACCTAGACCAGGGCGTGCAGGCAGCCGCCGAGCAGGCGCTGCAGAGCACCCTGGAGAAGCTGCCCGGGGGAGCGAAGGCCCGCACCGGGTCCGCGGTGGTGCTCAACGTCAGGACCGGCGGCGTGATCGCGCTGGCCAGCCTGCCGTCGTATGACCCGTCGGTGTTCGTCGGTGGCATCTCCCAGCAGGACTACCAGGCGCTGTCGGACCGGGCGAACGGCATCCCGCTGCTGTCCCGGGCCTATCAGGGCTCCGGCCCGGCCGGCTCGACGTTCAAGATTGTCTCGACCGCGACGGCGATGACCGACCTGGGCGCGAAGCCGAAGCAGACGTTCCCGTGCTCGCCGTCGCTGCAGATCGGCGGCCAGACCTTCCACAACTTCGACGGCGAGTCGGCCGGGCCGATCACGCTGCACCAGGCACTGGTGATCTCCTGCGACGTCATCTTCGACCAGTTCGCCTATGACGAGTGGCTGCGGGACGGCGGCCTGCGCAACGGCAAGGGCCCCTATCGGCCGGCCGCCGAGAACTTCGTGAACATGGCCGAGGCGATGGGCTTCGGCTCGAGGACCGGTCTCGACCTGCCCGGGGAGACCGCCGGCGCCGTGGTTGGCCGGGCGGACGCCGTGAAGATCTGGGACGAGCTGAAGGCCTCGTACTGCCGACGGGCGCACACCGGCTACCCGGAGGAGAAGGACCCCGCCACCGCCCGGCGCTACCAGCAGTACGCGGCCGAGGCGTGCGTCGACGGCTACCTCTACAACGGGGGCGCCGCGGCGCAGTTCGCCATCGGGCAGGGCCAGTACGTGTCGGTGAGCCCGCTGCAGCTGGCCGTGGCCTACGCGGCGATCGCCAACGGAGGCACCGTCTACGAGCCGCAGCTCGCCAAGGCGATCGTCGACTCCAACGGCAAGGTCGTGAAGCGGTTCGACCCCGTGGTCAAGAACAAGCTCCCGGTGCCGCAGGACGTGCTGGCCTACATCCGAGATGCCCTGCACGGCGTCACGACCGAGCCGGGCGGGACCGGCACGGGCGTGTTCGCGGACTGGCCGAACAACATCATCCCGATCGCGGCCAAGACCGGTACGGCCGAGGTCGAGGGCCACCACGACACGTCGTGGTTCGCCGCCTTCGCGCCGGCGAACGATCCGCAGTACGTCGTCGTCGTGCAGATCCCGGACTCCGGCCAGGGTGCCCTGTACGCCGGTCCGGCGGTGAAGTCGATCTATCAGGCGATCTTCGGGATCGGCCGGCCGGCCGCGCTGCCCGGGGGTCTGCCGCCGTCGTCGCTGCCGTCGGTGGATCCGGACACGGCGGCCGCCACGAATCCGCAGGCGGCCGGTGGTGTCGCACCGGCCGTGGCGATCAGCCCAGCCGCCGCCGCTCCCCTCGGCGGCACCGGGACTGTCGAGCCGGTCGGCCTCGCCACCGCGCCGACCCCAGCCTTCGGACCGCCGGCCGGGGTGGGCGCCCCGGCGGGCACCTCCCGCGCACCGCCGTAGCCGGCGCCGGGCGACCGGCACGGCGACGTCCCACCTGGCCAGACGTCACCTGACCGGACTCACCTAGGACATCGGACCCACGTACACAGAGCGGAGGTACGGCCGTGGACGAGCTGGGATCGACCGCGCTGCGGTCGTCCCCGGTCGCGCTGCGCGGAAGGATCGGCCAGCTGCGTGAGCGGGCGTCCGGCCGACACTCCCCGCTGCGCCGGCTGGACTGGCCGCTCGCCGTCGCCGTCCTGGTGCTGTGCCTGGTCGGCTCGCTGCTGGTCTGGTCGGCGACCCGGCAACGGCTGTCCGACGCCGGCGCCGACCCGATGTCGTTCTTCAAGCGCGACCTGCTGAACCTGGTGATCGGGCTGGTGCTCGCCACCGCGGCGATGCTGCTGGACTACCGCCTGCTGCGGGCTTACGCGCCGTTCGTCTACCTGGCATCCCTGGTCGGGTTGGTCGCGGTGCTCGCCGTCGGCAGCACGATCAACGGCGCGCACTCCTGGATCGTGCTGCCGGGCGGGTTCGAGCTGCAGCCCTCCGAGTTCGCCAAGGTCGCGCTCATCGTCGGCATCGCGATGATCCTCGGCGAGAAGCGCGACAGCCGGGACGGTGTCCGCGCCACCCATCCCGGCGACGTCGACGTGCTCGTCGTCCTCGTCCTCGCTCTCGTGCCCGTCGGCCTGATCATGCTGCAGCCCGACTTCGGCACGGTCATGGTGCTGGTCTTCGTCATTCTCGGCCTGCTCGCCGTGGGTGGGGCGCCGCGCCGCTGGGTGCTCGGGCTGTTCCTCGGCGGCGTGCTGCTCGGCGCGGCGATCATCGGGTTCCACCTGCTGAAGCCGTACCAGGAGGCGCGGTTGACCTCGTTCGTCTCGGCCAACTCGGCGACGAACTCGACCACCGGCTACAACGTCGACCAGGCGAAGACCGCGATCGCCAACGGCGGCCTGTTCGGCCGCGGCCTGTTCCACGGCCAGCAGACGCAGGGCCAGTTCGTGCCCGAGCAGCAGACCGACTTCGTGTTCACCGTGGCCGGTGAGGAGCTCGGCTTCGTCGGCGCCGGCGGTGTGCTGCTGGCGCTCGGCGTGGTGATGTGGCGCGCGCTGTCGATCGCCCGGGACTCCGACGACACCTTCGGCGCGCTGATCGGCACGGGCGTGGTGTGCTGGTTCTCCTTCCAGACGTTCATCAACGTCGGCATGACCCTGGGGATCATGCCGGTGACAGGCCTGCCACTGCCGTTCGTGTCCTACGGCGGCTCGTCGATGTTCGCCCAGATGCTCGCCGTCGGCCTGCTCCAGAACGTCCGCCTGAGATCCCGCACAGACCCCTACGCCCTATAAGGCGATCCGCCCGAACCGGGCGCGGAGCGCCCTTGGGCGGCTCCGCCGGTCCGGGCGCTGAGCGCCCTCCCCTGCGTGGTCCGGGGTGCTGCTTGACAGTGGGGGTCGGCGGGTCCACGGGCTCCCGCTGGGATGGAGTCGCGTCGTTTGGTTCCGGTGTCGTGGCCGGGTTGGTCTGTCGGCGACCGGCCAGGCGCGCGGGTGGGTGAGCGCCGCGTGCCCGCTAGGCTGGAGGGCATGTCCGGACAGTCGCTGTTCCCGCGTCTGGAGCCGCTGCTGCCCAGGGTGCGCAAGCCCGTGCAGTACGTCGGCGGCGAGGGGAACTCCACCGTCAAGCCCTGGGAGTCGGCCGCCGTCCGCTGGTGCCTCATGTACCCGGACGCCTACGAGGTGGGCCTGCCCAACCAGGGCGTACAGATCCTCTACGAGATCCTCAACGAGCTGCCGGACGTGCTCGCGGAGCGGACCTACGCGGTGCTGCCCGACCTGGAGGCGCTGCTGCGCGAGCACGCGGTGCCCCAGTTCACCGTCGACGCGCACCGCCCGGTCGGCGAGTTCGACATTCTCGGGGTCAGCTTCTCGACCGAGCTCGGCTACACCAACCTGCTCACGGCTCTCGACCTCGCGGGCATCCCGCTGCTGGCCGCCGAGCGGACCGACGAGCACCCACTGGTCATCGCCGGCGGGCACGCCGCGTTCAACCCGGAGCCGATCGCCGACTTCCTCGACGCCGCGGTACTCGGGGACGGGGAGCAGGCCGCCCTCGACATCACCGACGTCATCCGGGCCTTCAAGGCCGCCGGTTCGCCTGGCGGGCGGGTCGAGCTGCTCGCCAGGCTCGCACGCCGTCGTCTCGTCTACGTGCCGGCGTTCTTCGACGTCCGCTACGGCGCGGGCGGAGCGATCGCCGGCGTGACCCCGAACCGCGACGACGTCCCCGCCCGGCCGAGCAAGCACACCCTCGGCGACCTGGACTCCTGGCCGTACCCGAAGACCCCGCTGGTCCCGCTGACCGAGACCGTGCACGAGCGGATGAGCGTCGAGATCTTCCGTGGCTGCACCCGGGGCTGCCGGTTCTGCCAGGCCGGGATGATTACCCGGCCGGTCCGGGAGCGGTCGATCGACACGATCGGCGCGATGATCGACGCGGGGCTGACGTCGTCCGGCTTCTCCGAGGTCGGCCTGCTGTCGCTGTCCAGCGCGGACCACAGCGAGATCGGCGAGCTCGCCAAACAGCTCGCCGACCGCTACGAGGGCACCCACACGTCGCTGTCGCTGCCGTCCACCCGCGTCGACGCGTTCAACGTCACGCTCGCGAACGAGTTCTCCCGCAACGGCCGGCGCAGCGGCCTCACCTTCGCCCCGGAGGGCGGCTCGGAGCGTCTTCGCAAGGTCATCAACAAGATGGTCAGCGAGGAGGACCTGATCCGCACCGTCAGCACCGCGTACGCGCAGGGCTGGCGGCAGGTGAAGCTCTACTTCATGTGCGGGCTGCCGACCGAGACCGACGAGGACATCCTCGGCATCGCCGACCTCGCCCGCGAGGTGATCCGCGCCGGGCGCAAGGCTAGCGGCCAGCGCGACATCCGCTGCACCGTCTCGATCGGCGGATTCGTGCCCAAGTCGCACACCCCGTTCCAGTGGGCCGGCCAGGCACCCTGGGAGGTCACCGACCACCGGCTGAAGCTGCTGCGCGAGACGGTCCGCGCCGACCGGGAGATCGCCCGCGCCGTCGGGTTCCGGTATCACGACGGCCGGCCGGGGATCGTCGAGGGCCTGCTCGCCCGTGGCGACCGCCGGGTCGGCCGGGTGATCGAACGGGTCTGGCGCGACGGCGGCCGGTTCGACGGCTGGAGCGAGCACTTCTCGTTCGAGCGCTGGGAGCGGGCCGCGGCTGCCGAGCTGGAGCCGCTCGGGGTCTCGCTCGATTGGTTCACCACCCGGGAGCGCCACGAACGCGAGGTGCTCCCCTGGGACCATCTCGACTCCGGCCTGGACCGCGACTGGCTGTGGTCGGACTGGCAGGACGCGCTGCGGGCGGCCGAGCTCGACGACTGCCGCTGGACCCCCTGCTACGACTGCGGGGTCTGCCCGACGATGGGCTCCCAGATCGAGATCGGCCCGACCCGCCGTACGCTGCTGCCGATCACTCCGGTGCCTTCGCTACCGGAGAGAGCGCCGACGGAGAGGCAGGTCGAGGCCGGTGCCGGCGCGTCGTCCTGACGGTCCGCCCCCGCCCCCGCCCGTCGCGCGGGTGCGCCTGCGGTTCACCAAGCGTGGCAGGGCCAGGTTCCTCTCCCAGCTCGACATCCACCGGACGTTCGAGTGGGGGCTGCGCCGGGCGCGCGTCCCGATGGCCTTCTCAGCCGGCTTCTCCCCGCACCCGAAAGTCTCGTTCTGCGGCGGTACCCAGACCGGAGTGGCCAGCGAGGCGGAGTACGCGGAGCTGGCGCTGATCGCCGACGTCGACCCCGAGGCGCTGCGGGCCGCGCTGGACGCGGCGCTGCCGCCCGGCCTGGATGTGACGGCGTGCGCCGTGGCCGCCGGCGGGTCGCTGGCCGGCCGGATCGAGGCGTCCCGCTGGGGCATCCGGTTCCCGGGAGTGCCCGTCGCGGAGCTCACCCGGGCGGTGGAGGCGCTGCTGGCGCGGGACAGCGTCGAGGTCGAGCGGACGACGAAGGCCGGCCGCCGGACAGTCGACGTGCGCGGGGCGGTGATCTGCGCCGTTTGCCGTGCGGAGACCGCCGACTGTGCGATACTGGATGTGGTCGTGCGGCACACGACGCCCGCTGTGCGACCAGACGACGTGTTGACCGCCCTCGGCGTGGTCGCCGTCCCGCCGCTGACGTTTCCGGTCCCGCCGGAGCCAACCAGGCTCGAGCAGGGACTGATCCGGGCGGACGGGACGCTGGCCGACCCGCTGCTGGCGGCCCATGCGCAAGGCTGACGTCCGGTCGGTCTCCGCGATGGGCCGTATGTGTCCCGGGGGAGAACCCTGGGCCCCCAACGGGGGCACGGACCACAGCGATCAGGGCCGGTTCGCGCGCCGACTCAAGGCTTGACGCAGGGCGTCGCAGGATTACGGCGGGTACGCCCGCCGGACGAGACAGCGGCTTCTGCGCGGTCGCGACTGCCTGCTGGCGGCGCGCCCGGGAGCCCGGAGGCTTCATATCCCGTGCCCGACGACACCTTGACTCCCAGCGACAACGATCAGACCGCGGCTCCGGTGGCGGAGTCCACCACGCCGCCCCGCCGTCGCCGTGCGGCCGGCCGCCCCGCCGGCCCGCCGGTGGAATCGACGCTCGACCACACGGCCGTCACCGACGACGCCGGTGTCGGCGTTGGCGACGCCGGCCCTACCGATTCCGATTCGGCGACTTTCGCCGACGGAGAGCCGGCGCAGGTCGCCTCGGCGGGCGGGCAGCCGGAGCTGTCCGCCGAGGAACCGGCCGCCGAAGAACCGACCGAGGACGCGGCCCAGCCGGAAGCGGCCGAGGCCGGGATCCTGCCCGAGACCGGGCGGGCCGAGACCGCGCCTGCCGACGCCGCGCCGGTTGACGTCCCGGAAGCGTCGCCTAGCTCGGCCCGGCCCCCGCAGCCGGCCGGCGCGGAGCCGGCCCAGGCCGCCGCTGCCGTGTCGGTCCAGCCGGAGCCGGCCGAGGCTGATCAGCCGGAGCCCGCGGAGCCGGCCCGTCGCGCCCGTCGCGCCGTGCGCGCGGTCCTCGCGCCCGTCGTGCCGTCCTCGCCGGAGCGCTCAGCTGAGGAGCCCTCGGCCCAGGAGCCCGCAACGCAGGAGCCCACCAGCGCGGGCGCGCCGGTGGCCGGTGGGGCGGCCGACGCCACCGGCGAGCCGGCCGAGAAGCCTGCCCGGCGGCGGCCCCGAGCCGCCCGCCGGGTCGTGTCCGCTCCCGCCCCGACCGCTGGGGCCCCCGAGACGTCCGGGACCCCGGAAACGTCCGGGACCCCCGAGACCGCCGTGTCCGCGGACACCGCCGAGCCGGCTGCGGCCGTGACCTCCCCTGCGGGGGACCAGGCCGTGCCCGACACGCAAGCCGAACCGGCGCCGCCGGTGGCCCC
>Ga0134124_10001362_pt1 | contig 19678 bp, 17 predicted proteins | sample KB304_FD_96880 | JGI IMG/M metagenome (GOLD analysis project Ga0134124, IMG submission 96880) | Terrestrial soil microbial communities without Nitrogen fertilizer from Kellogg Biological Station, Michigan, USA - KB3-0-4 | ecosystem: Environmental > Terrestrial > Soil > Unclassified ...
GCTCTTGAAAAGGAAAACCGCTATGGAACTCTTTAGGAGAATCTCTATAAAACGCTTTGCCTTCGACGCTGAGCTTCTTTTCCTCGCAAAAAAGATGAACATGAAAATAGTCGTCCTGCCAGTCACTATCAAGAAAGACGCACGAAATACGAATGTGAAGGCTATTTACGATCCGATCAATATGTTTTTCGCTCTCATCAAGATCCGCCTCAATTATTGGCTCGGAAGATATAATTCCCTCAGTAAATAGTTATGTGGATCGTCCTCCCCGCTTATAATGAAGAAAAGATCATCCACGAAGTGCTTCGGGAGATTCAATCTGCCGGCTACAACAATATCATCGTCGTAGACGATGGAAGCTCCGACCAGACATTTGAAAAAGCGAAAGAAATATCCGGAGTTACCGTCTTACGCCATAAACTGAATCGCGGAAAAGGCGCCGCCACGAAAACCGGCATAGAGGCCGCCAAGAAGCTCGGCGCGAAGATCATCGTGACCATGGATAGCGACGGTCAACACAATCCTGCAGATATTGAACGATTGGTTCATCCTATAGAGAATTCTCATTGTGAAGTCGTGCTTGGAACAAGACTCCTGAACCCGAAGGGCATGCCCTGGCAGAAGATCCTTGCCAATAAGATCGGAAACCTCATCACCTGGTACTTCTATGGACTCTATGTCACCGATAGCCAATCCGGTTTCCGCGCTTATTCCCGACACGCCGTCGAACTGATCAATACGAAAACGGATCGCTATGAATACGACAGCGAAGTTATTCGGGAAATCTACCAATATAAGCTAAAATATACAGAAATTCCCATTGAAGTACGTTATACTGAATATTCAATGGGAAAGATACAGAAACAAGGCTTTATAAATGGACTGAAAACAATTTATAAAATAATTTGGAACATCATTTCATAAATTCAAAAATATGCTCGTTTCAATTCATCTATACCAAATAGTAATTATCATCATTTCTTCCGTAATGATATTTCATGGTACCGCTAATTTTTTTAAACACAAAGATAACCAAACAATTCTCAAACTCGCGGTCCGTATCATTATCTGGGGTGGAATGGTGACTGTAGCGGTCTTCCCAAATTTCACTAACTTTTTAGCAAAATTGATCGGAATCCAAGATAATATCAATGCTGTAATACTTACCGGATTTCTTCTCGTATTCCTTCTCATTTTCAAACTATTATCCGCTATAGAGCGGCTCGAACAGCAAGTTACCATCATTACTCGCCAGGAATCATTAAAAGACATTGAGACAAATAAATAAAGACTAATGAAAGTACTCGTATTCTCTCCCTATTATCCCCCACATACCGGCGGACTAGAGACCCATAGCGATGAGTTCAACAGATATCTCTCCCAAAAAGGAATAGATATCATTGTTTTCGCGCCCCGATTACCCGTCACTACCCCAAAAAAAGAGATACTTTATGGAAAGGTGCACGTGATCCGTTATCCCGCATTTAATGTCATCTCAAACTATCCTCTACCAAAATTCTGGAACTTGGAATTCTGGCAACAGTTTTTCTCTCTATTTCAAAATGATTTCGATATTGTTATTTCTAGAACCAGGTTTTTTTTCTCCTCATTCCTTGCGCTCATCTACGCCAAAATCCAACAAAAAAAACTTGTCCATATCGAACATGGCTCTGATTTCGTAAAACTCTCAAGCCACCTCAAAACCGCAATTGCAAAATTTTACGATTATACCTTCGGTTGGCTTGTTTTTCGATGTGCCGATATCAATATCTCTATCTCGGAGGCTGTACAAAAATTCGTATTGACTTTCGATAAAAGATTGTCGCCTGTCATCTATCGCGGCCTTGACTTCGACCAGATAGATGCGATTGATCCTGATTTCGAGATTAGAAAACAGTTTCCTGATAAACTTATCGCAGCGACTGCGGCAAGACTCTACAAATGGAAAGGGATAGAGAATTCCATTAATGCCATCGAAAAGCTTCCTGAAAATATCAAATCAAAAATTATTTTCATTATCATCGGTGATGGCGAAGACTTCAGTCGTCTCAAAAAAATGTCTGGTAACTTGATACGTATGCTTGGTGGTCTTTCTCGGGAAAAAACACTTGCTATCCTTAAAACTTCCGATATCTTTATCCACTCTTCTTTACCTGGTGGCGGGCTATCTACGTCACTTTTAGAAGCTATGTACTGCCAATGCGCGATCATCGCGACTCCGAATGAGGGTGCTGATGAAGTAATCAATAACGAAAAAAACGGTCTGTTGATTGCAGAATCCACGCCAGAAATGATACAGACGGCACTCACCAAGCTGATTGAAAACAAAGAATTACGCGAAGAGCTAGCACAACAAGCGAAACAAGATGTCCGCGATAAATTTTCTTGGGAAAAATCAATCGACTCCTATCTCGATATCCTAGAAACGATAGCAAAATGAGATTTAATTACATACAACTCAATGTTTTTTCGTCCATTTTATATGGACTAGCATTTTTGATTGAACGAGAAACTGGATATAGTCTTCCCTTGCAGATAATTGGAATCATATATCTCCTCTTTGTCACGCCATTCACTATTATTCAGATTTTTCCCACAAAATCATTTTCAGCATTAGAGAAGTACTTTTCACTGCTTGTTTTCTTTTTCTGTCTCTACGTACCTGTCTATTATATCCTCAATCAAGTCTTTCATTTCAGTATTTCAATTGCGCACACATTCATAATCAATACCATTATTTTCTTAGCAGTAGCCGGGATAAAAGCCTTCATACCAACCGATGAAACGACTCTTCTCATCCCAAAGCATGCAACCGCTTTTTTAAAAAAAGAATATCTGTTGATATCTGCTCTTTTTCTCTATTTCGGACTCCATGCACTCAATTATCGCCTCTACGGCTTCATTCCGGAATGGGATAGTTATAGCGATCTTATCAAAATACAACTCGGATTGGCGGATGGATTTATTCAACACACGTATCGCGGGTTTTTCTCTGCTTCAGCACAAGTACTTTCGAACTTCTCCGGCATTGATCCTTATCATATTTTTTCTGTTATCTTTATCTCGCTCCAGTCGGTACTTATTCTTGTCATTCGCGCGCTACTCGATATCTATCGTATCAAAAAAATATCCCTTCAAATCATCGCTTATGTAGCGACACTGTCGGTACCGGTTCTCAACATGGAAATTGACATGACTCGGCCGCAAAATATGGTCATATTACTCTTCCCGATCCTTTTCTATTTTTCTTACCGTTTTCTATCAGAAAAAAATATCTCTTGCGCGATTCTTACCGGACTAATAGCGCTTGCCGGAATGAATTATCATGAATTCTTCGTTTTTCCACTCATTATATTTGCAGGTTGGATTACGTTCAATTTTCTTCATAAAGCCTTCCGGGCTAACGATAGAAAAGATCGCTATATCTACTCACTCGCATCTACTGTAATCGGACTCCTGGCCATCCTTATTGTGCGAGAATTTGATTTTCTTAATTATGCTCTTGTTACCGCACACAATATATTCTCCCTAGTACTTAATATCTCGGAATGGCGTGTCTGGTTCATAGGGAACTATGCAAGTGACGGAACCACACTTAAGATGGGTTGGCTTGGAATTGACGGCGCTATCAAATACTATGCGTACTACCTAAGCCCGATGCTCGGTACAGCTCTTATTGCGTTCGCTTATCTGGCATTTAAAAGCGAAATTCTAAAGGATCACCTGATCAGAATTACCCTCCCCTTTTTCGTGATTTTTATTTCGTTCGCAGAAATCCTGCCCCGACTCAACTATCTCTACCTCCCTGAACGTTTCTGGCTCCTCATAGACATCATTCTCATTCTTACTTTCATACCCTTCCTCAAACAGTTTACCGGAAAACGTCACGAAAAGATTACGACTTCTATTTTAGTTCTCCTCTGCATCTTAGGCATATCTGGATCACTCTACATTGCAGCAAACAAGAAATCACTCACCTCGGAAAATGAATATAGAGCTTCCCGGTGGATACGAGAAAACACGTCCGAAAAAGCAGTTTTCATCTCACAATCTGCCAATGGTCCGATGATCCAGTTTTTCGGCCAACGAACCCTCCTCCCGATCGACTCGGAATATTTCGTTTCGCAAAAACTTCTTGAACAAAGCCCCGAAAAGGAAATTGAAGAATTAAGGGAGTCTCTCGATGATCATTTTTCCGAAGTAAACAATCTTGTCGAAAAATTTACTTCAAACCAGATCTCATTCATCGAATTCGCTAATTCCATACAAACAAAAAAATCTGCAGTCATGAATATCCGAACACAGATAGATCAGTGGGAAAAAGCTATAGATCAGCCGAAATATATTGTCTATTCTTACGATAAATTTAATACCCTCTACAAAGACCGCGAATGGTGGCTCACCACAAATGCCTATGGTGCGAGCTTAGAAAAATTCAATCAGGCCTATCCGCTTGTTTACCAAGAAGGCGGTGTGTATATTTGGAAAGTACGCTAAAAAAGAAATCTATGTGTGGGATCGCTGGAAAAATCTCCTTTTCAAGTCAAAATGTCTCAGAGCAAGAAATCGAGACGATGAACGATGCTATCAGACACCGTGGCCCGGATGATAGCGGTATCTATATTTCTCCCGACAAAAAAGTCGGCTTCGGCCATCGTCGGCTCTCCATTATCGACCTCTCCCCCCTCGGTCATCAACCCATGCGCTATATGGATCGTTATGAGATTATTTTCAATGGGGAAATCTATAACTTTCAAGAACAGAAGGCTGTCCTCGAAAAAGATGGCTATACATTCGCGTCACACTCCGACACGGAAGTTATTCTTGCCTTATACGACAAATATGGGAAAGAATGCCTTCAGTATCTTCGCGGCATGTTCGCCTTCGCTATTTATGACGAACACAAAAATACCCTTTTCTGCGCCAGAGATCGAGTTGGAAAAAAACCATTCAAATATTACATGAATGACACCGTCTTTCTTTTCGCTTCAGAGCTCAAGGCAATTCTCATCCAACCGGAATACCACAAAGAACCCGATTACCTCGCTATACACCATTATTTGACGTTACAATACGTTCCAGCACCACTTACAGGCTTCAAAGGAATAAGCAAGCTCGAACCGGCTCATTATCTCCTTATTGACCTGAAGACAAGAGCTGTAGAGAAAGAAAGATACTGGAAACTCGATTATGCTAAAAAACAAGAACTCTCCGAAACTGAGTGGAAAAAGCGTATTCTCGATAAACTCGAAGAATCCGTAAAACTTCGAATGCTTTCCGATGTACCGATTGGAGCCTTTCTTTCTGGAGGAATAGATTCCAGTGCCATCGTCGCTCTCATGGCCAAGAATTCCCAGACGGCCATAAAAACATTTTCGATAGGCTTTGAGGACGAAAAATTTAATGAACTGAAATATGCAAGGATAATTGCTGACACATTCATGACAGATCATACCGAGTTCATAGTGAAACCTGATGCTATACAGCTTCTCCCTATGCTTGTTCGACAATATGAGGAGCCGTACGCCGACTCGAGTGCCCTTCCGACTTACTATGTAGCAAAACTGACACGTGATCATGTAACAGTCGCCCTCAACGGGGACGGTGGTGATGAGAATTTTGCAGGCTACGGCCGTTATAGCGTACATAAATTTTCCTTACTCTATGACAGGATTCTTTTCCTTCATAAAATTTTTGTTCTTCCGCTTACCAAACTTGCAGCCGATGTATTCAAGACAACATTCTTCACTCGAATACACCGTTTCTCCCAAAGTCTTTCTCAACCTTACAATTTCCGATATGTGAATTATATCTGCTATTTTACCAACGAAATGAAAGCAGAAATTTACACGGAAAAAATGAAAAAGATCTTCGACAACTCCGATTCATACAGAATTATTGCCGATAGATTTGAAGAATCCGGCTCACACAACAAAACGGAGCAAGCCGTCTACGCAGACTTTACAACTTATCTTCCAGACGGATTGATGACAAAAGTCGATATCGATACGATGGCAGTCTCCCTCGAAGGGAGGTCCCCCTTTCTTGATCATGAATTCCTTGAACTCACCGCTCAAATTCCATTTGGTCTCAAACTGAAAGGTTGGAATAACAAGAAATATATCCTCAAAGAGGCGCTGAAGGGTCTCGTGCCAAATGAAGTAATGTATCGGCCGAAAATGGGATTCGGAATCCCTATACACGGCTGGTTCCGAAAAGAACTAAAAAAGTACGCTTATGAAATGCTTCTCTCGGATAAAGCCACCGGTCGTGACTTATTCAAAAAAGAAGCTATAAAAGAACTACTCGACAAACATACATCATCTAAAGTCGATCTCGGTTATCATATCTGGGCACTTATAACTTTGGAACTTTGGTTCAGAGAATATTTTGATTAATATGCCAATACTAAAATACTCGGGCATAGTGCTCTTTCTCTTGAAAACAACGGCTTTCTTTATAGGAGCTATACTTATCTGTATCAATATTGCAGGATTTTTTATCCCCCTAAAAAATCCTGACATATACCAAGAAAACAAAACAGGATTCAGGGACGATACTACACTTTCCTCAAAAGAAGCTTTTGCGCTACTTGAGAGTCTTGATAAGGCTGACAAAAAAGAATATGTCACTAGAGTAAACGATATTTTTAACAGAAGCATTGCTCACTATTGGGAAGATGAAGGTATAAAAAAATATAATATTTCAATACCGTTTCATGAAAATTGGATCCTCGCCTCCCTCCAATACGTCCTCCCATCAATTTATAAGCACTATGAATTTTGTAATTACAAAAAGGCTCTCGAAAGAGGCGTCGGGCTATGCTCGCAACACGCCGTGGCGCTTGTTGATTTTCTGAGCCAGAATAATATCGAAGCAAGAACCATTGGACTCGACGGACATGTTGTTGCTACCGCAGAAGTAAAAAATAACGAATGGTGGGTACTTGATGCCGATTACGGTGTTGTGATTCCATACAATATCACGAGATTACAAATGTCTCCCGATATTATTAAACAGTACTACTCAGGGAAGGGTATGCAAATTAACACTACCGTGATAGAAAACATTGCTGAAATCTATGGATCCGAAGGAAATATCATTTACCCAAAAGCTGACATTGGACACGTTGGATATATCGATTGCAACTGGAAAAAGGTTATTATTGAACACGTATCCTATATCCTCAAATGGCTTATTCCGATTTTATTAATAATTCCATTCTTATACTTAATCTTCCGTAAATTCCATGTCTAAAAAAAAGATTCTCCATCTCATTACAGGACTTGAGGTAGGCGGCGCAGAAATGATGCTCCTTAAGACTCTGCCACGCATGCAGGAGGCTTTCGATAACCGAATTTGTTGCATTCGTGGCCATGGTGAGATAGGCAAAAGGCTCGAAGCGGCAAGCGTCCCTGTCTATTATCTTGATCTGAAAAATATCTTTGATTTGGGAATAATTTTTCGATTCGGAAAAATTATAAAAGAATTTGAACCTGATATTCTAGTTACCTATCTTATCCATGCCGATTTGTTTGGCAGAGTCTTTGGAAGAATATTCGGAATTAAAAAAATTATTTGCTCTGTCCGGGTCAAACTTATTCAATGGAAATACCTCCCTCTGCTCGCTTTAGACGGACTCACTTCATTTCTCGTTAATCATTACCACTTTAACTCCCATACAGTGGCTGACATGTATTTAAAATATTTTTTTCTATCAAACAAAAAAATCACTGTCATCCCGAACGGAATAGAAATAGCAAAATATAAAATCTCGATAGATAAAATGAAAAAACGGCGTGAACTTAGTATTCCCGAAGATGTTTTTCTTATAGGTTGTGTTGGGAGACTTGAAAAGCAAAAAGGGCAGAAGTATCTCATAGGAGCATTTTCAGAAATAATAAAAACCCACCCACAAGTGTTTCTGATTCTTATTGGTGATGGCTCTTATCGAATATTTCTTGAAAAACTTGCACAAACACTCGAACTCGGAAATTGCGTAAAATTTTTCGGGAGAAGAAGCGACGTTCCAGAGATCCTCCAAACAATAGACCTCTTTGTGCTTCCTAGTCTCTACGAAGGTATGTCAAACGCAGTTATGGAGGCCATGGCTGCCGGAAAACCGATTATAACGACTCATATACCAGAGAATAAAGAACTCATACAAAACAATCAAACCGGAATCCTTGTCAGCCCTAAAAACACATTGGCACTTAAACTCGCCATGGAGAACATTATCGAAAATAGTGAATTAAAAAAGCTTCTTGGTGATGAAGCCCAAAAAAGCGTTTCGAAAAATTTTAGCATTGAAGCTATTATCAATCGATTCCAAAGATTTTACATTTCGCAATAGTAATTGTTTTCCTAACAAATACTAATCAAATCATCCCATTGTCTTCCGATAATGGATATGTCGTGATTATTTTTAACATATTCGTAAGAATTTTTTGATTTTTTTTCCCAAACATCCTTATCCACCAAGAGATCTCTCACTTCTCTCTCTAATAAATCGGTGCTTCCATTTGCAAAACCACCAATATCGTTCTTTACTATGTAATTGTCCGGATTGATATTTAAGGTAACTACAGGTGTTCCGCCCATATAAGCTTGAAGATGAACATTTGGAAATCCTTCATACTCAGATGTACATATCAACAATTTCGCCATATTAAAATAATCTTGAATCTGATCAAAAGGAACACTCTCAAGAAAAGTGACATTTTGAATAACATTGGCTTTTTTAACGATCTCCTCAAAATATCCCACGAGATGATTTTGTTTTGGAGCAATCATAACAAATCTTTCATTTGGAAACTTCTGGGCCATTTCGAGAAATATCTCCGGCTGCTTATTCGGCTCTGTCCGACCAACCCATAAAATGAATTCTTTTTTGACAATACCTACTTTCGATTCATCATTGATAACGAAGGAATTCTTTATGACTACAGAGTCGATACCATGATTTTCCTTAAGAAGGGATTTATTTTCTTCGTTCTGCGCAACTACTGCATGAGCAGATTCGAGGCCATATCGATACAATCTTCCGCGAAATCCGTTCTTCCGGATAAACTCTCTATTGCAATCTATGACACTCGCCGTCCTATAAATAAACTTCTTACCATACATTCTGCAAAAAAAGGCAACAATTCCTATTTCTATTCCAGCAGATGACGCAATATAAATATCAGCATTAATCTTTTTAAGAGATTTCCAAATAAGAAATGGCGCCTTTAAATAGTTTACAAACCTTTTGTCGAGCGACGAACTTTTATAAAGAGTTATCCGACCCCTCCGCTCAATCATTTTCTGCCCACAATCTCCTATCACGAAAAAGACTTCCTTCTCACAGGAAAAATACTTAGATAAATTAAAAAGCTGAACTTCCGTTCCGCCAATCGGAAACTTACTTTTTGGATAAAAAAGAGAATATGCTGCTAAATTAAAAAAACAAACTTTACTATTCATAGAACTGGGACTCAAACGAAATGATGATTGTAATACCGCTATTTTTTAAAAAATAAAAATTCGTTACAGCCTAAACCGTCAGCCTCCCTTACTTTTTTTGCGTACATGTTATTCTCCGAAAAAAAGTTTATCATTTCCTCAATAGAGGCATATTCGTAAGGATACCCACCTATCCAATCGAGAATATCGCAATACCAGCTCATCCCTCTCTTGTTTTTATAATTTCTTATATACGAGTAAGGGAGCTGAAAACGAACAAACATCATTATTAAAGAGTAGAGAATATAAACAAAAGCCATTAACCTTTTAATGATAACGCCAGAATTATTGTATATTCTCTTTATCCTGAGCCACGTCAATGATGTTCCGCCTCGCCAAGAAGTATTAAATCTATTATATATAGCAAGATAAAGCATGCCATTTTCACTGAGCAATCGCGAAACATTCTTCAATGCCTCATACATATTTCCTGTGTGATGCAGCACACCCCATGAATACACTAAATCAAATTTCCCCAAAGACTGAATAAAATCAGAATTAAGCGCTGAACCCTGCGCAATCTGCCAACAATCAGAACCTTCGTATTTTTCCTTTAAATATTTCGCACATGCGACAGAGAAGTCATCAATATCAACACTAACAACCTTTGCTGCACCAAGACGATAGGCAGCCAACGAAAAAAGACCGCTCCCGCAACCAATATCAACAAAAGTCTTTCCCGCGACCTTATCCCTTCCTCCAAAAAACCCTTCTACTGATTTCTCTGCTTCTTCAATCTTTTTATCATTCAAAGTTTTCAAAAAATTCAACCAATTCTTACCAAAACTGAAATGATTCCTATCTTTGTAACTCTCTTCGTAAGTATTCATTTTATTTCTTCCTTAAAATAACAGAATAAGACCTATTCGGAAGCTTTTTGAAAATATTCACAATGTTTCTTGCAATATAAAAAATATACCCAAAGACTCTTTCGAACAAATTGCTCCCCTCAAATCGAACAAAGTACTCCCCGACCTGAATAGTTTCAAAATCGGAAAACTTTTCCATAATCTTCTTTTTGTTCCAACTCTGCTTGTGCCCCCATCGATGGAAATTGGCACCACAGTTCGGACAAAAACATTCATTCTCTTTCAAGTTCTCATCTGCGGGAAATGTTATGAATGCATATGCGCCCTTTTTGAGAATTCTTCCCATCTCCTTGATTGATTGTGTCAACTCACTATCACTCATATGCTCCAGAACTTCAGATGCGATAAAGCCGTCAAAAAAATTGTTCTCATATGGCATAATTCCATCAACCCCAATCGTCTTGAAATCAACAGCGAGTACTTCTCGGCTCATTTTCTCCACGACATCACTAGAGAGATCGGCTCCAAAACAATTATATGACTTAGACAATTTCTTAAGAAGATATCCATCTCCAAAACCTATCTCCAAGATCTGAGCAGAGGTATTTCTTACAAATTTATAGACGTTTCTCGCTACCCGATTATGTCTATCATGGGTAGAAGAAAAAACAGCAGCATTTTCATTCTGATAATACTCCCAAAGCTTCTGATCACTATTATTCATACTTTCTCGCAATTAAATAGATATACGGCGAAAAAAATCTAGTTTCCCTTTTAATTCTGAGTAGATTTAAAAAGAATGACGATACCAATGATGCTACTATATATACTTTTCCTAATATAAATCCAAGTTCATTTGTATATGCAACACCAAGATTAAAAACACCCGTATACCCACAGTACAAAATTTCCAGGTCACATTTTTTGGCATAGCCCTCCAACTCACTCTTTCCTACATGCCGGTATCCTACATACCCCCTCGCATCAAATCGCGCAAAATAATCATATAACCATGATTTTTTAATGTTGGGGACCCCGATTATTAATATACCGCCACTTTTAAGATATTTCAGATGATTTTCAAATACATCTTTAGAATCAATAAAGTGTTCGATTAACCCTTCAGATAAAACAACGTCGTATTTTCTGTCAGGCTTTACATTTGTATCTGTTATATCACCCAAGAAAACTTCTCCATTAATTCCTATAAGCCTATAGTTTTCTTTAAGTATTTCGATATTGTTTTCGTCATAATCCATGCTGTCACTAACCATTTTATATTTAGTATGAAAAAAATCAGCCCATCTACCAGGGCAACCTCCAATTTCCAAAAAACTAACCGCACTTAAAGGAATAACTTTCTCTAGTAAAGAGGCTATAATTTTACGAGAATAATCATTGTAAAAATATCGTGCGGGGAGATGAATATCTTTCCAGCCATCACTCCAAAATTCCTTTGTTGTTAATTTATTTGATTCTTGCATAACACAAATTACCTCTGACTATATTATAAAAAATAGAAATGATTAGAAACAAAACCACATGATAAAGACTAAGATTACTGCTAAAAATAAACATTAATAGACAGAAAATCACCCCAGAAATTATACCATTAAAAGAGGTGAATCGAATACCTGTTCGACCCTTGGAGGCAATTAACCACCACAGTGCCGTAAAATACATTGTAAGCGCCCCCAAAAAGCTAAATTCTATAACCAAGAGCCAATCTAGTGAATACTTTTCCCCAAACAGAGAAACTATCAGCCATGTTGCAATCGTTAACCCTAACATCGTTGGAACAAAAAAAATACCTGCCAATTTATTTATTTTTTTTAAAATTAATCCGCTATCATTAATTGATGACAGTGTGGGGAAGAAAACATTGATAAATAGTGTCATCATCTGACCAACTAGCAAAAGAGAGGCCGTGGAATACGCAGTATAAATTCCGAGCTGCTCTGGTCCCATATATGTATTAATAAAAATTTTGTCTAGACTATTTGTCATTACTCCAAAAAGAGATCCTAAAATAGCAAAGCTTCCATACGACATTATTTTCTTCGTATGAGTAGTGCTTATCCCTATTGAGCCTCTAATCTTAAATGCAATCGCAATATTCGAAAAAATATAGCCAGCCGACATTGCAATAATATATGACTTAAACGTAAGCAATTCCTGCTTCCACGCAAGCGAAATAAACACCGAAAAAATGACCAGCGCTTCAATTGTTCGAATTATCGACTGATATTTAAAAAAATGGAATCCTCTTGTCACTGCATCAAACATATTCCTAATAGCCAGAAAAATGCTAAAAATAGCTCCGACTATCAGAACAGATTCTACTATATCTAAGAGACTAGAAATTTGTTCAGAGAACAAAAAAACTGCCGAGGCTTCGGCTATTATAAAAAGACCAATCACCCACAATGATGAATGGATGTTTTCATTCTTTTCAGAATCCGAGACGTCTCTTGACACGTAAAACGTAAGTGCCGTATCAATTCCCAATGTCATAGGAATTACAAGAATCGATCCAATAGCAATTACCAATCCATATTTTCCGTATTCCTCCGGACCCAGCCATCGGCCCGCTAAAATATTAAGACCGAGCAGTATTCCAGCAGCTATCCCCCCACCGAAGAATGACCAAGACAAATGACCCAGAAACTTCCGCATTTCCTCCCCCATTTCATATCCAAAAATCCTTAGGTGGATCTTCCCGGCAAATACCATTGCTTTTTCCTGAAAAACAGCCATATTTCTTTTAAAAAAGCCAAAAATAGAAATTAATTAGCTTTCGTATTATACTATTTTTATGGAATCCAATCAAACAGATTCGCTGTCTCAAAGGCCTGTATTTTGGCTGATAATTGTAATAGCTATCTTTTTTTTAAAAGGAGTATTTTTAAGCGTTTTATTACCGCTTTTCCAGGGTCCGGATGAACAAACTCACTACGCAACAATCCAGTATCTCTCGGAATCGAAAGAAAAAAGCTGGCCGATAGTAACTAAAAAATCGATACCAGAAAAGAACAATATAGCCACATATCATTTTTCTCAAGAAATCATTAAATCCGCCCAAATCACACAATTTGATGAAATCATATCCCAAAGAGAAAACACACAGGAATTTTCGAATTCGATTCAAGGACTAGATGAAAATGAGCTTCTCGAGAATCACTGGAAACGCTATATCGATATATATCCCGTAAATACTTCTGGATACTCTTCTTTTTACTATTCTGTAGCCTCAGCCTTAGAAAAGAGTTTTCCAGATCAATCGATACTTTTTCGTTTCTTCATGATCCGATTGATTTCTGTTTTCCTTGGAGTCGCTATTGTTTGGCTCTGTTATCTCACAACAAGAAAAATAGGACTTTCCTCAATGCAGAGCCTTACTATAGCCACCCTCATCGCCTTCCAGCCAATGTTTTCAGCCACTGCTGCCATCGTGAATATTGATATTTCCCTTATCTTTTCATTTTCACTTTTCACATACGCTTCCGTATCTTTACTCAAAGATAGTTTTCGTCTGATGCACATTCTTCTTCTCTTTTTTTCCCTTGTCCTAGCTTTTTTTTCAAAAGGTCCCGGAATAGTTCTTTTCATTATCGTCCAACCATTGCTTGTCTACCTTGCGTACAAACATTTCAAAGTTAATCCGCGGAAATTCTTTTGGTTCATTTTTTTGGGAGTATCAGTAGTTATCGGTAGTTTTTTTCTCGCCGTTCCAAAAGATTACCTTATTTCTCTGACAAATCTCGGAGCTATTTCGAAATTCAATTCTCCAGCCGAATCACTTTCGAAGTATATTGAAAAAACAACTGCTTTCGGTGCCCTCAAAGACATGCACGCATCCTATTGGGGAAATTTTGGCTGGTTGGATACCAAGATTCCAAGCGCTGTTCTTGATGTCATTTGGATAGTTGAAATCATCAGTTTATTAGGGATCATCTTGTTCATTTTCTCAAAAAAGAAAATTGAGTACTTGCCAAACAAAAAATTCATCCTTTTTTCTATTGGAATCCTAGCTGCCCTGCAACTGGCAATCAGGTTCTATGACTGGCGGGTATTTGATACCACAGGAAAAATCATTATCGGCACTCCAGGTCGATATTTCCTGCCGAATATCATTCCGCATATCCTGCTCGTGGTGACAGGCCTTGGTTTTTTCACCAAGAACGAAAAACAATTTAATGTACTTATCAAAGTTTTAGCTATACTTATGATCCTTCTCTCTTTGTATTCTATCTTTGATGTCATTATCCCACGCTACTACCTCTGATATGCCGATAAAACTACAATTCAAACAATTAAAAAATGAACGTCTCTGGTTGAGCATAATTTTTATCGTTGGCTTATTATTTATTTTCATATCTCTTATCAATAAGCTCAGCTTCCCTGACACGAGCTACAACTTTCTCGGAACGACCGGTAAAGCGAAGCTTGATCCGGGTGCTCCAGTTACTCAAGTCTTCACGGCAAAAGAAAACAATCTTAATCAAATCAAAGTGCTTCTTGAAAACTCCGATATGAAATTCGGAGAGAAAATCGTTTTCAGTCTTGATGATTCAAGTTGCAACTATACGATCGCAGAAAAGACCTACAATTTTCTTGATCTTTCGCCATTCATCTACTATCGTTTACGTTTCCCTGAAATTCCGGATTCAGCAGGACGAGCCTATTGCCTGAAGATCACCTATTTTTCTCCTTATGATCGCGGGAGTGATCGTCCCTATATCGGAGCAAGCGAAGGTGAGCAATTTACAGGTTGGTCATATGCTAACAGTGGGAACGGCCGCATATACGAAAATAGAACGCTTCAGATGCGTCCTAGCTATGGCACCGGGAGTTTTTGGAGAGATATTGAGCGATTGGCTGACCGGCTTTCTCAGTATAAACCTGTTTTGCTTAAAGGATTCGTTCTAGAAATTATCAGCGCAACTTTCATTCTCGGAACACTATTTTTGGGAACAGCTATTGTGAAACGATAATCTGTTCCAAGGCGTCCGCAGAATGCTTCCAGCCCCAATTCTTCGCGGTCTCTAAACCTCCCAATATGAGAGTCTCTCTCAGCTCATCGTCTCTCATGAGTCTTTCAACTGCATTTTTTGCTTCTTCAAAACTATGAATGACCAGGCAATTTTTTTCATTCACGGCATATTCTTCGATGCCAGTAACATTCAAAATAATCGGGACGCCTCCACACGCCATCATTTCTAATGGCGGATATGAAAAACTCTCGACAGTACTCATTTTTAACAGCACATCACAACTTGAGTATATACCAGGCATTTGATGCAGCGGTACCTTTTCAAAAAATCTATCTATCTTCCATTCTTTAGGCGGTCTCCCATTGCTGCTTGCCATCCAAATATCACAATCAATATCTTTCACCGCATTATAGGCGTTCTCCACTCCTTTGAACGGAATACTTACGGGACCTTCGATCAGGACTCTGAACTTATTTTTCTTTTCTAAAGAAGGGGCCGGTTTGAAAATATCGGTATCTAGACCGTTCGGAACATATTTTGAAGAATGCCCAAATTCATCATAAAGCCATTTCGCAATCCATTTGGCCATCGTCACGTATTCAAACGGCTGTTCATACGTTTTACCTACGAATTTTTTCAATTGTACGTCATCATAAAATTGTCTCTCATCTGATTGGACAAAATACAATTTCCTTCTTGCCGGAAGAAAATCAACAGTTGGTGCAGAATTCCAACCTGTCGCGACGAGAATATCAATGCCGTCTTCCAAAAGCGCCCAGATCTTATTCATCGGAATCACATCGACTTTCTGTTCACTATACCAGGGAATGTCCGTTTTCAAATCCTGTGTCACAACAAATACCCCATACCCTCTTTCCTTCAACATATTTGCATGGTGTAAAATAACGGAAACTCCACCAGAAATCCACACCCCCGGAATAACGAAGACGATTATCTGTTTTTTTTGTACGGAATTCCTCACAGGATATTGGGAAAACAATTCCCCTGAGATCTTTTTTTTCTTTTCCCAATCTTTTATGTCAAGCGCCCACAAAAATCTTCCTTTTCCGAAATAATAAAAGGAAGTTTTTTTTATAAAATCTTTCAATGAATTCTTTTTTAATTCTCGGACAATCCTCCTAAGAATGTTATTCATTTCAATCGATTCTATTAGTCATTATATCGATGAAGCGCCCAATGCGTAACGGCATTGATGGCTGATAGAATAAGCGCACCGAGTATAGCGACCAAAAAACCATGTACTTCAAAACCCTTGACCACTCCTCCTAATAGCCAGAGAAGGAAGCCGTTGATAACAAATGTGAAGATGCCCAGAGTCAGAAGATTGAGCGGCAATGTCAGTATTACAAGGATAGGTTTAATGGTAACGTTCACCAAGCCCCATAAAAGAGCCAGCACCAATGCTGTTCCGAGACCTTTTACCGATATGCCCGAAATAATGTGCGGTAATGCTAAAAAAGCGAGCGCACTCACCAGCCAGCCAAGAAGCATCATATTCATAGTATTAAAAATAATCCCCCAACAGAGCTATTATATAACATCCCAGTCAAATGAAGAATAGCGTTCTCAGGATTCGTCTTATCCAATCTTTAAATTCTTCTCCGTTTGTACTCTCTGGATTCAATTTGACGGGATAAATGAAAAAACCCTCTACAGAGAGGGTTTTTCACTTCACATTCTTTCTGGACCGAAGCAATGCTTTGGCAGTTTTGAAACAGATGATGACATCCAGCCACAAGGACCAATTCTCTATATAGAAGACATCGAGCCGGTACTCGTCCTCAAAAGCCAAGTCTGAACGTCCCGAAACTTGTGCCATGCCGGTAATGCCCGGCTTGATGGTGAGCAGCCGCCTATGATATTCGGAATAACGGGCCACTTCCCGCTCCTGATGAGGCCGCGGTCCGACCAAGCTCATTTCACCTTTCAAAACATTGAAAAACTGAGGTAATTCGTCCAATGAAAATCTCTCGATAAAAGACCCGATCTTCATCCTGCGCGGATCGTTCTTGATCTTGTAGAGGACTCCGCCCTTACGCACGTTTCGTTCCTCAATGAGCTTCTTTTCGAAAGCCATAGCTTCCTTCAGATCAGGATTCTTATCGGTGATGCAGTACTTCCAAAGCATGTAGCGGAACTTATAGACACAGAATTTCTTTCCGTTCTCGCCGATTCTTTCATTCTTGTAGATGATAGGTCCGTTCGGATCCTCAAACTTTATCAGGAAAGCGATCAACAACATGAGAGGCGAAAACAGAACGGTGAGTAGCGTGCCAGCCACGAGATCATATATCCGTTTCATGACTCTCCCCCACCCATCGAGCGGCGTGTGATGGAATTCTATGATCGGCTCGCTATTGAAAATCTGCATGGAAAAACGAGACGTCTGCAACGCCGTCGGCAGGTATTTGTAAGTGATGTTGTTGATCTGACAATAGTCGAAAAGTTTCGCTTGTTCATCATCAGTCACCGATGGATCTCCCATGATGATTTCATCTATACCCTTCTCCGCTCGGATGGATTTGATATAGTTGACGCTCGAAATCTCGATCTGATCGACGATGCGATATCCGAGCCCCTTGTCTCTCATCAGAACTTTTTTCAGCTTATTCATCTTTTCATTCACACCGATAAGAAGGATCCGGTGAATGCCGACTGATTTATGAATCAAAAGCCATCTCTGTATTCTCTGAATGATGAAACGGGCGAAAATCACATAGGTCACGGCTACGGCCCATCCCACCAAGATCACGAACCGGGACGAAAACCATTCTCGATTGAGAAAAACGGCAATGACCAAAACGATCAGTCCCAACGTGATGGAACGAGCTACCTTATAGGCTTCTTTCCAAAAACTTCGAGTCGCGCGCATCGTATACAAGCCTTCGACCGCCATGATGGCGATGAAAAACGGAGCAACATGTAGACAGAAGTTCAAATAGTCCTGAAGGGAGAGATTGAAAACTCTCGAAACGAATGGTTGAAACACGGGCATCCCACGCAAGAAATACGCCGTCACGCCTCCGCAGACAATCATGAAGAAGTCCGCGGGAACCTGTATTACGCCAAAAAATATTTCTGAACGCTTCACCCTGGTGAAAATTAACATCTTATACCCCGATGCTCCTGCTATCAGACTTCTCGGGGCAAATTTTTATTTTTTTCTTCCAGTACCTTTCTAAAACAGATGTATAAGCCGGATTCTGTATCCCTCGATTGCTCTCGGGACGATCATCATTTATCTTGTCTTCATTGTTGCCAAGAAGATCTTTGCGGCTCTCCTGCTTTTCCTTGGAGCAGGCGCGGCCTTGCACTCAGATAAGGGTTTAGCCGTTTCACTCTCCGATTTCGCTTGGAGTAAACTCCAAATTTATACGAAGACTTATCCATTACTGGATACCCCTTTTCTTTCGAAAAGAAGCGTCTCTGCTCGCACCTCATAAGTCACCCTAGACGGGAGTTACCCGCTACCTGTCCAACTTTGTCTGCTCTAAGCAAAAATTTGCTCACAGCAGACAAAATTGGTGAGTGTCCGGACTTTCCTCACATAGCTCGCCCGAAAGCGGCTAAGCGCGATAATCCCATCTGTTTTAGAAAGGTACTGGAAACGCCTAATTTTAGCACAAAAAAACGATTTTGTCAATCCACTCCTCCTATTTTACTTTATAGTACTCCTTATACCAATCGACGAAATTCTTGATGCCTTTTTCGATCCGGGTCGTCGGTTTCCAGCCTAATTTTCTCAGTTTTTTGATGTCGGCAACCGTTGAAACCACATCTCCCTTTGGCAACGGCATCATCTTCTTCACGGCCTTTTTGCCGACATTTTTTTCTATCTCTTCAATGAATTGAAGCAAGGTGTTCTCGCGATCTCCGCCGATATTCATGATTCCATAAGGGATGTTCGCGTCCAAAACGGCAATGGTACCAGTGACTATATCGTCGACATAGGTAAAGTTCCGAGACATCTTGCCGTGATTGTTCACCTCTATCGATTTGCCCTCGAAAGTATTCCTGGTGAAGAGAAAAAGAGCCATATCAGGGCGCCCCCAAGGTCCATAAACCGTAAAGAAGCGCAGACCCGTCGTCGGAAGCTTGTAGATATGACTATAAACGTGCGCTATCAACTCATTCGCTTTCTTGGTAGCCGCGTAAGGAGAAATCGGGGTATCTACGCTGTCGCTTTCGGAAAAAGGAAGTTTCTTGTTGTTTCCATACACCGATGACGAGGAAGCGTATACGAAATTCTTGATCGAATATTTCACTGCCAGATCCAGAAGCTGAATGGTGCCCAAAATATTTATATCCGCATAGAGCGTCGGATTCTCCAGTGAATTCCTCACTCCTGCC
>Ga0134124_10001363_pt1 | contig 19671 bp, 22 predicted proteins | sample KB304_FD_96880 | JGI IMG/M metagenome (GOLD analysis project Ga0134124, IMG submission 96880) | Terrestrial soil microbial communities without Nitrogen fertilizer from Kellogg Biological Station, Michigan, USA - KB3-0-4 | ecosystem: Environmental > Terrestrial > Soil > Unclassified ...
CGTCCAACGCGCTGCTCAAGCGGCCCTCGACCGTGCCTCACCCGAGCGCGGCCACCGGGCAGACGGCCGCGGTGCTGCCCGCCGGCAGCGCGGACTTCAACGCCATCGCAAGCTGGATCCTGCAAGGCTGCCCCACCCCATGACGAACTCGACACGCCCAGCGCGAAGCCGGCACTTCGCGGCCGTGCTGGCACCGGCCCTGTGCCTGGCCGCCGCACTCGCGAGCTGCGGCGGCGGCAGCCCGCTCGACAACCCGGCCCCGGTGAGCAACGCGCCGCTGGGCACGTCGGGGCAGAAGCTCTCCTACGTCTACTACCAGAAGTGCATCAACCCGATCTTCCTGGCGCGACTGTCCGGCAGCGCCCAGGCCGGCAACACCTGCGCCGGTGCGGGCTGCCATGACAACGCCACCGGCACCGGCGGCGCCTTTCGGGTCATACCTTCCGCGCAGGCCGTGGACGTCTCCAACCCAGCCAACACGCCCGACGCCATTCGCGCCAGCGACATGTACAAGAACTTCTATTCGGCCCAGGGCGAGACCGTGATCGGCTCGCCCAGCGAGAGCCGCCTGCTCAACAAGCCGCTGCTCAACGGCGTGCTGCACGGCGGCGGCCAGGTCATCGCAAGCAGCCAGGATCCGAGCGCCCAACTCATCCAGTATTGGATCTCGCACCCCGTGCCGCAGGGGCAGGACGAGTTCAGCACTGCGGCCAACAGCCTCTTCACGCCTGCTGACGCCAATACCGGCGCGTGCAATACCCAATGAGCGGGGAGCTCGCTGGGTGGCGCGGGGTGCTGCGCGCGCTGATGTGCGGGGTCGCCGCACTCGTCTTCACCGCCTTCGCCCATGCCGGCGAGCGACTGCAGGTGACCGATCCCTACATCGAGCTGCACACCGGCCCGGGACGCGGCTATCCGGTGTTCTTCGTCGCCGCGCGCGAAGAGTGGATCGAGATCGAGCTGCGCCACACCGACTGGTACCGCGTGCGCGCAGCTGGCGGCCAGGTCGGCTGGGTGCATCGCACTCAGCTCACCACCACGCTGACCGAGGCAGGCGTGCCCAAGGGCCTGCGCGACATCGCGCTGGACGACTACCTGCAGCGGCGCATGGACTTCGGCGCCTCCTGGGGCCGCTTCAGCTCCGAGCCCATGCTCAAGCTGTGGGGCAACTACCGGCTGGCGGAGACGCTGAGCGTCGAGTTCGATCTCGGTCAGGTGCAGGGCGTCTATTCCGGCACCGACTTCTGGAACGTGAACCTGGTGAGCGAGCCCTGGGCCGACCGCCGGCTCTCGCCCTTCTTCGCCATTGGCCTGGGCAAGTTCAGGAACGTGCCCAACGCGAGCCTCGTGGGCGCGATCACCACGAGCGCGAAGCTCGCCGACGCGTCCGCAGGGCTGCGCTACCACGTGAGCGATCGCTTCGTGCTGCGCGCCGACTACACCCTCTACACGGCCTACGTGTCCGAGGTCCAGACCCGCGAGTTCAAGGCCTGGACCGTCGGCCTGGGCTTCTTCTTCTGATCCGTCCACAGCTTTCATCCGCCATGCAAGCCAATCTCCAACGCCGAGCCCCTGCGGCTGTCCTTTGCGCCGCAGCCGCCGTGCTGTCGCTGGCCTTCGCCGCGGCCGCGCACGCGGGCGACGACCCCGCGCCCGCACCCATGCAGCGCGAGCAGCAGGTCGTGGTGCCGCAGGTCGACCGGCGCGACGTGAACCCGCCGAAGTTCCCGTCCAACGACTTCGAGCTCGGCACCTTCATCGGCACCTACGGCACGCAGAACTTCGGCTCCAGCCTCGTGGGCGGCGTGCGTCTGGGCTATCACGTCACCGAGGACTTCTTCATCGAAGGCGTGTACGCGCAGACGCGCGTGAGCGACGACGCGTTCCGCCAGGTGCTGCCGGGCGGCGTGTTCCCGCAGGGCAAGGAGACGCTCAAGTACTACAACGTCTCGCTGGGCTACAACGTCCTGCCCGGGGAGGTCTTCATCGGCCGCAACCACGCCAAGGCCTCGGCGCTGTACCTCATCGGCGGGGTTGGCAGCACCAAGTTCATCGACCAGGATCGCCAGACCTTCAACTTCGGTCTGGGCACGCGCGTGTTCTTCACCGACTGGATGGCCGTGCAGGTCGACATGCGGGACCACGTGTACTCGCTGGATCTGCTCGGCAAGCGCCAGGACACGCAGAACCTGGAGTTCACCGCCGGCATCACCTTCTTCTTCTGAAAGCCCATCAGCCCATGACGCCTGCCACGCCAAGGACTTCACCACTGCGCCGCCTCGCCTGCGCCCTGCTGCTGGGCGCCGCCGCGGGCCTCGCCCAGGCCGCGATCGCACCGCAGCAGAAGGCGCCCGACTTCACCCTGCGCAGCATGGACGGCCGCAACATGCGCCTGGCCGAGCTGCGCGGGCGCGTCGTGCTCGTGAACTTCTGGGCGACCTGGTGCGGCCCGTGCCGCCAGGAGATGCCCCAGCTCAGCAAGCTCTACGACCGCTATCGCGGCGCCGGCCTCGTGCTGCTGGGCGTGAACGTGGACGACGACGTGCGGCGCGCCGCCGACGTGGCCGGCAAGCTGGCCGTCACCTTCCCGGTGCTGCTGGACACCGACAAGCAGGTGAGCAAGCTCTACGAGCTCAACTCCATGCCCTCGACGCTCATCATCGACCGCGACGGGCGCATCCGCTTCATCCACCTGGGCTACCGCGACGGCTACGAGGCCGCCTACGAGCGCCAGATCCGCGACCTGCTGAAGGAATGAGCCCGATGCACGCAAACCCGATGCGCGCCGCCGCCGCCCTGCTGGCGCTGGCGCTTTGCGGCTGCGCACCCATCGAGCCCTGGGTGAAGCCCTATGAGCGCGAGCGCCTGGCCGATCCGATCATGCAATCCCAGCGCGATGCCCTGGCCGCGAGGCACCAGGAGCACGTGCGTGTGGTGAGGGAGGGTGCGCGCGGTGCGACCGGTGTGCAGGGAGGCGGCTGTGGTTGCAACTGACGTGAAACGCGCTGGTCGCTTCGCGCGCGTGCGCCGCTGGCTGTCGAGCCTGCGCGGCGGGCGTGGCGCGCTGGTCGCGGTGCGTGCGGCGCAGCTGCTCGGCGGCGCCATGGCGGCCACCTCGGCCGGCGCGGTGGCGCTGCCCGAGGATCGCGCCGAAGCCATGGCCCACCTCTACGACGGCGGCGGCACCAAGGCCTCCGGCCCCGCCGTGCTGGTGCGCAAGAGCGTGAACGACCAGCTCGCGCTCTCGGCCTCGTACTACGTGGACATGGTGAGCAACGCGTCCATCGACGTGGTGACCACCGCGAGCCCCTATCACGAGAAGCGCGAGGCCTACGACCTCGGCCTGGACTACGTGGTGCGCGACTCGCTCATGACGCTGACGCTTGGCAACAGCAAGGAGCCCGACTACATCGCCGACACCTGGGGCGCGGACATCTCGCACGACGTCTTCGGCGGCATGACGACCGTGAGCCTGGGCTTCACCCACGGCAGCGATCGCGTGGGCAAGAAGGACATCGGCTTCTTCGACACCGCCCACCACTGGCAGTACCGGCTGGGCGTCACGCAGATCCTCACGCCGCGCTGGCTCGCCAGCGTCAACACCGAAGTGGTGTCGGACGACGGCTTCCTCGGCAGCCCCTACCGCGTCGCGCGCGTCTTCGGCGCCGCCGTGCCCGAGCGCAACCCGCGCACGCGCACCTCGCGCGCGGTGAAGTTCCGCGTGATCGGCGACGTGGGCGATCGCGACATCGTGCACGCCGACTACCGCTACTTCTGGGACACCTGGGAGATCCGCTCGCACACCGTGGAGACCGGCTACAGCCGCTACTTCGGCAACGCCTGGCTCGCCGACAGCTTCGTGCGCTTCAACTCGCAGCACAAGGCCAGCTTCTACAGCGACAACGCGACCTCCGAGACGACCTACGTCAGCCGCAACCGCCAGCTCGGCACCTACACCGACGTGAGCGTGGGCGCGAGCCTGTCGTACACCTTCGCGCAGGTGCCTGGTGTCTACGACGCGAAGGTGCACGCCGGCTATGAGTTCGTGCACTACAACTACAAGGACTTCACCGACATCCGCACCGGCTCGCTCTATTCGTACAACGCGAGCGTGCTGCAGCTTTACCTGACGGCCAACTTCTAACGCACACACGCCATGTTCAAACGAAGCAGCCGCACCCTGGGGGCCCTGGGCCTCGTCTTCGCTCTCTTCACCGCCGGCGCCTGGGCCGCGGACGCGCCCAAGCCAGCGCCCGCCGCGCCCAAGCCCGCGGCCGTCGCGCCCGCGCCGGCCACGCCCGCTGCGCCCATTGCACCGGCCGCCGCGGCGAGCGCCGCGCAGTCGCTGGACGCGCGCATCGAGAACGTGAAGGACGAGGTCATCAAGCTCAACCGCGATCTCCTGGTGCTGGAGGAAGAGCTGCTCTTCCCGGCCGGCACGCAGGTCGCGATGTTCGTCTCGATGGACGTGGGCAAGCTCTTCGAGCTGGAGTCGGTGCAGATCAAGTTGGACGACAAGCTCGTCGCCTCCTACCTCTACTCGCCGCTGGAGGTGCAGGCGCTGCACCGCGGGGGCGTGCAGCGCGTCTATCTGGGCAACCTTCGCGCGGGCGAGCACGAGCTCGTCGCCTTCTTCACCGGGCGCGGCCCGCACGAGCGCGACTACAAGCGCGGTGCGACCGTGCGCTTCGACAAGGGCACCGAGCCGAAGTACATCGAATTGCGCATCCGCGATTCGACCGGCAAGCTGCAGCCCGAATTCGACGTGAAGGTGTGGCAGTGAAGCGATTGCGCATGGCCTTGCGCCCCAGCGCGCTGATGCGCTCGCTGGCGCCGGCGCTGCTGGCGTGGGCCTCGCTCGCGCATGCGGCGGGCGATGCGCCGCCGCCAAGCGTCGTGCACGAAGTGCGCGACCCGCACTACGGCGACACGCTCTTCCTCTACTTCCAGGGCCGCGACTTCACCGCGCTCACCAACCTCATGGTGTCGCAGCACTTCAACCGGGTGTCGCACCACGAGGAAGACGCGGAAGTGCTGCGCGCCGGGCTCCTGCTGTCCTACGGCCTGCACCGCGAGGCCGCCGAGATCTTCGAGCGGCTCGCCTCGCAGGGCACCGCGCCCGCGGTGCGCGATCGCGCGTGGTTCTATCTCGCCAAGATCCGCTACCAGCGCGGCCTCGCCGACGGCGCCCAGCAGGCGCTGGATCGCATCCAGGGTCGCCTGGAGCCCGACCTGCAGGAGGAGCGCGTGCTGCTGGCCGCGCAGCTGCAGATGGGCCGCGGCGACTACGCGGGCGCGGCGGCCACGCTGCAGGATTCGGGCACGGCCGAGGGCAAGGGCGCGCGCCGGCTCTATGCGCGCTTCAACCTCGGTGTCGCACTGCTGCGCAGCGGCGACGACAAGCGCGGCACGGCCCTGCTCGACGAGATCGGCCGCATGAGCGCGCCCGACGAGGAGACCCGCAGCCTGCGCGACCGCGCCAACCTCGCGCTCGGCTTCAGCGCCCTGCAGCAGGAGCAGCAGTCGGAGGCCGCGGGCATGTACCTGCAGCGCGTGCGGCTCAACGGCCTGCAGGCGAGCAAGGCCCTGCTCGGCTTCGGCTGGTCCTATGCGGCGCGGCAGGATTACCGGCATGCGCTCGTGCCCTGGGGCGAGCTCGCCTCGCGCGACGCGGGCGACACCGCGGCGCAGGAGGCGCGCATCGCGGTGGGCTACGCCTACGCCGAGCTCGGCGCCTTCGGCCAGGCGCTGGAGCGCTACGAGGCGGCCGTGGCCGACTTCGATCAAGAGGGCCGCGCCATCGACGAGTCGATCGCCTCGGTGCGCAGCGGCGCGCTCGTGAGCGCACTCGTCGAGCGCAACCCCGAGAACGAGGAGATGGGCTGGCTGTGGAGTCTGCGTTCGCTGCCCGAGCTGCCGCACGCCGCGCAGCTCGCGCCGCTGCTCGCGGGCCATGAATTCCAGGAAGCCTTCAAGAACTACCGCGACCTGCGCTTCCTCTCGCGCAACCTCGACGGCTGGAATGCGAACGTGGTGCTCTACCAGGACATGATCGCCAACCGGCGCCTCGCGTTCGAGCAGCGCCTGCCGCGCGTGCGCGAGGCCGCGAGGGAGCACAACGCGGCCACGGTGCAGCAGCACGTGGACACGCTCTCGCGCGACCTCGCGAAAGCGCAGGAGGACTCCGACGGCCGCGCCTTCGCCACCACGCGCGAGCGCGAGCTCATGGAGCGCCTGGACCATGTGCGCCAGACGCTCGATCGCCTCGGCGCGGCCGATCCCGAGATCGCCGCCGAGGTGGAGCATGCGCGCGAGCGTCATCGCCTGGCCGCGGGCGCGCTGGCCTGGGACGTGGCGCGCGCCTATCCGGATCGCGCATGGCAGGCGCAGAAGTCGCTCAATCGCATCCAGTCCGACATGGTCCGTGCGAGCCGCGCCGACGCCGCGCTCACGCAGGCGCAGAAGGACGAGCCCGTGCGCATCGCCGCCTTCGAGAAGCGGCTGCGCGAGCTCGAAGGCCGCATCAAGGCGCTTGCGCCGCGCGTGGCCGCGCTCACGCGCGAGCAGCAGCAGGCGGTGCAGGACATCGCGGTGGCCTCGCTGCAGCAGCGCAAGGAGCGCCTGGCCATCTACGCCACGCAGGCGCGCTTCGCGGTCGCACAGATCTACGACCGCGCCACGATGACGAGAAAGGGCGACGATGCGCCGGCACGTTGAGCTCGCCGCAGTGACCGCGATCGCGCTCGCGCTTGGCGCCTGCGCGTCTCGCAAGCCCGGCACGCCGGACAACGAGCCCACGCTCGCCACGCTCGCCGACCGCGAGGCACCGGTGCGCCCCGACCAGGGCGTCAAGAGCAGCGAGGACAAGGCCATCGCGGCCTATCGCAGCTTCCTCGACGCATCCCCGCAGGCGCCGCAGCGCGCGCAGGCCCTGCGCCGTCTCGGCGACCTGGAGATGGACGGCGCCGACGCGCGCGCGGCCGGAGCGACCGCCAACGCCGCCGCGGTGCCCGACTACCGTGCCGCGAAGGCGCAGTACCTGGCCTACCTGAAGGCCTATCCGAACGACCCCTCGAACGACCGCGTGCTCTACCAGCTCGCGCGGGCGCAGGAGCAGGACGGCGAGCTCGAGGCCGCGCTCAAGACGCTGGACCGCCTCGTGGACTTCCCGCGCACGATCTACCGCGACGAGGCGCAGTTCCGCCGCGGCGAGCTGCTCTTCACGACGCGCGACTACGTGCGCGCCGAGGCCGCCTACACCACCGTGCTGCTGGGCGACTCGGGCAACCCGTATCGCGAGCGCGCGCTCTACATGCAGGGCTGGTCGCGCTTCAAGCAGGGTCGCCTGGAAGACGCGCTGCAGTCCTTCTTCGGCGTGCTCGACCTGAAGGTGGCGAACATGCGCGGCGACGACCTGGAGAGCCTGCCTCTCACGCGCGCGGACCGCGAGCTCGTCGAGGACACCTTCCGCGTCACCAGCATCAGCCTGGCGAACCTCTCGGGCGCGCAGAGCATCCCGCCCTACATCACGACGTCCACGCGACGCTCCTACGAGTTCCGCGTGTACCAGCAGCTCGGCGACTTCTATCTGAAGCAGGAGCGCATCAAGGACGCGGCCGACACCTATGCCGAATTCGCGCGTCGCGTGCCGCTGAACGAGCAGGCCCCGGTGATGCAGGCGCGCGTGATCGACATCTACGCCGCGGCCGGCTTCCAGAACCAGGCGCTGCAGGCGAAGAAGGACTTCGTCACCCGCTACGCCGCCGACGGCACCTATGCCCGCGAGAGCGTGGCCGGCTGGGGCCGCGCGCAGCCGCTGCTGAAGGCGAACCTGGAAGACCTCGCGCGCCACTACCACGCGGCCGCGCAGAAGTCGCATGCGAGCGCCGACTACCAGGAGGCCGCGCGCTGGTACCGCAGCGAGATCGCCTCCTTCCCGAAGGACGCGGACGCGCCGCGCAACAACTTCCTCCTCGCCGAGCTGCTGTTCGAGGACAAGCACTTCGCCGAGGCGCAGACCGAGTACGAGCACACCGCCTACGACTACCCGCAGCACGAGCGCAGCGCCGACGCCGGCTATGCGGCCCTGCTGGCCAACGCGCAGCAGCAGAAGGCGCAGGGCGACGCCGCCAAGCGCAGCGCGCTGCAGCGCGAGGGCGTGGACAGCGCCGTGCGCTTCGGCCAGACCTTCCGCACCGACCCGCGCACCGCGGCCGTGCTCACCGACGCCGCCGAGACGCTGTTCAAGCTCGGCGACGGCGCGCGCGCGGCGAACGTGGCGCAGCAGGTCGTCGACCTCGTGCCGCCGGCCAGCGAGGCGAACCGCCGCACGGCCTGGACCGTGCTCGGCCACAGCGCGTTCGACAGCGGCCAGTTCGAGGACGCGGAGCGCGCCTACGCCCAGGTGCTTGCGCTCACGCCCGAGCGCGATCCGACGCGCACCGAGCTGACCGAGCGTCTGGCCGCCTCCATCTACAAGCAAGGCGAGGCCGCGCGCGCGGCCGGCCACACGCGCCTGGCCGTCACGACCTTCGAGCGCGTGGCGGCGACCGCGCCGCAGTCGAGCGTGCGCGCCACCGCGCAGTACGACGCTGCCGCCGCGCTGATCGAACTCAAGGACTGGCCCGCCGCGACGCGCAGCCTCGAAGACTTCCGCCGCCGCTACCCCGACCACCCGCTGCAGTCGCAGGCGAGCGCCAAGCTCGCGGCCGCCTACCTGGAGCAAAAGCAATGGGCGCGGGCCGCCGGCGAGCTCGAGCGCGTGGCCGCCACCGACAAGGACCCGCAGCGTGCGCGCGATGCGCTGTGGCAGGCCGCCGAGCTGCAGGAGAAGGACGGATCGCCCGCGGCGCGCGCGGCAGCCGTGCGCGACTACGAGCGCTATGCGAAGCAATACCCGCAGCCGCTGGACGGCGCGCTGGAGGCCCGCCTGCGGCTGGCCGAGATCGCGCAGCGCGACGGCAACGCGGCACGCCGCCTCGCGCTCATGAAGGAGATCCAGCAGACCGAGCGCAGCGCGGGCGCGGCGCGCAGCGACCGCACGCGCGCGGTGGGCGCCCAGGCGACGCTCGCGCTGGCCGAGCCGGCCTACGAGGCCTATCGCAGCGTGGCCCTGGTGGAGCCGCTGCAGCGCCAGCTCAAGCTGAAGAAGACGCGCATGGAAGAGGCGCTCAAGGCCTACGGCGCCGCGGCCGACTACGGCGTGGCGAGCGTGACCACCGCGGCCACCTACCGCACGGGCGCCATCTATCAGGACTTCGCGAAGGCGCTGCTGGCGTCCGAGCGCCCGAAGCTCGCGCGGGCCGAGCTGGAGCAATACAACGTGCTGCTCGAAGAGCAGGCCTTCCCCTTCGAGGAGAAGGCGGCGGAGCTGCACGAGATCAACGCGCGGCGCGCAGCCACGGGCGTGTACGACGAATGGGTGCGCGCCAGCTACAAGGCGCTGGCCGCGCTGCGCCCGGTGCGCTGGGGCAAGGAAGAGCGCGGTGAAGGAGCGATCGATGCGATCCGCTGAGCAAGGGCTGCGGGTGATGCTCGCGGGCGCGGCGCTCGCGCTGCTGGCCGCCTGTGATTCGGTGCCGCTGGGCGGGCCGGCACCGGAGCAGGCCAGCGCATCGTCGAAGGCCACCTCGACGCCGCAGCCGCAGTCCGCACCGCAGTCGTCATCGACGGCGCAGCTGAGCGATGACGCGCGCCGTCGCTACGACGAGGCTGCGCGTGCCCTGCGCGCCGGGCGCCTGGACGAGGCACGCGAGGGCTTCCAGGCCGTGCTGCGCGCGGACCCTGACCTCGCGGGCGCGCACGCGAACCTGGGCATCGTCGAACGCCAGGCCGGGCACGCCGACAAGGCGGTGCCGGAGCTCGAGCGCGCGGTGAAGCTCAGCCCGCGCAACAGCGCCTACCTCAACGAGCTGGGCATCGCCTGCCGGCAGGCGGGCCGCTTCGAGGACGCGCGCAAGGCCTATGAAGCCGCCATCGCAGCCGACCCCGCCTTCCTGCGCGCCTACCTGAACCTCGGGATCCTGCTGGACCTGTACCTGCAGGACAGCGCCCGTGCCCTGGAGCTGTACGAGCGCTATCTCGCGCTCGCGCCCGAGGGCGATCCGGTGGTGGCCAAGTGGGTCGCCGACTTGAAGAACCGCCAGCGCAAGCCCGCCGTGGCCGCGAAGGGAGAACGCTCATGAACTGCATCGCGACGGCGCTAGGAGCGGCAGGCCTCGCCTGCGCCGCGCTCGCGTGCGCACAGGACCGCGCCAACATGGATCCGTCGCGCATCGTGGGCAACCGCGAGCTGCCCAAGGTGCTCTACATCGTCCCGTGGAAGAAGCCGCTGGCCGGCGACCCCGCGGGAAGACCGCCGGCAAGCGTGCTCGACGAGGCGCTCTCGCCGCTGGACCGCGAGGTGTTTCGCCGCGAGGTCGACTATGGCAACCAGGTCCGCGCGCAGGGCGCCCCGGCCGCCGCGCCACCCGCGGCGGCGCCGACGAAGTAGGGCGCCGCGCACGCGAGCCCAGATGAATTCAGTGCAACCCGTATCGAGTTGGGAGAGTAAGAAATGAATGCGTTCCAGACGGTGGTGAAGTTCTTCCAGGACTGCGGCCTCTTCATCTATCCGAGCCTTGCCATCACGGTGCTCGGCGTGACGATCGCGATCGAGCGCTTCGTCTTCCTGAGCCGCGCCCGTGCGCAGAACCGCAAGCTGTGGGCCCAGGTGCTGCCCGTGCTGCAAGGCGGCCGCTTCAGCGAGGCGATGAGCCTCACCGGCAAGTCCGATGCGGCCATCGGCAAGATCGTCAACTACGGCCTCGCGCGCATGCAAAGCCCGGGCCGCCGCGAGGACTACGACGCCGCGATGGAAGAGGGAATGATGGAGATCGTGCCGCGCCTCGAAAAGCGCACGCACTACATCGCCACCTTCGCCAACGTCATCACGCTGGTGGGCCTCCTGGGCACCATCATCGGCCTCATCAAGGGCTTCACCGCGGTCGCGCAGGTGAACCCCGCCGAGAAGGCCGAGCTGCTGTCGGCCAGTATCTCGATCGCCATGAACAACACCGCCTTCGCGCTGATGGTGGCGATTCCCTTCCTGCTGATCCATTCCTTCCTGCAGGCGCGCACGGCGGAGATCGTCGACGGCCTGGAGGCCGCCAAGATCAGCTTCCTCAACCTCGTGCAGCGCCTGCGCGCCGATTCCTCCTCGGGCGGGGCGCGCTGATCATGCGCGCGCGACGCTTGCGCAAGCACGTGGCGCATCTCGAGATCACCGCGTTCATCAACCTGATCGTGGTGCTGGTGCCCTTCCTGCTGTCCACGGCCGTGTTCACGCGGCTGGCGGTCATCGACCTCTCGCTGCCCGCGCAGAACTCCGGCGTGGAGCAGCTCAAGGTCGATCACCTGCAGCTCGAGGTCACGATCCGTCGTGACTCGATCGAGGTGGGCGACCGCATCGGCGGGCTGATCCAGCGCATCCCCAACGCCTCCGGCGCGCCCGACACGCGCGCGCTCACGGCGCTGATGGTGCAGATCAAGGAGCGCTACCCGAGCGAGCTGGCCGCCACCGTGATGGCCGAGCCCGACACGGCCTACGACACCCTCGTGCACGTGATGGACGCCGTTCGCGGCACCTACACCGCGCAGGGCCCGAAGGTGGTGCGCTCGCAGCTCTTCCCCGACATCTCCATCGGCGACGCGCCGCGGGAGGCGAAGAAGTGAAGCTCACGCCCATCCAGAAACGCGCCGAGCGACGCAGCCGCAACCAGACGATGGTGGACATGAACCTCGTCTCGCTCATCGACGTGTTCACCATCCTCATCTTCTTCCTGCTGTCCAGCGCGACCGGCGTGGAAGTGCTGCAAAGCCCGAAGGCGGTGAAGCTGCCCGAGTCCATCGCGGACCAGATGCCCAAGGAAACGCACGTGGTGGTCGTGAGCGAGAGCGACATCCTCGTCGACGGCCGGCGCGTGGCTACCGTGTCCGAGGCCGCCGCGGTGCAAGGCGATCTCATCCCCGGGCTCAAGGCGGAGCTGGACCTGCTCGTCGCGCGTCCCGCCCTGCGCACCGGCAAGACCGAGACCGAGTCGCGCGCCCTCACCATCATGGGTGACCGCGGCATTCCCTACAGCCTCCTGCGCAAGGTGATGGTCACGAGCGCCCGCGCGGGCTTTGCGAACGTCTCGTTCGCCGTGCGGCGAAAGGACGGCACATGAGCGCCGCCGCACAGCCGCGCCGAAGGGGGCGCGACGTCCCTCTCGCAGGGACCCCGCGAAGTGGGAGGGTGTACCAATGAGCGCCGCCGCCCTGAGCGTTTCATTCCGCGCGCGGCAGCTTCCCTGGGCGCCCACGCTCGAAGACGACGCGCGCTTTCGGCGCGTGCTCGCCCGCGTGCTCGCGCTGGCCGTCCTGCTGTGCCTGCTGATGCTCTTCATGCCGGCGCCGCAGATCGATCGCACCAAGCCCGTGGAGCTGCCCGCGCGGCTGGCCACGGTGCTGCTGGAGCAGGAGCAGCCCAAGCCCACGCCGCCCGTGCCCGCACAGCCGGTGACTCCGCAGAAGGCGGCCGAGCCGACTGCGGCGCAGGCCGCGGCGAAGCCCGATGTGCGCCCGCCCAAGGGGGCGCGCGCGCCTGAAGCGCGCGTGCCGCTGCCTGATCGTCCGCCGGGCGAGATGACCCAGGACAACGCGCGCCGCAAGGCCGCGGGCGTGGGCCTGCTCGCCATGTCCGACCAGCTCGCCGAGCTGCGCGGCGCACCGGTGGGTGTCCAGCTCAACCAGAACATCAAGCCCGGACCGGGCGTGGGCACTGGCACCGGCGTGGGCGTGGGTTCGGGCACGGAGGCGGGCACGCCTTCGCGCGCGCTCATCACCTCCAACGCGACCGGTGGCAGCGGCGGCATCAACACCGCCGGCTACAGCCGCAACACCGGCGGCGGCGGCCTCGCGGGGCGCGCCACCACGCTGGTGGAAGGCGTCGCGGGCGGCGGCGGCGGTGGCGGCCATGGCGGCGGCGGCGTGCGCGGCGGCCGTGGCGACGGCACCGGCGGCGCCGCCGGCGGCAGCGTGCAGCGCGGCGTCAGCGGCAAGGCCTCGCGCTCCATCGAGGAGATCAAGCTCGTGTTCGAGAGGAACAAGGGCGCGATCTACGCCATCTACAACCGCGCGCTGCGCGACGACCCGGCGCTGCAGGGCAAGGTGGTGCTCGAGTTGAAGATCGCCCCGGGCGGCAACGTGCTCGACTGCCGCATCGTCTCCAGCGAGCTCAAGGCCAGCGACCTCGAAAGCAAGCTCGTGGCGCGCGTGCGTCAGTTCGACTTCGGCTCGAAGGACGTCGACGTCATGGTGCTCACCTGGCCGGTGGACTTCCTGCCGTCGTAGCGGCGGCTTGCGCGGACGCCGCCGTGCGCCCGCGCAAGCGCGCGAGGTTCTCGCGCAGCATCGCCGCGGCCGGCGCGTTCGCATCCAGTCGCGCCAGCGCCCGCATCCAGTGCCGCTGCGCGAGCGCGTCGTCGCCGCGCTCGAGGGCATGAGCGCCCGCCAGCGACAGCGCCTGCACGTGGTCGGGGTCGACGCGCAAGGCGCGCTCCACGAGTGCTGCGGGCTCGCCCTCCAGCCGGTTGCCATTGCGCGCAGCCAGCACGCCTGCCAGATCGCACAGCAGCATCGCGTCCTCAGGTTGCGCCGCCGATGCGTGGCGCAGTGCGTCGACGGCACGATCGAGCTGCCCCTGCGACATCCATCGACGCGCCAGCGCGGACCACGCGCGCGCCTGCGCCGCGGGCGCATCCAGCGCCTGCAGGAGGGGCTCGATCCTCGTGCGCAGCACCTGCGGGGTGAGCGCGCCGTCGTGGCGCAGCTGCACCGTGCCGTCGCGGTCGATGACGAAGGTCACCGGCACGCCCTGCACGCCGAAGGCCTCGCCCGTGCGGCCCTGCGTGTCGACGAGCGTCTGCACGTACGGGTTGCTGTTTCGTGCGAGCCAGTCGCGTGAATCCTGCGGCGCGTCCTTGAAGGCCAGGCCATAGAGCGGCGCGCGGCCGGCCTTCGCGAGCGCATGCAGCGCAGGCAGCTCCTCGCGGCACGGCCCGCACCACGAGGCCCAGGCATTGAGGATCCACACCTGGCCGAGGAGATCGCTGCCTTGCAGGAGCGCGCCGGGCTCGTGCAGGCGAGCCAGTGCGAAGGCCGGCGCGCTTCGCCCGACGATGGGCTCGGGCGCGGCGGCGCCCTGCGGGCTGCGGCGCAGGCTCGTGCCCAGCAGCACGCACAGCAGCGCGAAGGTCGCCAGCGGAACGACGTGCGCCGCGCGCACCCGTCGGCTCATGCGCGGGCCTCGCCGGCTTGCGATGCGCGCTGCGGCTCACGCGTGCGCACGCCGCTTGCGGCCACCGCGCCGCCCAGCGCCATCAGCAGGCAGCCGGCCCAGATCCATCCGATGAAGCGCTTCACCTGGAGCCGCAGCAGCCATCGGCCGTCGTCCAGCGGATCGCCGAGCGAGACGTAGAGATCGCGCACCAGCCCGCGCTCGATGGCGGCCTCGGTCGTGGCGACCTGCCTCAGGCGGTACAGGCGGCGCTGCGGCTGCAGCTGCCCCACGACGCGCCCGTCGCGCTCGATGTCGATCACGGCCTGCAGCGCGTCGTAGTTCGCTCCCGCCACCGGCGCGACGCCGCGCAGCACGAAGCTCTCGCCGGCGAGCGTCGCGCGCTCGTTCACGCGCATCGCCACTTCCCGTTCTTCGCCGCCGGACTTCGCGAGGCTCGCGCCGAGCGCGAACACCGCCACGCCCAGGTGGGCGATGCGCATGCCCTGCACCGCGCGCGCGCCGCGCCCTCGCGTGCGCAGCGTGTCCGAGAGCAGCGTCGAGGCGATCCACAGCGACACCGCGATGCCCAGAACCGCCAGCCACCCGACATGACCCGCAGCCCACGCCACGGCGACGCTCGCGAGCACGGACACGAGCGCGGCCGCGCGCAGTCGCCGCGCGAGCGAAGGCAGCTCGGCACGACCCCATCGCGCAAGCGGGCCGATGCCCATGAGGAAGGCCATCGGCGTCATGAGGGCCGCCATGGCCGCATCGAAGTAGGGCGCGCCCACGGCGACGGGGCCCAGGTCGAGTCGCTCCAGCAGCAGCGGGCACAGCGTGCCCGCCAGCACCGCGATCGCCGCGCCGAGCAGCAGCACGTTGTTGGCCACGAGAGCCGACTCGCGCGACAGCAGAGAAAAGGGCGCGCTGCGAGTCATCGCGGGGGCCCGCAGCGCATGCAGCGCAAGCGCCGCGCCGACCACGAGCGCCATGAGCACGAGCAGCGCCAGCCCGCGCTGCGGATCGTTGGCGAAGGCATGCACCGACGACAGCACGCCCGAGCGCACGAGGAAGGTGCCCAGCAGCGAGAAGCCGAAGCCCAGCAGCGCCAGCAGCAGCGAGGTCGTCCCGAGCGCGCCGCGCCGCTCGACGGCGGCCAGCGAGTGAATGAGCGCAGTCGCGCACAGCCAGGGCATGAAGGACGCGTTCTCCACCGGGTCCCAGAACCACCAGCCGCCCCAGCCGAGCACGTCGTAGGCCCAGACGCTGCCCAGCGCAATGCCCAGGGTGAGGCAGCACCACGCCAGCGTCGCCCAGCGCCGCGTGCGCCGCGCCCAGTCGGGGCCGGCCTCGCCGCCGATGAGCGCTGCCACCGCGAGCGCGAAGGGCAGCGCGAGCCCCGCATAGCCGAGCGTGAGCAGCGGCGGGTGCGCGACCATGGCCGGGTGCTGCAGTAGCGGATTGAGGTCGCGCCCTGCCGCGGGCGGCTGCGCGAGCTGCGTGAACGGATCCGACGCGAGCAGCAGGAAGAGCGCGAAGGCCGCGCCGATGCCGCCCAGGACGCCGAGCGTGCGCGCGAGCAGCACGGGCGGCCACTCGCGCCCGCTGCGGGCGAGCGCCGCCGTCCACAGCGCGAGTGCCGCGAACCACAGCAGCAGCGAGCCCTCGTGCGACGCCCACGCGCCCGCCACGCGATAGGCCACGGGCAGGCTCGCGCTCGAGTGCAGGGCCACGAGCTGGAAGCCGGTGTCGTTGCGCACGAAGGCGCCGGCAAGGCAGGCGAGGGCGAGCGTCGCGCACAAGCCCATCAGTGCGGCGAGCGGACGTGCGAGCTTCAGCCAGCGCGCGGGCGCGGCCATCGGCACGGCGGCGAGCGCGAGCGCAAAGGCCAGCGCGAGCACGAGCGACGCGTGTGCGAGCAGCGCGTTCATGGCGGCCCCGCGCGCATCGCCTGGGCCGCGGGCGGCGGCATGTAGTTCTCGTCGTGCTTCGCAAGCACCTCGTGCGCGTCGAATGCCCCGTCATCGCCCATGCGACCCTGCACCACCACGCCGCGGCCCTCGCGGAAGAGATCGGGCAGGAGGCCGTGATGGCGCACGCGGACCTCCCGCACGCCATCGGTCACGACGAAGCTCGCCTGCAGCCCGTCGCGGCGCAGGCTGCCTTCGCGCACCAGTCCGCCCATGCGGAACAGGCGCTGCGCGGGCGCCTCGTGCGCCCACACCTGGGAGGGCGTGTAGAAGAAGACGAGGTTGCCGCGCAGTGCGTAAAGAAGCAGCGCGATCGCGAGCGTGCCGGCCAGCAGCGCGGACGCGAGGATCGCCAGGCGCCTGCGGCGCGGGCTCACGCGCGCGGCTCCCGGCGGCGCAATGCGCGGCGGCGGCGGCGCGCCAGCCAGGGCTGCAGCGCCAGCGCGATCGCGCTCACGCCGTAGGCGCACCACACGTAGACGCCGTGGCCTTCGAGGGTGAGCCAGCTCATGCCTTCAGCCAGCGCGCGCCGGCCTCGTGTTCGAGCACCTCGCAGCGGGCGCGCGAAAGCGCCATCGCCACCGCGTAGCTCCACATCGCCAGCGTCATGAGCAGCAGGCCGGCGAGCATGGTGTGCGCCATCTTCGGCGCGGCCGACAGCGTGATCGAGGCGCCCTGGTGCAGCGTGTTCCACCAGCGCACGCTGAAGTAGATGACCGGGATGTTGACGAGCCCCAGCACCGCCAGCAGCGCGCACGCGGCGTCAGCGCGGCGACGCTCCTCCACTGCCCCGGCCAGTGCGATGAAGCCGACGTAGAGGAACAGCAGGATCAGCTCGCTCGTGAGCCGCGCGTCCCACACCCACCAGGTGCCCCAGGTGGGCCGGCCCCACAGCGCGCCGGTGACGAGTGCGATGAAGGTGAAGGCCGCGCCCGTGGGCGCGAGCGCGCGCGCCAGCATCGAGGCCATGCGCGCGTTGAGCCACCAGCCGACGGCGGCCCAGCCGGCCATCGCGAGGTAGACGAGCATCGACATCCACGCCGCGGGCACGTGGATGAAGAGGATGCGGGACGACTCGCCCTGCACCGCATCGGCCGGTGCGACGAGCAAGCCCATCACAAGGCCCGCCGCGGCGAACGCGAGCGCGGCCGCCCACAGCCAGGGCTCCAGGCGCTCGGCCAGCCGGTAGAAGCGCGAGGGCGCGGCGAAGCGGAAGAGGCGCGATCTCATGAGCTCAGGCAAGGGACGCGCGCAGCGCGGCGGCGGACAGCGGCGGCGTGGCGGTCGCGGTGAAGAGGAGCATCGCGCCCAGCAGCGCCAGGTGCGCGAGCGGGCTCTGGCCCTCCTGCACCGCCACCGCGGCGCCCGCGCCGAAGACGAGCACCGGCACGCACAGTGGCAGCACCAGCACCACGACGAGCACGCCTGCGTTGCGCAGACCCACGGTGAGTGCGGCGCCCGCGGCGCCGAGCAGGCTCAGGCAGGGCGTGCCGATCAGCAGCGAGGCGCACAGCACTCCTGCCTCGACGCCGGTCATGCCCAGCATCAGGCCGGCGCCAGGCGCGAGCAGGGCCAGCGGCAGGCCGTGGGTCGTCCAGTGCGCGGCGGCCTTGGCGGCCGCGATGCCGAGTGCGGCGCGATCGCCCGCAAGCAGCATCTGGTCGAGCGAGCCGTCCGCGTGATCGAGCGCATAGAGCGAGGGCAGCGGCACGAGCGCGGCCAGCAGCGCGCAGGCCCAGATCACGCCCGGCGCGATGTCGTGCAGCGTCTGCGGCAGCGGCCCCACGCCCAGCGGGAACAGCGCGCAGGCCAGCGCGAAGAAGGCCAGTGGCAGCAGCGCGTCGCTGCGCCGCCGCGCCGCGAGCTTCAGGTCGCGCAGGAAGAGGGCGAGGAAGAGCGAGCGCATGCGAGCAAGACCGCTTCAGGCCAGCGCGGCGTGCGCGTCGAGGTCGAGCTCGATGGCGCCGAAGGCCGCGGCGGCGATGGGCTGGTGGCTCGCGATGAGCGCGCAGCCGTCGGCTCGCAGGTGTTCGTGGAGCAATGCGCGCAGGGCGTCGGCTGCGCGCGCGTCGAGCGCGTCGAAGGGCTCGTCGAGCAGCCACAGGCCGGCCCGGGGCTCCAGCGCGAGCCGCGCCAGAGCGAGCCTGCGACGCTGGCCTTGCGACAGCCGGCGCACCGGCGCATCGCGCAGTGCCAGCAGATCCATGCGGGCCAGCGCGTTCGAGACGGACGCGTCGCCCGCGTCGCGTCCGCTCACGCGCGCGAGAAAGCGCAGCGCCTCGGCAGCGCGAAGGTCGTCGTTCAGCGCATGCGCGTGCGCCACGTACGCACGCTGCGCATGGAACGAGGCATTGGCGTGCAGCGGCGCACCCTGCCAGAGCACGCGGCCCGCATCCGGGCGGGCAAGGCCCGCGGCCAGGCGCAGCAGGCTCGACTTGCCGCGGCCGTTCCCGCCGCGCAGCCAGGCCATGCGGCCGGCGGGCAGGGCGAGGTTGACCCCGTGAAAGAGCGCCCGGCCACCGCGCCGGCAGGCGAGGTGAACGAGTTCGAGCGCGGGCGCGGGGAAGGCCATGCGCGATTCTCGCCGCCGCCCCGCGGCCAGGCCGCGCGGGGAGGCCGCCGCAAGACGTTCTGTTGCCTTCGCTTCGTGTGGTTGCAAACGCGGCGCGCGCGCCGCGCTCAGGGCTGCGCGCGCGGCGCCCCGTCGAGGAAGCGGATGACCGGGCGCACCGTCTTCGACGGATCCTCCTCGTGCGGCACGTGGCCCAGCTCGGGGAAGGTGACGAGCTCGCTGCCCGCGATGTCGCCGTGGAACCGCTGCGCGCTCTCGGGCGGCACGAGCCGGTCGCGCGCACCCCACAGGATGAGCGTGGGCAGCGCGAGATCGCGGATATGCCCGGCGTTCTCGCCGGGCTGCAGCTGCTGCATGCGCAGGCCCAGCGCGCGCCGGTTGCCCTCGCGCAGCGTGAGCTCGAAGTAGCGGTCGATCAGCGCGTCGTCGACCCGTGCGGGGTCGCCATACACGTTGCGCACGCTGCGCTCCACGATGCCGCGCGCCAGCGAGTGCGTCATGAGCCATTGCAGCGCCGGCATGCGCGCCAGCCGGAAGCCCAGCGGCGTGGACGAAGCCGTCACCGCATAGCCGCCCGCATCCACGAGCACGAGCTTGCTCGCTCGCTGCGGCGCGGCGCGCGCCACTTCCCAGGCGATGTTGCCGCCCAGCGAATTGCCGCCCACCGAGAAGCGCTGCACCTTCAGCGCGTCGAGGAAGTGCAGCACGAAGCTCACGTAGGCCTCGATGCGGTAGTCGTCGCTGGGGCTCGGGCCGGTCAGGCCGAAGCCGGGGAGGTCCATGCGGATGACGCGGTGGCGCCCGCGCAGCTCGCTCGCCCAGCCGTCCCA
>Ga0134124_10001365_pt1 | contig 19666 bp, 16 predicted proteins | sample KB304_FD_96880 | JGI IMG/M metagenome (GOLD analysis project Ga0134124, IMG submission 96880) | Terrestrial soil microbial communities without Nitrogen fertilizer from Kellogg Biological Station, Michigan, USA - KB3-0-4 | ecosystem: Environmental > Terrestrial > Soil > Unclassified ...
CCGAAAAGTGGGCTCCGGGTTTTCGGACACGATCATGCGCAAAAAGAGGGCGGCGATTTGCCGTGAATATTGCGCGGCGACGCGCTTGCCCGGCAGGCGTTTCTCCCAGGCCAGCGCATGCGACACAATGGTGTCGATGTCCTGGAACTGCGGCCGCCAGTCGAGCGTGGAGCGGATGCGATCGACATTGGCGACCAGTGCCGGCGGATCGCCCTCGCGGCGGCCGACGATATCGACCGGCAGGTCGACGCCGCTGATGCGCTTGACCGCCTCGAGCACCTCTAGCACCGACGAGCCGCGGCCGTAGCCGCAGTTGAAGGTGGCGCTTTCGCCGCCGCGGCGCAGGTAGGCGAGTGCTGCCGAATGCGCGCGTGCGAGATCGCTGACGTGGATGTAATCGCGAATGCAGGTGCCGTCCGGCGTCGGATAATCGGTGCCGTAGACTGAAAGCTTCCCGCGTTTGCCAAGCACGGTCTCGCAGGCGATCTTGATCAGATGCGTGGCGAGCGGCGTCGATTGTCCGGTGCGCAGCTTGGGATCGGCGCCGGCGACGTTGAAATAGCGCAGCACCACGAAGCGCAGGCCGTAAGCCTTGCTTGCATCGTGCAGCATGATCTCCGACATCAGCTTCGAGGTGCCGTAGGGCGAGATCGGCGCGGTGACGGCGTCTTCGCGCACCGGCGTTGCCTCGGCATTGCCGTAGACTGCCGCGGTGGAGGAGAAGATGACTCGTTTGACCCCGGCCTCGATGGCCGCGTCGAGCAGATTGCAGGTGTTCATGGTGTTGTTGCGGTAGTAGCCGAGCGGATCTTTGACCGAGTCCGGCACCACGATGGAGGCGGCGAAATGAATGATTGTGTCGACGTTGTGCTGCGCGAGCGTCTTGGCTACCAACGCGCGATCGCCGGTCGAGCCCGCAACGAATGGCACCGCGCTCGGCACCAAAAAGCGGAAACCCGTCGACAGGTTGTCGAGCACGACCACCGGCTCGCCGGCGTCGACCAACTCGTGCACCATGTGGCTACCGATGTAGCCTGCCCCGCCGGTCACCAGGATTGTCATGGACTGGAACGCCCTCGCACAAACGCGTGCTTTGTAGCGCGCGACCCGGTAACGACAGGTTAGGGGCCGACGCGACCCACCCTGGTTATGGCCACCAGCCTTAATGAATCGTTATAGGGTGGGACGCGCACAGACGGTGATTCCTGATTTCCGCACGACATGTCCGAAATCCTGTTCATCAAGACCTCTTCGCTCGGCGATGTGATCCACCACATGCCGGCCTTGACCGAAGCGCGGCGCTATCGCCCCGATGCGCGCTTTTCGTGGCTGGTCGAGGAGGCCTTCGTGCCGCTAGTACGCCTGCATCCTGCGGTCGGCGATGTGCTGCCGGTGGCCTGGCGGCGCTGGCGCAAGGCGCTGCTCTCGCCCGGCACGCTGCAGGAGATCGCCCAGAGCCTGCGCCAGATTCGCGCCCGCCGTTATGACGAGATCATCGACAGCCAGGGGCTGTTGCGCTCCGCCCTGATCGCGCGCGTGGCGCGTGGCCGCCGCCACGGTTATGACCGGCACAGCATTCGCGAGCCGCTCGCTGCCGCCTTCTACGACGTGCGTTACAGCGTCAGCTATGCGCAGCACGCGGTCGAGCGAAACCGCATCATCACCGGCCGCGCGCTCGGCTATAGCCCAAAAGGACAGCCCGATTTTGGCCTCGACCGGGCAAGCCTCGCCGGCGCCCCTGGCCGTTATGCCGTGCTGCTGCATGCCACCGCACGCGAGAGCAAGCAGTGGCCGGTCGAGCACTGGATCGCGCTCGGCCGCGGCATCGTCGAGAGCGGCTTGGAGCCGGTGCTGCCCTGGGGCACTGCGGAGGAGCGGGCGCGCAGCGAGGCGATCGCCGCCGCCGTCCCGGGAGCCCGTGTGCCGGACCGGGCGCCCCTGGACATGGTCGCGAAGCTGATCGCCGGGGCGCGTTTCGTTGTGGGGGTGGATACGGGGCTGATGCATCTTGCGGCCGCCCTCGGAGTGCCCCTGGTGGCCATTTTCACGGGCAGTAGGCCCGACCTGACCGGTCCGGTCGGCAACGGCCCGCTGACCGTCCTGGGCGCGCATGGGGAGCCGCCGTCGCTTGCCGAGGTGCGCGCGGCGGTGGGCCGGATCGGTTCAGGCTAACGGCCTAATCTGTTGGATAGCCGACAGAATTTGGTTAACCGCCCGTCAACCCTCCGGCCAATAATATCGTACCGACCGCGCCATGCGCGCTGCTCTTGCCGGTGACCCATCCATGCTGAGTTTTCGCTTTCCGGCCGCGGCGCGGCTGAACCTGAAGATCGGCACCAAGCTCGCCGTCACGGTCGGGATCGGTGTCGTGCTGGTCGCCGGCATGATCGTCAACCAATGGCTCTGCAACGTCTCAGTCGCGGAGAAGGCCGAGCTTGAGCGCGCCGGCCAGTTTGTCACCGCCGATATCCTGCGTGCCGGCGTGGCGCTGCAGCGCATGCAGACCGGCACGCGCGAAATCCGCCTGGCGATCTCGGAGCGAGAGGCCGACGAGGCGCTGGCCAATCTGCGCAGCAGCATGGCGAGGGCGGTGGGTTATCTTCAGTCCGCTATCCAGCTCTGCGAAGATACGGAAAACCGCCAGCGCTTCGAGAACCTGGTCAAGCTCGCCACCAGCTACGCCAACACCGCCGCCGAAATGGTGAAGCTGAAGAAAGATTACGCGGAGATCACCAAGCCGCTTGAGCAGGTCACCAACACAGGTACCGACATCGATGCACTGATCGACAAGGCGACCATCGTCGCCACGTCCCAGTCATCGCAGCGCATGGCCGCGGTGTCGGACCGTTTGTCCGAGGCGTCGCGTATCAGCATGGGCTTCGGTTTCTTCGTTGCCGTCATCCTGATCTGCGCGGCCGTGTTCGGCGTACTGTCGATCGGCCGGCCGATCCGCCAGATCGCCGACGTGCTGCTCAAGCTGGCCAACGGCACGCGCGAATTCGCCATTCCCTATACCGACCGCGGCGACGAGGTCGGCGATGCCGCCCGCGCGGCGCGCAGTTTCCGCGACAATCTGGTGCGGCTCGAGACGCTCGAAGCCGAGCAGAAGGAGACGACCGAGCGCGTGATGGCCGAGCGCAAAGGAATGGTGCGCGATCTCGCCGACATGTTCGAGCAGGCCATCGGTAATATCATCGGCGCGGTGTCGTCGGCCGCAGCCGAGATGGAAGCGACCGCGGGCGTTCTTGCCAAAAACGCCGAGGCGACGCGCGAACTATCGAGCGAGGTAGCCATCGCCTCCACCCAGGCCTCCGCCAGCGTGCAGACGGCAGCCTCGGCCACCGGCGAGGTCGGCGCTTCCATCGAGGAGATCGGCCGTCAGGTCGAGCAGTCGACCGCCATCGCTGCGGAAGCGGTCAAGCAGGCGGAAAAGACCGACGCGCATATCACCGAGCTGTCGCGTTCGGCCGGCAAAATCGGCGAGGTAGTGACGCTGATCACCAGCATTGCCGGCCAGACCAACCTGCTGGCGCTCAACGCCACCATCGAGGCGGCGCGCGCGGGCGAAGCCGGCCGCGGCTTCGCGGTGGTCGCCGCGGAGGTGAAGATGCTGGCGACGCAGACCGCCAAGGCGACCGAAGCCATCACCGCGCAGATCGCCGAGATGCAGACGATGACCACCGACGCGGTCGGCGCCATCAAGGAGATCCGCAGCACCATCGGCCGCATTTCGGAGATCGCCGCCCTCATCGCCGGCGCCATTCATACGCAGGGTATCGCGACGCAGGAGATCGCGCACAACGTCGCGCAGGCGGCACGCGGCGCGGCGCAGGTTGCGACCAACATCGCCGAGGTCAATCACGGCGCCGGCGAAACCGGCACAGCGTCAACCAGCGTGCTGCAGGCTGCCAAGTTTTTATCGGGCGAGAGCCACAATCTCGAACGCGAAGTGCGCAAATTTCTCGACACCGTACGCGCGGCGTAAAAATAAATGCGGGCGCATCGTAAGATGCGCCCGCGGCCATTTCACATTCGATCAGACGTCTAGAAGAATTTGTAGTTGATGCCGGCGCGGACGATCTGGTTATTCAGCGACACGCTGTGCGGAACTCCGCCCGGGTTAGGGTTCGGGTCGAAGAACGTCTTTGAGTCGAGGCTCACGTAGATATATTCCAGCTTGGCCGACCACCTGTCGGCGAAGGCGTATTCAACGCCCGCGCCCGCGGTCCAGCCGGTCATCATTTTGGTCTCGCTGGTGCTGGCCAGCAGGCTCGCATCCTTCGCTTCGACGCGCGCCCCCGCCCAGCCCCCGGTGCCGAAGATCAGGAAACGATCCCAGGCGAAGCCGACGCGGCCACGAATGGTGGCGAGCCACTGCTCGCTGGTCGAGACGGTGAACAGCGGGTTGAGCAGGCTGATCGCCGAGCCGTGCACGCCCGATTTGCTCGATAGCGACCAGTCGCCTTCGACGCCGAGCACGATCCAGGGGTTGACCTGGTAATTGTAACCGAGCGTGGCGCCGAACAGGCCGCCGGTCGCCCGGAAAGGATCCGACACGTTCAGGCCGGCGAGCGGCCCAGGAAATGTCGTCGGCACGACGTGCTGGCTGCGGCCGTCGGCGTAGCCGGCGACGAAACCGACGTAGAAGCCCGTCCAACTGAATGCGGCCTCTTGCGGTGAGTATACCGGCGCTTTGCGCGGCAGATCGGCTGCCTGGGCCAGTGGCGGGGTGAGTAACGTCGCGATTGCAAGGGCAGTTCCGGTCAGCACACGCATGATATCCGTTCCCGAATGCGGCCAGTGCACAAGGACGACGATGGATTTCAGGAGTGCCGCAGACGAGGGCGGCGCTGGCCGCGCTGCGGCCGCCACGCGTGCGGTTATGCTGAATCAATTCTTGCTGAAAATGCTTAATTAACGGTGAAATTCTACCGTTCGAAGGGGTTCAGGCCGCATCGGCAAGTTTCGTAGCGCCTGAGCGGCAATCGCGGTATCTTTAGGCGGACGGACGACTTCCTGGGAGGACCCTCCGTGGGGTGGGTTGGAAGGTTCGTAGCGCTGACCATTTTTGCAACCGTGCTGCCCGCCGTTGCGGTCGCACAGGCCGACCGGCGTAGCCTTGACGCCTGCCACAGCCCCGGCAGCGACGACAGCAAGCTGCAAGGCTGCGAGCGCCTGATCGCCTCGGGCCGGGTGCGCGGCGCCGAACTCGCGCGCGCCTATAACCAGCGCGGCGTCATCTTCAGCTATCAGAAGCGGTATGACGCGGCGGTCGCGGAGCTGGATGCGGCGATCAAGCATAACCCGAATGATGGGGTCTTCTTCTTCAACCGCGGCCACGCGCGTTTCAATCTGCGCGACTACGACGGCGCCATCGCGGACACCACCGAAGCAATCCGGCTGAATTACAAAAAGGGTGTCGTGTATCAATGGCGCGGTCTCGCCTATTCCTGGAAAAAAGAGCACGACCGCGCCATCGTCGAGTTCAGCCAGGCGATCGCGATCGATCCAAAGCTTGCCGAGGCGTATTGGAACCGCGGCACAAGTTACATGCATAAAAACGATTACGACCGCGCCATCAAGGATCTGACCGAGGCGATCCGTCTCAAGCCCGACGGTGCCGGTCCCTATTACAGGGATCGCGGCGTTGCGTTCGAATACAAAGGCGAGACCGACAAGTCGCTCGCCGATCTGCGCAAGGCGCTTTCCCTCATTCCGCAAGATGCGGCCACGGTCGCCGCCGCGGCGCGTGTCGAGCAGGCTGTCGCGACCAAGGCCTGCTCCAGCACCGGCGCGGGCAGCGACGAGGACAAGCTGCAGCGCTGCGAGCGCGTCATTACCTCCGGCACGGTGACCGGCAGCGCGCTTGCCCGCGCCTACAACGAGCGCGCCATGATCTATATCGGCCGCAAGCAGCACGATGCCGCGATCGGAGAGTTGACCGAGGCGATCCGCCATCAGCCCACCGAGCCATCCTATCATCACAGTCGCGGTTTTGCTTTGCTCGGAAAGAGCGACTATGACCGCGCCATTCCGGATTTTACCGAGGCGCTCCGTCTCGACCCGAAACGCGCACAATCATATTACTGGCGCGCCAACGCCTTGTACGCCAAACGCCAGTACAATGCCGTGATCGCGGATACCACGCAGGCGCTGGCACTGACGCCGAACCCGACGATCTATAATTTCCGCGGCCTCGCTTACATCTGGAAAGGCGAGCACGACCGCGCCATCGCCGAGTTCACCGAAGCGATCAAGCTCAAATCCGATGACCCGAATTTCTTTTCCAACCGCGGGTTCACGCTGTTCCAAAAGGGCGACCACGACCGGGCGATCGACGATTTTAACACGGTGATCAAGCTCAATCCGGCTGCTTCATCGCCGGCGCGCTCCCGCCTCGGCACGATCCATAGCCTGCGCGGTCAGCACGAGAAGGCCTTGGCGGAATTGAACGAGGCGGTCCGTCTCGCGCCCGAACGCGCCCTGCCGTACTGGTACCGCGGCTTCGCCTTCGAACGAGCCGGCGAGTTGGAGAAGGCGCTGGCCGATTTCCGCAAGGCGCTGAGCATCGAATTGAATTCGGAAGAGCCGGGACAACGGGTGGCGCGTACCGAACTGCGCGCGGACGAAGAGGCCACGCAAGCCGTCGCGCGCATCGAGCAGAAGCTCGCGGCGCGTGCCGCAGCCGCGCCATCTTCGCCGACTGGCCTCACCCCGGATAGCGCGGCCAAGCTCGTTCACGATCTGCTGTTGACGAGTTGCACCCCCGTTCCGCTGGGCGAGCATGTCGCCGCCGGACCGGCGGTGCCGGCCAATCTACAAGCCATGCAAGCGATCGGTGTCGCGACCGTGACTGTCGTTCGCAAGAACGACGACGGTACGACCCTTTATAACGTCGCTCTCGCTGACAGGTTCGACCGCAATCAATTGCGCGTCGTCAATAACCGCACCTGCATCCCGCAGTTTCAAAGCTTGATCGTGACCGCCGTCAAGAACATCGCCGCCATCAAGGGCGGCTCGAAAGGGTGGGACGGCCTGATGATCAATGCCGACTATTCGGTACAGCGCGGTGATTTGTCGGAAAAGCTGCGACAGGCGTCTGGCGCCAGCGAGTCGACCGCCTATACGGTGCGCTTGTTGCTGCGTCAGGACGATGCCACCAAGTTGTGGCGGCCGGCGGCGTTCGACATCGCCTCGTCGGGCCAAAATTACTCAAGCAGCAATGTATTGAAGACATTGGTTACGGACTGAAGGTGCAACTCATGAGGACACCCATGCTTAGACTCATGTGGGCGGTCGCGGTGGTGCTCTCGGTAGCCGGCGGCGCGTGTTACGCCGATGACTGCGATAAGCTCAAAGCGGAGTTGCAGGAAGAACTGAAGCTAAAGGCCGGCGTCACAGAACAACGCGACCTTGGGGAGCAATTTCGAAGGGAAGCAAGTGCTGAGGCACGCAAGGCCGAAGCCAAGGCCGAGGAAAGCGGAAAGGCCGATGACTGGGCAGTTTTTAAGTCCAAGATCAGTTTGATCCGTACATGGGGCTTCTCCATCTCGGCGTTGGACAGCGACATCAAGCGGTTGGAGAAAACGATCGCCTTGAAGCAGATTGAGTTGAATGTGTGTGAGGCCGTGAGGGGAACACCGACCGCGACGGCATCGCCGAAGCCGGTCGCCCCAGAATCGATACTCAGCGGTCCTCCGATCGGTACGGAGGTCTCTCTCGAACCGATCGAACTGCCGATTGGCGCCGTCGCCACCATCAAATCGAATAATCCAACGCTTTCTGGTTCCGCCACGCCTTCAGGTGGAACTGCCTGCGTCACCAAGGACGGAAAGGTTGTCGCACCGGTGAAGACGCCGGCTGCCGCCCCGCGCGGCAACATGGCGGCCACACCGGCTGCGACGTCCAACTGTCCGCCCGGCAGCGAGCCGAAGAAACGCGAAGCCGCGGTGTCTCCGACCAGCGCGAGTCTCGACCAGGGCCTGGCCCCTGCGCACGTCGTTCCGATTCCTCCGGCGTCGACGCACGTGATTCCGGTCCCCGCCAGCGTACCAGCCGCTGCCGCGCACCAGCCGCCGCTCCCGTCCGCAAACGTTGCGCCGTCAAGCGGGTATGTGCCACCGCAGCCGCCGAGCTATACCGGGCCCGCGACGGTCAATGTACCGGCAACGCACGTACACAAGCCCGGCAAGCACAAGCCCGGCACTGTTGTCGGCAATCCGCCGAAGAAGCACCCGCCGCATATTAAGACAGGCACGCTGACGACTACTCAACAAGTCAAGCCAAAGACCGTCTATTCGGTAGCCAGCCCCGGCGGGCGGCCCGCTTCCGCCTATCAGAAGCGGCGTTGAGGAGACTATGATCGTGCGCAGATCGATCGGCGGCACTATTGCCGTTCTGGCAGCGCTCTTTGCAGGCGCTGCTCACGCCGACGACCGCGTGGCGTGTTTCAGTCCGCGGCCGGGCGAGGACATGGTTGCTGCCTGTACCCGGTTGATCGACGCGGGACAGCTTTCCAGTCCCGCGCTGGCCGTTGCATTGGCCAGGCTGGGCGCCAGCTACAACAACGCTGGAGATTACGACGAAGCCATTTCGGTACTCGCCTGGACTATCGAGATGCAGCCCGACAACGGCGCCGCGTTCGATCAACTCGCGGCTGCCTACCTCGCCAAGGAACAGTATGCCCGCGCCCTTGCGATGGCCACCGAGGCTACGCGGCATAGCCCGAATGGGGCGATGGCTTTCGCCCGACGTGGTCAGGCCTGGTTGCACTTGCGCAATTTCGATGAGGCTATCGCCGACTACGACAGGGCGATCCGACTTCGCCCACGTTTCGCCGCGGCCTACAGCGGTCGTGCGGTCGCCTTCGAGAATAAAGGAGATCGCGCGCGTGCGTTGTCGGATTTCCAGACCGCATTGCGGCTCGACCCGAGCAGTAAGACCGCCGCAGAAGGTCTGCTTTACCTGGAACAGAAACGAGCGCGATAGCGATAGAAGGGCTTTGCCATGGGACATCGTGCTTCGCGGTTCACAGCGGTCGTCGCTTCCGTCGCGGTATCGATTGTTTGTTTGCTCGCGGCTTGGCCGGCCGTCGCTCAATTTCCGGGCTCCTCGGCCGTTCCGAGCGACAGGCCGCTGCCCAAATTCAAAGATCGTCTCAACGGTCTTCTCGCCGCGCAAAACACTGCGATGCCGAGCTTTTCCCATGCGAGTTTTGCGGTTGCATTGGCCGCCTGCATGCGAGGTACCTCGACGCCTTGCCAACGCGCCTATTGTGCCTGGCGCGCATGTATTCAATCGCAGACTAGCTCGCCAATGGGCGACGATCCGGCCGCCGCCTTGGCCGGCTATGCGCCGTGCGTGCCGCATCTTCAGGTCCTAAACCAGTGTTCGGATAAGTACAAAGAGCAACAACAAGCGCTACAGACCCCCGAACCGTCCACACCCGATCCGGGCCCCGACACCCTGCCGCCAACGACGGAAAGCGGTGTCGTCCCAACGTACATTCAAGAGGAGCCGGTGATTCTCGTGCTCGGCGGTCCCGGTGTTGATGCAACGTTGCCGCCGATCGGGATCGTGTCAAACTCGCCCTCCGGGTCTTCGGGCAGTCCCAAGCCGGAATGCGTGCCGGTCGAGAGCAAGAGCGTGCCTACGATGCCGGCGGCCCAACGCGGCAACATGACGCCAGCAGCGCCGGCTGCCCAAGGTCCTTGTCCGCCCGGAATGGTGCCGAAGAAAAAGAATGCGCGCGCCGCGGGGCTTCCGCTGGGTGCTGCCGAGTTCGACAGTGGGGCACCAGCAAAATGCGGCAATCTGGACCTCGCTCAGAACAAGATCAGGAGTGCCTACGATCAAACTATGCAGAACGCAGCGGAGACGGCAAAGCAAGCCGAGCAGGCCCTGAAGGACGCGTTTGAGAGCGCCCGCGAGAACGCGATGCAGGCGGCGCAGCAGGCCCAGCAAACCGCAAAAGATGGTCTCGAGACTGTGCGCGCTAAAACGGCGCAGGTTATCCAGGTGGCCGAACAAAAACTCCAGCAGGGTCTGGCCGAGGTTCAAAGCGAAACGGCGCTGATCGCCGAACTGGCGCAACAGGCGATGCAGCAAGGCTACGAGCAGATTCGCCTCACCGCGCAAAAATGCGTCCGCGACGTAAAAAGTACGGTTGAAGAGGCGTCGTCGACGGTGCGCAACGAGGGCGCCTCCGCCGTATCGATCGGAAGTGAGACCATCATCGAGATGAGCTCATTTCCGCAACCGCCGCTCATTTTGGTCGCGCCGCAACCGGCCGCCCCTGCCGCGACCGGCGTCCAGTGCGTTGACAAGAGCGGCAAGGTCGTTCCCCCCGTACCGGCACCTTCTGCTGCGCAACGCGGCAACATGGCGCCGGCTCCAGCGACCTCCGCTATTAAATGTCCACCCGGCAGCGAGCCGAAGAAACGCGAAGCCGTCGCTCCGACCAGCGCGAGTCTCGATCAGGGCGCGACGCCTGCGCACGTCGTTCCAATTCCTCCAACGCCGACGCATGTCGTGCCGGTCCCTGTCAGCGTACCGGCCGCCGCCGTGCACCAACCGCCGCTCCCGTCCGCAAACGTTGCGCCGCCAAGCGGGCACGTGCCGCCGCAGCCGCCGAGCTATATGGGGCCTGCGATCGTCAACGTGTCGCCGACATATGTGCCGACGCACGGCACCAAGCCGCCGAAAAAGCCGACCAAGACACATACGCCGGGCACACACACGACCACAACACATGTCAAGCCGACGAAGCAGGTCACCGTTCAGCAGCAGAAGATTTATTCTCCGGGCGGACGGCCTGCATACGTCAGCCCAGGCGGTCGGCCCGTCAAAAAACAGGTGCGTTAGGATCGTCGCTGCCGGCGATTCACGCCGCGCCGGCGCGCAGCAGGTCGTGCACGTGGATGATGCCGACAGGCTTGCCATCTTCGACCGCGAACAGCGCCGTCACCTTCATCGAATTGAGCAGGTCGAGCGTCTCGCTGATCAACTGATCGGGCCGTACCGTCTTCGGCTGCTTGGTCATCACCTCGTCGACCCGCGCGTCGAGTAGGTCGTTGCGCATGTGCCGGCGCAAATCGCCGTCGGTGATGATGCCGACCAGGTTGCCATCGGCCGCCGTGATGCCGACGCAGCCGAAGCCCTTCGCCGACATTTCGAGGATCGCCTCACCCATGCGCGTGCCGAGCGGCGCCAGCGGCACTGTGGTGCCGGAATGCATGAACTCGCGCACGGTTTTGAGCAGAGTTCCGAGCTTGCCGCCCGGATGCAGCATGCCGAAGTCGACCGCGGTGAAGCCGTGGCTCTCCAGCAGTGCGATCGCCAACGCGTCGCCGAGCGCAAGTTGCATTAGCGCCGAAGTGGTCGGGGCAAGATTGTGCGGGCAGGCCTCGCGCGCCTGTGGCAGCGCCAGCACGACGTCGGCATTCTTGGCGAGCGTCGAGTCCGGATTGGCCGTCATCGCGATGAGGCCGATGTTGTGGCGGCGCGAATAGTCGGTGATGTTCTTGAGCTCAGCCGTCTCGCCGGACCAAGACAGCGCGATGACCACGTCGTTGTTTGCGACCATGCCGAGGTCGCCGTGACTCGCTTCGGCCGGATGCACGAAGAAGGCCGGCGTGCCGGTGGAGGCAAAGGTCGCGGCGATCTTGCGTGCGACATGCCCCGATTTGCCCATACCGGTGACGATGACGCGGCCTTGCGCGGCGCGGATCAGTTCGATCGCGGCCGCGAAGGTGGCGCCGAGCCCGTTCTTCAGCGCGGTGGCGAGAGCGTCGATGCCACCACCCTCCGCATCGAGCGTGCGCAATGCGGACTCGATTGCGGCCTGCGCGCGTGTGCTGGTGAGATCGGCGGTCTTGAACTTTGGCATGTGCGGATTTGATAGCATGGAATGCGCCGCTCGTCAGGCGGGCCCGCCGCAAACGTTAACAACGGCGCGGTGGCTCTTTACGCCTTTTTGATGCGGGTGGACAACACGTCGCGCACGCTGGCGAACACCATGTCCACCGGAACATCGGTGGTCCGACGATGCGCCACGGCCTGGTTGCCTTCGGTGCGTGCGCGCTGACGCGCCACGTCGTCGCCGGGAGGTTCCAGGATGGCGGCAATCGGATTGAGCGGCTTCCAATGCCACGGGCTGGTGGGGCCGAAGATGGCGATCGTCGGCGTGCCGATGGCAGCCGAGACGTGCATAAGCCCGGAGTCGTTGCTCACCGCGACGTCGGCTGCGGCCATCGCCAATATGGCGGTGCGCAGATCGCTGCCGGTGAGGTCGCGGACGCGGTCACCGGCGGCCGCCGCGATCTCGGCGGCGATGGTGTGCTCGCTTGGTCCGCCCAGCACCCACACCGTGGCGCCGTCGCGCGTCAGCGCGCGCGCAAGCGCGCCGTAATGGGTGGGAGGCCAGGCCTTGCCGGCGCCCACCGCGCCCGGCGACAGCGTGACGATGGGCCGCGTGTCGTCGGCGAGGCCGCGCTGCGCACGCCAGCGCGCGACCTCGTCGGCGGGTACTCGCAATTCGGGTAGCGGCCAGTCGGGCGGCAGCAGCGCGGCTTTCGGCAAGGCGAGCGCGCCCATCTGGTCGATCATGCGCGGCAACTGCATCTCGCCGTGCCGCATGTCGTTGATCAGCACAAAGCGCACTTCGCCGGCAAAGCCGGTGCGCACCGGAATGCCGGCGAGGAACGGCGTCAGCGCAGCCTTCCATTTGCGCGACATCACCAGCGCCTGGCCGTAACGGCCCTCGCGCAGCTTGTCGGCAAGCGCGCGCTGCTCGGAAAGTCCGAGCCGCCGGCGCGGCAGGTCCTGCACGATCGCCCGCCGGATGCCGGGCATGTAGTCGGCGAGCGGGGCGCAGAGGGTCGAGGAGACGATGTCGATCGGCCGCTCGGGGTCCCGCGCCTTCAGCACCTTCACCACGGAATGGCAGCGCACGAAGTCCCCGATCCAGACGTAGGGGACGATGAGGACCGGAGGTGCGGGTGCTGTGGGGGTCATAATGGCGCCTGAGAGCGGTTAGCCCGTGGGTCCCAGGCCTGTAAAGCCGCAATCTTTACCGTTTTCCAGGCCAAATGGGCCGGATCGGCCTTAAAATTTGCTCCCGATCCCGGTCTGGGGCAAAGGATGGCCCCGGTGCGCCACCTGGGCCTAGGTCGTGGTCGCGCGCGCTATCGGAAGCAAGGGGTCGGGATGTTTCTGGTTACCGGTGGTGCGGGCTTCATCGGGTCGAACGTGGTGGCGAGCCTCAATGAGGCCGGCCATACCGACGTCGTGGTGAACGACCTGCTCGGCAAGGACGACGCCAAATGGCGCAACCTGGCCAAGCGGCAGATCGCCGACATCGTGCCTCCCGCCGAACTGACCCACTGGCTGCACGGCCGCAAGCTCGACGCCGTCATTCACATGGGCGCCATCTCCGACACCACCGCCAGCGACGGCGACCTGGTGATGGAAAACAATTTCCGCCTGTCGCTGCGCCTGCTCGACTGGTGCACGGTGACGCGGACGCCTTTCATCTATGCGTCGTCGGCCGCGACCTATGGCGACGGCACAGACGGCTTCGTCGACGACTGGTCGCTGGACGCGTTGCGCAAGCTCAAGCCGATGAATCTTTACGGCTGGAGCAAGCATCTGTTCGACCTCGCGCTGATCGATCGTTATGTCCGCAAAGAAAATCTGCCGCCGCGCTGGGTCGGCCTCAAGTTCTTCAATGTCTACGGACCGAACGAGTACCACAAGGGTCATATGGCGAGTGTGCTTGCGAAAGTGTTCAAAGGTGCCAAAGACGGCAAACCCGTCAAGCTGTTCAAATCGCACAAAGACGGCATCGCCGATGGCGAGCAGCGGCGCGACTTCGTCTATGTCGACGACGCCATCGCAGTGCTGCGCTGGCTACTCGACACCTCCTCGGCCAATGGCATCTTCAACGTCGGCACCGGCAGGGCGGAAAGCTTCCGCGACATGATTACGGCGATGTTCAAGGCGATGGGGCGAGCGCCGAATATCGACTACATCGATATGCCGGAGCAGATCCGCGGCCAGTACCAGTATTTCACGCAGAGCAGCGTCGAAAACCTGCGGCGGGCCGGCTACAATGCCGGCTTCACGCCGCTCGAAACAGCCGTCGGGCAATACGTCACCGGTTATCTCGATCAGGCGGACCGGTATAAATAATGTTCGATTTCGACAAGCATCTCGCCGCGCTCGCCGATCAGACCGTACTCTGCATCGGCGATCTGATGCTCGACGAGTTCGTCTATGGCGAGGTGTCGCGCATCTCGCCGGAAGCGCCCACGCCGGTGATTGCCGTTAAGCGCAGCGAACTGATGGTCGGCGGCGCCGGCAACGTCGCGCGCAATCTGGTCGCTCTCGGCACACGCTGCATCTTCGTCGGCGTCGTGGGCGACGACGAGGCCGGCAGCGCGCTCACCGACGCGCTCGGCACGCATCCGCTCATCGAATTCCATCTGGTGATGGACGCCAAGCGACAGACCACGCGCAAGGTTCGCTTCGTCTCCGAGCATCATTCGACGCATCTGCTGCGCGCCGACTGGGAAGCCGGCTCAGCGGTCGATGCCGGGGCTGAGGACGCGCTCATCGGGCACGCCATCAAGGCGCTGCCGCGCGTCGGCGCGGTGGTGCTGTCCGACTACGCCAAAGGCGCGTTGACGCCGCGCGTCATCCGCGCCGTCATCGATGCTGCCAACCGCGCCGGCAAGCCGGTGGTGGTCGATCCCAAGGGCCGCGACTACAGCATCTACCGCGGCGCCACCATGATCACGCCGAATCGGCAGGAACTCGCCGACGTCACCGGCACCGCAGCGCGTACTGACGACCAAATCGTCGGCGCGGCCGCTGCGTTGTGCGCCACGATCGAAGCGCATGCCGTGCTGGTGACGCGCAGCGAGGACGGCATGACCCTGCTCGCCGAGGGTGCCGTCGTGCACGTACCGGCCTATCCGGTACGCGTGCGCGACGTGTCCGGCGCCGGCGATACGGTGGTGGCGGTGGTCTCCGCGATGCTCGCGATGGGCACCGATTTCGAGTCGGCCATGCGCGCGGCCAATGCCGCCGGCGCTGTGGTGGTGGGAAAACGCGGCACCGCAACGCTCACGGTTGCCGAACTGCGCTCGCGTATCCTGCCCGCTTCGACGCTCGCCTTCGAAGAGAAGATCGTCTTCGACTGGGCGCAGCTCGACGAGCACCTCGCCGAGTGGCGCAAGGCGGGCTACCGGATCGGCTTTACCAATGGCTGCTTCGACCTGTTGCATCCCGGCCACGTCCGGCTTCTAGCCGGCGCGCGCGCCGCCTGCGACCGGCTGGTGCTAGGCTTGAACGGCGATGCCTCGGTCACGCGGCTCAAAGGCGCGGGCCGTCCTGTGCAAAACGTCGAGGCGCGCGCCGAGGTGCTGGCGGCGTTGGAAGCTGTCGATCTCGTGGTGGTGTTCGACGAGGACACGCCGGAGAAGCTGATCGCGCGGGTGAGGCCGACCGTGCTGGTCAAAGGCAGCGACTATACGCGCGAGCAGGTGGTCGGCCGCGAGATCGTCGAGGCGCAGGGTGGGCAGGTGGTGCTCATCGACCTGGTGCCGGGACATTCGACCACGTCCATGGTCGAGCGTTCGCGCAACGGCAAGTAACCCGCTATCGACGTCAGGGCTTCTCGATCTTCTTCCCCGGTGGCGGCTGCCAACGCTGCGTTTCCTCATACCGCTTGGCGTAGCGATAGAACGTGCCCTCGAAATTGCCGAAGGCGATAACGAAGCCCGCCCAGCCGTCGCGGAAGCCGAGCTTGAAGATGTAGTGCTTGAGGAACGACCAGATCGCGTGGCCGAGTGCGGAGGCCATGCTCACACGCTTGCCGATGAGCTTCGGCGCGCCGAGCGAGGAATAACGGTTCATCTTGCCGATGACTTCGCTCAAATTGCGGAAGGGAAATTGCCACACCGCGTTCGTCAGCACGCCCATCGGTTTGCCGCTGAGGTTCTCGAAGCCTTCGTGCACAGGCTCGAGCGTGTAGCGAAGGGCGCCTTTACGGAAGAGCTGCGGCTGGCGGAAGTTCGGGTACCAGCCCGAGCCTTGAATCCAGCGGCCCATCATGTAGCTCTTGCGCGGCACGCGGTAGACGTCGTGCGCCGGCTCGCCTGCGATCAGCGCTAGTATCTCGTCACGCACGGCTTCCGTGCAGCGTTCGTCGGAATCGAGGCTGAATATCCACTCGTGTTGCAATGCCTTGAGCGCCTGGTTGCGCAGATCGCCGAAGCCGTTGAAGGTCACCTGCACCACGCGGGCGCCGAGAGTGGTGGCGATCTCGGCGGTACGGTCGGTCGAATACGAATCGATTACCACGACCTCGTCCGCCCACAGCACGCTGGAGACGGCCGCCTCGATCTTCTCGGCTTCGTTAAAGGCGATGATATAGGCGGAAATCTTCGGCATGCTCGGGGTCATTTGGGCGACGCGCTGGGCACAAGGTAACATCCCAGGGGCTCGCGCGCCCTAGGGATTTGTCGGCGCGGACGAGTTCGGATAAGGCTCGTTGCGGCCGCTTCAGAACGAGGGCCTCCGTGGCCGACCTGATCTCCGTCATAGTCACCACCTATAACCGGCCGGACGCGCTGTCGGCGGTGCTGCGCTCGCTCGCACGGCAGACCGACACGGACTTCGAGGTGGTTGTGGCGGACGATGGATCGACCGCACCGACGGCCGATGTCGTCACGGCCTGGCTGGGCAAGGTTGGCCAGCGTCTGGAGCATATTTGGCACGAAGATCGCGGCTTCCGCGCTGCTGAAATTCGCAATCGCGCCATCATCGCCGCGCACGGGCGCTACTGCATCTTCCTCGACGGCGACTGCATCGCGCGGCCCGATTTTGTCGCCGTGCACCGGCGACTGGCGGAGCCGGGCTGGTTTGTCACCGGCAACCGCATCCTGTTGTCGCGCGAATTGACAACCGCAGCGTTGCGGGAGGGCGCCACGCCAGAGACTTGGAGTGTCGGTCGCTGGCTCGGCGAACGCTTGCGCGGCGGCATCAATCGACTGTCGGCGCTGCTGCATCTGCCGCTCGGGCCGCTGCGCCGGCTGCGGCAACGGCAGTGGGCAGGCGCACGCTCCTGCAATCTCGCCATCTGGCGCGCCGACCTCGACCGCGTCGACGGCTTCGACGCCGATTACGCCGGCTGGGGCAAGGAGGATAGCGATATCATTGTGCGGTTGCTGCATGCAGGCTTGCGTCGCAAGGACGGAACCTTCGCCACCGGCGTCATCCACTTGTGGCACAGCGAGTTCGATCGTTCTGCGCTGCCGGAGAACGAGCGCAAGCTCGCCGGCATCCTCGGCAGCGATCGCGTGCGTGCGCAACGCGGGCTATCGGCACTGAGCGGCACGGCGGGGGCGACCTGACATGAGCGCAGTCGCTGGACGCATGCGTCTTGGTCAGGCGGCCGACTGGCTAATGGTCGCAGTTGCCGTATCGCTGCCGTGGTCGACGTCGGCGACCGCGGTTCTGATCGTGCTCTGGCTGCTCGCACTGCTGCCGACGCTGGCGCGCGACGACATCCGCATCGGGCGGGATCTGCCAACGGCGGCTGCCTTGCTGCCAGTGCTATTGGTGTTGCTCGGCGTGCTCGGCATGCTGTGGGCGGATGTGAGTTGGCCCGAGCGCATCAAAGGCGTCGACTCATTTGCGAAGTTGCTCGCGATCCCGCTGCTCCTCATGCAATTCCGCCGGTCGAAGCGCGGGGGTGCGGTTCTCGCCGGATATCTGGTTTCCTGCACCGTGCTGCTGGTGGTCTCGATGGTGGTGCTGGCCGTGCCGCCGCTCGGCAAGACCTTTCTGCACGAGGATTTCGTCATCGTCAAAAACGCGCCGACGCAGAGTGGCGAGTTCGTCACCTGCATCGCCGGTCTGCTCGTGCTTGGCGTGGCGGCGATCGAGCGGCAGCACTGGTGGCGATTGGCCGGCATCGCCGCGGTGGCGCTCGGCATGCTCGCCAGCATTGTCTTCGTGGCGACGGGACGGACAGCACTTGTCGTTCTGCTGGTGCTGATCGTCGTGTTCGGCGCGCGCCAGCTTAGCCGGCGCGGAATGGCGGTCCTGTTGGCCGGCCTGGTTGCCGTTATCGGTATCGGCTGGTTCTCGTCGTCCTATTTGCGTGAGCGTGTCGGCGCGGTGTTGCAGGAAATCCAGCTTTATGAGTCGTCCGACATCGCGACATCGTCAGGCGAGCGCATCGAGTTCACCAAGAAATCGCTGCGCTTCATCGGCGAGGCGCCAGTCATCGGGCATGGCACCGGCACGATTTCCAATCTGTTTGCCCAGTCGACCGTCGGCAAGACCAGCGCGGCCGGCAAACGGACCACCAATCCGCACAATCAGACGTTTGCCGTGGCGATCCAGCTTGGCCTCATCGGCGCGGCGGTGCTGTGGGCGATGTGGATGGCACATCTGGTATTATTTCGCGGAGCCGGCCTCGCGGAATGGATCGGTACCGTCATCGTCGTTCAGAATATCGTCGGCTCGCTCGCCAATTCGCACTTGTTCGATTTCACGCAAGGCTGGGTCTACATGATCGGCGTTGGGGTCGCTGGTGGCATGGCGCTCAAGCGGCGCGAGCCGAGCGCATGAGCGCGCTCGACCTTCCGGCGCAGCCGCGCATTCTGGTGGTGGCGCTGCGCCGCCTCGGCGACGTGCTGCTGACCACGCCGCTGATCCGGAGCCTCAAGCGCGCCCGGCCGCAGGCACGCATCGACGCGCTGGTGTTCGCCGACACGGCGGGCATCCTCGCCGGCAATCCGGACGTTGCCGGCGTCATCGCCATGCCGAACCCGGCGACCGCGGGGCAAGGGGGCGCGCTGGCGACGCGTCTGTTCCGCCGCTACGACCTCGCGATCTCGACCCAGAGCGGCGATCGGCCGACCGTGTTTGCCTGGGCTGCCGGACGCACATGCGTCGGTCTCACCGACCCCGGGCGCGGCCGTCTCAAGAAGCTGCTGTTTCACCGCAGCATCGAGAGCGAGCCGCGCCTGCACCGCGTCGAGCAGTTGTTCCGCCTCGCCGACGCGCTCGGCATCGCGCGTGTGCCGGAACTGGTACCGCCGGCGGCAGCCGACCCCGGCGTCGGCGGCGATTACGCCGTCATCCATGCCGCGCCCATGTACCGATACAAGCAGTGGACGGCGGACGGCTGGCGCGCGCTGGCGGCTGCGCTTACCGCGCGCGGATTACAGGTGATCGCGACAGGCGGACCGGCCGAGGCGGAACGGCGTTATCTTGACGAGGTTTGGGCCGGTACATCCGTGCGACGCATGGATGGCGAGCTCGCCTGGCCGCAATTGACTGGGCTCCTCACCAAGGCGCGCCTTTACGTCGGCCCCGACACCTCGGTGACGCATCTCGCGGCGGCTTGCGGCGCGCCCTCGGTCGCCCTTTATGGTCCGACCGATCCGCGTCTGTGGGGACCCTGGCCGCAGGGCGGGCTTACGGCGTCTTGGGCGGCGTCGGGTGACATCCAACAGCGCGGCAATATCTGGTTGGTGCAGAATCCATTGCCCTGCATGCCGTGCCAACTCGAAGGCTGCGAACGTCGGCTCGCGAGCTACAGCGCCTGCCTTGATGAGCTTCCCGCTGCGCGCGTCATCGCGGCGGCCGA
>Ga0134124_10001366_pt1 | contig 19660 bp, 17 predicted proteins | sample KB304_FD_96880 | JGI IMG/M metagenome (GOLD analysis project Ga0134124, IMG submission 96880) | Terrestrial soil microbial communities without Nitrogen fertilizer from Kellogg Biological Station, Michigan, USA - KB3-0-4 | ecosystem: Environmental > Terrestrial > Soil > Unclassified ...
CGTGCAGCAGCGGTAGTCGTGAATTCAAGCCGATCACGGACATTCACTTCGGCGCGATCACGACCAGCATCGGTGGTCACGGCGGTGACGTTTGCGGTGAGGAGCAGACAACGGGCTACTATGACGACCAGGCGCAGCTCTTGCCGAGCAAGCGCACGGGCGTCGCGAGCTATCAAAATAGCGGGTTTCTCGCCTTCGACGCGACGGGCAACGCGGGCGTCAATGATGCCGCGTCGCTCGCCAGCGACTTGAGCGCGATGATCACGGCCGCGGGTGAAGACGGCTGCGGCTACGAAGCCCCGCTCGAGGCCATGTATCGCTTCTTGGCCGATCCAGAACCACCTTTATCGGTGCAGGTCGTCGACCAGAAGAGCACACCTACGGGTATCAACGAAACACTGCTGGCGCAGCGCAACGCCTTCCTTCGCCCGGACTCGTCGTTGGCGGTCGTGATCTTCAGCGACGAAAATGACTGCTCGATCAAGGATTCTGGACTGGGCTGGTTCGTGGCGTCAGTCAGGAGCCCGGGGAGCACTGGGGGCGTACGCATGCCGCGCGCGAGCAGCGTCTGCGGGACCGACCCCAACGACCCTTGCTGTCGCTCGTGCGCGGAAAATGAACCCACGCCGCCCTCTGGCTGCGCGCCGCTCACTCAAGACAGCGTGTGTAGCGTGATTGCGAGTGGTCAGCCGTACGCTAGCTACGACGCGGTCGACGACTCGCTCAACCTGCGTTGCTTCGAACAACAACGGCGTTTCGGCTTCGATCTCTTGCAGCCCATCGAGCGCTACACCAGCGCGCTCAGCGATCTGAAGATCAAGAACCGCGCGGGCGCGCTCGTCGACAACCCACTTTTTGCGGCGCGTGACGGTAAGGGCCCACGGTCGGCGACACTCGTCAGTCTGTCGGTGATCGTCGGCGTTCCGTGGCAAGATCTGGCGACGCCGGATAGCCTGACGGGCGGCGCCCGACCAACGTACTTGGACGCTGCCGGCGTGGAGAGCAACGGGCGCTGGCCGATGGTGCTCGGTGATGAACGGAACAACATCCCCCCCAGTGACCCGCTCATGATCGAATCGATGGCACCGCGCACGGGGAAGAGTCCACTGACTCCGTTCGCGCTCGCACCCGCCACCTCGCCCAACCCCCAAGAAAACCCAATCAACGGCCATGAAAAGAACGACGTAGATCACTCGGACCTGCAGCACGCCTGCATTTTCCATTTGCCGAAGCCGATCTTGTGCGAGCCCGACATGTACGGCTGTGATTGCGCGCCGGACCGAAGCGGCGACCCAAGCTATGTCATCGCGGAAAATAGCGCGCTCTGTCAGCCCCCCGGCGGAGGACTGGCGACGACCACGCAATACTCCGGCAAGGCGTACCCGAGCACCCGTGAGCTGACCTTGGCGCGCCAGCTGGGCGAGCGCGCGGCGCCGGCTTCGCTATGCGCCTGGCAGACGACCAACACCGACAGTCCGGACTACGGCTACGGTCCTGCCTTCGACAGCTTGCTGAAACGGATTGCCAAAACGATCAAGTAGTCGGCACGAGCTCGTGGAGCGCGGCTTCGTCGCCGCGCTCCATCGCCAGCTCCGCCTCGAGACTCGCGCGATCGCGTCCAATCGTCACCAGCGCTAGCGTACGCTCCCCACTGCGAAACGCGACGGCGCAATCGAGCGCTTTGAGGTCGCCTACGATGTCGACACGCTCCCAGTGTTCGGCGTGCCCCAGGTAGGAGATCGTGCAGTCGTAGTGGGCGCTCCAGAAGAAGGGCACCGCGTCGTACGGCTGTTTCCGCCCGAGCAGATTCAGTGCAGCGACCTCGCCTTGACGGGTGGCCACCACCCAATGTTCCACGCGGATCGCCTTGCCCGTGCGCGCGTCGGGGAAGCGTGCGATGTCGCCTGCCGCATACACGTCCGGCGCGCTCGTGCGCAGGAATTCGTCGACCAACACCCCGCGATCGACCGCCAAGCCAGCGCCTTCAGCCAGCTCGGTTGCCGGCTTCACGCCCACGCCGAACACCACCAAATCCGCCGCTAGCTCGCTGTTGTCCTCGAGCACCACGCTTTGCGCGGTGATGGCTTTGGGGCGCGCACCCAAGCGAAATTGCACGCCGTGCGCCTCGTGCAGCTTCTGCACCGCGTGCCCCAATGCGTCGCCGAGCACGCGCGCTAGCGGTGCGCTGTCCGGTGCCACGACGGTCACCTCGACGCCGCGCGCGCGCAGTGATGCGGCGACCTCCAGCCCAATGAAACCCGCACCGATCAGCACGGCGTGCTTGGCCTTGGCGCTCGCCGCAATGATCGTCCGGCTGTCGGCTAGCGTGCGCAGCGTGTACACGTGCGGTAGACCGCCGCCCGGAATGTTCAAGCGAATGGCCGCAGCGCCGGTGGCGAGCAGCAGCGCGTCGTACTCGACTCGAGTGCCGTCGCTCAGGGCGACGCTCTTCGAGCTCGGGTCGATGCTGCTGACCAAGGTTTGTACCAAGTCGATCCGGTGTTCTCGATAGAAGTCGTCCGAACGCAACGGGATCCACTCTTCGGGCGCAGTACCCGCCAAGTAATCCTTGGACAGGTTGGGACGATCGACCGGCAGTGAGCCTTCGGTACCGAGCAAGCTGATTTTGCCGGTGTAGCCCTCGCGGCGCAGCTTTTCGGCGGCCGAGTTGCCCGCGGCGCCCGCACCGACGATCACGATCGCGTTCGGCTTGGAGATGGCCGAAGCGGGAGCGGGGGCCTGCTTTGCGAGCACGTACAGCTTGCCGGCGCGTTGCTCGACTCCGTAGCAGGCCAGCGGATCGCGAGCAGGCGCCCGCAAGACTTCACCGGCCGCGAGCGAGAAACAGGCGTGGTGATACGGGCAGCGCACCGTTTCGCCGACCAGCAGGCCCTCGACCAGCGGCGCGCCATAGTGGGTGCAGTGAGCGCCGACGGCGAATACCCGGCTCGCCGAGCGCGCCAACAGCACGGCTTCCCCGTTGGCGTGTCCGACCAACATTTGCCCTTCGGCGAGTGAACTCGCGTCGAGGCCCTGGCTGAGGTCCGGCCCTGTCAGTTCTTGGTTGCTAGCCATGCGCGTTCTCCCTCGAGACACGGCTACTCCAAGCGCCGGCCCAGCGCTAGCCTGCGCGAAATACCCTACTTCTTACGCTCAGGCAGCGCTTCGCGTTCTTTGGCCCCGCTGGTGTGGACGCGGACCACGCCGTGCTCCTGCAAGATGCGGAGCTTGGTGCGCGTGGCGAGAGGCAAGCGTTCGAAGTCACTCTCGGCGACTTCGTTGGTGCCGCGCTGAATGGCAATCCCGGTGGAGGCTTGGAATTGCTCTGTCGATTCAATCAGCATGCGGTTACCTGGTGGCCTCTTCATACATTACGGCTCATGGTCGTCGGGCGTTGAGGGGTGCAGGCACGTGAAAGTCACATTCCGTTGCCAGCGGCGATTTGCGTTCATTCAACCGAAGTGCGCACGGGCTGCTGGGCAGTGGCGGTGACTTCGTAAATCCGTCTGCATGAGCTGCGACGAGGTCCGTTGGCCGAACAACGCGATTCGAGGGCAATTTATGCCCGCTTTTTTGCGATCCAGCTGCGCCTGAATAAGGCAATGGGGCTGTCAGTTGACCGCTGAGCCGGGGCGATCGCGGCGCGTTTGGCGCGCTCGTCGAGCGGACGTGCTATTCGGCTGCCCAGCATTGGCCGCTTACTCGAACGGCAGCGGCGTTTCCCGAGCAATCACGTGGCAAGCAGTCTCGAATCTCTCCTCGCCGAAGGCGTCATCAGCGAAATCTACGGTCGTCTGAAAAGTGGCAAAGAAGCTGAAGTCTTCGCAGTGGCGTACGGCGACGATGTGGTAGCGGCAAAGGTCTACAAAGACCGCGCCCAGCGCAGCTTCAAGAGCAACGCGGCTTACAAAGAGGGCCGGGCAGTGCGCAATACGCGCTCCCAACGCGCCATGGACCGCGGCTCCAAGTTTGGCCAAGAGACTGCCGAGGAAGCTTGGAAGGCAGAAGAGGCGAACGCGCTGTACAAGTTGCACGCGGCGGGCGTCCGGGTGCCGAAGCCCGTGATGTTTTTCGATGGCGTGCTGTTCATGGAGCTGGTGCGGGGTGCGGACGGGGAAGTTGCCTCGCGTTTGATCGATATTCCGCTCGAGCCAGCGCAAGCGAACGCGGCCTATCTAGACATGCTCTCGCAGCTGGTGCGCATCTTGTCGTGCGATCTGATCCACGGCGATTTGTCACCGTACAACGTGCTCTGGGCCGACGCGGGCCCGACCATCATCGACTTCCCGCAGATTATTTCGGCCGCGCAGAATAGCCAATCGGAGTCGTTCTTCATTCGCGATGCGCGCAACATCCTCGGGCATTTCGCCGCTATCGACCCGAGCTTGCGCGGGCGCTTGAACAGCGATCCACGTGAGATTTGGCGTGCCTACGTGCGCCGTGAGCTGACGCCGGATTTCCTGCCAACGGGCCGCCCGACCGCGCCCGAGCCGAGGCCGCGTTCCTTCGAGCCAGCGGCGCGCGATCGCGACGAGCGACGACCGCAACAGTCCGGTGATGCCCAGTCGTTCCGTGGCCCGCCACAGAATCGCGGTCCGCAGCAGAATCGCGGTCCGCAGCAGAATCGCGGTCCACAGCAAGATCGCGGCCCGCAGCAAGATCGCGGCCCGCAGCAGAATCGCGGTCCGCAGCAGAACCGCGGTCCGCAGCAGAATCGCGGTCCACAGCCAGATCGCGGCCCGCAGCAGAATCGCGGTCCACAGCAGAATCGCGGTCCACAGCAAGATCGCGGCCCGCAGCAGAATCGCGGTCCGCAGCAAGATCGTGGTCCGCAGCAGAATCGCGGCCCGCAGCAGAATCGCGGCCCGCAGCAGAATCGTGGTCCGCGTCCGGACTCCGCCCCACACCAGAATCGCGGGCCGCAACAGAACCGTCAGCAACTGCATATGGCCTCGGCGCAAGCGAACCTCGCCTCTCGAGATCGCGAGCAGCCTCGTCGTCCCCAGCGGGCTCAGCAGCGCGGCCCCGAGGTGATCGTGCTCGCGCGACGTGCATCGGAAGCCGCAAATCCGGGCGAGCGCGTCGAGCAGCGTCGGGATTTGCCGGCTACCTCCTCGCAACACGTCGAGGCGCCTCGCGATGCGGCGAGGCGTCCTCGGCAGCGATAGCTGTCAGCGCTTCGCGCGGCGCGGCAGGGTCAGCTACGCTGAGGCGCCTCGTGGCTCGGTTTCCTTTCTCTCCAGCTTGCGTGCTGGCGCCCATGGAGGGCGTCACGAACGCGGCTGTGCGCGAAGTGCTCGCCGGCTACGGCCCGATAGGCCTGGTTTGCACCGAATTCGTGCGCATCTCGGGTGATCGAATTTCGGCCAGCTACTTGCGGCGGCAAGTCGAAAAATTGCCGACCGTGCCGCTGAGCGTGCAAGTGATGGGCAACGATCCGGAATTGATGGCCGAGGCGGGCGCCGTCGTGGCCAAAGCCGGAGCCGACGTCGTGGATCTGAATCTCGGCTGTCCAACGGCCTGCGCGGCGCGCAAGAACGTCGGAGCCGCGTTGCTCAAGCAGCCGGAGTTACTCGCGCGTCTACTCGGCACGATGCGGCGCGGCGTGCCTGGATTGCTGTCTGCCAAGCTGCGCGCCGGCTTCGACACGACCGACGATGCCGTGAGCAATGCGCGCTTGGTGCAAGACAACGGACTCGACTACTTGGCCGTTCACCCGCGCCGCCGTGTCGATCACTATCGAGGCGCCGCTGACTGGCGCATCGTCAAACGCATCAAACACGAGCTCTCGATCCCGGTCGTGGGCAACGGTGACATTTGGTACGCGCAATCCGCGCTGCAGATGTTCGAAGAAACGGGCTGCGACGCGGTAATGCTCGGGCGGCCCGCGCTGCGCAACCCCTGGATCTTCAGGCAAATCGCCGAGCTACTCACGGGTCGCGAACCTTATCGCCCAACCGGTGTCGATCTCGCGCGCCACTTTCTGCGCTTGTCCGACGCGCTCGGCTCGCGCGAGCCCGGCGCCTGCAATCCGCTCGGGCCGCTCAAGGAACAACTCGGCTACCTGTGTCGCTCCGTGCGCGATGGATCCGCGTTGCAGCGCCGCCTACAGCGGCTGACGACACTCGAGCTCTTCCTCGAAGCAACCGAAGAAGCCTTCAGTGCCCTGCCCACCGAAGAGCTCGATCTCGGAGCACGCCCCGCAATCGCTCAACCCCTGTCCTCTGCGTAGTTAGCTCCCTGCCACGCGTCGGCTCGAGCTCGACCAGTCAGCCCGGGTTCCTCCGCGAAAAATATGCTTCGCATCCGAAGTATATTTTCTGTGCGCAAACCAGCTCGTTTTTCCGCGCGCAAACCGCTTCGGATCGGTGCCCGTCCTCCTTTTTTGGGGAGAGGGTTTTGATGGTCACGGTTTTCGTCGCGAGGCGGCAAAGCCTTCGGCGTCAGAGTGCGGTCTGCAGCCACACACCGCGGGAACGCCGCGCGCTGCGAGGTGCGCTGCTGGACCGCGACCGCCCACTCTCGAAAGCCACGCTTACTGCTCCCCGCGCGCGTTCTGGTCGGCCTCTTCGGCAGGCTCGGTCCAAGGTTCGAGAGTGGCGCTCAGTCTTCGAACGTGACGTTGAATTTGCGGCCTTTGATCCGGCCGGCGCTGAGGCTTTGCTGCGCGTTGCGGCTCACGCTCTTGCTCACCGCGACATACGAGAAGTGATCGTGGATCTCGATTTTGCCCACGTCACTCGCGTCGAGGCCGCCCGCTTCGCCGGTCAGTGCGCCCAAGATGTCGCCCGGCCGCACTTTGTCTTTGCGGCCGCCGGAGATGCGCAAGGTGGCCATTTTGGCGTCTCTTTCCAGGCTCTTTGCGAGCGCGGTTTTCTCGCCGCGCGGCACGGCCTCGCGCTCGGTCAGGGTCAGCTTTTGACCGGTGAATTCCTCGATCGCGCGGACCTTGCCCTCTTCGCGCGAGTTCCGCAGTGACACCGAAAGCCCCTCCTTGCCGGCTCGCCCCGTGCGCCCGATCCGGTGCACGTACACGTCGGGCTGTGACGGCAGATCGAAGTTCACCACCAGATCCAAATCGGCGATATCAATCCCTCGGGCTGCCACGTCCGTCGCAACCAGCACGCGGGTGCTCGCGTTGCGAAATTTGGCCATCACTCGGTCACGGTCATACTGCTCCAGATCGCCGTGCAGGCTATCGGCGCTGACGCCCGCCGCTGCCAGCACCTTGGCGATTTCGGCGACTGTCACTTTGAGGTTGGCAAACACCAACGCCGACTCATGAGGAAAGGTAGCCAGAACCCAACGCAGCGCGCCGATCTTCTGTTCGTTCTCCACGGGCACCAGCAGTTGGCGAATTTCGGTGGTTTGTTCCGGTTCTGCCTCGACTTTGACGAACACCGGATCTTTTTGATGCTTCTGGCACAGCTCTTCGATCGAACTCGGGTAGGTCGCGGAAAAGAACACGGTCTGTCGCTGGGGGGGCAGCGCGCGCAGGATCTGCTCCATGTCTTCCTGAAAACCCATGTCCAGCATGCGGTCTGCTTCGTCGAGCACGACGGTGCCCACGCGGTGCACGCGCAGGCTGCGGCGTCGCAAGTGGTCGAGTACTCGGCCGGGTGTGCCGACTGCGATGTGCGCGCCTTTTTCCAGCGCGCCGCGCTGTCGACCCACCGGTTCGCCGCCCGCCAGCACGAGCACCGTGAGCCCCGCATGGCGGCGACCGAGTCGCCTTATCTCGCGCGCCACTTGCGCGCTCAGCTCGCGCGTGGGACACAAAATGAGCGCCGCGATTTCACGCGTTTCGAGCCGCACGCGCTGCAAAATGGGCAAGGCGAATGCCGCTGTCTTGCCGCTGCCCGTGCGCGACTGCCCAACCAAATCCTTCCCTTCCAGCAGCACAGGCACGGTTTGGGCCTGAATGGGGGTCATTTTCTGAAACCCCAACTCCGCGACGACCGCCAGCAAGGCGGGGGAAAGTGAGAGCTCAGCGAAGTCGGTGGCCATTTCGCAGCACCATAGCAGGCCGCCGCGGTTGCGCCGTGGGTTCGGGGCCCTGGGAGAGGCTCTTAGGCGCTCTTTTGCTCGGAGAGCGCTTGCGCGGCGGGCGCGCTGAAGCGGATCTGACGCGAGGCAAAGGCTTCTTCACTCAAGCCTTCGGCGCGCTCGAAGAACGACGCAAAGCGCTCGGCGAGCGCGCTGATGGTCAAACTCGGGTTCACGGCCAAGTTGCCGGGCACGACGCTGCCGTCGCACACGTACAAGCCCGGATAGCCGAAGACCTGATGCCGTTCGTCGATCACGCCGGAGCTTGCGTCTTTGCCGATGCAACAGCCGCCCAAAATGTGCGCGGTTGCCGGGGTGCGCAAGAGTACTTCCGAGATCACATTTTGCGCTTCGCCCTGCAGCTCTTCGGCCAAAATCTCGGCGGCCTGCTGCGCAATCGGCAGATAGCTGGGCACGGGCTGATCGGTCGCCGTGTCCTTCAAGCCGCGACCAAACAGCGAGCGGCCGAGGCGCAGCCTCAGGTGCTGATCGACCGATTGCATGACCAGCAAAATCACCGTGCTGTGAGCCCAATCACGCACGAGCCACAGCTTGAGCATGCGCGGCAAGCGCAGCACCATGCGCAGCAGCATTTTCAGCGGCCGGGTGAAGACCGAGCCGTCGGGTGTGAGCGGCACGCCGAGCAGTCGCATGGCGCCCGAGCCCTTCGGGTAGCGCACGGACTCGATCTTGGTCAGCGAGTTGGGGTGGAAGGCGGCGCCGATGGCGATGCCGCGCGAGAGGTCGCGATGCGCGTCGAAGCTGGTCGCACCCAGCAAGCTCTCGCCGTTCGTACGCACGAAGTCGCCCAAGCGCGCCGACACCTCGGGCAACGTCCGGTACTGATCGCGATTTTTGAGCAACAGCTCGACCGTGCCGAGCACGCCCGCCGCCAAGATCACGCGCTTGGCGCGCAAGCGCGGCCCCGAGCCGCCGAGCAGGGACGTCGAACGTTCGGTTTCGACCTGATAGCCTCCGTCGGCCTGCGGCACGATCTTGCTGACCTTGAGTTCCGGAAACACCTTCGTGCCCCAGAGCTCCGCGAAATACAGGTAGTTTTTGTCGAGCGTATTCTTGGCGCCGAAGCGGCAGCCGACCATACAACCGCCGCAAAAGTTGCAGCCCGTGCGCTCGGGGCCCGCACCGTCGAAATAGGGATCGGGCACGGTCACGTCAGGCTTGCCGAAATACACGCCGACTTCGGTGGCGTGAAACGTATGGGCGCTGCCCATGCGCTCGCTCACGCGTTGTAGCGTGCGTTCGCCCTCCATGAGTGCGCGGTTCTCGGTGACACCGAGCATGCGCCGCGCGGTCTCGAAATGCGGGCCGAGCTCTTTTTCCCAAGCTACGGCGCCGCTCCAAGCTGGATCATCGAAGACGCTCGCTAGCGGCCGCATCAGCGTGTTGGCGTAGACCAAGCTGCCACCGCCGACTCCCGAGCCGTGAAGCACCATCACTCCTTTCAAAAGAGTGATGTTTTGGATCCCGTAGCAGCCGAAGCGCGGCGCCCAAAAGTACTTGAACGCATTCCAGTTGGTCTTCGGGAAATCGCTGCCGGCCCAGCGTTTGCCCGCTTCGACGACGGCCACCTTGTAGCCTTTTTGAGCAAGGCGCATCGCGCTCACACTGCCGCCGAAGCCGCTGCCCACGATCACGAAATCGAAGTCTTCGGAGCTCGCAGTTGACACTGCGTTTAGAATGTTACGTCGAGTTGTCCGTGGCAAGCGTGGCTCCGGGCCGCCGCTCCAGCTGGGACTTCAGATTGCGCGGATGGTCTGTAAAGTGCTGGTCACCGCGACCCAGTCGAAGGGGGTCAGCTTGTGTTCGAGCACTTGGGCCACCCAGGCGCGGCTGACTTGTTCGAGAGCCTCACCGCGCGTGGCGCCGGTTCCGGAAATCACGATGGCGCCCGCGCTCCGACTATCACGCGCGGTGATCTGCCAATGGTCGCTAGGGTCCGAATCGTCTCGAGGAGTGACGTGGACGTCGAGCATGCGGCCCGCGAGCTCCAGCTCGAAGACTTTTCCAGCACCGCTTCGGTACTGCATCGTGACCTTGCACGGCGCCTCCGGCTTTGCGGGGGTCACGCGTCGTCGTCCGAATTGCGAGAGCCTTTGGGCCGTGCGTCGCGCGCAGCGAGCAGCCAATCCTTCTTCGCTTGCTGATAGGTCGCGCTGGTGGCGGCCGCGAGCTCCAACACGCTGAGCGCGGGCATGCGGCGGCGCGCCAACTCTTCACCGAGGTGTCCCTGAATTCGCGCGCGGGCTTCCGGCAGAGTGCCCGGCCAGCCACCGACGACGAGCCGGCCGTCACTCAGCATGCTGTCGCAACAGCCCTTCGCCCAAGACGAGCCGACCAGCAGCGGTTCGTCGCTGAGCAAAGCCTGCCGTTGATCCGAGCGACTCGGGCGCTTGCGCGGTTCGTCGGACGAGGACTCTTCTGGGAGCAGCGCGGCTTCCACGTCGTTCATGGCTTCACGCCGCGGCGTGGGCGCTGGCGTGCCCTAAATGAGTTCATTGAGAGACTCTCATACACCGGCCGGCGAAATTCGGCTCGGCTTTCTTTTTGCCTCACCTCGGCTGTGAAGGTCATACCGATTGCCAGTGGCGGAGGAATCCGCTCGGTTCTCTGTCGAATTCCGACTGCGAGCGAAACGTTTTTTTCGTAGGGACCGCCGGAGTGGGGGCGTCGGACTCAGCAGAAGGAGTTTGCTACGAATGAACAAGATCAATACTCGCGTGGGTTTGGGTTTCTCCGTGTTTGCGCTCGCCGCGTGCGTCAGCTCGCTTGCTTTGGCGGATGCGCCCAAGGGGGCCGAAAACGGGCGCCCGCAGTGCTCCGGCGAGCACAAGGGCGCGCGCTCACCCGAGGAACGCAAGCAACACGCCGCAGAACGCTTCAAAAAGGCCGACAAGAACGCCGACGGCTTTCTCACCCAGGCCGAGGTGGGCGACAAACGCTGGAATCACATTCAAGTCGCGGACGCCAACAAGGACGGCAAGGTCTCGCAAGCCGAGCTCTCACAAGCCCACGCTGACGGCAAACTCGGTCACGGCAAGCACGGCAAGCGCCCGGCGTGAGCGCGTCACTCGCCAATGGCGCCATCGCGCGCAAGTCGCCCCATGATGTGTTCGGAAATGGGGCGGCTTGCCGCGGTTTTTCCTGACGAGTCGAGCGTGGTCCGCTACGCTTCAGCCGAAGATGGCGCGTACGTTTCCCGGTTCGTCAGGCATTGGAGTGGAGTTGGCTTTTCTGGCCGGCGTCTGGTTGACCCCGTCGCTTTCGCTCGCTGCTCCACGCGTGCCGACGCACGTCGCCTGCGTGGGTGACAGCATCACTTATGGTGCTGGCGCCTCGAATCAGGCGACCAAGAGCTACCCGGCGGACCTTCAGACGTTGTTCGGATCGAGCGTTCAGGTCAAAAACTTCGGCCACAATGGCGCAACCCTGTTGTCCGCTCCATACGGCGATTTGCCCTACGAAGATCAGCCGGAATACGGCGATGCCACCAGCTTCGTCGGCGGTGCGGGGGGAAATGCGGTGGTCGACGTGGTGATCCTGCTAGGCACCAACGACTCCAAGAACTTCAATTGGTCGCCGAGCGGCAAGCCCAAGAACGATCAGCAATTTTTGAGCGACTACCGGGCGATGGTCGAGCACTTCAGTTCGCTGCCCTCCAAGCCACGCGTCTTTCTCGCGCTGCCGCTGGCAACCGGAAACAATCCCTGTTGCTCGATTGACGGCACGGTGATTCACAACGAGGTTCTGCCGCTGATCAAGCAAGTCGCGGCGGAAAAGAGTCTGCCCACCATCGACCTCAACACTCCGACCACGGGCCATCCGGAATACTTCGGTGACGGCGTGCACCCGACGGACGATGGCTACGCGCTAGTCGCCAAGTGGGTGCATGACGGCTTGCTCGTCGACCCCAGCGGCGGCGGTGCCGGTGGCAGCGGTGGGAGTGGCGGAAATGCCGGTGTCGCTGGTGCCAGCGCCGGGATGGGCGGTGCCGGCGATGGCACGGCCGGGCTGGCCAGTGGCGGGAGCCCAGGGAGTCCGACCGCGGGCGGGGGCCCCTCCAATACCGCTGGCGCGGGCCCCAGCACTGGGGGCATGAATGCAACGGGGGCACCGACGACGGCCGGGGCCAGTAGCAGCGCGGCAGGCGCCGCGGTTGGGGGTGGCAGCCCAGCGAGTTCCGAGCAGCCAGATTCCGGTGGCTGCGCACTGTCCGGATCGCGACTCGGCGCTCGCCCCTCCGCGGTTTTTGGCTTGATTGGGCTGAGCTGGCTGCTTTCGCGTCGCCGCCGAACCCGCCGCTAACGGCGCTTGCCAGCACACTGATGTGCTACAGGGTCGCCCACGACCATGCTCAGTGACGCCCTCCGCAGCCAGATTTCCGGACTCGTCGCGCAAAACCCCGTGATTCTTTTCATGAAGGGCACGCGCCGCGCGCCACAGTGCGGCTTCTCCGCGCAAGTAGTGCAGATTTTGGACGAACTCGTGCCCGAGTACGAAACGGTGGACGTGCTCAGTTCAGCCGAGCTGCGTGACGGCATCAAAGAGTACTCGCAGTGGCCGACCATTCCGCAATTGTTCGTCAACGGCGAGTTCGTCGGTGGCTGCGACATCGTGCGTGCCTTGCGTGAGTCCGGGGAGCTCGAGCAATTGCTGTCGAAGCCCGCCGCTCCTCCCCCGTTGCCCGCGATTCACATCACCGAAGGCGCGCTGGCGGCCTTTCGCGGCGCGCTGGCGGACTCGACTGACGCTGCTGCCGAAGTCTTGCACTTGAAGATCGACGCGCGCTTCCAAAATGACCTGTACTTCGCGCCGCGTGAGCCCGGTACGCTCGAGATCGACGTTCGAGGGCTGAGCTTGTTCATCGATCCGGCGAGCGCACGCCGCGCGGACGGGATGAGCATCGATTTCATCGACGGCCCCAACGCCGGCTTCAAGATCGACAATCCGAATCAACCCGCAAGCGTCAAGCAACTCACGCCGGCGGAGCTGAAGGAGCTGCTCGATCAGGGCAAAGTCACGCTGTTCGACGTGCGTCCGGATCACGAGCGCGCGCTGGCGAGCATTGCTCAGGCACGGCCCTTGGACGAGGCTGGGCAAGAGTATTTGTTTTCGCTCGATCGCAACGCGCCCATCGCATTTTTGTGCCACCACGGGATGCGCAGCCAAAACGCCGCGCAGCAAGTGCTGGGCGAAGGCTTTCGCAACGTCTACAACGTGCGCGGCGGCATTCACGCTTGGTCGGAAACCGTCGACCGTAGCGTGCCCCAGTATTGATCGACCCGCACCGAGTGCTCAGAGGCCCCATGTCATCGCACCCTACGAATTTCCAAGGCTCCGTCGTCGACGCCCTCCGGCAGGCCATCGAATCCGCGATCCCCGACGCACAGGCGACGGTCAACGGCGGTGGCGGTCATTTCACGATCGAGGTCGTGTCCAGCGCGTTTGCCGGTAAGGGCATGCTCGAGAGTCAACGGCTCGTGTACAGCGCGATCGCGCATCTGATGAAGGGCGACGCGCCGCCCGTGCACGCCGTCGATAGCCTGAAGACGCGCGCGCCGCAGGCGACTTGAATCCCCGCGGGAGCACCTCGCGCGTTCATGCACTCGATCGACTTTCACGCGCATCACGCGCCGCAGGGCGCATATGCAACGTTCACCTGCGGCCGCTTCGGTGCCGGAGGTGGGCCGACGATCGAGGGCGTTGCGCCCGCGAGCATGGATCTGGTCATCGGCTACGCCGACGCCGGCACTGACGACATGCACGCGCTGCCCTTCTTTCGCGGCGCGGGCTTGGCTGATTTTTCGGACTTTGCGATGGATGCCGCGACTCCGCCGCGCAACCACCGCTTGCTCTTGCAAGACCCGCAGCGAAACTACCAGCGCTCGGTCGACACTTGGACTGCGGGGGACTTCAGTTTCGCGATCTACACCCCGGTTCGCACGTTGCCCGATCCAGACGCACTGGGTGAAGCCACCCTGGCTCCCGCATTGCTGCCTGCGGTGGCGGCGCGCCTCACACTGAACAATACCAGTGCCGTCACGCGACGGCTGGTCTTCGCGATCACCGTCGGTCGCCAATGCCGCTTGCTCGGCGACGAAGTGCCAGGCGCAAAAGCGGTGGCTTGGGGCACGGACCTGGGCATCGCAGCGCGAGACGTGCCCGGGCTCGAGGCTTGGGTCGCGTTCAGCGAACTCGAGTATCTGAGTTCGAATCGCAGTCACTTGCTCGGCAAAACCTGCGGTTTCGCGCTCGAGGTCCCAGCGGGGGAAACGCGCAGCCTCGATCTGTCGTTCGGCTTTTGCCGCACGAGCGTGGTCACGACCGGGCTCGAGTGTCGCTATTTCTACACGCGCTTTTACCCCACGCTCGTGAGCGTTCTCCAGACAGGCATCGAGCAGCATAGAACCCTGCGCGCCACAGCGGAGGCACAAGCGTCCGAACTGGAACGACGCATTCCGGACGAGCACCAGCGCTTCTTGCTGGCGCACTCCGAGCGCAGCTATTGGGGCAACACCCAATTACTCGAGCACGCGGGGCGGCCGCTGTGGGTGGTGCTGGAGGGCGAGTACGCGATGATCAACACGCTCGATTTGAGCGTGGATATGGCGTTCTACGAGGCCCAGAACCACTCTTGGACTTTGCGCAATTTGCTGGACCAGTTCGCCGAGCGCCACTCCTACGTGGACCGCCTGAATCGGCCCGCGAGCAACGCGCGCGGCATGGAGCTCGGACACATTCGCGATCCGGAGCTGGTGAAAGACTTGATTGCTCCGCCAGAGCAGCGCGACCTCCCGGGCGGGATCAGTTTCACGCATGACATGGGCGTGGCAGGGCAGTTCGCTCCGGCTGGCACGTCCAGCTACGAAATCGCCGGCGTGATTGGCTGCTTCAGCTTCATGACCGCCGAACAGTTGGTCAATTGGGTCCTGATTGCAGCGACCTACGTGTTCGTCAGCGCTGACCACGCATGGCTCGCACGCAGGCTGCCGCTGCTCCGGAGTTGCCTCTCGTCGCTGCAAAATCGCGATGATCCGGAGCCCGCGCGGCGCAATGGATTGATCAGTCTCGATTCCGCGCGCTGTGGAGGCACGTTCGAAATCACGACCTATGACAGCCTCGACTCGAGCTTGGGTCAGGCGCGAAATAGCTTGTACCTGGCGAGCAAGACCTGGGCTGCCTGGCACGCGCTGCGGCTGTTGTTCGAGCGCGCCAAGGCGACCGAGCTCGCGCAATCGGCAAAGGCGTCCGCGCAGCAACTCGAGCAGACCTTGCTCGCCTGGCACGACCCGGCGCTCGGCTACTTGCCGGCGCGCCGTGACGGCTGTTCGAGCGCGATCTTGTCCGCGGTCGAAGGCCTGGTGTTTCCGCTATTTTGGGGGGAACAGGCGTTGCTCGACGAGGCTGGCTCGCACGCGGCGCTGCTCGCGCGATTGAAAGATCACCTGCAAACCGTGCTCGTCCCGGGGCTGTGCCTGTTTCCGGACGGCGGTTGGAAGCTGTCCAGCACCTCGGACAATAGCTGGCCGAGCAAGATCTTCATCTGTCAGCACGTGGCGGAGCGGGTGTTCGGCATGCGCGCGGCGAAAGCGAGCCACGCGGCGCACGCGGCTTGGCAGCAACTCGGCTGCGCCGATTGGGCCATGACCGATCAATGCTTCGCCGGCATCGGCAAAGGGTCGAAGTATTACCCGCGCGGCGTCACGTCCTGGCTTTGGCTCGAGGCTCTTTAGTCTAGCCCTGCCAAGCGTCGCGCCAGCGCTTCGACCCGCAGCATGGCGTTCAGGTTGCTGGTGCGGTGAGCGTGATCCATGGCCGCGAACAAGTGGGTTTGCTCGCGCACTAGCCGCTCCGGCTCTCGCTCGAGCAAGCCCACGTAGTGCTCGAATACCAATTCGGGATCGAGCGTTGTGCGCTTGATCACCGCGTGACGCACGACCGCGTGCAGCGTGTAGCGACTCTGCAGCGGTTCTTGCACCAGGCGAAAGCTGGTCAACGGCGCCAGCGCAGGCCGCAAATCACCGCGAATTTTCGCGAGTTTCGCCAAGGACTCGAGGTCGACGTGATCCCCCTCGATGTGCGCGAGAACGCCCAAGATGCGGCGGCTCTGGGCCGATAATTTCTGCCAAGCCCAGGCCACCAACAGCGCGATCTCCGGCAAATCATCTTCGTGGGCGATCACCTTCACGCGCTGCACCCCGCGTTGCTCCAAGAACGCGCCGAGCTCGGCGACCGTTGCCGCGCCCGAGCTCGCGATGCCGTCGGCAATGTCGAGCGCGAGCGGGTTCCAGCGCAGCATGCGCGTCAAGCGCGCGACCCGCGGAAACGCGCTGCGCCCCGCGGTGACCATCGGCGCGGTCACCGGGAAAATCAGCACTCCAGCCAGCAAGCAACGCCGCGCGGTGATCACGAACGTGACCGGCGCCTGCGTGAAGGCATCGAGCAAGCGCGCCATCGCGCGATCGTCTTCGTGATTGTCGAGCACGATCAGCCGCGGCCCGGTGCGCGCGAAGAACTCGTTCAAGCGCGGCACGCGCTCGTCTCCGCCCGCGAGCCCGAAGCGCAACGCGAGCATCTCGGTGAGCGTGTAGAAGTCCCAAGAACCGACTCGAAACCAAGAGGCTCTGCGCTCGAAAAATGGCGCAACGCGATGCGCCAACGCCGCAGTCAACATCGACTTTCCGCTGCCGCCCGCGCCCACCAGCGCCAAGCGCGTCGGCGCGGTTTCCTCGATGGTTTTCGCGAGCGTGGCCAGTTCGGTCGCGCGTCCTTTGAGGCCGCGTGGCGGGGGCGGGAGATCGACGGCCGGCATGGATGGGGTGAGGGTACACCGAATGAATTGTCGCGCCCGCGCCGGGCGCGGGGCCGCCTTTTTTGCGTGTGAACGCGCAATCTCGCCGCGGTCGTCGGGGCAGCGAGGTCGTTCCGCGCGAGCGCTGCTCGCGCCGTGATCGCGATCGCTGCTCGGGCTTTGCGAGACGCACACCCGTTCCGGTGATCAACCTGGAGAGTGACAGTCGCGAGACGGAAGGATTGCCTGGCCATCTCGCTCGCTCGCTCGCCCGCGCTCGCTGCACGAACGTGCAAACGCATTCGCTAGTTGCCGAAGCAGACGCTCGATCGGCGAGCAGGCTCGCAGATTTCGCTTTCGTCATCGCTATGAGCAGTCGAGCTGTTTTTATGCGGTTTCGCGGTATCTGTCGGAATCCGCATTGCGCACCATCAGCAAAAAAATCTGACCCGAATTGCGTGCTGGTGAGTCTGTATCGGGTTGAGCCGAGTTCTCGCCGCTGGCGTCGCCGCGAGCGTTTCGTGGGCGTGTCCAGGCACTGCCCACGCGCGCGCCATCACCCGGAGGTATTTTTTTTTGACAACAATGCCTCGCGAAAATCTGATCGTATATGTGCTACGCGAACACCAACACCTGGTGTGGTGGAGACAATTCAATCGCAGCGCGGATCTGCCGCCAAGGCTGCAATCTTCAAGCCTGCGCAGACGATCTAGCGATCGGGCTGCGTTGGGCTACTAAAGGAAGCCCATGATCACTTCTAAGCAAAGCTCTCTTATTGGTTTGGCAGCAGCAGTTCTCGCGTTCGCCTCGCTTCAAGCTTGCGGCGGCAGCGACGCTCCGACCGCGCCTTCGGGCGGCTCGCCTGGTGTGGGCGGTTCGGCCACCACCGGTGGTTCGGGTCCAGCCGGTGGCTCTGCACCAATGGGCGGCTCTGCACCAATGGGCGGCTCTGCGCCAGTGGGCGGCTCTGCACCAGTCGGTGGCTCTGCACCAGTCGGCGGCTCTGCACCGGTTGCGGGTGGTCCGTCGACGGGCGGCGGTGGCAGCGGCGGTCATGCCACCGGCACGGGCGGCGGCAGTTCCGGAGGCTCAGCTGGCAAAGGCGGCAACGGCAGCGGGGGCGGTGGCAGCGCGGTCACATTCGCTCAGGTCTCGACCATCATCACTGGCAGCTGCGCGACCGGCAATTGCCACAATGCGTCCAGCATGCAGCTCAACTTCAAGACGCCCTCGCCCGACTTGCACACGGTGCTGACCACGGCAATCCCAACCAGCGTCCAACATTGCAAGGGAAGCACGATCGTGGTGCCAAACGACGCGGCGGGCAGCTTCTTGGTCTCCGTGGTGAAGGGGAAGGCCACGTGCAAGAACAACGGTACGGACGAATCCATCGCGCGCATGCCCGACAATTGCAGCGGTAACTCGTGCTTGACCACCGCTCAAGTCACCACCATCACGGACTGGATCAACGCCGGCGCGCCCAAGTGATTGCGACCGCGCGCTGAGCAGCGCGCGCCGCATGCCGTCGCCGAGCGCGAGTGCTCGTCATTGTTCTACGCGGGTCATCGATGTCAGCGTCATCGATGACCCGCTGTCATTTCAGAGCTGCCTGCGCTTGCGCTCGGCCCAGATGCAAGAGCGCAGCCGTCACCGGTGCCGCGAGCGCACAGCGCGCTTCATCGTCCGCGCGTTCGTAAACCAAGTAGTCTCGCGCAATCACATCGTAGCCGGCCAGGTGCCGCACGTGTCGCAGGCGTTCGCCTGGGCTCAGTTCCAAGCTGCCGATCAGCGAAGTTTGCGCATCTGCGTCGAACGGCGCGCCATAGCGTGTCAGCACAGCGGCTAGCGCACCGGCTGGCAACGGCCACGAACCCTCCTCGGATACGATCACGAGTTCGTCGCCATCGCTCTGCAAGTAGACCGACGACAAACTCCCGCTTGGCGATGAAAACTCGTGAATTCTGAACATGCGCGTTCCCAGCCTAGCTCGCCGGTTTCGCCAACCGGGTAGCCAGCAAGTGCCCGCCGATCGCGGCAAACCGCCGACTGGGCGCACCAATGACCCCGGTATCGCCGCCATAACCGCCGCACTTTCCCTGCAAAATCATGGGGTTCCCATCACGGAGGGCTGCGTCCGGATCGGGGATGGATGTATCGTCCGCGCCATGGCTAGCGACACGTACCACGAGCCCCTCGAGCTCTTGTCCGAAGACACCAAGAACACGCATCGCGCGATTGTCTCGCTCATGGAGGAGCTCGAGGCGATTGATTGGTATCAACAGCGCGCCGAAGCCTGCTCGGACCCCGAGCTGAGCGCCGTATTGACCCACAACAAGAATGAAGAAGTCGAGCACGCGATGATGACGCTCGAGTGGCTGCGTCGCAAGGTTCCGGTCTTCGACGACAACATCGGCACGTACCTCAACTCCAGCGGGCCGATCCTTGAGGTCGAAGAAGCGATCACCGCGGGCGCGACCGGCAAAGGTGAAGGCGGCGGGGGCGCGAGCGGCAAGGGTGAGGGCGGTGCTGGCGGCAAGGTCGAAGGCGGTGCGCGTGGCAAGGGTGAGGGCGGCGCGAGCAAGAAGAGCGAAGCCAAATCTGGAAAGTCGTACAACACCTCCGAGTCGCTCGGGATCGGTAGTCTGAAAGGGAACAAGTGATGGATCTGCTGAAGCGCCAAAAGGCTCCGATTGTCAGTGAAGCCTGGGAGCAAATCGACGAGGAGGCGCGGCGCGTCCTCAAGCTGCATTTGGCCGGTCGCAAGCTGGTGGATTTTTCGGGGCCGCACGGCTGGGAGCTCGGAGC
>Ga0134124_10001367_pt1 | contig 19653 bp, 31 predicted proteins | sample KB304_FD_96880 | JGI IMG/M metagenome (GOLD analysis project Ga0134124, IMG submission 96880) | Terrestrial soil microbial communities without Nitrogen fertilizer from Kellogg Biological Station, Michigan, USA - KB3-0-4 | ecosystem: Environmental > Terrestrial > Soil > Unclassified ...
CATGAGCCAGTCCCAGGTGCAGCGGAAGGGCTTGCCCCCGTCGCGGCTCTTGCCCTGGCCCATGAGGAACGCGCTGGCCGCGACGCGTTCGACGAGCAGCCAGCGGAACCAGTCGAGGCCAGCAGCGCGGTCGAAGCTCGAGGCGCTGCAGACCTCGCGCCATCGCATCGCCATCGCAGTACGTCTCGGCTCGTTGAGCACGCCGACAGCGGGCAAAGGCGGCGCGCAGTGCTCGTGCCACAGGGCCACGAGTTCGTCGGTTGGACACCTTGCGACGCTGCCGCGGGTCGATGCTGCGACAGCAGCGACGACGAGACCCTGAGCCGAAGGCGAAGGGTCTACAAGCACCGATAGGTGCTTATCCGCCTCCGCCTCCGCCTCAGGCCGTCTACGGTCAGCCGGTGGCGGGCTATGGTCAGACTTTCTGGCAAGTAACTTGTTGAATTCGTTGAGATAGTCGTCGCCCTGGTCCTTCACCAGCGATGGGGGGGGGAGGGGGTGCTTCGACTTGTAGCCGCGCAGTCGCTGGCCGAACTTCGTGACGACCCCGAACATGCGCGCCGCCGACCTGTCGGGGTGGGGGTAAGTCCGTACGAGATCCACATCGGCCATGGCCTGCAGCAGGATCGGCACGTGCTCGCGCTTGATGTCGGCGCGCTTGGCCAGCTTGAAGGGGGTGGCCTCGAACAGGCCATAGTCATCGGCCGACAGGATGATCGAAACGTAGAGCCAGCGCCCCTCGGGGGGGAGGGAAAGCACTGGTTCGCTTTCGAGCAAACCATCACGCACGACCCGAGTGCTCATGGTTTTCAATCCCCCTCGACCACGCGTGTTCGGCGTGTTATTTGCTGCCGCTTGGTGTAATTTCCTGCACGCGCGTGCTCTGTTGGTGTACTGTCGCTGTTGCTAACTGTTGCTTTGAGGGGTGTCCGGTGGGTACAAAGGTGCGCGTAAAGCGCGGGCGGCAGGGTGATCCTGTTGGAGTTCGAACGGCCGCTGTTCGAGGCGACAAGATCCCGAACGACCTGCGCGATGACACGGTCGACAAGCCGGGCCGGAAGCTCAGGGGGCCACTTGCGAATCGCCGCGCCGGTGCAGCCAATGCGCTGGCCAATGCGGTTGGTGTTGCCGCCGAGCAGAGTGAGCGCAGTCGCTTTCTTCATGGGGCTGACGATTTAACTCTCTCAGCCACGCCAAAGCAAACCGGCGCACGCGGTGCGCGTAACCAGGCTCGCGCCGCGGAGACGCCAGTAGACGCCGGTGGACGTCAGGAGACGTCGAGATTGATCGATCGGCTCGACAAGGCCATGCGCGAAGCTCGGGTATCAGGGCCGAGGCTCGCGGCCGAGCTGGGCATCAAGCCGCAGTCGTTCACCAACCTGCGGCGCAAGCCGAACGGCGGCATGCGCGCCGAGCTGCTCGCGGTGGCTGCGCGGTACTTGCGCTGCGACCTGCACTGGCTGTGCACGGGGGAGGGGGGGGACTACGTGCCCAAGCTCGACTTGCACCAGCGCATCGCCGAGCAGTACATGGCGCTGATCCTGCGCCAAGACCTGGCCGGCCTGCAGCGCTTCATCGCCTGGTTGCCCTCGCTGCAGCAGGGCTTCGCGCCCAGCTGGCCTATCGACGGCGGCACGCCGCCTCAAGCAGGCGGAAAGTCGCCGCGCCCTCGACGCACCACTGCATAGCCTCGCCGACCTTGTCGTCGTTGAAGACGTACATGGGGGTGGGGCGGTCGAGCGACGACGCCAGCAGCGACGCCAGGTCGCGGCACACGATCATCGTGCTCAGGCTGCGGATCAGCGCGCACGGCCGGTGAGGCAGCAGCTCGAGCCACGTGGCCGCAAGGTCGCGCGGCATCAGGCCGGCCGGCGCCGTCGCCTTCGATAGGTCGAGCAGCAGCGCCCCAAATCCTGGCCCCGAGGGGGGTAGGCAATCGACGGCCTGGTTGAGCACCAGACACACGGCCGACGCGTCGAACACCCCGTTCACATGCAGTCGCAACACATCGCCGCGTAAAACCGGCTCCATCAATCGGTCGGTCATGGTCTTTCTTTTTGGCTTGACAAAGCGTGTAGACAAATAGCCGAATCTGCGCCCCTGAAACATTAAACCGGGGAGCGCGATTTTGGAAACTGATTCTGTCGCACATGCGAGTGTGCAGGCTCCTGCTCCTGTAACGCTTGGTTTGGTCCACGGTTTGCCGAATGATGTTTACCACGGCGGGCTGGGTCTTTCGAGCAGTGGCCTGAAGGACTTTCGTAGAACGCCGTGGCATTTTCACGCGCTGCACCATTTGCCGCGCCCGCCCTGGTTCGACGCCAGCGACGACGACGAGGAAACGACGGGGGTTCTGTTCGCCGGAACGCTGTGTCACTGCGCCACGCTTGAGCCGGTCGAGTTCGACTTGCGCTATGCGGTGGGGCCGGCGGTGCCGCGCTACACGAAGGAGTGGAAGGACTTCGTCAAGCGCGAGCCGACGCGCCAGGTCATCAGCCCGAAGCAGTACGCGATCGCGCAGGGCCAGGCGGCAGCGCTGCGGTCGATTCCCACCGTGGCCGAGATCCTCGAAGGCGGCGAGTCCGAGGTGTCGGTGTACTGGCACGACAAGCCGACCGGCGTGCTGTGCCGCGCGCGGCCCGACTGCATGAACCGCACCTTCGGCCCACCCGATGCGCCGGCCATCATGCTGCTCGACGTGAAGACCACGACGGACGCGAGCAAGGCGGCGGTATCGCAGAAGGTCGCGCGTTACGGCTACCACCACCAGGCCGAGTGGTACAGCCGCGGGGTGGCCCAGGCTACTGGCCTGCCGGTGGTGGGCTTCGTGTTCGCGTTCGTCGAGTCGGCCTGGCCCTTCGCGTGCTCGGTGTTCGAGCTCGACCCCGAGGCCTATGAGGTCGCGCGCCGTGAGAACCGCTCGGCGCTCGAGCAGTTCGCGCGCTGCGAGCAGTCGAAGACCTGGCCGAGCTTTTCGTCGGAGGTCGAGTACGTCAGCCTGCCGCGGTGGGCGGGGGGGGTCGAGTGATGGCCCGCGAACCTGGCCGCGTCGCGCGCGAGCTGCGCGAGATCGATCCTGATCCGCTCGATTGGTGGGAGGGACCGGAGCCCGATGAGCGCCCGCTGTGGGCGCGCAGGCCATGGAACAGGTGGGACGGCCTTGTGTCGCTCCTGCTCGTGCTCGCATCGGCGGCCCTCGTCATCGTGCTGGCTGTTGGTCTGTGGAGATGGCTGTCGTAGATCGCCAAGACCAAGCGCTTGGCCACGCGTCTTTTAACCGGAGCGAAGTGAACATGAACGAAATGACAGTGAACCCCTTCGAGTCGCAGCGCGCCGTCGCTGAGATGTCTGGTGCCCGCGCGGCGCAGGCACGCGAGAGCACCGAGGTGCTGGCGCTGCTATACGGTGCACGACAGAACCCGCGCGACCCAATCAAGGCCTGCGACCGCATCCGCAACGCCTTCACGCGCGTCGGCCTGGCCGAAGAAAGCCAGTACAGCTACCAACGCGGCGGCACGGACATCGCCGGCCCGAGCATCCGCGCGGCCGAGGCCATCCGCCTCGACTGGGGCAACATGGCCACCGGCTGGCGCGTGGTGTCACGCAGCATCGACCCCGATGGTGTGGGCGTGAGCGAGGTCGAAGCCTTCGCCGTCGATTTCGAGACGACGAATCGCGAGGCCATCACCTTCCCGGTGCGGCACTGGCGCGACACCAAGAAGGGTGGCTACAAGCTCACCGACGAGCGCGACATCTATGAGGTCTGCGCAAACCAGGCGCAACGCCGCAAGCGCGCGTGCATCTTGGCGCTGATCCCTGGCGATGTGACCGCGATGGCCATGGAGCAGGCCAGCACGACACTGCGCACGAAGGCCGACACCTCGCCCGAAGCCATGGCGAAGATGGTCACAGCCTTCGAACCCTTCGGCGTCACGCAGGCACACATCGAGGCCCGCATCCAGCGCCGGCTCGATGCCATCACCGCCGCTCAGGTCGTGCAGCTAAAGCGCATCTATGCCAGCCTGCGCGACGGCATCAGCGAGCCGTCGCAGTGGTTCGAGATGGCGCCCGCCGGCGAGCCCGATGGCGATGGTGTCATCACGCCAGGCGCGCCGAAGATGCGCGCGGCCGACGCGGTTGCGGCTCGCCGTGCTGCGAAGCAGAAGACCGCCGCCGCAGCTGCAGACGCGGCGACTGCGAAGACTGCGACAGACACGCACGAGGGGGCGCCTGCCAAGCGCACGCTGCAGCAGTACGTCGATGCCGTGGGCAATGCACCCGACAGCGACGCCGCGGCGATGGTCGTCGACGAAGCGCGTGGCCATCTGACCGAGGCCGAGCTGCGCCAGGTCAGCGACGCCTACAGCACGAAGTGGCAATCGTCATGAGCGCGACCTTCTACGGCTACATGCGGCACGCCACCATCGCCGCGCATGAGGTGGCCGATGCCACAGAGGATCGCCTGGCGCGCGAGCTGTGCTGGAGCTCGAACGACTGGCGCGACGACCCCGACTGGCCTTGCGCCGCCATCGGCACGATGGACATCGAGCGCGTCGACCTGAGCCAGCTGGTGCCGCAGCAGGTGGCGCTGCTGCGCAAGAAGCAGACGGAAGTGATGGCCGCTGCGCAGGCCGCTGTCGTCGAGATCGACCGGCAGATCAACGGCCTGTTGGCCATCGAGAACGCGGTGGCGCCGTCATGAGCCGGCTGTCCGATACCCGCTTGTATGTTGTGACGGCCACCGACACCGGCGGCGAGCGACTCATGCGCGCTGCGAACAAGGCGCGCGCGGTTCGTCAGGCTGCCGTGGCACGCATCGCAACCGCGGCCGATATCGAACGCCTGTTCGAGGCCGGCGTCGTGATCGAGACGCAGATCCCGAGACCGTCACCGCCGCCCCGTCCGAAGCAGCTTCGCGCGCAGAGGCGAGCATGAGCGCGCCGATCCCAGAGGACATTGATGAGGCAAGCGACGAGCCGATGCCTTGCATTTGCGACCGCTGTTCTCGCACGAATTTCACCAGCGACGAGGCAACGTGGCCGCGCACTGGCGAATGGGAAGGCTGCACGCTTTGCCCAGACTGCGCGAATGAGGTGCCGACATGAGTGCGCAGCACACGCCGTCGAAGTCCTACGCCAAGATCATGAGCGAGATCGGCGTGGTGACTCGCTTCGAGCGCAACCGCTTCGGCAGCGAGGATCGCTTTCACACCTTCCAAGATCACCAGCTCGTCCAGTTCCATGCCGCGCTCGACGCGCAGAGCAAAGCCCGCGAGGACAGGGACACGCTGCTGGAGCGCGCCAGGATTGCCCTGAACTACCTTGAGGACGGTGGGCGACTCTCGCCGTGCTTTCTTGAGCACGCGATCACGCATCTGCGCGTCGCAATCTCCCGAGCCACTGACGAGACACCACAACCCCCACAGGAGTGACCATGTTTGAACTCACCCGCCCCACCACCGCGCTGCTCGCATCGGTCACCAGTCGCCCAGAACATCATGGCGATGATGTGCAGACCGGCGTCTCGTTGCACCTGAGCATCGAGACCAGCTCGTCGATCCTTGAAACCCTGTGCCCGCAGGTGCGCCAGCTGCTCGGCGTGCCCGGCATCGACAGCGTGCACTTGAAAACCATCTGCCAGGGCTGGGTGGTGGCTGTCGAGCACGGCATCGACGAGGACGACCCCATCAAGCTCGGCGGCTGCAAGATCGACAAGTTCAAGGTCACACCCAAGAACGACAACGCCGTCGAGCTGCGGATGCGCGTTGGCTCGTCGGATCTGACGCCCATGCGCCTGGGCCTGCTCGGTATGAAGGTGGGGCAGGACGTGGTGGTGAAGATGACCGCGCCGAAGGGCGCCACGCAGACCGAGACCGACGCCGAGCTGAAGGCGCTGGAGAAGCAGAAGGCGCAGGAGGCCGCAGGCCAGCAGCGCATCGAGCCCGACACGCCAGAGAAGGCGCTCGCTCGTGGCAAACCCGTGTCGGCAGTTCGCTGATTCGTGTTCGCCGGTTTGCATTCTGAGCAACTATAGTTGCGCGTTAGGAAGTTCTCGATTACCTTCTGGTCATCAAAGTTTTACCGGGCGCCGTTGGTGTTCGCTTGTGTCGACGTTCGCGTTCCCTCCCTCGGAGCGTCGGCCGTGCCGGGCTACTTCTCTTGCGACTTCCAAGCCGGCACCTTGGATACCGACTCCCAGCCCTTTACCCAGGGCAGGGCGCCTGCTTTCTTTCTGGACACGCGCATGCACCCATCCGAACTTAACGGCCCCGGCAAGTACGACGACCTCGCGACACTCGTGCGCGAGTCCACTCAGGCGAGTGGTGTTGCGGTGATCGTGGTCGGCGGCACCAAGGGCGCGGGCTTCGCGGTGCAAGGCGTCGAGCACTTCATCTACAAGCTGCCCGATGTGCTCGAAGACATGGCGCGCAGCATCCGCGCGCAGCGGCAGCTCGACACCACCGGGACCGCACCGTGATCGAACCTGACGCACTCGCCAGAGCGTTGCACAACGCCATGCACGGCCACCTAGAACGGCGCTACTGCACGGCCGATGAGCCCATGCCGCCCGAGGACGTGAAGCGCTATATGTGGGGCCACCCGGACGCCGTACAGGTGGGCACCTTCTTGAACTTGGTGACGCACACGTGCCCGCACTGCAAGCTCACATTCAATTGCCTGCCATGAGCCGCCCCCTGAAACCTCACCCCTACCGCAAGGGCCTGCCCGAAGTGCCCACCACCATGCGCCCGCTGCCCATCGACTGGCGCGGCTTCCCGGTGCCTTTCTTCGTCGCGTGGATCAAAGGCTCGCCCGACCACCGCGTCGTCGAGCCCATCAAGCTCATGCGCTGTGTGCGCGATGGTCTGTGCTGGGTCTGCGGTCGAGCCCTGACCTCGCCGGCCGTGTGTGTCATCGGCCCGATGTGCGGCGTGAACCACGTGAGCAGCGAGCCGCCGTCGCACGAGGCCTGCGCGCGCTTCTCTGTGCAGGCGTGCCCCTTCTTGTCGAGGCCGCACGCACACCGGCGCGAGGCCGGCATGCCCGAGGATGAGCCGCTTGTCGAGGCGCCCGGCAAGATGCTGATGCACAACCCCGGCGTGTCGCTGCTGTGGTGGACTGCCCGCGTCGAGGCCTTCAGGCACGGCAACCACCCGCGAAGCCACAACCTGCTGTTCGACATCGGCGACCCGCTGAAGGTGGAGTGGTGGACCGAAGGCCGGCCGGCCACGCGCGTCGAGGCAGAGCAGTCGCTCGTCGTCGGCCTGCCCACGCTCGAAGCTGCGTGCCAGGGTCGCGAGCACGAGCTGGCCGTGCTGCATCAGCAGGCTGATGTGCTGCGGCGGTGGTTGCCTGCCGAGGCAGGAACATGAGCCTGCCCTACGAGTCCGCCACCAGCGGCGAGCGTGCCCTCGGTGAGATCCAGAAGCTGCTGCGCGCATTCGGCTGCAGCAAGTTCGGCAGCATGATCGATGACGCCGATGGAACCGTGCTCGTGCAGTTTGAGTACCGCGGTCGGCCGGTCAGCGTGAAGGCTTCGACGAAGGGCTATGCGGCGGCCTGGCTGCGCGAGCATCCGTGGAGCACTAGCCGCTCGCGCTCCACTCAAGCCCAGCACCAGCGCAAGGCACTCGACGTCGCCAGCATCGCGGTCTATTCGATCCTGCGCGACTGGATCAAGGGGCAGGTCACGGCCATCGAAACCGGCGTGCTGTCGTTCGAGGGTGCCTTCCTCGGCCAGATCCTGCTGCCGAATGGCCGCACGGTGCTGGAACACGCGAGCGAGGCCCAGCTGCTGCCAGCGCTCGAAGCTCCGAGGGCGTCGCCATGATCCGCGCCCGCCTGAGCAATGGCGACTTTCTTTTCGGCCTTGACGCCGAGAACCTGCGCCGGCTGAAGAAGGGCGAGCCCATCGTCGTTGACCTTGGCGAGCTCGGCGGCGCTGGCCGCGTGCTCATCACCTACGGCGACACGCTCTCCGAGATCGTCGACGAGATCGAATCGATCACCGGGCAGAAGCTGCCGCCGCCCATCAACCTCACCAATCGCAAGCAATGACCACGCTCGTCCGCCTCCTGATCCGCACCGATGGCACGACGCGCCAGCTGCCCGGCCCGGTGAGCATGGCCGAGGTCGGCAAGCTGATCGGCGCCGACTGCATCGACTGCGTGAACCTGCGCCACATGGGCGAGCCGCGGCACGTGATGTGCGTCGATGACAACGGCTACGAAACCGAGTCGACCACCGCGGGCAATGTGACGACGCTCGTGCCCGTGCGTGCCCTCAAGCCGGTGAACCGCCACGCGACCTCGCTGTACTGGTTGAACTGCGCGCCTGGCACCACGCACGCCATCGTGGGGGACGTGCTGATCCTGCCCGACGAGGACTTCGCGTGATCGACCACTACGTGCTCGACGGCCACGAGCCACGCCTTGAGACCGACTGGATGGCTTGGGCGATGTGGTTCGAGAAGGCCGATCGTCATGTCGCGTTGACTGTTCTGCTCGATGGCTCGGAGGTGTCGACGGTCTTCCTCGGCCTGGATCATGGATGGGGTGGTGGCTCGCCAGTGCTGTTCGAGACGTGTGTGTTCCTGCACGAGGACACCGAGCCCGGCTCGACGTGGCCCAGCGGTCGCCTGGTGCCATCGAGCGAAGTGCAGCGCCGCTATTGCACCTGGGCCGAAGCGGAGATCGGGCACATGGAGTTGTGCGAGCAGTTGACCAACGCACTGGCGGCGTGGCAGGCGAAGGCTTCGACATGAAGACCTCCTACACCTGCGCCGACGCGCGCTGCCCGAAGTGCAAAGCGAAGCTCACCGGCGCGACCGACCCGAGCAGCCAGGCCGACCCTGCGCCCGACGACCTCAGCGTGTGCGCGTACTGCGGCGCGCTGCTGATCTTCAACAACGACCTGACCCTGCGCGAGGCCACACGTGGTGACCTGGCGAGCCTGTCGCCCGAGCTGGCCTGGAAGCTCGGCCTGATCGTTGGAGCCGTGCACCTGAGACTGAAAGAGGAACGCGATGGAAAACATTGACCCGCAAGTCGAGGCCGAGCGCCTGCGCCAGGTGCGCGCGCTGATCGAGGATCTGCTGCGCGAGGCCGACATCTGCGCCAGCGTCAGCCTGGCAGGCCGAGCCGGCAGGTTCGAAGACTTCATTTTCCTGAACGCGTCGTGGTCTGTCGTGCGCCTCACGCAGACGCCGCAGGGCGACGCGTTGCGCGTCAAGTCCAAGCTGGCCGACTACAACGGCGACCGCCAGCTGCAGGTGCAGCATCAGGCCTGGTCGGCCGGCGCTGTTCACGGGCTGGGACTTGAGACGGCGCGCATGTCGTTCTCGCTGCTGGAAATGTCGAAGGTGGTGGACAAGGCCACGGGCGCCGAGCACCACGAGCTGCCGCGCGATGACCCGAGGGACGGGCCATGAAGCCACGCCGCAAACTTATCGAGGCCGTCGAGTTGCTGCGCGAGGCGCAGCTCACGAAGCCGCCGCGCGGGCGTGTCACGCCGGCAAGTGTCGAGCGCGCTGCTCAGAAGCTGCTGCGCGATGCACGGCGCAAGCGCACCCAGGATCGCGAGCCGTGACAGCACCGACAACCATTCCGATCCGCAGCGAGTCGCTGGCCGAGTGGGCAAGCAAGGCACCGCCGCACGAAAAGGAGGTGGTGCTGCACATGCACTACCACTACCGCGAGCAGCTCAGCGCGGCCCGGTTCGCCATCCCTCTTGCCCAGCCGGCAGGCATCGCGGCTGGCATCAATGAGGTGATCGACGGGGCGGTCGAGAGGCAGCTCACCAGCAAGCAAGGCCGCAAGGTCACATGCCGGCGCGGGTGCTCGGCCTGCTGCCACCTGCATGTGACGATCACCGAGCCTGAGGCGAAGCTCGCGTTGCTCGAAGCTGCCGACGCGGGCTGGCAGATCGACACGGAGCGCGCCCGTCTGCAAGCCCAGGCCGGCAGCGTCGAAGCATGGGGTGAACTGCGCGACGAGCAGCGTGCGTGCATCTTCCTCACCCCTGCGGGCCTGTGCGCCATCTACCAACACCGGCCGGGTGCGTGCCGGAAATACATGGTGGTCAGCCCGCCGGCCGAGTGCGACAGCATACGCAGGCCAGGGCACAAGGTCGCCCAGTTGATTGCCGTTGAGGCCGAGGTCATGTTCAACGCGGCGCTTGACGTGTTCCCTTCCGGCACGCTGCCGGCGATGGTGCTGGCCGAGCTGGAGAAGGAGAGCGCGCAATGAGGCTCGCCATCTTCGCCTCGGCGCAGTTGATCGCCCACGCGATGGGCTACCACTTCAGCCCGCTCGCGTGGCTGGGCACGTCGATGGTGACGGTCTACCTGCTGTGGCAGGACGCAGCGGAATACGCGCGCGAGGAACGCAGGCGGTGAGCAGCCCCGACCTCGACCGCCTACGCGAACACCTCGCAGCGCGCGATCAGCGCATGCGCAGGCTCCAGCACCACGGGTACGCCTGCGTCGCCACGCTCGTGATCGTCGGCGCGTGGTCGGCCTCGCGCGTCGCCCTCGGCGATGACGGCCACCTGTGGAGCACGCTTTTCGCCGGCCTGGGCGCGGGCCTCGGCCTGAAGTGGAACAACCGGATGCGCGCCGCATGGCTCGAACTGCGCGGCGAGTTCGAGCGCGAGATTGAGCGACTGGAGGCCGAGCCATGACACTGAGCGAACTCGCGGCCCACGTCGAGACGCTGCAACGCAAGTACGGCGACGCGCCGGTCGTGCTGTGGGATTTGGATACCGGCTGGTACTTTCAACTTGGCGCTGTCAACTTCGAGGCGCAGCGCATGAAGGACGGTAGCGTGCGCGTAAGCGTCGGCCCGAACTCTTACGGCGACTACCACGCCGACCACCCAGCCGAGCGCCCGCTGCCATGACGCCGACCGACGTGGCGATGGCGCGTCCTTGCGCCGACTGCCCGTTTCTGAAGGTGGGGGCCATCGAGCTACGGCCAGGCCGAGTCGATGGGATCGTGGCCGACCTGCTGGCCGACGACATGCAGAGTTTCATCTGCCACCAGGCGCTGAGCGCAAAGCGCAGCCGGCGCGTGCAGTGCGCGGGCTCGATGGCCGTGCTGCTGAAGGCGGGTCGACCGAATGTCGCGATGCGGCTCGGCGCCTCTTTCGGACTGATCGACCTCGACGAAATGCGCCGATGGTCGGACTTGGTCATTGACCCCCCGGCGCGCAAAACCGGAGGGGGGTAGGGCGCCTGGGGTGGGTGGGGCGCATCTGCTGCTGTCTGTTGCCAGCTCCTGCTAAAAGCTGTTAAACTGCAAGGGATCGCTGCTTTTACCTGTGCTTACCCGGACCCTGCTAAGGGAGTATTTGCCTTAAAAGCGAATCGTGGGTTCGAATCCCACCGGCTCCACCATAGGTAAAAGATGGCATCCCGCCCCCAGCGGCCCTGGGGGGTCAAGGGAGCACAGCTAGGGTAATCCCGTAAATGCTGTGCTCCCCTGTAGAGGAGCGCATATGTCCACCGAAAGGAAGGCCAGCCAGGCCACGACCACCCCCGACACCTCACCGGCGTCGACCGTAACCGATGGGGGGGCCCCGCCCAAGCTCAAGCGCGGCAAGCAGTTCAAGCTCGACGCCGACCTGCGCGTGACGCGACCCCGCGAGGGCACGCCGTTGACCCTGCGCGAGCTGGCCCGGCTGTACGCGCTGCAGGTTCCCAGCCGCGTCAACCCGCTGCACTACGTCGGCAAGTGGCTCGACCAGTTCAAGCTCGGCGAGCTGTCGGCCTGGGACATCCAGCCCGAGCAGCTCAAGACCGGCGCGAAGGTGATGAAGGAGGCGGGCTACAAGATCAGCACCATCAACCGCGACCTGTCGGCGCTGGGCTCGATCTACATCTGGGCCATCGCGAAGGAGCTGACCCCCTCGGGCTTCGTCTCGCCGACGATGTCGATCAAGCGCGAGTCGGGCGAGATCCGCTACGTGAAGCCGGCGCAGGGCGACGAGTGGCAGCGCATCCGGCTGCTGGCCAAGGGCCACAAGAACCCGCGCTTCACGCTGCTGGTCTGGCTGATGGCCGACACCGGCGCGCGCCGCGGCGAGATCACCGACCGCACCTGGCGCGACTTCGACCTCGATGATCCGCAGGGGCCTTCGGTCGAGCTCGAGCACGCCGACACCAAGACCGGCAAGCCGCGCCGGCTGTACTTCGGCCAGGAGACTGCCGCGCTGGTGAAGAAGCTGCGCCCGATCGAGAAGTGGCGCGACGAGCGCGTGTGGGGGGGCAAGGGCTGCTCCATCAGCGCGATGACCAGCAACTGGCAGCGCCTGCGCAAGCTGATCGGGCGGGGCGACGAGTTCCAGCTGCGCGACATGCGGCACATGGTCGCGGCCGATCTGCTGAAGGCCGGCAAGGGGGTGTCGCAGGTGTCGCAGGTGCTGGGCAATTCGAGCCTGATCCTGCACACGCGGTATGGGCACCTCGCCGATGGCGACCTGCGCGAGATCCAGGCCGAGCGGCTGGGCATCGACACCCAGGCGGCGCCGGTGGGCGAGTGGACCCCGGTGCAGGAGGCCAGGCGCCGCCAGGCCGAGCGCGAGGCGCAGGCGCCGGCCGATGCGTTCGCCGAGGCGCAGCGCCTGCAGCTGGTGGCGCAGGAGGCGATGGCCGCGGCGCTGGCCGCATCGCAGGCCCTGAGCAGCATGCGCAACGGGCCCGCACCGGGTGGCAAGGTCATGAAGGCCGGTGCGCTCAAGCACCACCAGGCGAGCGACCACCAGGCCGACGCATGAAGCTGCCCGCCAGCCAGGTCGATCCGGCCTGGCCGGCGGCGCCCGACTTCGACGCGCACGAGCAGGCGCTGCTCGATGCGCTGTCGGTACCGGCGGCGCCGTCGCAGACCGACCTGATCGAGCGCGAGCGCGCGGCCCTGCGCCACCGCGTGGCAGACCTGCAGCTGCAGGCGCTGCGGCTGCAGGTGCAGCTGCACCAGGCGCGGCGCCAGCAGCGCGCGCAGCCCGCGCCGTGCCCACCGCCGCAGACCCCGATCAACGGGCGCGGCCGGCCGCACCAGTACGCGCGCAACGACCGGCTGCTGGCGCTGTTCGAGCAGACCCCCTACCAGCTGCCGCACCTGCAGCGCTGCCGCATGGCCGCACAGGCGCTGGCCGTCGAGGTCACCACCACCGCCGGTCTGCCCATCGGCCGAGCGCGCGTGCTGCCCGTGACCACGGCGCGCGACGCCATCGCCGAGGCCCTGCGCCGCCGGCGTGGGTAAATCGCCGCGCGTCAATCTTTGCTTTTACCCACGCCCCGCCAGAGGGGGCGGCGGGCCTTGTTCGGGGATGTGGTCTTGAAGGCTACCCAGGCCGGCGCGTTCAAACGCCCACCACGCGCGCCGCCGCCGCGCAGCACCTACCACTCGACCGCGCACCCGGTCGGCGCCCCTCGGGGCTCTCAAGCCCTCCACGCCAGGCACCCCGCCGGCACGCTATCCACACCCTAACCAGACGCCAACCAGACCCCAGGGCCGAACCGTTTAAACCGCCTCCAAGGCGCCCACTTCCCTGCCGCCCTCCTACCCCACCACCCCAGCGGCGTTCGACGCCCCACGGCCCGATCCAGGGGGTTCCCGCCGGCCGCTTGCTTCACGTGAAACCACCAGACACGGCAAGGCAAACCGGCCCGGCGAGAAATAGGTGGCAATTCCCGCCGGCGGTTTAAGCGCTCACATACTGACAGACACCTGCAGCTTGCCGCAACATGTGACCGGGGGCGAGTGATGCCGGCCCCACAAACAGCAACAACCCGATTGCAAGGGGAACAGGATGGCAACAGCACAACAGGAAGCCGCCGGCGTGAGCTGGTCGGTGAAGGATTGGGTGTCGTTCGACGACGCCTATGCGGAGTTCAGCAGCAAGCACCCGATGCTCGGCCTGCCGGCCGGCGAGTGGGGGCCGCTGAACCTGCGGCGCACGCTCGGGACACAGCTGGTCGAGCGGGGGGTGGCGGTCAAGCTGCCATCGCGCAAGTGGATCGCGCACCGCGCCCGCTTCGGCCCCGTGCTGTTCGAGTTGCTGACCGCCGAGCCGGCCCGCATCGTCGAGCAGGCGCGGGCACGTCAGGCAGGGGGTCATGCCGGTGGCCAGCCATGAAGGCCGCGTCGCGCTTTGCGCCCAGCAGCTCGCCGTCGCTGATCGCGCTGCCGGCCGTGATGCAGATGACCGGCCACTGTCGCGCGGGCGTGTACAAGGCGATCCTCGCCCAGCTGCTGCCGCGCCCGGTCAAGGTCGGCCGCGCCAGTCGCTGGCCCGAGGACGAGGTGCTGGCCGTGCGCGCCGCGATGCTGCGCGGTGATGACGACGGCTCGCGGCGCGCGCTGGTTCGCCAGCTGCAGGCGCGTCGCGGGGGGCCGCACATGTCGCTGGTCAGTCCTTGACCTTGAAGCTGCCCGTGATGATGAGGCCGGCGACGGCCGGGTCCAACGGCGTGAACGAAACCGCGCTGCCGTTCGGGTCGCACCGGCGCAGGTAGAGGTTCCCCCCTCCTGGCCCCGAGTCGACGAGGATCACGCTCAGGGCGAGGCCCGCACCAACCACGAGCCCGCTGTAGTCGACCGAGGCCGAGAACGTCATCGGGTCGATGGGGACGGGCGGCAAGTCGTAGACGTAGATTTCTCCCACACCCGTGTGCGCAGTCCAGGCGAGCGACAAGGAAAAGAAGCACCAGCCGCCGACGCGCTCGAACTTGCCGACCTGCGTGGTGTAGGTTCCGACGCCCTGGGTGCCCGTGGCGCCGACCTTGGGCGTGAAGACATTCCCGCTGTCCATGCGGCGCGTGTCGCCCGTCCAGTTGTTGCGATAGTTGACGTTCTTGCAACGGTTGCCAATCGCGCCGAATACGTTCGCGCCGTGCACCGCTTGGTCGAGCGTGAGGTCGACGTTCTGCATGCTGCTGTTGATGCCCATGAACTCAATGGGGGCCGCAGCGAAGCCGGGATTGTTCCCGACGCTTTGACCGTAGATCGCCCACAGGTAGTTGCAGTCGATGCGGCTGTTGCGCAGGAAGGAACCATCGTTGACGCGGAAGCTCGGCTTGGCCGCCCCTGGCTTCGCAAAGCCTTGCTTGAGCGCGCCGCGCCGCACCGTGAGATCGATGGTTTCGCACGGCCCGTTGATCGTGAAGTACATGTGGTCCATCAGGAAGTCGTGCGCCGAGCCCGCGCCGAAGTCGCCCGAGACTTCCTGATAGGTCGTGATCCTGACGTTCACGCACGTGTCGAAGTAGAAGTTCTCCTCGTAGTGCAGAACGCCCGCCGCGAGGTTCTGCCGGCGCGTCGAGGTGTAGAGCGACGCGCACTCGATCTGGGCGATCTGGTGCAGCGTCATGCAGCGGAACGAGTCGAGCGCGATCAGGCTCAGTTGGTCGTGCTGGTGGATGGTCGTGCTGATGCCGGCTGCTGGGTTCGCCACTTCGTACTCAGCCCCGTAGACCGGAATTTCAGAACTCCAGTTCATGGCGATGTTGGCAATGTTCGTCGCGTAGAAGGGCACGTTGGCGCCGACCATCACGTGCTGCGTGTAGGCGTGCTCCGCGCCGTTGTAGTAGAGCCCGATGACGCCCGCGCCGGAGTGGCGCAGCGGCAGGCTCGCCAGGAGGAAGACGACGTTGATCAGGCGCGACTTCTGGCAGAAGGTCACGTCGAAGCTCGTGCTGCCCCGGCACATGATCGCGCCGGTCGAAGCGCAGTTCGCTTCCGTCATTCCAGCGGGCGGGTTGTCCGAAACGATGACGAGGTCTTCGACCGAACTATTGCTCGACCCCGTCATGTCGATGGCCGCATAGATCCCGGTGTAGGCGTTGATCCGCGTGTAGTCGGTGCCGTCGCCGATCAGGCGGCGGTTGTTGTACTTCGTGGAGCCGTCGCGCCGCGCGGTCATGTTGATGGGTCGCGTGGTCAGGAAGGTTCCCGAGCCCAGGCGAACGATGGCCCACTTGCCGATGGCCGTGTTGATATCGCCGATGGCGTCGTAGGTCGAGGTGCGCGCGAGGATCGCGGCGTGCTCGCTCGGCGGGATGACCTCGAAGACGTGGTGAACGTCCTGCATCAGCCGCCACGCGACCGAGCGCGAGGGGTGGTATGCGAGGGCCGAATCCCAGCGCAGGCGCTCGACCTCGGGTCGCAGTTCGGAGAACCGCTTGACGCCGTCGCCCAGCTTGACGTCGTCAGTCTCGTCTTCGTTTTCGATGGCCAGTTCGCCGTCGCCGATGACGAGGTCGTTCGCGGCCCAATCGGCAGCGCTGCCGATCAGTTGCCGCATGCGCTTGAGTTCAGTGGTCATGGTGTCTGCCCCTTGTTCGGTTTGATGGTTCAGCCAATCGCGATGGCGGCCGGGTCGAGTGCGGTGCCGGCGCTGATGACGTCGGGCGATGGGTCTGCGGGCGTGCCGGCCACGATCCAGTCGGGCGAAGGGAAGCGCGGCGAGCCCGCCACGATCCAGTCGCCGAACAGGATCGGCGCGAGCTGCTCGGCGGTCGGGATGTACTCGGCCTCAACGCGCACGCGCCACCACCACAGGCGGTGCACCGGCACGAGGTCGGCCTGCAGGTCGGTCATGAAGCGCACCGCGATGGCGGCGGTGTCGACGCCCAGGCGGCTCGCCTGCAGGCCGGGCAGCTTGATCGTGAACCAGTCGTCCCAGGCGTTCGCGTTGACCCAGGTCAGCCAGGCCGCGTAGTCGGGTTGGTGAACCATGAAGACCAGGCTGATGCGCGTCGGCAGCACGCGGTGGCTGCGACGCTGGCGCGCGTTGCCGGCCTCCATCGGCGTGCGGACCAGGCCGGCGCTGATGGCCTGGCCGTGGCCCTCGATGCGCGAGGGGCATGGGAAGGGGGTGGGGTAGATGACCATCACGCGGCCCTCTGGTGCGGCGCTGCGCGATTCCAGACGCGCGGCACGTAGGTGATGACCTCGATGGCGACCTGCGCCCCCTGCGGTCGCATGCGCTGCACGGTCCAGTCCGTGACCTCCTGCCCCTGCACGCCGAAGGCCAGCTGCGTCGGCTCGCTCTGCGCGAGGCGGTCGCGGATGTCGAAGGGGGGGGGTGCCGGCAGCACGATCACGTCGTCGCTGGCCCCGCGCGTGACGCCCTCGACGGTGTGCGGCCGACCCAGCGGGTCGCGCAGGCTGACCGCATGCACGGCGCCAAGCTGCCACGGCATGCGCTCGCTGACGTGCAGCGCCAGGCCCTCGGCATGGATGACCCAGGCCGCAGCGCCCCAGCGCATGGTGCGCGACTGGATCGCGATGCGCTGACCCGGCAGGCAGTTGAGGCCTTCGAGTTCGGTGGTGAAGCTGGCGTTGACGCGCTGCAGCCGGCGGCGGTCCATCGTCAGGTCGGCGTGCTGCTGCGCGACCTCGCGCGAGGTGCAGCCGAACAGGCTGATGCTCTGGTAGTCGGGAGCGCCGACCGGTTCGAAGACGGCGTCGGGGGTGAAGGTGCGCGGGTCGCGAAACTCCACGCGCACGCCGGCCGGTGTGCCGGCGCGGTCCCACGCGTGCGTGACCGAGAGCGAGCCGGCCGCGATGTTGGCGTCGGTGAACAGCTGCGAGCGCACCGGCTGCGGCGCGTCCTCGATCAGCGACATGCGCGAGCCGACCGGCAGCGGCGCGGCGACGACGGTCTGCACCGACAGGCCGAGGGCTTCCCATACCGTCGATGGCTGATCGAAGACAGCGTTGAAGCCGTTGTGATAGGCCCACTTCGTGCGCAGCTCGGCCAGCAGTGCGAGGTCGATTTCGTCGTTGTTGCGCGGCCGGTTCGCGCCGTAGCGCGCCGTCATGATGTCGACGAAGGCGTCGGCCGGGTTCGTGGTCGCGACCGGTGCGCCGACACCGAGGGGGGGCAGGCGGCGCGTGACCCGAAAGCGGATGCTCGATGCGGCGTCGCTCGCGATGCCGTTGGAGGCACGCAGCACGACAGCGGCCAGCGTCACGTCACCATAGACCGGCCGCGCCGGCGAGGGGGGGGTGAGGTCGAACTTGAGGCCGGTCCAGGCCACGCGCTCGCTGGTGCTCGCGCGGCCGTCGCTGTTGCTGGATCGGTGGGCGCGCACGGTGTAGCGGCCCGCAGGCACCGCGCGCTTGCGCGTGAATCGCAGCGCGGTGTTGTCGGCGCCACTGAAGTCCTCGGTGTAGGCGACCACCGGGCCGGTGGGGGCGTTCGCGTCGTTGATCGCCTGGTACTCGACCGTGACCGTGACACCGCGCCAGCCTAAGTTGCCGGCGTTGTCCATCGTGAACAGCCCGCCGGGGAAGACGAAGTCGAGTTCGAGCGAGGTGCCGGCCTGGCCGGCCTTGCAGCTCTCGAAGGGGCCGACCCGCTTGGGCACGCCGACAGTGTCGTAACCCGGCGGAGGCACCAGCGATCCCGGCGGGATGGCTGCGGTCGGGTCGTAGTCGCTCGCCACGAAGGTGACGATGGTGTGGTACTGCTCGCCCTCGCTGCCGCCTGCGTTCCACATCTGCGTGCGCGCTTGCACGGCAGTTCCAATCGCAGGGTCTGCCGGCAGGACAGCCAGCTTGGCCTCGATGGTGTCGGGCTCGAACACGAAGTCGTAGATCGGCGGAATGGAAGGCGGCGCGTCCGGTGGGACGGTGAGCGTGTACGACGACACCGCTGCCCAGAACCACGTGCTCGGCACGTTGTTGCTCGCCTCGTTGGGCGGCAGCAGCTCTTGGTCGGCGACGTCGGCCGAGGTCGACACGTTCTCGCGCACGCCGGTGGCCGCTGCGATCACACCGAAGGTCGAAGCGTGGTCGGCCGGCCCGAAGATCTGGTAGTGCGCCACGTCCGCCGGCAGGATGCTCGCGTCGCTGTCGCCGATCAGCATCGCGTGCACGTCCATCTGGCCCTGCCCGAGGCAGAGCAGCGCGAACAGGTACTGGTCGTTGCCGACGTACTCGGCGTAAGGCTGCGCCGCGTAGTCGGGCAGCGCGATGATGCTGCCGTAGACGACCGGGATCGGCTCGCCGAGACGCGCCGAGTTGCGCGGTGCCGAGAGCCCGTAGACCTGCGAGGGGCTCGGCGTGTTGCCGGCCGAGGGCTTCGACGGCGCGAAGATGCGCGAGAGCACATAGCCGACCGCCGCAGCGATGACCGCCTGCAGGATGTAGTAGCCGATGGTGACGTAGTCGCCTGGCCGCATCGTGACGAGGATCTCGTCGTGCGGGCGCACGATGTAGCCGTGGGGGTCGATGGCCTCGCCGCCGATGTGCACGACGCGCGTCATCGAGCCCTTGACCGGCTCGAACTCGTCGAGCCAGGCGCCCAGCTCGGTGCCGGCCATCGGCTCGTAGCGCCGGCGCCGCGACGTGTCGAGCGGGTTGTAGAGGACGATCAGGTGCGCCATGTATAGGCCTGCAGATCGCCGAAGTGCTGCACGTAGTCCCAGGGCCGCATGGCAACGACGCCGCCGCCGCGTCGCGCGGTGATCGCCCAGCCCTCGACGATGATCGCGATGTGCGCGCGTCGCTCGCTCATGAGGATGACGCCGGTGTCGAAGTCGCTGGTCGGCACGCCGTACACCGGCGCGGCCGTGCTCATGAGCTGGCGCTGGCGCTCGCGCGTCATGTGGTCGCTGGCCCAATCGGGCAGCGGCTGGCCAGGCCGCA
>Ga0134124_10001368_pt1 | contig 19653 bp, 19 predicted proteins | sample KB304_FD_96880 | JGI IMG/M metagenome (GOLD analysis project Ga0134124, IMG submission 96880) | Terrestrial soil microbial communities without Nitrogen fertilizer from Kellogg Biological Station, Michigan, USA - KB3-0-4 | ecosystem: Environmental > Terrestrial > Soil > Unclassified ...
ACGATCTCTCGTTTACCGATCAGCGACACCGGGACCACGCACGAGCGTGTCGCTACACCGTCAACATGCACGGTGCAAGCGCCGCACGCACTGATGCCGCAGCCGTATTTGGTCCCCGTCAGCTTCAACTCTTCTCGCAAAACCCATAACAGAGGCGTTGATGGATCAACGTCCACTGTCTTCTCAGAACCGTTCACAGTGAGTCGATACTTTGCCATGTCTTTTATCTTCCTTTTGGACAGGGTGTGCCTGCTTCCACCCAGGTGCGGGTGGCGGCGACGAATTCCTGGTGCGAGATTGGCGGCAGCGTGCGCATTGTGCCGTCAGGCCTGCGGCCGGGGTTCCACGCCCAGAGCACAAGGTCGGCTTCTGCGTGATGCTTTAACAACGCCGGGCCATCCATGTCCTCATTCTTCGAATGATCTGTAACCGCGCGACAGACGGCGGCGCTCGACAGGGGCCGATCATTCACGTCCTGCCACTGCATAGAGAGCGGGGCAAGGTGCCAGGTTGGTCCACCCGGAACCCCCGTGCTGTCGGCATTGCTCTCCTGATGACAACTCATACAGTTCAAGCCGGGTACACCGAAGCCTTCCGGACCGCGCACGACGTTCGCGAAATGCCGGTGACGATCGTCGCCCTGTTGCGGATAGTTGGTTGCGGTGTGACAGTTGATGCAGCGCGGCGAGACGAGTACGGAGTAGACCTGATCCCAGGCTGCGAGTCCGGCGGCTGTGTTTACGCGATCCGGTTTTGCGGCAAGCGAAATAGTTATCGCAAACAGCGCCAGCACGAAAACCGTCGTAAGCAATCGTATAGACGCGAACATTCAATCCCCCTTCTGGTCAGGGTTGGATTCGATATCAGGGGAACTACTTGGGGTGTTTGTTAACTTATCACGCGGCGTGCGGGAAGTCATCAGAATGTTTTGTGTGCCCGGCGATAATGAAACTTGTAATCCGGCTCGGCGTGTAACGTGCCCATGAATCGGAACTACTTTCGAGCCTATGGCGCGCTTACGTTGTTGGTGAATCCGGCGCTATTCGCAGACACATTCCTTAGAACACAGACGCAGACGCAGTTTCTTCGCGGGTTCTTTCTGCTCGCGGCGGTTGAAGTGATGGGCTTTGGTCTCGCGTTTCTGCGAAAGTGGGCCGCGCTTTACTTTTCGATACCGTTATTTTGTTTTGGTGTTCGGCAGGTATTTGTCTCGACTTATGCGGTCGCTTTTCCTCTGAACTTAGCCGCGATGCTTCTCGGGTTCTCGTTGATGTTGCCACTGATCGTCACGATTCGGATCTGGAAACAACTGACGTGGGGCCGCACGTTCTTTTAGCTTTTTGTCGGAGCTGTCGCGCGCGCCTTGATGACCTGTTTCAAGAATCGCTTTGCGACTTTTCCTGCGACCGTTCCGCCCAGCGAGCTCAACTTGCCGCTCGCTACGACGATGTTACACCTCGCGTCGATCGCCGTATAGACATACTTCGTAAAGTGATCGTGATGTACTTCGAGGATCAGGTCGGCGGCGTTGGGATCTCGGGTGATGACGAGACCCAACTGTGAAAACTCCGCCCTCTTCTGAAGCTTCTCTTCAATCACCGACTTACCAACGAGTATTGACGACGACCGTACGTAGATCAGTTTCGCGGATCGTAGAGAAGCATTCGGATCGAGCGTGGACGACTGGGCCGAAGCGCCCGTCGCCGCAATCAACAACAAACACAGCACTGCGAGTACTGGAAGGAGTTTGCGGGGGTGCGTGGGGTGTGATCTCATGATGGACCGCAGTATCCAGGGTTTTGAGACGGCCGCTGCAGATGTTTAGGACAGTTTTACAATTGTCACGGGGAGAGAAGTTGGTCCTGTGATACGATTCGCCCGTTCCGCAAATTCTCCCTGGGAGCAAAAACATGAAACGCATGTTTGTCTCTGCTTGTTGTGTCGCCGTTGTCGTTCTTATCAATGCGTGCGGGTTGCACAAACAATCTCAAACCAGTGAAAGCACGAATCAGCCCGCTCAGGCTGCTAAAGAGTCGCCGGCAAAGCCAGCGGCGCCAAGCAACCATGGTGAGCTGCAACCGGGCCAGGCGAGTGGAACTTACACAGCGAAGGGCGAAGTCGTGGAATTGAAATATTCTTACGCTGGCCGCGCAGAACGCTTTGGAACAGACTCGCTCGTGGTCCTGGTGACAGACAAGCCGATTCCACCTGAGGCACTGGCTGAAGAGATTAAGTCCGCGACACTGTTAGAAGGCGAGAAGATCCGCGGGCTCGAATACGTGTTTGATGATAATGGCATGTGGGTTCGTTATCACCCCAGCCAGTATCAGGAAAGCAGCAGCAACAAGCTCAAGGAATACAAAGTCGAGAACGGAATCGTCCGCGGCATCGACGACAACGCCGGCAACCTCTCAGACGGCAAGTACGCCCGCTCAGTGAAGTTCGTGGCTACAATTGCGAAGTGAAGGCGGCACATACTGAGTAGCGTTCAGAGTTCCTTGTCCTTAAGCCTCAAGGAGAATCTCTGGATGCTTTTGGGCGATGGATAACAGTTTTAGCGCGGCGTCGCCGGGTTCTCTTACGCCTTGCTCCCAGGCTTGGACCGTCTTAGGGCTAATGTTCAACATCATTGCAAACACGGTCTGCGAGCAGTTGAGTCTTTCACGGATTCGCGCGATGTCTCTAGCTGACATTGCCTTCGGCGGTCGCGGAGCTTGAATTCGCGTTACCTTCAAATTGCGGCGCTTGCCACGCTCAAATGCGCGCGCATCTTCCATGGCCTCCTTAAGATCGGCAAATGCGTCATCACTCATATAATTTGTCTTGTTTGTCTGCCCCTTTCGAGTCTTTGCTGTCTTCATGACTCATCTTCCCTTCTAATCTGCCGGCTCAGTTCACCAATGATTTTCGTTTGCTCTGGTGATAAGTCAGACTGATCATCTTTACTGAACAGATATAGCAAGTGAATTCTGCCGGCGTGTTCGAGGTAGAGGTACAAATAACGGTAGCTACCCCTCTTGCCTCGTGACGAGCCCGGGTCAGCTACTCGCGCCTTCCGAACACCATGCGTCCCCTTAACAATATCGCCACGCTGCGGGTTTTGAACCAGGTCGAACTGAATGCTAATCAACAAGGCGGCCGATAATTCGCGAACTTGTTTAGAAAAAATCTTCGATTCAACAAATTCAAACCAGACCCTATCTGCTTTCGCCATCGCCACGACTATACCACTCAGTGGTATAGTCGTCAATCTTGCTTACAGTCTAGGATGTGCGGAAGATCACGGGGCGATCCGGAAGGTGACGGAGTTGCTCACGTGACCGTGCAGTACGAGTTTGAGAACACAGGTTCCGGGGGCGATGCCGGTGGGTAGTAGGAAGTTTACCTGCTTTACGTTGAGGCCGGAGATAGATACGGGCGTGACCTGTGCTGCGATCATATTGAAGGTAATGTTATTGCTGTCGGTCACGATCACACCGACCGCCGAAGCCGATTCGAAAAAGGCCAGCTCCAGGTTTTCGGCAAACACGATCACACCGGTGTTTGGAATAAATGGATCCTTCACCATGTTCGCCGGGTTAACCACGCGGAACGGATCTCTCAGAAACAACACCGAGTCCACTGCCGCCACCTGATTAGCGGTTGGTCCAGACTCTTCCAGAAGCAATCTGATCTCGTCGTCATTAAGGATTGTTGCCTTCCCTTGTGCTTTCAGAATAGTGGCGTTGGTAGCGGCGGTTAGATTGACGAAAAATTGCTCGTCATCTTCTACATCGGTGTCGCCATTAACCTGAACGACGATCTGTCCGCCTGTTTGGCCCACAGGAATCGTGACCGTACCCGAGCCGCCCACGAAGTCAACTGACGGCGCCGCTGATCCGACCTGTGTCGCGAACGTAACGGTAATCTCCTGCGTCGCAGCAGACTGAAGCGTCACCGGAAAGCTAAAGCTCGTCGTGCCGGAGTTTCCTTCGACGGCCGACACATCTCCGATCGACAACCCTATCGATCCAACAGTGGCGCAGGGAGAAAACTCCGAGGTGTTGCCTGCCAGGTCGGTGGCAGTTGCTGTCAGCACTTCGCTCGAGGCCGTGACGACAGCGAACGTGACATCGAAGTTTGCATTGCCCGACGCGTCAGTGGTTACGAGTTGCGATCCGATAAAGTGCTCACCTTCACCATTGCCTAATGGATCGCAGGCGCTATTGCGATAGAAGTCGAGGTTGAATGAACTACTGGCAGAGCTGTTCAAACTTCCCTTCACATTTGTCGAGCCTCCGGCTGCCATCGTTGACATGATGATCGGAAAGTTTTGGAGATTATTGGCGCCGGTGTCTGAGTCGCCCGGGTCATTGGCGTTAGGGCCGGCTGTGCCAAGCTCGATGCCGAGACCCGGAGTGAATGGCGAGCCCGAAGTGCCGTTGGAATGAATTGAGTTGCCGCGATACGAATTAGAAAGGGACAGATTCCCACCGTTGGAAATGCCTCTTAACCCGTTGAAAGCGATCACATTGCCCTCACCTGCGCCAGTTCCTCCTACGGTGGTGTTGCGCCCACCAAAAATGCCGTCATCCATATTGCCGAGTGGCCCTGTTCCGGTCGCATCAGTGCCGATGAAATTCCCCTGAATGATGTTGTTCGAGCTGCCGACACTGATTCCATTACCACGTCCCAAGCCGCTTGAAACCTTCCCATTTCCGGAAATCAGGTTGCCGGCGCCAGGAGCGCTTCCGCCAATGACATTGTTGTTACCTAAATCGATATGAATGCCGTCGCCGCCGTTGGGAATCTTCGACATGCCATTGGCGCTTGTACCGATGCGATTTCCCTGCACGGTTGTGCCGGTAGTCTGGAAGCTGCCTATGCCAATACCGTCCATAAAATTTCCGGATATGACATTCCCGGCGCCCGGCGCCGTGCCGCCAACCAGTGTATTTGTTACGGAAACGTCAGGCGCAGAGGTACTAATGTCAATCCCTTCTCGCCCATTGCCGAGGGCCTTATCCCCTTGCGCCGTGACACCGATATAGTTTCCCTGAATCACGTTTCCGGAAATCGCGCCGTTGCCCCCCAGGCAACAAAACATTCTCACCCGAACGCCGGCTTCGGAGTTCCCGGAGATAACGTTTCGAGCACTCAGGGTCGTGCCACCTATGACGTTGTTTGAGCTAAGTATGCTGACGCCCGGGCCGGTGTTAGGGATCGCGATCTTGCCGGTTACGTCAGTGCCGATGTAACAACCTTCAACATGAGAACCGGCAGCGCCCACGCCGATGGTGATTGCGCCTGTCGAAAAGCCGTTGATAACCAGACTGCGGATCGTACTGCCGGGCGCATTCACAAAGAGTGCTCGTATTGCTGACTTACTACCGTTCAACTCGACTATCGGAGCTCCCGAAAAGCCCGGCTGCGTTGAGCCATCAATTACGACTGGATCCGTGATGTCCGGAAGGCCGAGCAGCGGTTGGATTTTCAGCGATGATCCAGTGATATTGAAATTGATCGTATCGGAGCCAGGGTTGGCGTTTGCGTCGAGGATCGCTTGCCGCAGAGAGCCTGGTCCGCTGTCGTCGACGTTAGTTACCACAAACGTCGAGGCGGGCGGCGCCGCGTGCGTCTGATAGTTTCCGTAGGCGAGGTAGAGCGCCGCACAGGCAAAGAGGAGGAGTGAAAACAAGTTCGCTTTGGGCGCAATTCGACGATGCGGCGATCGGTGGGGGAATGTAATTCTGATAACTGATCTCCTGGGCTCGAGGATTGAACGCGTGCGCGTTTGGGAGTCAACTGCGCGCTGATTATAGCAAGGAGTTACGTGGCCCTTTCAACCTCAACGTACTCACTAAAGACCTGTCTGTTACGCTAATGAACGCCATCTACCACCTCGATCACAGGTAATTAGGGCATACATTAGCCATACATTTTCAATCTTCGCTCAACAACCACGTAGTTAAAGGAATTGCTTTCGTAACTACCAGTCAATTAACATAACTGTGTGCAATCTGAACTAAACGCATCCGTACAGCCAGACCCAAACCGGAAAACAGAGGATTTACTTAATGCTCTTCGGGCCCGGCGGGAAAGTGTGTTGCTCGAACTTAATCACTTGGATGCTCTCCTGGAGCTTTATCAGAATGAACCGTCCAAAGCGAAGTCGACGTTACAACTGCTGCAGGGCAAACCAAAACCGCCGCGTGTGAGAGGTGTTCTTGCTGGTGCGCGCAAGGCAATAGACCAACTGGAGAGTCCTTTCGACAAGAATGACCTGGTCAAGAAGTTGGTTGAGATTGATGAAGAATTCGCCAACAAAAAAATAACCGGGGCGAATATCAGAAATGCGTTGAGATTGCTGGTGCAAGCTAAAGTAATCGAAGTTAAAAGCGAAGCTACGGCTACTACTTGCGCCAAATATGTTAAGTGCTAACGCGCTATTGAGATGAGCAATAGTGCCGATGCCACTTAGACCTTACGACCATTACTAAGCCTCTTGGCCGGTTGGCAGCCTGGCCAATAGGAGATCTATCCGCTGAGTTTACTCAGCGGCGTTAGAAACCCGGCCCCATCTAAGGCCCAACAGAAGTTACAAACGCGTCGAGATCCTGGGAATTAGTTGAGGTGAATTGTGGTTGACGTGTCGGTTCTATCAAGACCTCACATCAACCAATGCAAGTCGGAGGTAGGCCAAATGATACCCCCCGTCGTGGAAAAGGTCGTTTATACCATCCTTCTTGGGTTGCTCTGGTTGCTCTTTAAATTTCTTTACAAGTCCATCCGTCCCTGGATCAAAACAAGGGAAGAGATGGCGAAGGAACGGGAAACCGATAAGGAAAAGAATAAGGCCCAGAGAAGGCGCCAAACCGCAAGATATTTTTCCGGGTTTGTACTTACCTGTGCGGTAGTTTTTGGTCTACTGATCTTGCTCTCGGTGACCTTGCCACCATTGTCGCCAGAAACTCCAATTGTGCGGCTTCTCGCCGGTGCCGTTGGGGCGCTCGGTGTAATGGGAGCGCTGCTCTTGATAGTTGGTCTACCAGCGTACTATGCCGTGATTGATTTGATCGAGCGATACAAAAAACTCGAAGACCAATGCTCGACTTTGGATCGTCGAAATCAGTTTCTCGAAATGCGATGCCATGGTCTGGAAAACCGGAACGAGAAATTCGAAGAAAGACTGAAAGCGATTGAATTACGAGATCAGGGGCTCTTGGAAGAGCAGCTCCCCGTCCAACGAAACTTCGCCTTCATGGAGATGTGGTTATTGCAGAAACGGGATTACGACACCGACTTGACGAAACAAGCTAAAGCAGATGGCGGGCGGCTTGCTGGTTCGCACCGGTGAAGGCTTTGTTCTGGGATTTCTCTGTGCAACCTCCGTGTCCTCTGTGTCTCGGTGGTGTGGTTTTACTCGGAATTCATCAACCACAGAGACACAGAGGACACTGAGGTTGCAGAGAAGAGCGCGCTCGAGACTTTTGTGCAAAGCCCCGGTGAAAAGATCAGACTTGTTCTACCGGAGGTTGGAACAAGGTCAGGTTGCGTTTTTGGGTAGCGGTCAGCTTCTCGAGAAATTCAGTTCTCGACACGAGTTTGGCGCCGAGTGCTTCCAGGTGAGGTGTCAACATCTGGATATCAATCCAATCCAGGCCACGGTCCTTTAGGTGATCGATCAAAAACAGCAGCGCCAACTTTGACGCATTCGTTCGCAGGGAGAACATGCTTTCACCAGCGAAACTTCCACCAGCATCTACTCCGTAAAGTCCACCGACAAGCTCAGTACCTTCCCAAACCTCGACACTGTGAGCATGGCCCAGCCTGTGAAGCTCGCAATACGCGCGGATCATTTGCCGCGTGATCCAGGTGCCTGATTCGTGTTTGCGTTTGACGGTGGCGCAGTAACTGATTACCTGCGGAAATGCGCGATCGATAGTGAAGTGAAAATTATGCCTGGTTCGCGCGAGCCGCCGGGGAACGTGCAGCTCATTAAATTCGAGAATGCCTCTTTCCTCCGGGCAACACCACGGCACGATGTCGTCGATCGGCCATGGAAAAATCCCGCGGCAGTAAGCGCGCAGAAGGTTCGTGGTGGTGAGAGGCCCACCTAAAGCAACAATGCCGTCAATTGACTTTTCGGGATCGATGAAATGAATCAGGCCACTATGATGCGACATCATCGTTCCGGGAATTTCAATGAGAGCTCTTCGTTCTCCAACTCTACGAAAACATCGCCGTCAACCGGCTCACTGCCGAACAGGATCTTTTCGGCCAGTGGTTCCTTGATCTTCCCCTGGATCAAGCGAGCCATCGGTCTTGCGCCCAGCAGCCGATCGAAACCGCGTTGGGCCAACCACGAGCGCGCTTCAGGCGAAAGCTTAACCACCACATTCTTTTCAACAAGCTGCGCGTTCAATTCGGCAATAAACTTATCGACAATCTGCTCGATGATGTGGGCGTCCAATGCCTTGAACGCGATCCATGCGTCCAGCCGATTGCGAAACTCCGGACTAAACGTTCGCTCAATTGCGCCTCTTCCCTGCCCTTTGCCCTGATCTTTCTGAAAACCAATCCCACTCTCGCTCATCTCTCTCGCTCCGGCATTGGTCGTCATGATCAGAATGACGTTTCTGAAATCAGCCTTCTTACCGTTGTTATCAGTCAGCGTCGCATGATCCATCACCTGCAGCAGGATGTTGAAGAGATTCGGATGCGCTTTCTCGATTTCATCCAGCACTAACACCGCGTACGGAGTTCTGTTAATCGCGTCTGTCAGTAGACCACCCTGATCGAAGCCCACATAACCCGGTGGCGCTCCAATCAACCTCGACACGGTGTGACTCTCGGCGTATTCGCTCATATCAAAACGAATAAACTCGACACCCAAAATCACCGCAATCTGTTTCGCCAGCTCAGTCTTGCCAACACCGGTAGGGCCGGAAAAGAGAAAACATCCGACGGGTTTCTCGGGTTGGCCCAGGCCGGAACGAGACAACTTGATGGCGCGAACGACCTGCTCGATCGCATGGTCCTGGCCAAAAATTACGCCCTGTAGCTTGCTTTGCAGTTCTGCCAGGCGGACTTTTTCTGAGCTCACTACTGTCTTAGGCGGGACTTTAGCCATTCGCGCAACCACGGTTTCGATGTCCTCTGTGCGAACAACTTTTTCCTCCGAAGTTGAGCTCAACTTCAACGCCGCTCCCGCTTCATCAAGCACGTCTATCGCCTTATCCGGCAAGAAGCGATCGTGCATGTACTTCGCAGACATCTCAGCAGCTACTCGTATCGCATCAGGGCTGTACTCCACGCCGTGATACTCTTCGTAGTAGCTCTTCAGTCCGTTCAGTATTCCCACCGTTTCTTCCACAGACGTTTCTGAGACTTCGATCTTTTGAAAGCGGCGGGCCAGTGCCCGGTCTCTTTCGAATGACGCCTTGTACTCGCTGTAGGTCGTAGACCCAATGCAACGCATTTCACCCGAAGCGAGGGCGGGCTTGAGAATATTCGAGGCATCCATCGAACCGCCGTTAACCGCCCCGGCACCGACTATCGTGTGAATCTCGTCGATGAAAAGAATTGAGCCGGGGATCTTTTTTAGCGCAGTGATCACGCCCTTGAACCGCTGTTCGAACTCACCGCGGTATTTCGTGCCGGCCAGAACAGCGCCCATATCCAACGCATACAAAGTTGCAGAGCGCAGCAACTCCGGAACTTCACCCAAATGAATCTTTAGTGCGAGACCTTCGGCGATAGCCGTTTTGCCAACGCCCGGCTCGCCGACATAAACCGGATTGTTTTTACGACGGCGGCACAATATCTGAATCGTTCGCTGCAGCTCGTCGTTGCGGCCGATGAGTGGATCGATTTGCCCCGCCGCGGCGCGCTCGTTCAGGTTAACTGTAAAAACCTTTAACGGATCTCTGGATTGCCGAGCCTCGTCCTCGCCTTCATCAGCGTTGACGTCACCAGTTGTTTGCGGATCACCTACATTAGAAATTCCGTGCGAGATGTAGTTGAGTACGGCAAGTCGCGTGATTCCATATTTATTTAATAGATACACAGCGTGAGAATGCTGTGCGTGGAACAGCGCCGCCAGAACACCACCACCGTTCACTTCCTTTTGTTCGCTCGCTTGCGCCTGAAGCAACGCGTACTGCAACACTCTTTGGAATGCGATTGTCTGTTCCGGCAATGTGCTCGGATCGGGATTAACCATTTCCGGATGTGCGGCAAAGAACTCCTCGATATCCTTTTTCAGAGTATTGAGGTTTCCGCCGCAGGAATAGATTACGTCGCGCGCGGTAGGATCGACGAGCAACGCCAGCAGCAGATGTTCCAGCGTTACGTACTCGTGTTGTCGAGTGGTCGCGTCGGCAATTGCCAGGCTTAAAGTGTTTTCAAGTTCCTTTGTGATCATCATCCTCTTCCATCGTACACAGCAGCGGGAACTCATTGGCCTGCGCCAGGCTCGTCACTCTGTCTACCTTCATCTCTGCGACTTCAAAAGTAAAGACGCCCGCCAGACCAATGCCTTTCCTGTGAACGTCCAGCATGAGTCGGACGGCGTCGTTTTCGCCGTGATTAAATATAGTTTGCAGAATGAAGACGACAAATTCCATCGGGGTGAAATCGTCGTTATGCAAAAGGACCTTATAGAGCGGCGGTCGCTCCAGCTTTGTCTTACTCTCGGTCTCTTCTATGACGGCTCCGCCGTGTTCGATCTCTTCCTTCGGCATACTGGAACATTTAAGCGCTTGCGATCTCTCTGCGCAACCTCTGCGCCCTCTGCGCCTCTGCGGTGAAAGAAAACGAAAGCGCATGTAAACCGCAGAGACGCAGAGGACGCAGAGGTTACGCAGAGAGAAATCTTAGCGGAGGTTCATTACATAAATCTCGAAGTTACCGTCGCGGTTACTCTGGAAGGCGAGTTTTGAGCCGTCGGGGGAAATTGCGGCTTCTCCATCAATCTTGGGTCCTGCGGTCAAGCGCTTCCGATTACCGCCATTCAGATCGACTTGAAAGATATTTGACACGACTGAGAGATTATCAACTGCAAAAGTGATGCTGGCGCCGTCAGCAGACCAGCACGGACTAAACGAACTCGGCCCATCCTTTGTAACCATCCTGACGTTCCCGCCATCCGGATCCGCAACGAACACCTGAAACAGGTGATAAGTGCTACCCGGCTCCTGACTCAGACTCATGAAAGCGACTTTGCTCCCGTCCGGCGACCATGCGGGCGATTTCGCTCCCAGCGTTGTGAACCTTCGCACACCGCTGCCGTCAGCGTTCATCGAATAAATTTCACCTTTACCTTCCCGGTTACTAGTAAAAAAGATTCTGCCATCGGGTGACCAACTAGGCGACCTGTCAATCCCTGGATCGAACGTCAATCTGGATTCATTGCTTCCGTCAGCATTCACCACATAGATCTCAGGATTTCCGTCTGTCCCACGCATGAATGCGATCCGTTTGCCGTCGCGCGACCATGCAGGTTCAGTATCGTCAGCGTTCGAGTTCGTTATTTGTGTGGGCGAGCTTCCATCAGCGTTCATAGCGTAAATGTGATGCATGCCCGTGCGGTTGCTCGAAAACGCAATCTTGCTCCCGTCTGGAGACCAATCAGGGTCGACGTCATCGGAGGGATCATCGGTAAGCTGGGTCACTTCGCCGTCAACACTCATGGTGTATATCTCAAAGTTCCCGTCCCGGTCAGTGTGAAACACAAGCTTAGAGCTGTCGGGCGACCACGCGGGCCGGCCGTTATTCGACGAGTTGTTGGTCACACGTTTGAGATTCGTTCCATCGGCACTCATAACGAAGATTTGCTCTTTACCCTGGATGTTCCTCACAAAAGCAATGTTGTTGCCGTCAGGTGACCACACCGCCGCGCCGTCGTTCTTGTCGTAATCCGGAGTCAGGTTGTGCTGGCCCGTGCCATCGGCGTTCGCCTCGTACACGTCAAAGTTACCGTTCCTGCCGGTGACGAAAACGATCTTCTTACCATCGGGTGACCAGCGCGGCTCCGCATCATATTCAGGGTCAGCCACTATTCTCCTGACGTTAGAGCCATCGGCCTTCATCACGTAGATATCAAAGTTATAAAAACTGGCGTTATCGCGGTTGCTGGCAAATGCAATCTGGCTACCGTCAGGAGACCATGAAGTAGGACTATCCAACGCAGTGTTCATGGTTAAGCGAGTCTGGTTGCCGCCGTCGGCATCCATTACATAAACCTCTTTGTTCCCATCCCGGTCGCTTTCAAACAGAATCTTGCGGCCGTCGGGGGACCACTTCGGACCATAGTCGTCAGCCAGGTTGTTGGTGAGTCGTTTCACATTCGATCCGTCGGTGTTCATCACATAGATCTCAATCTTCCCGTCGCGATTACTCGAGAAGGCTATCCGGCTGCCATCAGGCGACCACGTGGCTCCCGAGTCCACCGCATTGTTGTTGGTCAATCTGACCAGCGTGCTTTTAGCGCGCGACACCGGCGCTGTGGACGGGGCGGGGCGTTTCAGATAAAGAACCGCTTTAATGGCGCCACCGAGTAATAGTGCAAGCACTGCTGAGGCAATCAGGACAATTTTCGTCGTTCGTGGTGAGGTGACGCGAGCCGGTGGAAGCATCGCCGGTGATGGCGGCTCCGTTTCTTCAAACTCTTCACTTAATACACGAGCAAACGTGTGTTTCTCGATAACCGTCGCTTCACCACTGACTGCAGCCGGAGCGATTTGCGCGATATCGGATACTCTGAGAGGAGCGAGGAACCTGTAACCTCGCTTCGGGATCGTTTCTATGTAGCTCGGCTGCGAAGTGTCATCGCCCAACGCCTTCCTCAATTCGTGGATGTTGCGCGAAAGGCTGCCCTCCTCGACAAAGGTGTCCGGCCACACCTCCTTCAGTAATTGCTCCTTATCAACTACCTGCACCCCGTGCTGAATGAGGACCAGAAGAGTCTCGAAAGCTTTCGGCGTGAGACGAACTGTCACTCCGTCGCGCAGCAGTATGCGACTGCGGGCATCAAGCACGAAGGGCCCGAATTCATATAAGTGATTGTCAGGCCGGAGCATAACGGCTGTAAGAATTCTGTAAGACCGGCGGTAAGAGCTTTATCAGCGCAACTTAAGAAAACCCAAAAGACTTTTAAAAGCACCCGGCACTAACGTCGGCGCGGTTGGCGAAAAGCTCGCCAATTATAGGGTCGGCTGGTAACGACGGCAATTAACCCTCTGCGCTCAGAGAAATCGATTAACGGAGAACATCGTGAAGAAAACACGCCGGACTGAAAGGACAGTCGAGATTCACGAATTCTATGCCATCAGGACCGCGAGCGGCTCGCTGCCCGCGCTCTGCACCGAATGCTCGACCGGAGACGGAATCATGCTGCCGCCTGACCATGCCGCCCTTTTGTCACATGTACCAACCCGAATGATCTACCGCCTGATCGAAAGCGGTTCGATTCACTACCGCGAGGAGCCCAACGGCTCGCTCATCGTGTGTGTCCGATCGCTGGTCGCTGCGCGAGATCAGCTAACCACACCTGAGTAAGGAGAAGGATATGCGGATGCCGTCTGTTTTATTGATCGCTTTGGCGCTGGTTGGGTCGTTTCGAACTCCATTTGCCCCACCTGTCATCAGCACCACCACGGAATCGACGATTGTCTTACAAACCGCCGGTGCGCCTTTTTTACAAACCGTCATGAAAACGAAACGAGACTTGAAAGGTGAAACAAAAGAATCAATTCAATAATCTGTGATGTTTCTCTGCGTGAACTCTGCGTCCTCTGCGCCTCTGCGGTTTACATGCATTGTTTACCGCAGAGACGCAGAGGTCGCGCAGAGGTTAATTAAAAATGAGATGGAGGCCTGAGTCCTCAGTATGAACCATCGTTGGCTCGACTCCGAAGACTTGTCTAATCCGTTCGGTCGTGAGTACCTCAGCGGGAGGACCATTGGCGACAATGCGTCCTCCATCTAACATCAGGATCTGATCGGCAAACCGGGCGGCTAGATTGAGATCGTGTACTACGCCTACCGTAACCACCTTAGCATCCTTGGTGAAACTTCGTATCCGCTTCATGAAATCAATCTGGTGACGGATATCGAGAAACGTCAGCGGCTCGTCAAGAAAAAGATACCGGCATGAATCAGTGGTGTGGTCCCAGAGTTGGGCTAACACGCGCGCGAAGTTTACTCGCTGACGCTCACCACCGCTGAGGCTCTGATAGTAACGATCCTTAAACTCCGTTACATCGAAGTGCTGCATCACTTCGTCGACAATCTGCTCGTCTGTTGGTCCAGGTCGACCGGAAAAGTGCGGATAGCGGCCCATCATCACCACTTCACGAACCGTCAAAGGAAACGCGATCTCGATTGCCTGGGAAAGCACTGCACGCCGTTTCGCAAGCTCAGCTTCCCCCGCGCGAGCGACGTCAACAGCTTCATATTCAACGGCGCCTGTTTGCGGACGCAGCAGACGCGCAAGGACTTTTACAAGCGTCGACTTGCCCGCACCATTCGGCCCAACGATCAAATGAAGCCCGCCCGGCGTGAACGACGCAGAAATATCCGAGATGAGCTCCTTGCTACCGACGCAGAAAGTGATGTCACGGCCAACAAGCATCAGAACACGTACTGCCGTCGTCGCAGTAAGAAAATGAATACCGGAACTCCAACCGCAGACGTCACGATACCGATCGGGAGCTCCGCCGGCCGCACTGAAAGACGCGCGATCAGGTCCGCGAGGGTCAGCAGTGTTGCACCGGTCAATGCGCTGCCGACGATTAGAAATCGATTATCGGCACCGCCAAGCATCCGCAGAATATGCGGGACGACGAGCCCGACAAAACTGATGACGCCCGTGAACGCCGTCGCCACCGCAACGATGACGACATTGACTGAAAGAATGATCCACTTCAGACGATTGACGTTGACGCCAAGATAGGTTGCTTCTTCTTCACCGATCATCAACGCGTTGAGCTGCTTTGCATAACGTATCGCGACGATCGATCCGAGCACCGTCGACAACGCAACGATCTCGACGGACTTCCAACTTGCTCCGGACAACGTTCCCAAACTCCAAAACGTGATCGAGCGTGCTTGCGGATCGCGCGCGATGTAGGACAGAAATCCGATCGCGCTCATGAAAAGCGCATTGACGGCCAGCCCCGTCAGCAGCAGCATGACGATCGACGCGCGTCCGTCTTCGCGCGATCGCGCCAGCAGAAAAACCAGGTAGGTCGAGATCACACCGCCGGCGCACGCTGCAATCGGCAAACTCCATAGACTCGCGCCGATGTGAAACACGCCGCCGAGCACGAAGAACAACGCAGAGCCAAACGCAGCGCCGCTCGATGTTCCAACGAGTCCTGGTTCGACAATCGGATTTCGAAACAGCGCCTGCATCAGCGTTCCGCCGACGCCGAGACTCGCACCGACCAACAAGCAAAGAATTGCACGCGGGAACCGCAGCTCGAGAAAGATGCGCTGGTCCAGGGTTGGTTCCGGCTGTCCGGGAAACAGAGATGCGATGGCGCGAGTGATTTCAGTAATGGAGAAATCGATCGCGCCGTATCGTATCGAAGCGAGTAGTACGAGAAGAGTGACGGCAACCAGCGCAATGAGGAGTAATTGTCGACGGCCGTGTTGCGTTGTCACTTTTTATGGATGATTTCTGCTACTTTTGCGATGTTCTCACCGGAGCGCGGGCCGAAGTAATTTAGCACGTTCTCTTCGATTCGGAAGATGCGATTGTCGCGAGCAGCATTCGACGTCGCCACACCCGGCAACGCTTTGATCTGATCGGTCGATCCACCGAGACGATCGTAACCGTAATCGGTCAGCAAAATGACGTCGGGATTTGCTTTCGCGATTATCTCCGGCGACTCCATTCGCTGCATGCCGCGGCCGCCTGTGTTCTCGACCGCCATCTCTCCGCCGGCGAGCTCGATCATTTGACTGACGCCACCGCCATCACCGCCACTTCCCTTGCCCACGACCAGATACACGTTCGACGCGCGTCCAAAATGAATCACCGCCACGCGTGGGTGATCGGTGTATTGCTTTACCTTTTCCAGCGACGCGGCGCGTTGCGTGTCGAGAGTGTTGCAGAGCTCTTCAGCACGCGACTCTTTATGAAAGTAGGCGCCCATTTCGCGAATCAATGTTTTGGTCCCATCGAAGGAATCATTTTTCGCGCTGAACTGCTTCATGGGGATGTTGAGTTGCTGAAGTTGTTGCACTACTTGCGGTGGGCCGATGTTGTTGTCGTGAATTATCGCCGTCGGATGTAGCGAGAGAATGCCTTCCGCACTCAACGCGCGATGGTAGCCGACGGTCTGCACGTTCTTAACTTCAGGTGGATAGGTGGTGGAAAGATCGATGCCGACCACGGTGTTCTGCGCGCCAAGGGCCCAGATGATTTCGTTGTAGATCGGCGAGATGACGACGTAGCGTGCGTCTTTTGATTCAGTTGGCGCGTTGTGAAAGCGCGCACAACTCGCCCCAATGAGCACGACACAGGAGCACAGAAAAACTATCAGTCGCTTCATGAGGACTCAGTAAACCGGTTTTAGCTTCTCTGTGCAACCTCTGTGCTCTCTAGTGCTTTGCCTCAAGCCAGGATCCACTGTTGGACACAGTCAGTACCACCTGCGGTAGCGGGTGGGTGCGTAGCTGTGCGGCGACTATTGAGGGCTGCGCACCCACCCGCTACCGCAGGTGGTACTGACTGTGTCCAAGCTTCTCTGTGGTTTGCTTACAACTCGATCTCGAAGTCTTTACGAATATTATTCACTCCTCGCAGCTCCTGAGTAGTGAAGTAGTTTGACTCTTTCAGTAACGTCTCAACCAACGGTTTTCTCGGCACTTCGGTTTTCGGAGCGGTGCCGTGTTTCCCGGCCATCGTCGACACAATGCTCTGAAGACGATCCGCAGACTTTTTAGTCGATCGTTTCCTGAACAACTTCCAGAGCGACTTGGGCGTAGCGTTAAGGCTGCCGTGATGTCCCACCTTATACAAGTCAACATCTTCCAGAAGCTTTTGGACCTTCTCCTGTTGGAGCGCGTAGGACCAGTTTTCGATCTGAGCGTCGCCGGGAAACAGAAGCTTTTTCCCGTTCACCTCAAACAACAAAATCAGACTGGTATTGTTCATTACACTGTCCAGCGCTCTCATGATGCTGAGCAATTGCTCGCCGCGAATCGATTGCATGCGGTTGATGAACCATCGGGTTGAGGGCGGCTTGCGGGACGGCTCAAATGTCTGCGCGTTTTTGAAGAGTTGCGCCTGCGGCTTAGTCACAAACTGTCCGGCAACAGCCTGGAAGTGCCAAAACTCGTCCTCGTCCGTCTTCGCCATTTTCTTGATCGTTTTCGTCTGCTCGAGTGTTGGTGGTCCAAGCACCGTAACTTTGACGCCTGGCAACACCGTGGCTAAGCCTGACGAAGAACCAAAATGAGCGTAAACAGCTTTCTTCTTTTTGCCTTGTTTGTTCTTGCCACGGCCCATGTCCATCAGATTCTGCACGGCCGAACGGTTCTTGATGTTGTCTTGACCCAGGAAGCTCAGCTCGCCATGAAGTTTTGGGCCAAGCAGGGCTTTGCCGCGAAGGTTAACTTCCTGCAACACCGCGCCGGAGATAGCGTGCATGTCGCGTAGCGCCATGCCGAAAGCAAGCGACTTATTACCGTTTGGGCTCGACACCTTGCCTGTGACCGGGTTAGCCCGGGGATGCTCGGTCCATGGTTGGACAACAACGTCGGGATCACAGTCAGCTATGATTGTTCCCGGCGCACCCTTTCCGTCGGTTGCGAAGCCACTGATGTGATCCGCGTGCCGGTGTGTTGCTACGATCGCATGCAACTTTCCACCACACTGCTTGTGGATGTCTTTTGCTACCCGCGTCATCAACTTGTCAGCGCCTTTCTTTTTCGACTCACTGGTCTTTGGAATTCCGGTGCTGCCAAAGTCGATCAGAATATGCCGATCGAATTTCTTGTAATGAAAAGTCATCAGAAAGCAGTCGCCGAAACCGACCTGATAACTCCGCAAGGTGATTTTGTTCGGTTTGGTGGTCGCCATTTTTACCATTCCTCCGGGGCTCTGTTCGGAAGTGAAATCATGCGCTGCCTGTGAAGCGAGGAAAAGCGGAAGGCCGCGGGCCCGCTCTTAAGGAATCCAAACTCCCAGAGATATTTGAGTCGTTGCGTTTGACGCTCGTCGTCGTTCACCCTGTTGCGAACATGAAATTTTAGTCTGCCGTACTCGTCGAAGATCAAGGCGCCGCCACCGTAAAGCGTGACCTCGAGATCTCGCGGCATGCCTTCAGGTACTTTTACCTTCAGGCTCTTTAGCTCCGAAGCAGCCAGCTTGATCTGTTGCAGGTATTCCGCAACAGTTTCACGCAACGCAAAACCATCTGGTCCGATCCGCAGGCAGGGACGCACCGATAGAACGCGGCTATAAGCGTCCTCGTTCAACTTGAGCGCCCTCCGATTTTCCCAGACGAATCGAAATACCTCGTCCGGATCGCGCCGCATCGATTCAAAGTGCATCCGCTCGAAATTCAGATCGCTTTCGGGCGGATCCCATGCTCCGGGCTCCTCGGCCGTTCCTTTCGAGGCCGGCTTGATGTCGTAAGCAATAAACGTCTCTCGGAGAATCTCACGAAAACGATACTTCGAATCGTCAGGGTTGATCTCGTGATCCGACGTAATCACCGCGCTGAGGTAATCACAGAATTCCAGATCGACTGGCGGAGCGTAATCTATCGCCCGAATCATCATCGTCAACAGGTAGTCCGCGATGCTGGCGCCTTCTTCCACCACTCGCCCGCGATCCAGGTAACCGGGTCGAATCTGACCGAGCGATTTGAGACGGTTGGACCACACGGTCAGGAACGCATTCATTGTCGCGGCGACAAGTATCTCGCCGCGGCGGTGTGGTTCCTTGAACTCAGTGTCATTCATGTATGACTTGGAAGGCGGCATCTCGGCCGAACGGCGTAACGCTTGCCCGCGAACGTTTGCAAGCTCCTGTCCCATCTCGTCAGCCAGTCCCATCAGCGCCGACTGTCTCAGCTTCTCAACGGTCAGATCCTTCTGGGCGATGATGTTTTCTCTTCGTTCCTCATTTGAAAGATCGATCACTGCGGCAACAACTCCCGGCACAGCGAAGACGGAAAGAAGCGCAACGATGTCTGCGAAGCCTTCATGAAACGCGGCCTGTTCGGGAGACGATGGATCGCTGTACCGCTCGCGCAGACCGTCGAGAATCGCGTGAGTTGTTTCGTGCGCAATTACGTCGTGTGAGAGGCAGGAATAGACCATCCGGCCGCTGGCTCCTGGAAAATATCCAAACATCAACGCCTGGTCCTTCTCTGAGTAAAATGCGTTGGCGTCAGCAAAAGCGTGAGGAGCCACCTTGAGCTGGTGTCCGTAGAATCCCCAGCTCACTCTCCGTCCGAGTGCAAATTCAAATCGCGCGAGTGTTTTCATCACGATCGCGTAAACATTCTGGGCGTGGAAGTTTGGGTTTGTCAGCAGCTCCTTGTCCGAAGCTCCGGTAAACGGATCACCGTTACCTTTCCCATTGAGGCGCGGGTATTCAATGGGTTTGTAGAGCGTCATCGTGGAGGAGTCGTAGTCGACGACGTCCACGCG
>Ga0134124_10001369_pt1 | contig 19652 bp, 15 predicted proteins | sample KB304_FD_96880 | JGI IMG/M metagenome (GOLD analysis project Ga0134124, IMG submission 96880) | Terrestrial soil microbial communities without Nitrogen fertilizer from Kellogg Biological Station, Michigan, USA - KB3-0-4 | ecosystem: Environmental > Terrestrial > Soil > Unclassified ...
GAAGTCACAAATCGCTGTGACCCTCCCACTTGAGCGTCGCCAACAGCGCGCGATCCCCAATCCGGCATCACCAATTAGCAATCTGCGCTACGATTCTGACCGCTCATGAATTAACCAGACTAGCTCAAAGGGCCAAAAAATACCGGTTGGGTGGGACTCTTGCAGCAAGACTGCTCTTGCTATAGTAGCTGGATTCTGGATGGGATGAGTCAAGCACTCAAAACCAACTCCAAAAGGGGGCGCCCTTTTATAATTGCGTCGCATTATCGGACATGTGAGTTTTTCCGCGATTACACTTGTCCGATTTCAGCTTACCGGAAAAGCGCAGCAGGGCGATATTCGACTTGTTGATAAGTTCTTTCAAATCAAGCAGTCGTTCCGGACAAGTTCCTGGCCCTAGCGACGCGTCGAAGACGCAGTTAAGGCTTATCGGGAGTTAACCGAGTTCTGACCGCGACTCGCAAAAATGTTTGCGCTTGCTGAGATCAGGGGGCCAGTGCTGAGACTCCCTGCTGCCTAACAGTAGGATCCGGGTATACGCGGGCTAATCGGCCAGAGCTGAGCCTATCCTGCATTACCCTGGATTCGAGTGGGGCGAACAACAGGGCTCCTTCAGAAACCCTCCGCAATCCTTCACCACCCCATTGCCCCGTCATGATTCCCCATATCGAGTGAGCATTCGATCCCAACATCAGGTGACCGACTTCATGTGCAAGAACAGTGCCAAGAAGCCTGTGCTTGAGCCTCCTCTTTTCGGCCAGTCGTTGAACCCGGTCGTAGAAGATGTACCCATAGAAGCCTACCCCTTTCTCATCCAGCGTAGCGATACCGAGCACTTCAGGACGGTCACGGACTTGTGCGCTGATCGCGTGACGCAGGACCTTCACCACCAGATGAGTCGAATCTGCGATATAGCAACCGCTGGGTTGGATTTTCTCTAGTTTTGGAGAGCAGTTTAACCACACCGTCTCCACTCCAGCCTGGCGAAAAATCCGATGCGCGTCCCCCTCTGCTGCAGCCAGGAGTTCTGTTGGAACGTTGGCATAGTCGTGCACAGAAATAGTAAGGTCTGGCTGCAACAGCCTTGTGCCCGGTGCATCTTGGGCAAAACATGGACGAGAAAACAATAAGAACGTCAGTACCGAGCAAAGACCGAACTGTCTGTTCACGGTGTCACCTTGCCGGTGACTCTGCTTCCCGTGGCCAGGTACTTCAATGCTCTAGCGATTACGCACCAGAGAAATGTTAATGACGAGCTAAACTGCTTGGCATCTGCTGGTTACGGCTGGATGCGACGCGGCCTACCGATTCGTGTAGACTTCATTTCAATCGAAAAGTGATGTCCCTACAATCGCAGCTCCCGCAAGTCCTTCGCTTCGGCGTTTTTGAAGTAGACGTTCGGGCCGGCGAGCTACGCAAGAGTGGGGTCAAAGTAAGGCTCCAAGAGCAACCCTTCCAAGTCCTCTGTATGCTTCTGGAGCATCCCGGCGAACTGGTTACGCGGGAAGAGCTTCGTCAGCGGCTCTGGTCGGCGGACACCTTCGTCGACTTCGATCGCAGCGTGAATGCCGCAATCAAGAGGCTTCGCGAGGCACTGGGCGAATCCGCGGATACCCCTGTGTTTATTGAAACATTGGCCCGGCGTGGATACCGCTTCATCGCTCCGATCAACGGTTCTGCTCCAAGCAGAGTCGGACCTGCAGCCGTTACGGAGCGAACCAAATCATCGTTCGTGCATTCGTGGGCGGCCATTGCGTTGTTCTTACCGATCGTAATTGTCGTTCTAGTGTGGGTGGTCTGGCGGTATCCAGCGCGACCTATAGAGGTCATTGAACGCAGGCTGACCGCGAACTCCTGGGAAAATCCAGTGAGCAGCGCGGCAGTCTCTCCTGATGGCAAGAACATCGCATACACGGACAAAACGGGTATGTACTTGAAGCTGATTCACACTGGTGAAACCCACTCGGTGCCCTTGCCGACCGACTTCTCCGCCGTTGTGGACAATTGGTTTCCAGATGGCGCTCACCTCCTCGTCACTCGCAAGGAACAAAGCCGAAAGCCAAGTTTGTGGAGTATCTCAGTATTCGGAGGCTCCCCGCGTAAGCTGGTGGAAGACGCATCGGAAGCATCACTTTCTCCGGACGGATCTCATATTGCGTTCCTTCGCGCTGGATTAATTCTGGATACGCTGGGTCTAGAAGAATGGGTCGTGCGCTCCGACGGGACCGATCCACTCAAGGTTGCATCTGAGAAGCCTGGTACTCGGGTAGCAGCGCCAACGTGGTCTGCGGACAACAAACGAATTGCCTACGTCAGAACAAATTCGGGGTGGGCCGGGGGAACTAGTTCCGTTGAGGTGAATGGATGGCAGAAGGCACATGCAGAGAGCCTCTTTTCAAACAGTCGCTTGGGCCCTGCGCTCTTTTGGCTGCCCGATGGCCGCTTGGCTTACCAACTCGGTGACGATCCGCAAAACAAGAGCGTGTGGCTGGTGTCGCCTCAACAATCTTCAAACAGCCACATTCTCCCGGTCAGGATCTCGCGAGGACCTGGTGAGATCTCACAATTTTCTGGAAGCGCAGACGGGAAAGTATTAGTTCTCTTGAGAAACGATTCGCAGCCAACTGTCTACGTTGGCACGCTGGCGGCAGACGGCACGCGTTTGCTGGCGAACAAGCGGCTTACGCTGGACGATAACTTGGCACGCCCGTTTTCCTGGACACCCGATAGCAAGGCAGTCCTGTATGTATCGAATCGAAATGGCACTCCTCAGATCTTCAAACAAGCCATCAACCAGCCATTGGCGGAAACTTTGGTGACTAGCCCTGACGGACACTGGGTCAACCAGGTCAGATTGACTCCCGACGGTTCGGAGATCTTATACATCCTGGTTCCAAAATACGTTGGCCCTGAAACACCCCCTTCGTCCATTTTTGCCATTCCGATTGGCGGCGGAACGCCTCGCTTCATTCTAAAAGACGCCAGCATCGTGAACGTTCAGTGTGCGCGAAACCCATCAACTCTCTGTCTATATTCCATCATCAAAGGAAAGACGCTGGTTACGTTCAAGTTCGATGTGCGAACCGGTAGAAGTGCAGAGCCTCCGCAAATCGATCCCTCGTGTAATTGGAGCCTGTCACCTGATGGTTCGCAGCGGGCGGTCATCGTTGATAGTACCAACCAAGGAAAAATCTTACTCCGCTCCACCGCCACCGGAAAAACGCGTGAACTGGCCGTAAAAGGTTGGACGGGATTGGTGAACGCTGACTGGTCTGCAGATGGCAAAAGCCTGCTGGCACCTTGGCAAAGTTATGAGGGAGAAAACGCATTGCTGAACATCACACTCGATGGCAAAGCGTCGGTCCTGCTTAAGTCCAGAAATCAAGAAGTTGAATGGGCAGTTCCTTCACCGGACGGGCATCTGCTGGCTATAAACGAATTCACTTCTTCCAGCAATGTATGGGCAGTCGAGAACTTTCGATAATCCTCGGTGGTCAGTTGAAAACCGGCCAATGGTGTGGCCCAGGACGTGATTCTTATTTATCCCGCTTTCTCCTGATCAGGCAAGTCAGTTTTGGTTCTCCAACTCCGCGGTCCGCATTTGAGTACATGGCCATGATGGAGTAGACGGTCGAGAATGGCGGTGACCGCAGCGCTGTCGCCGAGCAGTTTGCCCCAGTCTTCCATAGCGGTTGGAAGTTAGCAGCGTGCTAGCGGGTTCATAACGACGCATGACGATCTCGAACACTTCACGCGTCTGCGTGTTACGGAACAGCAGGGCCGAAGAAAGGGCGAAGGAACCAGCGACTTCACATCTACTAGGCTTAGGATGCTGAAGCGACCGAAAAATACCGCTGAAGCAGTGCTAGCCCAAGAAAAAGGCGGTCTACGAAGCAGCGTGACCTGCAAACTCGCATTCTTAGCTCAAGAAATACCAATTGCATGGGACTATCCATCACGATTCTGGTTATCCGAGAGGGCCTAGCCTGGATTATTTACGAATTTGCTAGCGAAAAAAATAAGATGTCACCTTCTCTGATTCTCCGATGATGATGTGGCTTCGATTTCTAGGTTCATCCCGACCGGGCTCTTGCAAATGCTTCGATAAGAGTGTTGACATCACTTGCGTCGTTGTAAGGGGCGAGCGAGATCCGAATGCGTCCGCCACGTACGCCGCACACAATATTATGACCACGAAGACTTCCTACAACTGCTTGTACGCTTTCGCGAGGGTGTCCCAGTGAAATAATGTGTGGAGAGGCAGCAAGATCGCCAAGACTACGAAACGGTTGCCAACCATACTTGCTGGCGTCGCTAACCAACATTGCTGCCAACGTCCGCGCGTGTGCCTCAATTCGAGCTTGACCCAAGGACAACAACTGCTCAACTGCTACCGTAAGACCAGCCATGGAGGCATACGACATTGTTGATTGCGTATAGCGCCGCGCATCATTAGCCAGCGATACTGAGGTCGCATCAAATCCAAAGGGATCCGATGCGCCCATCCAACCCGGTAGGGGGGGTATTTGCTCAAGCAAAAGTGGCGACATGATCGCGAGTGCAACGCCTCCGTGTCCACCAAGCCATTTGTAGCCACTGGCAACGACGGCATCAGCATCCCATGCCGCCGCGTCCACCCGCATCGCACCTGCCGCTTGCGTAGCATCTACAATTAAGCGTGCACCAACCTGGGCGGTACTTCGGCGCAGGCGAGAAATATCCACTACCGTACCGGTGGCGTATTGCACGCTGCTCACCGCAACTACAGCAGTATTCTCATCAATCGCCTCTATAAGTGTATCGGTCAGATTGCACGTAGGCTGGTCATCAACAAAGCGCACCCTATGTTCCTTTAGGGCAGCCAGGCGAAGCCAGGGCCGAGTTATTGCAGGAAAGTCTGATGTAACAGCCAGAATTGTGCTATTCAATCTTGGCTGAAGTAACCACGGAAGTTGCCCTAATATCTCACTTGCGCCCGCGACAATCGCGACTTGCGCTGAATCGCAATGAAGCAATCTGGCTGCGCGTTCGCGGAGCGTTTCACAGTATCCCACCTCATCGCTATCGGACATGTAGAGGTTGCCGTGCCTGGCAACATCGTCTATGAAAGTGTGCATTGCGGTCACTGCCGGTTGACCGATCAATCCCAGGGATGCCTGATTTAAGTACACACACTGACGGAGGGTAGGATAATCCGATCGATTAAAGGGAGAAGGCATCATTCCGATGGTGAACTGTTTGTGAGCGAGCAGATTCTAAACTTTACTGCTTTGGTTGAAAATGGCGAAAATTGTTGAGGGGCTGGAGAAGAAATCCCGGCCTAATGTCAGTTCAACGGAACACCCCTGACTGGGGTCTAGTTGAGTGCAGCCGGACAGATCGGTTCTCTCGGAGGGAGTATTGCCGGATCAAACGATTAGAGAAGGTGTTTGCGTCGACCGTTGAGCTGGCAACGTCTATCAGGAACTAGAGGAGCGCACACTCAAGTAACGGGTGTATCCTTCGGAAGAGAGAGGATCGCGTGAAATCTTGCATCCTGGTCCTACTTCTCTCGCTTTTTCTCATCCCCGTGGGTCGTTCTCTTGCTCAGCAAAGCCCTGACCCAAAACAAGCCAACATTATTGCGTACGCTCATTTCAAGGCTTGACGCCCGTTGAACTGAATGAACTCTTGTCGAAGGCACAGTCAGGAGAGGCAGAAGCGCAATATTGGGTGGGCGTCCTCTACACAGAAGGCAGGGTACCGAAGAATCTGGCGGAAGGCGGTCGATGGTTGCTGAAATCAGTGGAACAGGGACATGCGCCTGCCCAATTCGCGTATGGGCTGTTGTCCAGGCTCGCAAACCCATCTATTGGAGAGAAGTGGCTGCGATGTGCTGCGGAGCAAGGCCACGCGGAAGCGCAGTTCTGGCTCGGAGTTGCTTACGAACAGAATTGGTTTGGAACCGTCGATATCCAGGAGGCAATAAGGTGGTACAGAAAGGCTTCTGAGGGTGGCAATCCTGACGCTCAAGTTGAACTTGGGCAAAAATATGAACACGGTGGAGGCATAGAACAAGACTATAGGCTTGCCGCAGAATGGTACCTCAAGGCGGCGGAGCACATTCCGGATTTGGGTGGAGCTGGTCAAGGAAGGAATAGCTTGGGTCTGCTCTATATGCAGGGTCTTGGCGTTCCGCAGGATTACGTACAAGCGTACTTCTGGTTTGGTCTTGATGGCACGGAAGGAAATGCAGCCGACGCCAGAGAGCATCTGACGCCGGCACAGATTCGTGGAGTGGAGCGGTTGATTGAGGAGTGGAAACAGCAGCATCGGCCAAGCCGTGAGCTTTTAGCGGCATTACACATCATGGAAGCCAGCTTCCGATAAGCCTGGTAAGGTTTTGCCTATCACCTTCTAGCCTAGACCTACAGGGATGAGCCAAAGATTGGTAACCCAGAAGGAGTTGCGGTACGCTGCTTTTTTATTCAGCGCAACGACGCTCGTCTGAGTGATCTCAGAGCGCTGACTAAATGCGAGATGCGAAAGCATAAAAAATAGAATTCGCATATTTCCCACGATTGGCACGCTTCTTTTTTGCGTGGTTGACAACTTGCCTAAGAGGCTTGCCAGGCGGTCTTAGTGCCAGTTCAAATCGGATCAATCTGGGAACAGAAGCGTCAAAACGCAGCATCCGAAGCCCGCAAAATGTCGGCCTGTTATTGGGAAAAATGAACCTTATTGCCGCCGCCGTCAAGAACAACAGCCCTTTCGATGACGTTGTGGGGCGTGGGATGAAGGTCGCCAAGGAACAAATCGTCGGGATGGTCGCGGTGGTGGATTGGTTCCTAAGCCAGTCTGACGCAGAGTTCGAAGCTGAGTTCCGCCGGCGCGCCGATCGCATTGCCGCGGCCCTCAAGGATATTCCATCCTTGAAATCAGAAATATTCATACCGCCGATTGCTAATAACGTACCGCACTTGCTTATTCGTTACGACCAGCAGCGAGTGAAAATCCATCCCAAAGAGGTCGCGAAACAACTCCGGACTGGCACTCCGAGTACTGAACTAAATCCTGCGACTGGCTCCACGGAGGCAAGCGCTGGCATTCCCAAAGATGCCGATAAGATCGTGGTGGGGTCTGGATGTTGGAACCTGGCAAGGATTTAGTCGTAGCGCGCCGCCTTCGAGATGTTTTGACGAAGGCGACAACGAGTTGATGTACGCTCAGGTGGCGAGCCTTTTTTTTGAGGTCGATGCTTTCTGGAAACGAGAGGAAGGAGCCTGTGCTTGTGATCTTGACTCCACTTGCGAAACTAGTGGTGATCGTCCTTTTTCTTCAAACGGCTGCTCTGTTCGCGGTGAGACAGTCACCGACTCCATCCCTTGACTTCGAGTACTACCGAACGCGCGTCGAGCCCATCTTTATGAAAAAGCGTCCCGGCCATGCCCGCTGCGTAGTGTGCCATGCCGGCAGCAACAATGCTTTCCGGTTGCAGCCTCTGCCGGCCGGGAGCACCAATTGGACCGAGGAGCAATCGCGGCGCAACTTCGAGGTGGTCTCGCGGCTGGTAACGCCTGGCGATCCGACCACGAGCCGCCTTCTGCTGCATCCGCTTTCGGCGGAGGCGGGTGGCGACCGCTTCCATAGCGGAGGCCGACAATTCGCATCCCAGAATGATCCGGATTGGCTAGTTTTGGCCGATTGGGTCCGCAACGCAAAAATAAATGCATCGACTAGGCGGTGAGAATCTCTAAGGAATCACCACCGTACCGTTGCGCTTGGGGACTTCACCCACCGGGATGATGGCCACTTGTTTTCGAGTCGTTGTGTCGATGACTGACACCGAATTTGACCCAGAATTGGCAACGTAGAGCTTTTTGCCGTCGGGAGTGAATGTGAGCCAGTCCGGTACCTCTCCGGTCTGGACGTATCCCAACACCTTTAGGTCGGGCAGTGAGTACGCAAAGACAGCATTCGCGACGGAGCTGTCGACCCACAGCATCTTATTATCTGGAGAGACGCCGATGCCGTGGGATGGAGCAAGTGCCTGGGTGGTTCCGCCCTTGGGTTCGTCGGGAAGTGTAATCCGAGCTACGACGGCGTGCGTCTTGAAGTTCACCACCGCAAACCCGTGAAGGCCGGAAAGCTGGACGAAAATGCGACCAGTCGAACCATCGGTGTCGCTTTCGAAAGCCATGGGGCGCACTCCGCTGTCGAATGGCAGCTCCCAGGCAGGCTGCAAGGCTTGTGCATCGATCACCGTCAGAATCTTTCCTACTACCGAGCCCGCAACCAGGAATTTGCCATCCGGCGTCACATAAATATTGTGCACGCCGCCCTTCACGGTCACGCTCTTGATGCTTTTTAGCGAGGCTGTATCGACGACCTCCACCGCGCCTGGCTCGGCCATGATGCCGACAAAAACTCGTCGTCCATCCTTAGAGATTGCTATGTTGTTGGGTCGGCCGCTGAGAGATGCCTTGCCGAGAACCTTCCCCGTCTTCGTATCTGTAGCCCACAGTGTGTTTTCCGCCTCACAGCTTATGTAGGCTCGGGATCCATCGGGAGCGAAGGCAACCCCATGGGGTGCTTCGATGTCCTTTACCTGCAACACGACTTTATTCGTCGCTGCATCGATGATCTCAACCGCATCGCCGGCACTGTTTGTCTGATAGATGCGGACCGTATTCGCTGCTAGCGGCAGTGCGAGGATGTAGCTCAGAGCGTGATATCTCTTCATGGCGGTACGCTCATTCCCTGGACGATTGCCCGACCTTAGCGGGAGTGAGTCCAAGAGTCAAGTTTTTGAGTCTGCGGTGGAGGCAGTCGCAATGAACCGACAGTGCCAGCGTGCATTTGTTCAGAATCGATCGATTGTGAGGTTTCTGCGGATAGGATAGCTTCTCTGAAAAAGAATACTGCAGACTGCGTCCAATACCCGCAAATCGGTGGTCTACGAGGTGCTACGAACGCTTCGAGCTAAGCTGGCCATCAACCACGATCTCTGGACACCTATTTGCTTACGTACCAACTGATTCTCAGCCCAGAGTTTTGCCTTCTCGAACGTCTGTCGGTCTCCCCATACTTCAGGATCCCAATGGTCTTCAATTTGCGCAAAAATCTCCCTTGCGGCCGCTTTATCACCGAATTTCGCGGCGAGTAGGGCAAAACGGTTCATCTTTAGAGGCGACAAGTCTAAGCCAGGCGACGCCTATCCGGACTACTATGCCCAAGTGGCGACCTATATCGCTATTATTTCAGGCCCGGCGCAGAGAATCGATCACACCGTTACAGCAAAGACCTTTCCGGTGATCGGGCCTGACGAAGACGGCGACGAGCCGTTCAACTATGTCGATACCGCTTCCAGCAGGGCGGAAATTGTCGAAGTCACGAAAGAGCTGGTGCTTCGGAAGACGCCATCCTCGGCCTAGGGGGCACGGGGTCCTACGTGCTGGACCTGGCAGCAAAAACGCCCGTGAGGGAAATTCATCTCTACGATGGGGACACGCTCTACCAGCACAACGCGTTCCGTTCGCCCGGAGCGCCGTCAGGCGAAGAGCTGAGGGCCGGGCAACCCAAAGCAACTTATTTTAAGAATCTTTACGCAAAGATGCACCGGAGCATTTTCGATCACCCGTTTATCTGGACGGCGCCAATATCGAAGAGCTACGCGACATGGATTTCGTTTTTGTGTGCCTCGACAAAGGCGCACCCAAGAAACTGATTGTCGAGAAGCTCGAAGAGTTTAATATCCCATTTTCTGATGCGGGCATGGGCATCCAGTTAAATGACAACACCCTGGGCGGGATTGTGAGAGTGACGACGAGCACCGTACAGAAGCGCGACCACTTCCGCGGCCGGGTGTCTTTCGAGGACGCACCAGCCGACGATGACTATTACCGTAACATCCAGATCGCCGATCTCAACGCACTGAACGCGGCTCTGGCCGTGATAAAGTTGAAAAAGCTTTTCGGCTTTTACCGAGATCTTAAATCGGAACACCACAGCCAGTTCAGCATCGATACCAACCTACTTCTTAACGAAGATCGGCCAGGATGAACGCCGCAATTGTCCTCAAGCATGAATTTGTAGACTTTATTCCCGATGAGCTGGAACAAGGGACGATTTACATCTCGATACGCTTCGCGACGGCGTCACACTTGTGTCTGTGCGGCTGTGGAAACAAGGTTGTAACGCCGATTAGACCAACGGACTGGACGCTCATCTTTGACGGCAAGACGGTTTCCCTTCATCCCTCCATTGGCAACTGGAGATTCCCCTGCCGGTCCCACTACTGGATACGAAACAACCATGCTGAATGGGCCCCGAAATGGACACTAGGAAAAATTAGTCGGGGCAGAAGAATGGACGCATCCGCAAAGAGGAAGTATTTCGGTAGGGACGAGGATGATGCTGGGCAGGATACCGAAAGTGTGCCAACGAAAGAAGAAGCCCGGGATATTGGGTCGAAGTGTAGGAAACGGTGAATCCTGTGCATGTTTGCGGATCCGCATAATTGGCGGCGGTGCTCGGTTGAAGCAGGTTCTTCGTAATATCCCAGATGATCAGCAAGAGTTTCCTGGCTGATTTGAGATTTGTGTGGTTCTGCTCGCATCTGCTTGGACTTGAACGTAGAACTATGACACTTTTATGACGCTCGATGTTTTTCGAGCGTTTCCAATCTTAGCGGGCTTCCCTGAACTAATATAGAATCAAGAGGTTAGCCGCCGTGGGCCCATAGCTCAATCGGTTAGAGCGTCGGACTCATAATTCATGGGCCCCTTCTGATCCGTTGTGAAAATTTCTGATTATATCTGTCGGGTCAACCTCTTACGCGATTTGCGTCTTGATCTGTTCTGAGCGGTTCTGCTCCGTTCTGAGCATAGAATTATGACACTTTTATGACACTCGGCTTTTCCCTTCCACGGTCGTCGGGGTCTTAGTCCGATCCTAGAATAGGCCTAAGGAGCGCGACACCTCGATTGTCCGGTAACGGCTGCCGGCTCAGATGGTCGACGCAACACTGGCTTGCAGTTTACTCGCCGGAGTTTCGAAGCCTAAGGTTTTTCTGGGGCGTTGATTCAGGCGCCGCGCGACCTGGTCGAGCTGCACTTGCGAATAGCCAGACAGGTCAGTGCCTCGCGGGAAGTATTGCCGTAACAGCAGATTGGTGTTTTCGTCGTGCCGCGCTGCCAAGGACTCTGCGGATCGCAGAAGTACACCTGCACATCCGTAGCTACCGTAAAGTCCTTGTGTTTGGCCATCTTCAGACCGCGGTCCCACGTCAGCGAGCGTCGCAGGGTAACGGGGAGTTTGCGCACATGCTGGCTCAAGGCAGCAACCACAGCTTCCGTTTTCTTTACTCCTTACTACGAACGTTCCCATGCTCGACCACCGTGCGTGCGAATCCTTTTCTTGCCGACGAAATGGGTGATATCGTAGGGCCCTAACACGTTTGGATGGCACAAAGCCAGATCGTGGATGACCCAACTACAAACTCGGCCGTTCGAGGATTGTTGGACCACCGCTACGCGGTAATGCGATTCCTCTACAGCTGTTTGTGCTTATTGTTTTTTGCCGGCCTCTTGGCAGGCGCGGCATCAGCCGCCGATGCTCCGACCGCGTACGTCGCTTTGGCGGGACCTGGCCAGTCATTTTCGATCGCTGATTTTGACGGAGATTCGAAGCCGGACCTAGCAAGTATCCATGATGGACGGAGCGATTCAACCCGCGCGGACTATTGGGTTCAGCTGCAGCTCACTGGAGCCGGCCGTCAAATATTTCAGATCAACGCGCCGATTGGCGGTCTCCAGATCGTTTCGCGCGATGTCAATGGCGATCACGCCCTTGACCTGGTGCTCACAACAGCCTGGTCTAGAGAACCAGTGGCAGTTCTTCTTAACGACGGACACGGGATTTTCTCGCGTGTAGATGCGCATGCCTTTCCTGAAGCATTAACTGAATCCGAGACGAACTGGGATTCCCACTCTGTCCACGCGATGGACGCCGTTGGGGCGCTGCCACAACCGCGAGAGGACGTCTGTTCGGAAACGAAATTCTTCCTGCATCAACGCTCAGGGGTTCTTTTCCTGGCAAGACGGGAACCGCGATTTGCTGCCGACCCGTTTTTAATTTCCCATCTGGGCCGCGCACCCCCTTCGAAGTTTCTTTCCTAGGCTAAACCTCGGCATCGACGATTCATTCGGCGAGCGCCTCTGGCGCTCATTCTTTAACCATTCAAATCACGGATGCGGCTGACGCCTAATTCTGGGGCTGTCGCCAACTGTGACCCATACTGACGCGACTCCATACGAACATCTGGCGTCGTATCAGACGCTCTTTGATAACTTCGGAGGTTTCATGCGGTGTTTCCTCAGTCGTCTGTGTGTTGGTTTCTTTGCAGTCGCAGTCTTGGCGGAAGGCGGATTTGCGCAGCAACCGCTGACATGGCAGGAGGTACGCCAAAGATTCGAGGCTGCGAATCCTACATTGCGGGCCGGACAAATTGGGATCGACGAATCGAAAGCGCAGGAGATCACTGCGTTTCTTCGCCCCAATCCGAATTTCACTCTATCGACGGATGGCATTCAACTCGTTCGTTATCACGGCGTCTGGCAGCCACTCGCCGGGACTCAGCTTTCAACGAATTTCAGTTACCTGCACGAACGGCAGCGCAAGCGGGAATTGCGCCTCGAAAGCGCTCAAAAAGCAACCCGCATCGCGACATCAACGCAAGAGGATCTGGAGCGGAATCTTGTTTTTGGCTTGCGAATGGCTTTTGTACAGACGCTTCAGGAAAAAGCCATTCTCGAACTGGCGAAGGAAAACCTGGCCTATTACGACCACGTGCTGGACGTGAATCGCGAACGCTTTAAGGCCGGCGCAATTTCCCGAGTGGATTTGGACCGCCTGGAGCTTCAGCGCGTGCAGTACGAATCGGACTTGCAAATCGCCGAAGAGAATTTGGAAACCGCAAAAATCCAGCTTCTCATGCTTTTGAACGATAGAACTCCGGTGAATCAATTCGACGTCGCCGGCCCTTTCGACCTTTCGATACAAATCGCTCCCCTTGACGAAGTGCGCCAGCAGGCGCTCGATGCCCGCCCGGATTTGAGGGCGGCTCTGCAAGCGATCGAAAAGGCCAAGACCGATCACGGGTTAGCGGTCGCGAACGGATCAACGGATCCGACCTTAAGCGCGTGGTATTCCTACAACCCTTCGTTCAACAACCCGAACGACCATCAAACGCTCGGCGCTAGCATCAGTATTCCGCTGCGGATATTCGACCGCAATCAGGGCGAGAAGCTACGCACGCAGCTGGATATCGAACGCAACATGAAGCTGACGGACGCAACGCGGGCACAGGTCTTCAGCGACGTCGACTCCGCCTACGCCACCGTAACGAGCACGTTGACGCTCCTGCAACCCTACAAGGACCGTTATTTGGATCAGGCCTCGAGAGTGCGCGACACGATTGCGTTTTCTTACGAGCATGGCGCAACGTCGCTTCTCGATTTCCTAAATGCACAAGCCGAATACCGCAGTGTGCAAGTCAATTATCTGAACCTGGTGGCCTCTTACCTCGGCGCGGCGAACCAATTGAATCTCGCCGTCGGCCGCGAGGTCCTCCAATGAAAAGCATGGGCATCGCGTTCGCGGCCTTGTTTTTTGCTCCGTGTCTGTGGCTGACCGGCTGCGGTGACCACAAAGGAGATGCAAAGGCGGAAGCACCCCCGTCAGTGACGGTCGAGCGCGAGCAAGATCTCAACGTCTTTCCGGTGGATCATCCCGAGCAGTTTCCGCTGGTCACGGCGGTCTCGCACGAATCCACGTCCCAGCTGACCGTGACTGGCACGGTCGCTCCAGACATCACTCGCAGCGTGCCGGTCATTTCGATCGCTACGGGCCGGGTCGTGGAACTTCACGCGCGGCTCGGCGACACCATCAAAAAGGGCCAACTTCTGATGCGCGTGCAAAGCGCTGATATGTCGGCGGCGCTTTCGGACTATCGAAAGGCGGTCGCCGACGAGCAATTGGCGCGTACGCAGTTGGAGCGTTCGAAGCTGCTCTACGACAAGGGCGCAATTTCTCTCAACGAATTGCAGGTTGCACAAGACACGGCAGACAAAGCCAAGGTAGATGTGGAGAACACAATTGAGCGGCTACGCGTGCTGGGCGGAAACATCGACCATCCAGCCGCTATTGTTGATGTTCGCGCTCCGGTTTCAGGCGTGATCACCGATCAGCAGGTAACCACTGCTGCCGGTGTGGCGGGTTTAGGCTCGCCCAATCCGTTCACGATCTCCGATCTCAGCTACATATGGATTCTTTGCGACGTACACGAGAACGATCTTCCCAACGTGCATGTCGGCGAAACAGTCGAGATCCGCTTGAACGCCTATCCCAACCAACTATTCACCGGCCGCATCAGCAACGTCCTTCCCATCCTTGATCCAACAATTCGCACGGCTAAGGTGCGGATCGAAGTGCGAAATCCAGGTCTTATGCGCGTGGGCATGTTCGTTACGGCGACCTTCCACGGACTGAAAAAGGAGACGCACACCGTTGTGCCGGCATCGGCCATTTTGCATTTGCACGATCGCGACTGGGTTTACATACCGGACGGCGAAAAGAAATTTCGTCGACTAAACGTGGTTGCAGGCGCATCCCTGCCAGACAACTCACAAGAGATCGTGTCCGGCGTGCAACCGGGCCAGCGCGTTGTCTCCAATGCCTTGGTGCTGCAAAGCACGGTGGAGCAATGAATGAATAGGTTCTCGCAAAAAATGAGTATTACGCGATGATTCGCGCATTCGTCGATTACGCGCTCAACAACCGCTTCATCGTGGTGGTTGTCGCCGCGCTTCTCCTCGCGTGGGGAGCGATCGCGTTTCATAACTTGCCGGTCGAGGCTTACCCCGATGTAGCGAATAACTACGTTCAAATCATCACCCAGTGGCCCGGCCACGCCGCGGAAGAGATCGAGCAGCAAGTCAGCATCCCCATCGAAATTCAGATGAACGGTACGCCCCATTTGGCGCATCTGCGCTCGGTCTCTCTCTTCGGCTTATCCAGTGTGATGCTAATTTTCGATGACCGCTCGGAAAACGATTGGAACCGTCAGAAGGTCTTGGAAAGACTGTCCCAAGTCACACTGCCCGCTGGTCTGCAGCCTCAGATGGGCACGGATTGGAGTCCGGTTGGGCAGATCTATTGGTACACGCTGCAGAGCACCAATCCAAAGTACGACCTGATGGAGTTGAAGTCTATCCAGGACTGGACGCTCGAAAAGCAATTCAAATCCGTGCCAAACGTTGTCGATGTTTCTAGTTTCGGCGGCACTACGAGGGAGTATCAGGTTCGCGTCGAGCCCAACAAGCTTGTCGCCTATGGTCTCACCGTCGGTCAATTGGAAACTCAGCTTGCCAATAACAACGTAAATGCGGGCGGCGGCTTTGTTGAGTCGGGGCTGCAGCAGTTGAACGTGCGCGAGGTCGGTCTCGTCAGCAGTGTCGAAGATATAGCAGATACGGTCGTTTACGCGAAAAACGGGACCGCACTCCGCATTGGTGACGTCGCTGTGGTGGAGCAAGGGCCAAAAATTCGATTGGGAAAGATTGCAAAGTCCATTCATCGCGCCAATGGCAAGGTGATCGACTTCGACGATGTGGTTGAAGGCATCGTGCTCCTGCGCAAGAGCGCGAACGCAGATGAAACGCTCGCGGCCATACACGAGAAGGTGAAGGAACTCAACGAACAGATCCTTCCAGCCGGTGTGAAGGTCGTGCCGATGCTTGACCGTAGCGACTTGCTGCATCTTACGACGCACACCGTACTCCACAACCTGACCGAAGGAATTGCCCTTGTTCTCGTGATCTTGTTTTTCTTTCTCGGAAATATTCGTGGAGCAATTATTGTTGCTCTGACGATTCCGTTTGCCCTCCTCTTCGCCGCAATCTGCCTCGACCTGAACAGCATCCCCGCCAACCTTCTGTCGCTCGGCGCTCTGGATTTCGGAATGGTTGTGGACGGCTCGGTTGTAATCATCGAGAACGTCGTCCGGCACTTTGGTCTCACCACTGATTCCCAGAAGACTCCTCTTCAGCGCATTCGGGATGCAGTCACCGAAGTGATTCGACCCGTGTTTTTTGCAAGAGCAATCATTATTGCCGCGTACCTGCCCATTTTCACTCTAGAGAGCGTTGAAGGCCGTTTGTTCAAGCCTATGGCCTGGACCGTTTGTTTTGCCCTGGCAGGAGGGCTGATTTTCTCCCTCATCATCGCTCCCGTTCTCGCGGCTTTTCACTTCAAGGCAGGGGTCCGCGAATGGCGCAATCCCGCCATGGAGTTTTTGAAATCGAAGTATCGGGCGGGTGTCCGATGGGCTGTGGAACATCCGGCGTTCACTGTAGGGACAGGCGCTCTCGCCGTCGTTGCAACTGCAGGTTTGATGGTGAGCGGCGTAGTTGGCTCCGAATTTCTGCCGCATCTCGATGAAGGCGCGGTTTGGGTGCGAGGCACTCTCGCGCCGAGCACAGGCCCAAGCGAAGGAATCCGAGTTGCGGACCAGGCACGCTTGATCCTGGCTTCGTTTCCCGAGGCCACCGTAGTCACCAGTCAGGTCGGACGACCAGACGATGGAACCGACACCACTGGTTTCTTCAATACGGAATACTTTGTCGATCTCAAGCCAAAGGAACAATGGAGATCAGTTTTTCATCAAGACAAAGAGCGGCTCATCGTCGCGATGAATCGCGAACTAGATAAGATTCCCGGCGTTCTCTGGAATTTTTCCCAGCCGATCGAAGACAACATGGAAGAGGCGGTCAGCGGGGTAAAGGGTGAACTGGCCATAAAGCTGTATGGAGATGATCTTCAGGTTCTTGAAGCGAAGGGCGACGAAGTCGTCGGAGTCATGCGCCGTGTCCCGGGGATTGAGGACTTGGGCCTATTCCGAGTGCTGGGACAGCCGAACCTTAATATAAAGGTCGAGCGCCGGCAGGCCGCTCGCTTCGGAATCAACGTTGCCGACGTGCAGGACGCCGTCGAGACCGCGGTCGGCGGAAAAGCAGTGAGTCAGGTTCTCCAGGGAGAACAACGCTTCGACCTGGTTGTCCGGTACCAAGCGAGTTACCGAGACAACGCGGATGCCATCGCCAACATTCGAATCCTCTCTCCTTCGGGCGAACGCGTCGCCCTTTCCCAGCTTGCCCGGATCGAAGTTCACGACGGCGCTTCGGAAATCTATCGCGAAGCTAATTCGCGCTATGTAGCCATCAAGTACAGCGTCCGCGGACGAGACCTGGGCGGCGCCGTCGAAGAAGCGATGAAGTCGGTTGAAGAGAAAGTGAAACTTCCTCCGGGCTACCACATCGATTGGGCGGGCGAGTACGCGAGCCAAAAGCGTTCACAGAAGCGACTCATGGTTGTCCTGCCTATCACGCTCTTTGTCATCTACGTGGTTCTCTACGCGATGTTCAAGTCCAGCAAGTGGGCCCTTCTCATCCTCGCCAATGTTGCCGTGGCGCCCCTCGGCGGCATTCTCGCGCTGCTCTTTACCGGTACACACTTTAGCGTTTCCTCAGGCGTTGGGTTTCTGGCGTTGTTTGGTGTGTCGGTCGAAACCGGCGTGATCATGCTGGAATACATCAACCAGATTCGCGGACACGGACTCCCTGTAGAAGCAGCCGCCATAGAAGGGGCCGTGCTTCGGCTGCGCCCGATGACGATGACGATGTTGGTCGCATCCCTGGGCCTGCTTCCCGCCGCGCTGTCCCACGGCATCGGTTCGGATTCACAGCGCCCCTTCGCCATCGTCATTGTCGGCGGACTCGTAGCTGCTCTTCTATTGAGCGTTTTCCTTCTTCCGACACTCTACGTATTGACCGCCGGACCGAAAGACAAGTTACCGCAGCCCGCGTCGGATTTTGCGGAGGGTCTATGAGTAGAAACTCTAGACTGGTGGCACAGAATAAACGCTGCCCATGGTTCCTGCGATGCGTTCCGCGCGCGTTCGTCGCAACCATCGTCACTCTCCCTTGTGCACTACCTGGAACAACCAAAGCAGATGACCGGCGGTATGCTGTCGTCGCACGAGTAAACGCGAAGAGTGAAAGGCTCACTTTAGAAGAGGTTGTTGTAACGGTCGGAAGTGCCAGTGTCCCCGCGAAAGCAATTAAAGCCAGTCCCGAAATTTCGCGAAATATTGCCATCGTGGTGGACGCCGGGCCGGATCAATCGAAGGTCCTTTCAAGAGAGAAAGACCTGGCTGTTGCCCTGATCAACGAGCTAGCGGATGGCAACACGCGTTTCACTATCGCTAGTGCAGGGATTTCGTCCAAGACTCAGGCAACGACGACCGACCCTTCCGTAGCGAGCTCAGACGTTCGCGACATTTCGGAAGATAAAGGTGAGAAAAGGAATGTCCCCATCTATGATGCGATCGGATCCGTGATCCGGCAAATCTCCCTCACTTCGGATCTTCGGGTCATCATTTTCATTGGCGAAGGGAATGATGGAGGGAGCAAGCTGGGTTATGCGGATGTTCTTAATTTGGCGGAATCAAATCAAATCGCATTTTGTGCCGCGCTCGTTGCCGATCATAGCCTTCGTGGCACGAAGAGCATCCTTAGATATGGGTGGAATCTGCGGGAGTTCGTCGGCGATACCGCCGGCATATTCCTGGAAAACCCAAAAACGCAGAATGCGACTCGGCGACTCAGTGAGAGTGTGCGGCGTCTTCGTCTCATCATATTCGAGATACCTTTTCATCGGTCAGGGCGATACAAGATTTCGGTCTCGTCGTTGCGGGGCAAGAGGTTGTCAGCACAAAAGAATATTCTCATTCCCTGACCAACGAGCTGTACGGGCTTCGTAAGTCTTCTCGACTCGTCATTACTGGCATCCTGGCTTAGGACGCAGGAGCGACCGAAAAATACCGCTGACGCAGTGCTACGCCCGACGAAAGGTGGTCTACGATGCAGCGTGACTCACAAATTTGCATTCTTAGCTAAAGGGATCCAAAAAATACCGGATGCCTGGGACTGTCTAGCACGACTGCTCTTGCTATAGTCCCTGGGACTTGCTATCCCGAGATTGCAGTGGTTGAAATTCCGCTAAATACTACGACATGGGGGAGTGAGTGACTATTCTCGAAACAATCCGAGCTGAAGAACGAAGGCTGGAGAAGCGGCTGGGCCAGGTTGAGCGAGAGCTAGATCGCTTTGAGACAGAGCGTCACGTCCGTCCAGGTCACCTCGTCGGGGCTGGTCTGCGGCCAATGAAGATCTCTCTGAAGAGCAATAGTCGGAAGCTTGCCTGGTTCTGATCAGTTCTGATCGGTTTTGAGCCGAGAACTATGACACTTTTATGACACTCGATGTTTTTGAGCGATTCCAATCTTAGCGGGCTTCCCTGAACTAATATAGAATCAAGAGGTTAGCCGCCGTGGGCCCATAGCTCAATCGGTTAGAGCGTCGGACTCATAATTCATGGGCCCCTTCTGATCCGTTCTGAAAATCTCTGATTATATCTGTCGGGTCAACCTCTTACGTAAGCGTCCGGTTCTCACCATGTGTACTCCGACTATGTGAATGAGGATTATGGGTGTGTGGACGCTGATGTTTGTGTCCACGAAGGGAAATCGTGGACACACTCACACAGTCACAGCA
>Ga0134124_10001370_pt1 | contig 19652 bp, 20 predicted proteins | sample KB304_FD_96880 | JGI IMG/M metagenome (GOLD analysis project Ga0134124, IMG submission 96880) | Terrestrial soil microbial communities without Nitrogen fertilizer from Kellogg Biological Station, Michigan, USA - KB3-0-4 | ecosystem: Environmental > Terrestrial > Soil > Unclassified ...
CAGATAGCGATGTTGTTGAATACAATGAGGCGCGTGAATTACATGAAAGCGGAAAATTAAATAAAAAATCTATACTGACCGTTATTTCATAGCTGCGCTATGAAATCGCTTGCTAGGATTTGACCGCTCTTGCTCCCTTCGGTCGCCGCGGTCAAATCCGTCGCTGCGCGGCTGGTATTATAAAATGAAATTACATAAATTGATTTCTATTGTATTCAGGAAACTTTCCAATAATCGCCCATGACGGTGGGGAAAATTCAGAATAGCATTGCAATTTTTCTCCCTTTAGTCTAAAGAGGATAGAATTTATTTCTTTTTTATTTGGTTTTGGCAATTGTTTCGCCCCACCAATTTGCGCGTCCTCCATTGCAATCGTTGAATATTTATTGAGTATTTGCGCTACAGTAATTGGGAATGGTGCATTGGCTAATATCTTAATTATTTCAGTTTCTAATGCGGCGCTCATTGCCGTGTGAATATAGAGATATATTCCATGTATGCATTTTCAATTTTGAATTTTCAATTCTGTATGTATAATGAGTACTCTGCTATCTCCCCTTGCAGTAAACATATTCAGGCAATTAGCCGCGAATAAAACCATAATAGCCGCATGCGACGGAGGAGCCATTGGAAATGGCAAACCAACATGCATTGCTTCATATGGAGTTACAATTCTCCATCATGATTCTATTGATACGCTAATTACATTTGCTGGCGAATGGAAGGCAGCCGGTAGTGAGCGTGACGCAAAGATAGAAGACAGTATAGAAATATATAATTTTAATGGACTAATCAACAAAGAAATCATGAATGACGGATTAGAACAACTAATAAAATCCCGGCGAAGAGAGTACCGAAGAAGTGATGGAACTGTCGCGACATTGAAAATTTTCAATGCAAATGAAATGACTCCAACATCAAATCGCGGAGAATTAACTGCACTTAACGTACTACTAGACAAAATATCCGAAGAATGTTTGGACGGTGATGTCGTTATTATGTCCGATAGTCAATATACCCTTAATACAGTAGATGTTTGGTCGCGTAAATGGTTTGCAGATCCGGCAAAGAGTGCTCTCTGTGAGAAAGAAAACCTTGATTTGGTCGCATCTACTCAGGCAAAATTGGACGCGATGAGAAAAACCCGTAAAGTAACGCTAGAACATATACGTAGTCATAAGAAACCACCGAATATTGACATCGAGCCGATGGATTGGCTAAAATGGTATTTAAACAACCGCGCAGATATGCTTGCTGCGGCTGCGCTCAAATACATCACTCACGACTGATCCTGTGTACAGACCATGAATAGAATAAAAAATATATTTTTTGGCGTAACGCTCCCTGCGGTCGCTACGCCGCCTCTCGCTAGGGTTTGCTGCTACTGCTCCCTACGGTCGCCGCAGCAAACACCGTCGCTTCGAGTCTAGTACTGCTTGTGTTTTTTGGGTAAATAAAAAATATATATTTTTTTGTTGGCGGGATCAGAGCGCAGAACCAGACGCGAAGGCGCAGGGGATCTTCGATCCCCGAGCCGAGCGGGATGCAGCTCCCTACGGGAGCTGCATCAGTAAAACTCCCCAGGAAAGACAACGAATTCATCATTGTTTCCAATTAATTCCGACCTAGGCGAATATAACATTCCATTATTCACCTGTGATTCCAGCAATCTCATAATCATAAATGTAAAATCGCGTAAATTATCAAAATACGAGTCTTTTGCATAATTTGTCCCGTTATTCATCTGCACTTCCCTTTCGTATGTCTCTGCCTTTCTCGGAACATATTTATGTTGCAAAAGATGTTTGTCCAACAAGAAATTAAACAAACAAGTAATGAATGTTTCAGGTTTAATATGGTATGTATTATCGTCGTCAGGCTTGCGAAATGATTTTACTATCATCAAATGCTTTCCGTTTTCGATGCAGAAGCTATGAGCTTCATTGTGAAGTTTATTTAGATTGTCTGGTTGCTCTATTGCAGGAGCATGGAATGCCTCATGCATATATATCGCAAATGGAACATTCGAATTATAACAAATCATTGATGCTGTAGGGCAAGCATCTTCACTCGGATATCCGGTCACCACTTCGAATATTCTTCGCACAGTTTGTTGAACGTATTCCGGCCGCCAAACAGACCATGAATGAAGGTATTCACAACTGGAAATATATTCTCCGTGTCTTTCTGTTACAATTCTTCCTTGGAAAAGGGGAGAGTTCACAAGGAATAATACTTGCTGTTTGGACGCAAACAAATCATTGCCGCAAGCTTCACACCGCCATCTGAATATTTTATCCCTTCCATTTGTGCCGTTATGCATGTTTGATAAATATAGACGCAATTTCCCCCGTGCTTCATATTCTAGCAAACAAAGTGCACATCCCTTCACTAACTTCTTTCCCTTCACCTTATGTGCACAGGACACGACAGTTTTTGAATGAGCTGTATGATCATGTACCAAAGACAATTTTTCTTCGATATATATTAAGTGATTGTTGGAAATCTTTTCTTTGAGGCCATACATAATATTCATTTCAACTGATTCGAGAGTTACAACAATATCCGGATCGACATATTCTCCATAAATTCTTTCATCGGTAATTTGTGAAACATGAGGTTTTTGATCTCTTTCTCTAAATATTGATTGACTTGCGATAGTTGACCAATCTTCACTGTATCTTACATGATTTGGATTGCTGGTAGATAATCGTGCGGGCGATACATATGCCGGATACGTTGATGACGAAGACGAAGTTTTTCCTCTTAGTTGAGGAGGTATGTATTTCGGTTTCGGCGGTGGTTGCGATTCCGGCAATGGTTGTGCTATGCTATAAGAATATTGGTCGTCTTGATTTATGTTATCACTCTCCATTTAGGCTTAATGTGAACTTAATACAATATGAGAACGGCGGATTCAATTTTTTGTTTGCTACGCAAACCCGCTCGCTAGGATTTGGCCGCTCTTGCTCCCTACGGTCGCCGCGGCCAAATCCGTCGCTTCGCGTCTGATCTTGTATACGAATATTTTTTGCGCCCTCGAGGCTGACTCTGCGATCATATTATCGTTATTTATTGCAATATATATGCCCAATGTTGCAAAGTTTGGCGAATTGCCGGAGATATTGAATAATCATCATATCCCTTCCCGCTACCGCCTGGATATTTCTTTTTTATTTTACTCAATAGCCACCCCCTAAATCTCCCTTTTTCGCCAGCAATGCCAATCCATCGTTTAATTTGCCTTTCGTCATCAGGCGTCCTTCTACCGTCATAAAAATTGCAATACCATTGAACCCAACCATATGGATCGTATTTAGTTATCCAACCTTTCTTTTCCCATTCTTCTAACGTTTGTCCTACATGAACTTTATATTTATTTATATTAATATCATAATTTGCGAAATCACGTGTCATTTTGTTAGTATCTATATTCTTCAGATAAGAGTGTTTTAAATGTTTATTGTTATAATCTTTTCCTGTGATAGAGGAATGTATAGGTCTCCAATATGTTCCGCCAAAACTACCCATTTCAAATATATCAGCTGGTGTTAAATTCGGCTTAAATTCGGGATAATCAGCAAAATAAATTACGCTTTTAGATTTGAGACCATGTTTACCAGCGCCTCCGGTAATATCTTTGCTTAAACAGTGATTTATAATCATTCCGGCCGGAATAGCTAACAATGCATATTTCCATTGAGAAGGATGCGTAAAGAATAATAATAATATCAAGATTACAATAATTATTGCTGCGGAGGCAGAACTCATTAGACCGCGTATAATTAATATGACAAATTATGTATTAAACACTTCACCACGGCAAATACATAGCATTGGTTTGCAGGCGGAGATATCTGTTTGCATAGCATTATACACAGAACCTGTCGTAAAGCAGAAAAGAGCCCCTTAGGCCAGCTGCTCAGCGAGGAAGTTTCGAGCACAAGACCAGCCAGTGAGCGACGGATTTGCTGCGCAAATCCTAGCGAACGTAGCGAAGCGACCGCAGGGAGCGTAGCGTAAAATTGAATCTAGGTAATATATAATTATTAGCTAAGATGCTTGCACGTGAAGTTATACATTACTCAGAGGCCGAGGAGAGTGATCCCAAAATTCAAGAACCTGATGAGATCAAACATGCACTTTATGAGCATCAAAGGACCATTTTGTATCGGGTATTCGAACTCGATAAGAATCGCTTTATGCGAGTGAATAATGAAGAGGTCATCAAACGATATAATTCTGTTACTAAGGAGCCTGTATTATTGATGTCGGATGCGGGGCATATTATGTTACCACCCGGAAGTGGCAAAACTGCTATTGTGATAGTTTATATTGCAATGCAACCTCGCCCAATGAAAATTATTCCGCGCATTCTCAACAGCATAGTTGGATATTCTTGGGAATGTACTCATTATGAAAGAAATGGTGAGAATGAACATAAGATGGATAAACATGAAAAATTCAACGAATTTAGAACCATTATGAAGGCAAGATACAAGAAAATGATTAATCCATGTGCATATGTTTGTAAACCACTCATTCAGGTTCTGAATGAAATCAAACGATTCGCACCTCGCTTAAAAGTATTTACCATACGCGATGCACGGTCGTTGAGACAATTTCAATCTGTATTCCTCGACGGAAGCATTAATAATTATGATGTTGTCCTCGTAAAATACACAAGCGTAAGTGTTAGTTTTAATTTAGATAGATCCGCGGAAGGGGATGCAGGTCCCGCAACCACCACCACAAATGATGCATCTACATCGGATGCACCGAATCGTATGCACGATGGTCAAATATACAATATGACGGACGCCGTAAATATTATCATGAAAGGATGCGCATTTCCGCGTGCAATTTATGATGATTACGATACGGTAAAACTCGCCCAAGAAGCCAAAGGGTTAAATGCACATTACATAACACTTGTGTCTGGAACAAATGATGAAAGATCATTTATTGAACCAAAACGCGATGGAAAATACAATTCTCTTACGGATATGATCCGTAGCAACATGCACGAGCGAATGTGGGATTATCCTCGAGATCGCGTTACATGTGAGACATTTGGATGTGCCGCCGAAAAGGATTATATGAACGAATCCATGAATTTGCCTCATTACAAACAATATATGTATGTTTATGACAACCCAAATGATAAATACATTCATTTGATGGGAGTTATGGGTAATGCGGACGATATTATGGAGGCGTTGAACGGTGATGCTATTAAAACAGCGGCTGAGAAAATTGGCATGGTAACAACATCCGTGGCCGAAATCTTCGCTAGATTGCTTGGGAAGAGTTATGATGCGTACATTTCCAGTAAATATGTTTTGCAGGTATTGTATGCTATGAGACGATATATTGAACGATACGGCAGAATACTACCGCGACATCCGCGTGATCGATATTCTGAGGCAGAATTGGTAGAAATGGGAACTAAAGTCGTGAAGATTTCTGCAGTAGAGAAAAAACGCGAAGAGAATGTGCGCGTTTTGAACAGTTCAGTACCAGCAGCCGCAATTGTTGATAAGGATGGCGATATTCTTCCTGAATACCAATCTAAATTAGTTAAATATCAAGGAATGAATAACGCATTCGGGGATGAGCTCCACCGCCTTATTAATACATATGAACGCAAAAAAGAAGATGATGGTGCTGCTGTTAAGAGAGTCCAAGAAAATCTTAAATCTGGCCGATGTGATATTTGCAAATTTCCGGTTGGACGTGGATCTAAGAATAGTGACGGGGATGGTGAGAGCAGTAGTAGCGAAGCTAGCAGCGATAGCGATAGCAGTGATAGCGACAGCAGTGACAGCGACGATAGTGATGATTTCGCGGCAGATGATGCTGGAATTTTCATTCCGAAATGTTGCGGCATTATTGTTTGTGAAATATGTTTCAAAGGATCATTCAAAATTCATCAATATCATGATTACAAAACAAACGCAGACATGTTGATGGGCAAATGTGCCGCATGTCCCGATCGCAAACTGAACATCAAAACAGACATTATCTATATCAACCCAGAATTCAACATGAATAGTATCATGACGGGATTTGGCACAGAAAAAGCGCCTGACGTCGAGGAAGTTGTGGAGGAGAAAGTGGAGAATGTCAGCGACATTCCAGAAATAGATAATCCTAAACTTAAGGCCATTTGGAGCATCTATCATGGCAAGAAGGCCGAGAATTGCCAAGTAATCAAGGAGAAAATGTTTTATTATCCTGCTACGGAAGACCACCCGGACCGCTGGATGATTGATCCAGGTACGTATGATGCTCCCGTTCCGGAAGGCACTCCAATAAAGATTCTGTGCTTCGCACCGTTTACAGAGACATTGCGAATGATCATGGATTTCTGTGAGAAGCATAAGATGAATTACGTTAATTTGAAGGGGACTGATATGCAAATTAACAACATTATCAATAATATTCAATCAACAGACAGACCTGCAATTTTGTTGGTAAATTCAGAAGTAAACTGCAGTAGTTTGAATATGCAAGGGTTTACTGATATGGTTGAAATGTGTGACATCAAAGATAATCATAAGAAGATTCAGATGCGAGGGCGATTGCAACGCATTGGCCGCAAATATGAAGCGAGATATCACATTTTGAGGTACAAGAATGAGGCTGGCAATTTCAAGTCGAGCGACGAGATTTTGTGAAGATGCTACGTGACTTACAGAGCGGATGATCTTGGGAACGGAGTGATGCCGCCGCATCATACATACAATTTTTTGATTTACGCTGCGGCATGAATTATCAATTAGAGATAAGGCGAGCATATCGTTATTTCGCGCCTATTTATGATTTTGATGCAAATTAACTATGTCCGCGCGTCAATACACGGGGTGCGCATTGCAAAATTTGAATCTGGCACGCTAAAGTAATATCATTGCAGCCAAATGTCGGATTGTAGTTGCGGTAGATCAGAATCGATATCTCCCCGCGTGAAAGATAAGCAGAATCCAATCACGATAAATAAATTTGTTAACTGTATACATCTTACCCCATTAGGGAGATTGATAACAGTTTGCGCTGTATGTCGACAATCCGTTTCAGGTGACAGGGGAAGAGAATTTATTTATCATTTACATGAGATTCATTCTCTCCCGGTAAGTCGCATGAATTTTGGTTTTTATTTGGGCATTGCATTCTTGATACTTTCTAGCGGAGCATTTTATGTAAGAATTCCAATGTCAGAATATATGGTGGGCTTCGTCGACAATGAAAATGATTTAAACCATTTACCGGATATAATAATTGGTAATGACAAATCAAACACTGTCACCAATATAGAAGAAAATGGGAAATTTATATCGGAATTATTAATGCGAGAGAATTATTCATGTAGCATTTGTGAAATGAATTACGACACCGTCAGCGAAGAAATATTAAAATCACATATTGAACAATGCATGCAAAATGAAGTCGACAGACTAATGGGCAAAGTGGATCATAATACAAAAAATTGATTTTTTATATGGAAGTGATATGCCCGCATACACATTACTATGAAATACGAAATGCATATAGGAGAGTAGTGTAAAAAATGAATTCCGTGATAGTATAGTAATGTGTATCCAGGAATGAATTCTGGAATGAATTCTGGAATGAATCCTGTCTGCAAGATATGTGGGGCGGAATTAAAAAAGAGAAAACAGTTATGCGGATTATTTTACTCTACTTTTTGTAAAAAGTGTTGGATTAATATCTGGTCGTGTGGTTTGTGTGATGATTATAAATCAGCATCGCAAAGTCAAACACATGATGATAGAATACGCCATTTACATGACACACATAAATTGCCAAAATCTACGATAAAATTCAGTCATACTCGTACTGGATTTACTTGGTTAGGTATTCCGCTGGACATATCTGACGACAAACTAAAATACCCATCTTTGCTTCAATTTAATGTTCCTGTTTTCATAATATTTCTTAATCCAGAATTTGACATCAATGATATTGCTGCGATGTGGATAAAGGCGAAGGATGATAATTGCCCGCACGATTATATGGACGGCATACAAAATGCGAATGAAATAACGGAAGCATACATACCAACACTCCAGTATAGTTGCTGCATTTGTGGGATGGAATATGAATACATTAGCAAAGAAATATGCGAAGATCATATTTATCGGTGCGCTAAATATGTTTGCGAGATCAGCCAGTGAGCGATGCGCATGTAGAACGTAGCGAATAGACATGAATTCCCGCGAAGCGACGGATTTTGGCGCGGCGACCGCAGGGCCCGAAGGGCAGACCCTTCAGGGTCGTAGCGAGAGCGCCAAAATCCTAGCGAGCGCTTGTGCGAAGCACAAAATATTGATTTTTTCATCACTTGTATTATATCGTTTGTTAGCAAACGTATTCTGTGCAATGAATGTTGAGTTTTGTGATTGCGGACATCGGATGGAATTAACTTCCTCTGAAAAAGAATATTACTTGATTTACAAACTAATGGCGAATATATTTAGATGTGAATACATGCCATACCACCACGATGATTTATATACTTGTAAAATATCTGGCGAGTGTAGATACGACTCATTGTGGATGGAAACTGAATTATCTGATTTTATGAGGGATCATTCTATCAAATTACGCGAAATTAAATTTTCCAATATGTTTCTGTATGGCGGCGAGGTGACAAAGGTGATGGACTTTGGTAATGATCGCAAGATACGTATTCCTCAATATATGGCAGGATTTGTCAATCCGGAATACACACGTGATTATTTGGAAGATGCGTTAAAAAATAATATATTTTACGAAAATGTGCATCAAGAATTTGGTTTAATAAATAACTTTATCATGGGGGAGAATTATTCGTGCAGTATTTGTGGCGATGAATATGACTCAATAAGCAAAGAAATATGCGAAGAGCATGTTAAATTATGCATTGCGGCAAATGTTCGGTGCGAAAAGTACGTGTGAATTATCAATTAGAAATACGGCGCGGACATCATTATTTCGCGTCTATTTATGATTTTGATGCAAATTAATGGTGTCGCCGCATTGTTTTTAATTGGAAATTCACGCGCCGCTAAAATATTGAATTTCAGCACGGAAAACATATATGCCGAATGAATATCAATTTACCATGCATACATTGCGGCAGAATTTGTCTTCGAGAAAATAATTTATTCGGCACGTTTAGCGCATACAGATGTATTAGATGTGGTATATGGAGATATTTTTGTAATTTGTGTGGTATAAAAACAATATCCAAGTTTTTATATCAAGATGATAGAATTAATCATTTGCATAATGGAGTGTGTTCGCGTAAATTACAAACATCTAATAATTTAAAATTTCATTTCGCGGCAAACATCATTGGTCTTGTCGTCCCTCGTGAGTATGATGAATATCAATGGGGCGAAACCAAGCTCGAGTTTCATATTCCGGTTTTCATGGTATTTATGAATTTAGAAGATGATATTACCAAAATTGCCAAATATTGGTCAAATGAAATAGGTATGTGTCCGCTTACCGAAATGTTAGACAAAACTATACAAGCTAATCGATCAACAGAAAAATATATTCTTACTTTGAATTATAGCTGCAGTATATGTGGAATGGAATATGATTCGATTAATAATGATATATGTGAAGAACATATTCGTGCGTGCATATCAGCGCATAGTAGCAAATAATATCCGCACACACTGCATGTGTACAAAATCCTAGCGAGCGTTTTTGCGCAGCAAAAAATAATGAATTTCTCTTTTTTGAATAAATCGATATGCAACGTTTTCCACATCCAACTGATGTTGTGTGCGGATGTGGCGCGGAATTAGAAAATAGAGATGGAGACATTAATAATGCTGTTGTGGGAAGATTTATTACATTGTACTCTTGTACGGACATTAAATATCATAAAGATGTAATTCATTATACTCATTGTGGATTGTGCGGAGAATTAGAAAAGCAATGCAATAATACATGGAATGAGTTGATACGTGGAATAAAATGCCATATGCATGAAAAACATGAAATATGCACAAACAAAGAATATTATGTGTTTATAAAAGAAACTGAACATGCAATACTTGCAATCGGACGAAAAATAATATTTCCCAATTACATTTCTATGTATGTTCAATCTAATGCTATCGAAAATTTCACGGCCGAGATTGACAACGAAGAATTATTGAATTATGACGACACACTAGATAATAATTTCAGATTATTATCAATAGAATCCTTAAAATTTACATGCACAATATGTGATGAGGATTTTGAATCAGTGTCGAAAGAAATATTTGAAGAACATGTCAATGAATGCATATTGGCGCATTGTAATGCATGACTTTCTGCATCCAAAATCCGTCGCGAAGCGACGGATTTGATCGTGGCGAGCGTAGGGAGCAAGAGCGATCAAATCCTAGCGAGCGCTTGTGCGAAGCACAAAAAAATGAATTTCGCTTTTTTAGTATTAATAATTCATGACGAATACGAATGATAAGCGATGCGAATACTGCAAAGGATTATTATATCATATACGTGATGCAGATATGCTAATCTGTGGGGTTAGTGATATATATTCTTGCACTAATTCCAGGTACCATTCCAAAGGAAAACTTTTTATTTGTTGCAAGCTGTGCAGTGATTTCTATGATTGTGACAGTTTATCATGGGTAAATATTATTATTAAAATCAAACACCATTTACAACGAGAACATAAAATACATTCAAACAATTATCGCTATGAATCTGTTGGGAAAGATGAATATCATGGAATAGGAACATCTGATGGCGTGGTACATTTTATATTGCCGAATTTTATATCCATATTTATGCAATCAAATGTTTCTGATTTGTTAAAATATACAAACGGCGAATTAGTAATTCGTTTTGATCAAAATGTAGTTTATCGTGACGTGATTGCAAATCTTCCGTTTGAATGGTTAAATTTTACGTGTACAATATGCGAAGGGGAGTTTGATTCTATATCGAAGGACATATGCGAAGAACATATTCGTGTATGCATATCAGCACATAATAGCAAATAGTAGTGTACAATTCCTTGCATCCAAAATCAGCCGCGAAGCGACCGCCCGAAGGGCACGACCCTTTAGGGTCGTGGGGGAGCATTACGCGAAAAATGAATCCTACTTTTTTAAATAAATCAACATGCAGTATTATAAGCATCTGGGGGAAGTGGTAGTATGCGGGTGCGGCAGTAAATGCACAAGATTAGTTGTTGATTATTCTGGAGCGATTATGGGTAAATTTAATTTATTATGCAGTTGCATAAATATCAAACAACACTCTAAAATCATATACTACATTTATTGTTGTTTATGTAAAACTCTGTACGAGAATGATAGCCCTAGGTGGGATATTTACACGCAAAATATAAAAGATCATTTAAAAGAAAAACATGGCATACACACCAATGCGAATTGCTATTTATTCGTAAACGATCATGATCACACAATTCTCGCAAATGGGATGCAAGTATCATTGCCCAATTTTATTTCTATGTATGTTCAATCAAATATTGTTGAAGATGCCATAGATGCATTAGATGGCGGAAACGATGAAAAACTTTCTCATTACGAACACACACACAATAACAGGTTTAAGTTGACATCAATAGAATACTTAGAATATGCGTGCACTATATGCGGAAAGGATTTTGATTCTGTGTCGAAAGAAATATTTGAGGAACATTTAAATGAATGCATATTGGCGCATTATAGTGCATAATGCTATTATATTCTCTGCATACAAAATCAGCCGCGAAGGCGCAGGGATCTTCGATCCCCAAGCCGAGCGCCGCGTAGCGACCGTAGGGAGCGTCACGCGAATAAAAATGAATTCCACTTTTTTAGTGTTGTCAAGTATGCCTATTACACGTTTTAGTTGGCGATCTGGATTGTTTTGCAAGGCTTGCAATAAAGAATTACAATTGATAACTTACGATGGGAAAATGAACCCATTTTTAGGTAAATTTATTACAATTTATTATTGCACAACATCCCACAAATATGGCAGCGTTAGTTATCTCATTCATTGCGGACTATGTGATAAGTTAAACATGTGTGATGATAGAATATGGCAAGAATTGATAACTTCAGTGAAAATTCATATGTTGGACATTCATAATGTACATTCAAACGACTCGTCAATTGTGTCCGTGGGTGATAAAAGTGTTTTATTAAAAATCGGAGAATACAAAATATGGATGCCAACTTTTATATCCATATACATGCAACCAAATTATAACGGCATCATGAAACTTATAACCAGTAGTGATGAAGATACTGAAAGCAGTCGTCGTTTAATAATAGATGGTGATGGATCATATGACGAACTAATATCGTTGGAAGATATAGAGTTTACATGCACAATATGCGGAGGAGAGTTTGAATCAGTATCAAAAGAAGTGTGCGATGAGCATACGTTTGCGTGTATTGCCGCGCACGATTGTTTTCGCAAACAATAATGAAAAAATCATGATGCGGGACGCTTTTGTGCATCCAAAGAAATTTTACTTGAAAAGTGATGCCGTGGTGAAAACGCGGTCCGGGTTGCGAATATTGTCTTGTTCGCATATCCTCCGAAAATATTCAGCGATAGAGAGATACAGTGTAGAGATCACAGATTCTACCGAATGTCCATTCGCCTCTGCTACAATCATTACACGGTTGGTGTTCTTATTGCTGTCTAAAATTGCGCAACTAACATTCCAATTTGGCAATGTGTATTTATCTAATATTTTTTCATACCACGTTGGTTCAATTCCAGCGATAGTACTTTTGAACGCATGCAGTGCGGAAAGCGCCTCCTTATTTTGCTGAATAATGATTTCAGGAGAATTTGCATAAATTCCACGCAAGGGAGTCACAATATGCCCCTCTACAATAACATTCACCCCCATTCGTGCATATGATTCTATAGCAATATTCAGCGCTGAAATATCAAGGGCCCGGACAGAATCATAAACATTATATTCTTGATATTCTCCGTTGTTTTCTACCACCCCACAGCATTCTTTTGTGGATTGTAGTTCTTCTTCGGATTTGTAATAATCGTGTTGATGCACTACTTTCCATTTTCGTCTACCACCGCCGCCATTTGTGACAAGAGAATTACATATCATATCCGCAATGATGGATGCATAGCCTGTTCGCGGTCCATACATAAACACTGTGTATCCACGCATATTGCCGCGGAGATTATTCGCATTCTTAGCCGCGTTTTCGAAATAGAATAAAATTCTAATGCAAAATGCAACTATAACGAATGAAGCTACTGTTAAAAATTCTGCTAACATTATATTTTGTGAGCAGAAGTATGTTTATATGATAAATATACATTGCGTAGCATTGCAAACTAATGGAGTGTAGTACTGGAAAGAAAGTGGTATATTTAGACAATAATGCAACTACACTTATGCCGCAAAGAGTGGTGCAAAGAATGGTAGAATGGATAAATAAAGGGAATCCGTCTGCCGACTATAAATCGGCGAAAGATTGCAGGGAGTTAATGAAATGTTTCCGCCGGGATTTGGCTACGAAATGCGATTTTAAGAGCTATGAACCCGATGATAAATCGGAAAATAAAAACCAAAAATGGGCTGCGCGCGAAGCGACGGATAGATCCGAAGGATCTTCCGAGCGAGCGCTTTATCATGTAATATTTACATCATGCGCAAGCGAATCAAATAATATGTTTGTTCGTGCCGTCGTTGAATCATATAATAGCAACTATTCGCGCGATGCGAAAAATAAAACACCGCCTCACATCATTCTATCATCTGTGGAACACAAATCTATTCTTAATTGCGCTGTTCAATTAGCTAAACGCGGATGTACGGAATTAACACTTATTCGGCCGGATAAATTCGGATTTATTCACGCGAAGGATGTAAAATCGAACATAAGGCCAAACACTATTCTAATAAGCATAATGCAGGCAAATAACGAAACAGGGGCAATTAATGATATTGAAGCTATTTCAGCCGTGGCAAAATCACATGGCGCGGTATTTCATACGGACTGCGTACAGAGTTTTAGTAAATTCCTTCTGCGCCCGGTTGTGAATGGAAATGTAGTTATTGATGCGTTCAGTATTTCATTTCATAAAATGCATGGTCCAACCGGCGTTGGGGCGATTGTTATCAATAAACGTGTTTTAGATAAACTCCGGCTCGAATCCGAGATCTGTGGCACACAAAATGATGGAATGCGCGGTGGCACAGAAAACATAGCGGGAATTGCAGCTGCTTATGAGGGATTTTTGATTTCTGCGGACAGTAGAGCCGCGAAGAACGCGCGAATGCTCGAATTAAAACAATATATAATGCAGGGGCTTAGCAAATATGTAGTTTGCAGAACATACAAAGAGTATTTAAATAGCAATCTGTCATTAAAAAACAGCGATGCCGCAGAGATTATTTTCATATCTACGTGTGAAAAAAGATACTTGCCCGGAACTTTACTAATGAGTGTGATACGGCCAATGCGTGGAGAAGTTTGCAATGGTAAAATGAAAGCGGAATTAGAAAAAAGAGGGGTTATTGTGAGCATAGGCAGTGCATGCAATACATCCAATTCGAAAGCGAGTCATGTAATAACGGAAATGGGCGTGAGTGATGAAATAAAAAAAGGGACATTAAGAATATCATTGGGCGATATGACTTCTAAATGTGACGTTGATGTGTTTATTGTGGAATTTTTAAGCATGTTGAAACACCTTGGATACACGTAAAAAATTGAATTTAGTATGTGTATGGTGTTCTGTATTCGTGGTATGAATACGCTTTACGAAAAACCATATCAATGCGAGCACGGAAAACGGAAATATAGTTGCAAAGAGTGTGGCACTGGACGCTGCGAACACGGCAAAGACAAACGATACTGTAAAGAATGTGGTACCGGATACTGCGAACATGGAAAACGAAAAAGTCAATGTAAAGGGTGTGGTACCGGACACTGCGAGCACGGAAAACGGAAATATAATTGCAAAGAATGTGGCACCGGACGCTGCGAACACGGCAAAGCCAAACGATACTGTAAAGAGTGTGGTACTGAACACTGCGAGCACGGAAAATGGAAATATCAGTGTAAAGATTGTGGTACTGGACAATGTGAACATGGAAAATGGAAACATCATTGCAAAATATGCAGTACGGGACATTGTGAACACGGCAAAGCCAAACGATACTGTAAAGAGTGTGGTACTGAACACTGCGAACATGGAAAATTGAAAAACAGATGCAGAGAATGTAATCCTACTAATAACAAAAATATCCCATCAAAACGACAAAAAGTATTCCATAATATCGATGCTGAATTGGCTCCCGAAGAATACACGTACCCAAAAACTCCAGATAGCGGATGGATTTTACCTCCTCCACCAATTTACAAAAAATAGCATCCACTGTCCGGTGTTTTTTATTTCTATTCAAATATTGGGGGAGGTAAGACCCATCCGCCATCTGGAGTTTTTGGGTACGCAAATTCTTCCGCAATCAAATCGGCAATGTCATTATTTATTTTTTGCCTCTTTGACTGGATGCCCTTGCTATCCATTGTATGCGCACGTAATCCCACTCCGCATATTTTGCATCGGTTCTTCCATTTTCCGTGTTCACAGTGTCCGGTTCCGCAATCTTTACATTTATATTTATTTTTTCCGTGTTTGCATTGTCCTTTGCCGCACTCTTTACAGCTATGCTTCCATTTTCCATGTTCACAATACACCTTGCTACATATTTTGCAATTATGCTTCCATTTTCCATGTTCACAATATCCCTTGCCACATACCCCGCAATGATGTTTCCATTTTCCATGCTCACATTGTCCAGTACCGCAATCTTTGCATCTGTATTTATTTTTTCTGTGTTCGCACAAACCTGTGCCGCACTCTTTACAGCTATGTTTCCATTTTCCATGTTCACAATACACCCCTCCGCATATTTTACAGTTGCGCTTTTGTTTTCCGTGTTCGCATTGCCCTGTACCGCAATCTTTGCATCTGTATTTATTTTTTCCATGTTTACAATACACCTTTCCGCATATTTTGCAGTTGCGTTTTTGTTTTCCGTGTTCACATTTAGGCCGATTTTTGTTAGAACTCATATCTGTGTGTGGCGGCACCGCATAATATACAGTATCCCCAAATTCAGTTTTAATTACCATAACCCACGCAACAAATTTTCTGTTTAGCGAAGCCGCGAAGCGACGGAAGATCGAAGATCTTCCTAGCGAGCGTTCGTGCGAAGCACGAAATGAAAAAAGATATTGTTTATTTTTTATGGATTTTATGAGTTTTTAAAATTATATGATTGCAGTGTATTGCATATTGCGTGCGGAATTAACATCTACTTGCCAACGGCAGCAGCAACAGCAGCCTTCTTGGTAGCAGCGGCCTTCTCAGCAACAGCCTTGCGCTCAGCTTGGTGAGCATCGTAAGCAGTCCTCCATGGGCGAATACGATCTTCAACTCGGGCGAAACGGCTGCCGACAACAGTAGTAACAACATCAACAGTCTTAGACCTGACCTTTGGCAATTCAGACTCCTTCTTGCGCTGATCAGCGGGCAATGCAGCATTTGTCTTGCGAGCCTCAGGATCAACAACATCCTTTTGCCCAAACACGAAGTCCTGAGTAGTAGGAAGTCCCAAATCAAGGGCGGATTGAACAACATCGCTAAGGTCATCAGCGGTGATAGTCTTCACTCGTAGGCGGAGAAGCAATTGAGCGGCAATGATTTGATATAGTTCGACAACCAAATCGCCAACGAATTTAAGAGCGCGGTTGGATAGGCGTAGTTGGCCGTATTTACCGGTAGAATCACGCTTGGCAGCCCAAACAAGATCAGTAACCTCAGCACCATCAGGTCCCTTGCGCTTCTTCTCCTTTTGCTCCATAACAACAGTGCCAGAAGTATTAGTAACAAGCGGGGAAATCATTTCCTTAACAAGCTTGCGAATGCAGAATTCGATGCTTCCGGTATTCGCCTTCTTATCACCCGCGGTAGCAGGTGTGGCCTCTGCATCTTCATAATCCTTAGTGGAGGCAAGTTTCCTCCATGCAGCAGTGCGGCTAACCAATTGGTACCACATAAGGTTCTCAATGCCCTCTCCAATGAAGAATGACGGGAGAACAATCTTCTTTCCATTGAGCAAACACATATCGAATGCGAATTGGAACAGTTCGGTAGTGGCGTCATCAGTATATGCAGCGAGGAGATCGGCAAGTCCGCTGCTGATGCGGTATTTCGCACCGCGGAACAGCTTAATATTGGCATCAATCTCTGCTCGGCGGGCCGAGAAAGCCTTGCGAGCATTATCATATGTAGTTCGTTCAGCATCAGTGAGAGCTGCCTCTTGGACGGTACCATCGGCATTCTTCACAGGCTTTCCAGAAGCATCCTTAACGACCTTCTTTCCGGACTTAAGAAATCCTTCTTGTTCAACATCGGGAGCAATCTCAGCCTTAAGCTCAGCAATGCTGCGAGAAGCCTTGGCATTAATAGAGCCGGCTCCTCCCTTCTCAATAATTGCGCGAACCCTAGGGGCGGCGCAAAAGGTTTCATGAGGGGCCTTCTTGGTGACTTTCTTAACGGTGGCTTCAGCCGGGGTTGGTGTAGTTGTGGACATTCGATCTTAGTAGTGTATAGTAACAGTATACTAGATTCAATTTTTTCTTTTAATGAAAATTCAGGGGCAGCAAAAACAGCTCGAAAACATGACCATAAAAGCTACTATATGGCCTCTGATATGTGTCAGAGTATGATGATATATGCATGCCAATATTAACATGGATACGATTTTGAAAAGAAAAAAATATATACTATACGCTCCCTTTGGTAACGAAGCTACGTTCTACATACATATAGTTTGCAGACCAATTTTTGTGTGTTAAATTGGTAATATAATTCATAAGTTTGCAAGCGCGATCCCACATACATATTCGTCAAGTTTAGTTTTCAATGTCCAGTCGGAATAAACAGACCTGCCATTAATTATGCAAATTGGTGGAGATGATGGATAGTTCAAAGGAAATGTAGTCTTCATCCAAAATTCATCTGGTGCGGTTGCATCTGGTGCGATTGTCCCGCCACAATCATATTTGAAAGTAAATTCCACTTTATGAGGCGCGGATGCTGCAGATTTTAGTATTTTACCCGCATTGCGTTTTCTTGGATTATATTGTTCAAGATCGCCATTTGCACCTGTCGCATTCACATAAATCGTTAATTGTGGGTTTTTCATAGCTGTTTTTAAGTCGTTTTTGATACGTCGACGCCATCCAACCATTGTTCGCCGCAATGTTTCCCGCATCACACATCCGCGAGTAAATGCTGAATTTAGTATGTTATCAGATACAGTCTTCTCTGTAACTATTTGCGATAAATTTGCAGGTATGGCGATCAGATATCTGATTATTAGCAACGAATCATCAGGAATCACATAATAACCTGTCGCTTTCATATAAACAGCTTTTTCGCCTACAATTTCATAAATTGCGATAATTTGGTTGTTTGATAATGAATTTTCGGCCAATTTTTCATTTGCAATGAGATTTTCGTATACGACTAAGTTTTCTTTAAGAGCTGAGGCAGATGGTTTCTTTGTAATTTGGGGCAATGGTGTGCCATATGTGCTAGAGTAGCTATAGCTCACTGAAAGAGCATCGGATGCATATACTCCTTTGCCATACGCGGCCCCAGTTGTCATTAAAGGAGTACCCGACGCAACTTTGATTCCATTACACATCAAAGAATACCAATTTTCCCTCTTGCTTCCATGAAATAGAAAACAACTCACAGGCAATTTTTTGTCATTAATTTTGGTCTTTTCCAAGAATTCAAGTTCAGTTTCCTTCGTATGCACTACTTCATATTGATGAAATGTATAAACATGCTTTTTGTCAATACAAACATCACTATCAGTAGATTTTATTACAGTTGGATCTCCAATAACAATATCATTTCTTTGAAGTGTTAACTTATTGTTCATTAGCGAAAATCGCATAAAATCAAATAATAATTTTGCATATTGATCTTTCGTACTCGCCGCCATGATATGATCGCACAAACTGTTATCATTTATTGTTTTGTCCAATTGCGCAGCTGATTCCGGTGAATTGCATTCAATGAACGAATCATATTTGCATCTCACAAATTTTACATATGTCGCCACTCCTCCAAGAGAACTCAAATGATTGAGAATTTTGTCAAGCAGCTTATAATTTTTCGCATCCTCAGATACTAAAGTATTAAATTTATCCATAGATCTCCTGCAGCCAGTATCACATAATAATTCTATGTATTCCGCAATAATTGTGTCAGCGGGAAGCCCCGTCGCCATACGAACGAACATTGGTGGAATTGGATTGAATATCAAATTTCGTCGGCTAGAACTTGCAGATTCAACCGCCGCACCAAATAATAGTACTGTTAAATTCTCGTCCTGAATCATATCCACTATTTTCTTGTTGAATGGATGATTTTCAGCAAATGAGTTGCAAATTTGGTCAAAAATAGACATTGAATTTTCAATATATGCGGGATGCAATGTTAGGATACATTTAATGTCTCAGATTCAAATTTTGCACGGCGCAAATACATATATACTCCAGTAAGCCGTATATGCGCGCAGAATCAGCCGC
>Ga0134124_10001371_pt1 | contig 19640 bp, 20 predicted proteins | sample KB304_FD_96880 | JGI IMG/M metagenome (GOLD analysis project Ga0134124, IMG submission 96880) | Terrestrial soil microbial communities without Nitrogen fertilizer from Kellogg Biological Station, Michigan, USA - KB3-0-4 | ecosystem: Environmental > Terrestrial > Soil > Unclassified ...
AGTCCGACGTGGAGCTGGGGGGAACGGACCAGAAGTTCAACCTCCTCATGGGGCGTGAGCTGCAGAGGGAATGGGGCCAGGCGCCCCAGTGCATCCTGACCATGCCGCTCCTGGAGGGACTGGACGGCGTCAACAAGATGTCCAAGTCGCTGGGCAACTACATCGGCATCAACGAGCCGGCCGACGAGATCTTCGGCAAGGTCATGTCGATTTCGGACGACCTGATGCTCCGTTACTACGAACTCCTGTCCGATATGACGCTGGCGGAAATTGAAACGCTGAAGTGCAATCTCAAGGATCATTCGCTTCACCCCATGGCCGCCAAGAAGCGGCTGGGGCGCGAGATCGTCTCCCGTTTCCACGGTGTCGGTGCCGGGGAGATTGCCGAGGAAAACTTCGTCAAGCGCTTCAAGGAGAACGAGATTCCGGAGGAGATGCCGCAGGTGACCTTCACGATGACCGACGGCGTCGTCCTGCTGGCCAGGGCCATGACCGAGGCCGGCCTGACCAAGTCCAACGGCGAGGGACGCCGTGCGATCGATCAGGGAGGTGTCAAGCTGAACGGCGAGAAGGTCAGCGATACAAACCTGGAGCTGACCGGCACAGGCGAGTACATCGTACAGATCGGCAAGCGCCGCTTTGCGAGGATTGTGGTTTCGTAGGCCAAGATTTATAAAGCTGAAATAAAAGCGGGACAGGTGCTTTGCCTGTCCCGTTCTCGTGAACGAAGTTACCTCATTCAATCCTGGTCATCTTGTTGACGACCTTCTCTTCAATCATCCCTTCGAGTGCCTTGACATAGTTCCTGTAATGTTCCGTACTGATGTGTTTTTCAATGGCTGCTGCATTCTCCCAGGTTTCGTAGAAAAGAAACAGTGCGGGATCCAGGTTGTCCTGGTGGAGATTGTACTCGATGCATCCGTCCTCTTTCCGTGTCGGGAGGATGAGTTTGAGCAGTTCAGATTTAACAGCATCAACGGAATCCTGTTTTGCCACGATCCTGGCGACGACGGTTATTTTTGACACGGCATGCCTCTTTTCCGGAGATTGTGTGATCATACCTGAATAGACTGAAGAAGTGTCCGCATGTTGTCGGGGATCGCAGTTGGTCTGCGGGTCTCGCGGCTGACATAGACGTGGACGAAGTGCCCCTGTGCTGCGACCTCCTCCTCGTCTTCCCTGAAGACGCCGACCTCATAGCGAATACTCGAATTACCAAGTTTTGCCACACGTATGCCAATGGTAATCCGATCCGGAAATGCGACCGGAGCAAAATAATTGCATTGAGTCTCGATGACCAGGCCGATTACCGGACTCTGTTCGATGTCAAGCGCCCCATTCGCAATTAGGAACTGGTTCACCGCCGTATCGAACCAGCTGTAGTAGATGACATTGTTGACGTGGCCGTAGGTATCGTTGTCCATCCAGCGGGTTGTTATCTCGCAAAAATGCCTGTAATTACCCCGTGTTTCTGCTTGCGCCTTCATGACTATCCCTCCATCCTTAATCTTTCACGTCAAACCCCTCCAAGCCTCCCCCCTGACAAGGGGGCACTGAGGGGGGTTGGTTTTAGGTGTTGCAAGGTACTAATAAACAACCTGATAGATGCTTTTTGCATCTTCAAGGGTAATCCTGCGTGGATTGTTTGCCAGGAGCCGGGTTACCTTCATGACCCCTTCCGCCATGCGGGGAATTGCGTCCTGTGGGACATGCAGCTCCTGGAGTGTTCTGGGCAGTTGCAGATCAACAATCAGCCCCTCGAGAAAGCGTATTCCCGCCTCTGCAAGCACCTTGCTGTCCGTGGATAAAACATCCGGGCACAACAATCTGCCCAGCGCGGCAAATTTCTTCAAATTGGCGATCATGTTGAAACGCAATACGGCACAGAGCATTACAGTATTTGCCACACCATGCGCAACATGGAATTCTCCGCCCAGGGGATAGGCGAAGGCGTGCACCGCAGTCACTCCGGCATTGGCAAAGGCCTGCCCCGCCAGAAGGCTGCCTTCCAGCATATTCATCCGGGCCTCCAGATTGTTGCCGTTGGCCCAGGCGCTGCGGATATTGGCAGCAACCAGCTCGATTGCCCTCACGGCAAGGTAATCGGTCATGGGGGTTGCATTCACGGAGGTGTAAGCCTCGACAGCATGAATCAACGCATCCATGCCGCTGGCAGCCGTCGCACCCGGCGGCAGGGATACCGTCAATTCCGGGTCGAGGATGGCCGTCTCCGGAAACAGAAAATCGGACACAACCCCCTTTTTCAGGTTTTCTGCCTGGTCGGTCAGAATGACAATCGGGGTTACCTCGCTCCCGGTGCCTGCCGAGGTGGGGATCAGGATTTTCGGGATCCCCCGTGTTTCCACCAGGTTGACCCCGATCATCTGGGCAAGTGACTTATCATTGGTTAACAGGACCGAGATAACCTTGGCAACGTCCATGGCCGAACCGCCCCCAAGGCCGATTATCAGGTCGCAGCCAGCTTCACGCGCAAGCTTGAGGCATTCATCGATCGTTTCCAGTGGTGGTTCCGGGGGCACCTTGCCGAACACGGCTACCGATTCAACTTTTCCTTCCAGAATCTGCAAAACCTGATCGCAGATGCCGGCCTTGACGATCCCCTCATCGGTAAAGATAAAAACCCTCTTCCCGCCGAGCAGCCTGATTTCCTCCGGGAGAGTCGTTACGGACTTTATCCCGGTGATGATTTTTCCGGTGGTCTTGAAATAATGTATCGAGGTATTCATGGGTTTCTCCTTATGTATGTCAAACAGCCAGGTACTTCTTTTTTACGTCGTCATCGTGCCGGAATGTTTCCGCATCGGCTTCATAGACGATATGCCCCTTGTCAATGATCACAACCCGGTCGGCAACCGCCATGCAAAACTTGATATTTTGCTCGGACAACAGAATCGTTGTTCCCAGTTCCTTGATCTTCAGCACCAGATCTTTCAGAACCTTTACCATCACCGGGCTCAACCCTTCTGTCGGTTCGTCAAGCAGCAGTATCTCCGGATTTCCCATCAGGGTCCGGGCGATGGTAAGCATCTGCTGTTCACCTCCTGACATGGTTCCAGCCGGTTTGTCCTGATAATCGAGCAGGATCGGGAAATAGGTGTATATCTGCTCAAGGTTCCAGTATCCATGGCGCCCGCTGGAGGTGCCAAGCATGAGATTGTCTTTGACCGAAAGATCACCGAAGATCCGTCGGTCCTCCGGGACAAGACCAATGCCGAGACGCGCGGCATGATATGGTTTCAATCCGTTGATCTCCTTGCCATTGAAAATTACTTTGCCTTCTTTCGGCGGGACCAGCATCACAATGCTCTTGAAGGTAGTGGTCTTTCCGGCCCCGTTTCTTCCCATGAGGCAGAAGGTCTCGCCTTTCTTCACGGAAAAGTCGACACCGAAAAGAATATGGCTCTTTCCATAATAACTATGGATATTTTGCACGAGCAGTGTTTCATTCATAATCACAGCACCTCATGGCCAAGATAGGCATCGATAACAGCCGGATTCTTCTGGATCTCCTCGGCATTTCCTTCGGCGATCAATTCACCCTGAACCAGCACCCGGATGATATCGGCAATCCCGAACACCATGTCCATGTCATGCTCGACAAAGACCGTGGTCAGTTTGAACTCTTCATGAATCGCCCGGATCAGGTGGGTCATCTTGACACGTTCATCAGGTGACATGCCGGCGGTCGGTTCGTCGAGCAGAAGCAGTTTCGGCTTCATGGTCAGGGCGATGGCGATATCCAGGACCTTCTGGTCCCCATGAGAGAGCTCAAAAGCCTTTAACCCCTCTTTGCCGCTGAGACCAAGTCTGTCCAGAATGAAGCGGCAGTGCTCCTCTACATCGCTGTACATCTTCCGGTTTGCAAAGATGTTCCAGTTTTTCCCATGGTATGCCAGGGCGGCAAGGTAGAGATTGTCGTAGACAGTTTCATCAATAAAAAGGCTGGCAATCTGAAAAGCCCGGACTATGCCCATTTTGACGAGACTCTCCGGCTCCGATCCGGTTATCTCGATGCCGTTGAAAAATATGCTGCCGTTGTCCGGCATAATATATCCGGTAATCTGGTTGAACAGGGTGGTTTTCCCTGCACCGTTTGGCCCGATGATGGCGGTGAGTTCGCCCGGTTCGATCCCCATTGAGATATTTCTGGAGACATGCAGGCCGCCAAAATGCTTATTCACATTTCTGAGTTCAAGGGTTGTCAAGCCGGCCTCCTTTTTTCGCGAATAGTACCGCGAAGTGCCGTGAAATGCCGACAATACCCTTCGGAAACAGCAGCACAACGGTTATCATGATGGCCCCGATCACAAAGGACCAATACTGGGTGGAACGCCCGATCACATCTTCCAGCAGGATAAAGACAGCCACGCCGATGAGAGGCCCGAAAAAGCTCCTCATTCCCCCCAGAATCGTCATCAGGATTATACTGCCTGACATGGTCCAGACGAACATGTCAGGATGGATGCTTTTGTCTATTCCGGCATACAGGCCGCCGGCAATGGCCGTGAAGCAGGAAGAAATCATGTAGGCCAGCAGTTTGTGGCGGAACACGTTCATGCCGATAAAGCTTATCCGGGTCGGATTCTGCCTGATTCCCTTCAGAACTGCGCCAAAAGGTGACCGGTCAAGACGCCAGAGGAGATAGATACAGAGGGTCGCAATGATGAAGGAGAAGATGTAGTAGTTGAGTCCTCCGGCCAGCAGGTCAGGTTTGGGAATTGCCTGAATACCGTCGTCTCCACCGGTAAAATCGGACCACTTGACGGAGACTCCCCAGACAAGCTGGGCAAACGCCAGAGTAAGCATGGTAAAATAGACGTCCGACAGGCGCAGGCTCAATGTCCCCAACACTACGGACAGTCCAATCGCCGCCACGGGTGCAATCAGCAGTGCCCAGAGAAAAAAATCGCCGCCCAAACTCTTTGCCATCATGCCGGTGATATAGGCACCCAGCCCGTAGAATATTGCCTGCCCGAACGACAGCAGGCCGGTTGTGCCGAACAGGACATTGAACGAAAGGGCAAACAGGCCGAGAATGATAATCTGCGACGCAATGTGGATGGTGTGATCTCCGCCGACGAAGATCATGCTGCCGAAAATCAGAAAATAGGCCAGCCATGGGGTCATGGTAGTAAATTTGTCGTTCATATCTTCTTCCTCCCTTTTTCACGGGAGAACAGCCCTTTCGGTTTAAAGATCAGCACTACGATCATTACCGCAAAACTGAGCAGGGAGGCCCATTGGGGCATCCAGAGGATACCAAATGCATTGACTTCACCGATAAGCAGCGCCGCAAACAGTGCCCCCCAGAAGTTTCCCAGCCCACCGATGACCACTACGATCAGCGAGTCGATAATGACTTCTACCCCGGTACCGGGCGCAACCGTTCGGAGCGGGGCGGCCATGGCTCCCGCCAGACCGCCCATTGCTGTTGCCACCCCGAACACCAGGCTCATGACCAGTGAAACATTTACTCCCAGCATTCCGACCATCTGCGTGTCCGTGGATGCCGCCTGAATTATCTTGCCTGTCCTGGTGCGGCTGAGTACATACCAGGCACTTACGACAATCACAAGTCCGAGCAGGATGATGAACACGTTGTAGGTTGGAATGGTGACGGCGCCGAAATCCATTGACCCTGCCAGTGATTCCGGTTTCGAAATCGTTTTGTAGGCCGGTCCCCAGATAAACTTCACCGCATCGTCGAGAATCAGGATAAAGGCGTAGGTCAGCAGGATCTGGAATGCACCCTCTTCTTCACGTCCTGCGATCCTTCTGATGAAGCAGACCTCAAGCAACATCCCGACCAGACCTGCCCCGATAGCCGCAGCAACCGCACCTATCCAGAAATTGTCGAACAGGGCTATCGCCTGATAACTGAAGTACGCGCCGATCATATAAAACGAGCCATGGGCAAAGTTGAAAACCTTGGCTACACCGAAAATCAGTGTCAAGCCGCTCGCCACCAGAAACAGGAGCATTGCTACGGACAGACCGCCGAAAAACTGGGAAATAAATATTTCAAAACTCATGCAGATGCTCCGCTACTTCTTTTTAGACTTGGTCAGGATGTCGATATACTCCTGCGTGGGCATGATTTTATCAGCAGGATAGACCTTGAATTTTCCAAGCATATATTTGGCGGGCGGAAATTTGTCATTCTTCACCGTAACGCCGATTGCCTGGGCCTGCACCATCTGATGGGTCTTGGGGTCGATGTATGACGTGAAGCCGGCCGGATCTTCAGGCAGTTTCAATTTCATACCTTCCATTGCCTTTATAAGTGCTTCGGTATCATCGGCATTGCCTACTTTTCTGATAGCCTCGGCGATCACCAGAATACCGGCATAGGCGCCTTCAGCAGCATAGGAGGGGTATCTGCCGGTCGCTTTCTTGAACTTTGCAACGAAATCCTTGTTTTCTTTTGTGTCGGGCCAGTTGTTGTGGTGTCTGGCAGACATGATCAAACCTTCCGGGCATTCCGCGCCGAGGGTGGAAAATACTTCGTAATTGCCGCCGCCATCCGGATGGAAATACTTCATCTTGTCAAACAGTCCATAGGCTTTGGCCTGCTTGATAAATGCGACCGTATCCCCGCCCCAGAAACCGGCAACCAGTACATCAGGCTTCGCCTTGATTATCGCGGTGATGTATGAGGTGTAGTCCGGCTCATAAAGTTTCGGCCAGAACTCACCGACCATTTCATACTGCACTCCAAGTTTGCCGAGGGAGTACTTGAGCTCCGCTATCTGGTCCTTGCCATAGGCATAGTCTGGGCCGATATAGGCAATCTTCTTCGCACCCTTCATCTCGTCACGCATATACATGGCGCCAGCCGCCATCGACTGGAAGGTGTTGTTGCTCACCCGGAAATAGTATTTCTGGAAGGCATTAGCGGTCAGGTCGGTTGCTGCATGGTCGGTACCGACAAAGATGGTCTTGTATTCCTTGCTGACTTCGGTCACGGCAAGAGCCGCGCCGGACGAAACAACCCCATACAGAAACTTCACCTTGTCTTCCGTGATGTAGCGCTTGGCGAGCGTCACGGCCAAGGCAGGTTTGCTCTGATCATCAGTAACGATCGCCTCCAGCTTTTTCCCGCCCGGCAACCCCTTGGCATTCACCTCTGCCAGGGCAATTTTGATCGCGGCCTCGGAATCCTGGCCATACAACCCGCCCCTGCCCGACATCGGATAGAGTGCACCGATCTTGATTGTCTCGGCTGAAAAACTGACCGCGGATGTAAAGCAGACCAACAGTGCTGATAAAATTGATGCGGTTTTACGTTTCATCTTGAACCTCCCTTTGTGATTTTGCCGACTCGGATGTTGCCGGTTGGTTGCTTGTCATTCCGGTTTTTAAGCTGGTTCAGATACCTCCCATGCACAGATATTTAATTTCTATGAATTCCTCGATACCGTGTTTTGAGCCTTCACGACCGATGCCCGATTCCTTCATGCCTCCAAATGGAGCCACTTCCGTGGATACCAGGCCGGTGTTTATGCCAACCATTCCGTATTCCAGCGCCTCGGCCACCCGCCAGACCCGACTGATATCACGGGTGTAGAAATAGGATGCCAGACCGAACTCGGTATCGTTGGCCATTTGGATGGCTTCGGCATCGGTGACAAACCTGAAGATGGGTGCCACGGGGCCAAAGGTCTCTTCTTTGGCCACCAGCATTTGAGGAGTGACGTCGCAGAGGATGGTAGGCTGAAAGAAGGATCCACCCAGCTCATGTCGCTTGCCGCCCAGAACGATTCGCGCCCCTTTAGCCACTGCATCCGCAATATGCTCTTCCACCTTCTGCACAGCGGCCATGTCGATCAGCGGCCCCTGCTGAAAGTCGCCGAGCAGGCCATTGCCCACCTTCATGCGACTCACGGCTGCTGACAGCTTTTCAGTGAAGGCATCATAAATCCCATCCTGAACAATCAGGCGATTGGTGCAGACACAGGTCTGACCTGTGTTGCGGTACTTGGAGGCGATAGCGCCTTCCACGGCGGCATCCAGGTCGGCATCGTCGAAGACTATGAACGGTGCATTGCCGCCAAGTTCCAGCGAAACCTTCTTCACCGTAGCCGCACATTGGACCATCAGCTGTTTGCCGATCTCGGTCGACCCGGTGAAGGTCAGTTTCCGCACGATCGGATTGGCTGTCATTTCGTTGCCGATGGCCGTGGCCGAGCCGGTGATGACGCTGAATACGCCGGCCGGGATTCCGGCCCGCTCGCCAAGTTCGGCCAGGGCCAGTGCCGAGAAGGGGGTGGCGGTGGCGGGCTTGACCACCATGGTGCAGCCGGCCGCCAGGGCCGGTCCGGCCTTGCGGGTGATCATGGCGGCCGGAAAGTTCCAGGGAGTGATGGCGGCGCAGACGCCGATCGGCTCCTTGATCACCACGATTCGCTTGTCAGCAGTATGGCCGGGGATGGTGTCACCGTAGATCCGTTTGCCCTCTTCGGCAAACCATTCGATGAACGAGGCGGCATAGGAGATCTCGCCTTTAGACTCAGCCAGCGGCTTGCCCTGCTCGGCGGTCATGATGACAGCCAGGTCTTCCTGGTTGGCCATCATCAGCTCGAACCAGCGTTTCAGGATGGTGGATCGTTCCTTGGCCGTCCTGGCGCGCCAGGCGGGCAGGGCGCTGTTGGCGGCCTCGATGGCACGGCGGGTCTCATCGGCGCCCATGCGGGGAATCGTACCCAGTTTGGCGCCGGTGGCCGGGTTGGTCACATCGATGACGGCGCCGCTGTCGGCGTCGAGCCATTGACCGTTGATGTAGCAGTGTTGCTTCAACAGGGTGGGATCTTTTAGCATTAGCATTGTGCAGGCACCTCCAGTATGGGAATTAAACAGAACGGCTGTTTGAAATGTAATAGCACTGAGCATGCCAATTGTCGAAATTAATATGAGTTGGAAGTGATCGCTGATGGGAGGTGTAAGGGACGAGCGGGTTGTCTATAGGTTAAATCATGTATAACACGTTGTTTATTAGTGAGTTATGCTGCAAGGTGGTTTTGGTGGTCATCAGCGTTCAGAGACTGACATCGTATGCAAGATCTACAAACGTAATTATAATATTGAATTGGTTTGTCGGATTTGATGCGCTAATGCATCAAGGGGGGTGGCCATCATGGAGCTCTTTCCCGGGATCAATTCAGGCCATGTTTTTCGAGCTTGCGTGCAACGGTGGATTGATTGATACCGAGTGCAGCGGCCATGCGTCTCTGATTTCCATGCAGCTTCAGGGCCTGGGCCAGCATTTTTTGTTCAAGGGCATCCATTGCCTGCTGAAGGGTCATGTTGCTTACCAAGTCGGATGTTTCGGCTGTCGCCTCTTTGGTGTGGGGAGCAATGTCGTTCGGAAGGTCCTTGAGATCGATCAATTCCGTTTCGCACATGACTACCAGCCGTTCGCAGATGTTCATCAATTCACGTACATTACCGGGATATGCATATGACAGCAAGGCATCCGAGGCTGCGCGCGTCAGTCGCTTGCTGATGCCGTTCTTCGTGCCGAAGTGCTCGATATAATGCTGGATAAGCGGCAGGATGCAATCCCTGCGCTCCCTTACAGCGGGTACATTGATCGGAACGACCTTCAGGCGGTAATAGAGATCGAGTCTGAACGTTCCCTGCTCGATCATCTCTTCCAGGTCCCTGTGTGTTGCTGCCAGCAAGCGAACATCGACCCTGCGGTTTATGGTGCCACCCAGTCGTGTAATGCGGCCATCCTCCAGAAAGCGAAGCAGCTTGACCTGTGATGGAGGTGGCAGTTCCGCGATCTCGTCCAGAAAAAGCGTGCCGCTGTCTGCCAGCTCCAGATAGCCCGGTTTGCCGCCTGTCCTGGCGCCGGTAAACGCCCCTTTCTCATATCCGAACAGCTCGGATTCTATCAGTGAATCGGGAATGGCGCCGCAATTTATCCTGATAAGCGGCCTTTCGGATCGATGTGAATTCTTGTGGATTATGTCGGCGATGAGTCCTTTGCCAACACCCGATTCCCCCAGAAGCAGCACCGAAGAATCAACGGAGCTCACCTTGATCGCCTGTCTCAGGGCCTTCAGCATGCAGGGGCTCTTGGCGATTACCCGCCTGGATTCCAACTCCATATGCTGCAGCTCCAGCATGTGATTGCGCAGTTGGTCCTTCATGGCCTCCTGTTCCTCAAGCTCCCTTTGCATGGTCTCGAACTCGGTAATATCCCGAACGCTTGACACGACCCTGATGAGTCTCCCGTCCGGATCAAAAACCGGAGTCCCTGTTATGACCAGCTTTCGCCCCTTTCTGTGCTGCAGAATGCTTACAACGCCTCTGGCCTTGATAACCTCAAGTGTGGCTGACTTGTCAATAAAGCCCTCTTCAACCAACTCCTTCATATTGCGTCCCACCACATCCTCGGCCCTGATCTCATGGATCCGTTCCGATGCAGGATTTATACGAAGTACGTTGGCGTCTCCGTCGCAAATCCAGAGCCCTTCCGAAGATGAATTTATGATCGCTTCCAGTTCCCCGATGATCTCCTGAAAAAAGTTCATCTGCATCGCCATCTCTTCCACCCCTGAGCTCTCAACAAATACGCAGATTGCTCCTGCCGGTTCCGAGTCGATCATTATCGGATTGATCCTGATCAGGTAACTGGTCTTTTTGCGCTGCAGCGAAAATTCAGCGGTGTGCTTACGTCCCTTGAGTATTTGCCGGGCTTTCGGCCATAACTCGGGGAATGCTTTTTCCAGGGCGACGCCCGGGTAAGCCCCGAAACTCTCATGGGCAATGTTGTTGGCCAAAATGGTGATGCCCACAGCATTGATAGCCAGAAAGCCCACTCCCATGGCGTTCACCAGAGCCTGGCTGAAATTGTCGATATTAAGGGCTTTGCAGTCGGACTCAGGGTGGATAGGCGAAAGGATATCTGTTTTGATCGGCATTATTGAGTCCCCATGATTTTAGTGGCATAAATTCTGTCGTCGCCGGTTAACGGTGACGCGTGCCGAACAAAGAGATTGTTGGGCTGACCATTATTATGCATGAATGCATCTAAGATGCAATTGCGAATCATGCGGAGGGGCCCGGCGCACCCCAAATGCCCTACAAACAAAACGAGCGGCATCGCTGCCGCTCGTTAAATTGCCTATGCAAATTTTTAGCTACATCTCCATGATCACCGGCAGAATAACTGGCCGCCGCTCGATGGTCTTCTTGCAGAAACGGCGCAACGCCTGGTGTACCGCGGTCTTGACCTCCTCGGCATCACAGCGCATTTCGGTGTTGATCTCCTCCAGCGCAAACGCTACCACCTTGCGGGCATCCTCCAGATACTCCTGGCTTTCATCCTCGAAGACAAAACCCCGCGAGACGATGTCGGGGCCGTAGATAACGGCGCCGGAGATCATGTTGAGGCCGATGATGACGACGATCATGCCGTCTTCCGAGAGATGCTTGCGGTCCCTCAGCACGATCCTGCCGACATCCCCCACCCCCTTGCCGTCCACGAAAACCCTGCCGGATTCGATACATTCCGTGATCGTGGCGGTATCGGCATAAAAGGAGACCACCTCGCCGTTGGTCGCCAGGATGCAGCGTTCCTCAGGAATGCCGACCGTACGGGCCAGCTGGATATGTTTGACCAGGTGGCGGTATTCGCCGTGGATCGGGATGAAGAAGCGGGGCTGAACGGTGTTGAGCATCAGCTTCAGCTCTTCCTGGCTGGCGTGACCGGAAACATGCACCTCGGATACCTTCTCGTGGAAGACTTCGGCGCCGCGGCGGTAGAGATGGTTGATCAACTCCGAAATGGTCCGCTCGTTGCCCGGAATGACTCGCGACGAGAGGATGACGGTATCGCCTTTTTCCAGCTTGATCTGTTTGTGATCGTCCATGGCGATACGGGTCAGGGCGCTCATCGGCTCCCCCTGGCTGCCGGTGGAGATGATGCAGACCTGCTCGGGCGGCAGGTGAGGCAAGGCTTTCAGATCCATCAACTGCTCGTCGGCGATGGTCAGATATCCCAGGTCCCGGGCGATCTGGACGTTTTTGACCATCGAGCGGCCGTTCAGCAGAATCTTGCGGCCGCAGCGGGTGGCGACGTCGGCGACCTGCTGCACCCGGTGAATGCTGCTGGAAAATGCTGCCACGATGATCCGGCCGCCGCATTTCGGGAAGATATCGCCGAACGCTTCGCCGACGTACTTTTCGGACAGGGTGTAACCCTCGCGTTCCACGTTGGTCGAATCCGAGAGCAGCGCCAGCACCCCGGCTTCGCCGTAGCGCGACAGGGAGGCCAGGTCGGTCAGCTGGCCGTCGACCGGGGTGTGATCAATCTTGAAGTCGCCGGTGTGGATGATCACCCCCTCAGGAGAGGTTATCGCCAGGGCGCAGCCGTCGACGATCGAATGGGCCACGCGCAGGAACTCGACCCGGAAACAGCCGATACTTACGGTGTCCCTGGGCTTGACGGTAACCAGTTCCACTTTCCCGTCCAGCTTGTACTCCTCCAGCTTGGCACTGACCAGGCCGAGCGTCAGGGCGGTGCCGTAGACCGGGACGTTCAGCTCCAGCAGGACAAAGGGGAGGGCGCCGATGTGGTCTTCGTGCCCGTGGGTCAGGCAGATCGCGCGGACGTTTGCGGCCCGCTCGCGCAGCCAGCCGATATCGGGGATCACGTAGTCGATCCCGAACATGTCGGGGGAGGGAAACATCAGGCCGCAATCGACGACGAGAATATCGTCGCCGTGCTGGTAGGCCATCATGTTCATGCCGATTTCGCCCAGGCCGCCGAGAGCGACAATCTGCAGTGCCGAATGTGATTCTAATCCATCCATAGGCTATCTTTCATGTTGCAGGGGTATCAGCGTTGCGATCTTTTTATCGCATTTTTCGATCCAGGCTTTTCCGGGAGTGACCAGCCAATGATCGGCGTAGAACGAACTCCGCAGGGCGCGGTAGGCGATCAGAGCGCGGGTGATGTCTCCCAGGCGTTCATTGGTTTCGCCGATCTGCCATAACCTCTCGGCCGCTTTTTCGATTGTAGGATGATAGGGGATGTACATATGCAGGGCGGACTCGAACCCGGCAACGGCTCCGGGAAAATCTCCCCTGCCGAGCGCCGCTTCACCCTGGGTGAACTGGCTGCTCATGCGCCACCAGGTGCTCGCACAGAACATTGCCAAGCTGATCGCGACGATGACCACGCCGTTGGCGATGATGCTTTTTAGCTGTTCGTTCATCTGATCACCTAAAGAATTCGGGGATAAAGGTTAACAGGATGCCGAATGCAAAGGTGACGACACCACCCAGAACAACGAGCGCCGCACAGATGTCAAACGGACTCTTCAGGCGGTGCGCAGCCGGCAATCCCCAGATCATGCCTGCCAACCCGGCAATAACCAGTGGTATATACTGATAGCCGATGTTCATTTAGTGCTCCAGTGCGGATTCGATCCGGTCCCGTACGTTTTCCATCATAAAGGATTCTGCTTCGCTCCGGCGCAGTTCGGTTGGGACAACGACGGGGGGATGCAGGGTAATGCGGATATCTCCGCTAAACAGCCTGATCTGGTTTGCCGGATTAATTCTGCCGCTCCCGTTGATGGTTATTGGAATGACCGGCACATCCGCCTTGCGGGCCAGAATGAACCCTCCCCGTTTGAACGGCAGCAGGTTGCCGTCCTGGGTACGGGTTCCTTCGGGAAACAGGACAACACTTTTCCCCTGACGGATCGTGGCCGCCGCCTCGTCCATGCTCTGCAACGCCTTGCGGCCATCGCCGCGATCCAGCGGAATATAGCCGCCGCGCCGCATGGAGGGCCCGAAGACCGGAATCTCGAAGAGTTCTTTTTTCGCAATCCAGTGGATCTGGCGCGGCATGGCGGCCAGAAGCGCCAGGATATCGAAATTGCTCTGGTGGTTGCTCATGAAGATAACCGGACCGTCCGGAAGATGCTCCGCTCCGGCAAGAGTTACGGTGACGCCATTCAGCGCCAGCGCCAGTCGTGCCCAGAGCCGGGCGTGAAGCGCATAAAGCCGGCCGCTTGCATCAAACAGCGTCGAGATAAAGGCGCTGACTGAAAAAAGAAATGTCAGAGGAATAAACGCCGCCAGATAGAGGTATGCGCGAACCATCACAAACTCCCGAAATAAACTCTGACAAATTACAGTGTTATCCTGGTTGAGTCAAACGAATTCTGGCGGGAATTGAGGTTTAATCCAGAGTGGTGCGCAGGCGTTTTTTCTCGGACGTGATTCTTTTACCGGTGAGGCGCTCTTCTTTGACCCGCCTCGGCACCCGGGTGGAGATGCGTTTCTTGATCTTGCGCTCGCGCCGCTCCAGCGCGACCCGCAACCGTTCCATGGCAACCTCGCGGTTCTGAAACTGACTGCGGTTTTCCGAGGCCTGGGCAACGATCCCGGTCGGCAGATGACGGATGCGCACCGCCGAATCGGTTGTGTTGCGATGCTGGCCGCCCGGCCCGGAGGCACGGTAGAATTCGATCTTTATGTCAGTGTCTTTTATTTCAATCACTACTTAAAACCTCATTTGTCTCTTACAACTGCAAAATCTTCAGAAAAACATTATTCACGTGACGACGCAACGACGCGACGAAAGTCTTTAAAATCAATTCTACGTGCTCTTGGTATTAAACGTTGCGTCGCTGCGGCGTCGCTTAAGTGCGCCTACTTTTGGTGTGTGAAACTTATTTTGGCTCCGAATTTTTCTGATTTTCAAAAACTGTCCCGCAACTTGACCAGCAGGTACATACAGCCGGCTCCACCGGCCGCCATCAGCAGGTCGCGCCCCCACGGGATCGGCTGGTCCAGCATGGAATAGAGCAGCGGGTCGAGCAGCGCCGTGGTCAGCAGGCCGACTCCTCCCCAGGTGAGCAGCTTTTTCATCGGGTACTCCGGTCCGTCACGCTGCCGGATTTCACGCATACCGCGTACTTCAGGTAGCGCCCCTCCGGAAAAGTGACCGGATAGGGAAAATCTTCCGGCTGCCCGAGCAGTGAGATCACCCGAAGGTCACAACCGGCCTGAAGTGCTCCCCGGCGCAGTTCCTTCAAGTAATCTGCGACATCGACCTTCTGGTGGTTGGACGACCCGATCAAAAGCCCGTTCCCGGTCAGCAAGGGCAGTGCCGCAGCTGCCAGGTCGGAGGTGCCGCCGCGGGTAGTAAAACGGCTCTTTGCCGTGGTGGAAAATGAAGGTGGGTCCATCAGTATAATGTCGTAGCATTTCCCCCCCTGCGCCAGTTTACTCAGCACCGCGAGGCAGTCACCGACGATGAATTCATGCTGCCGGAGGTTGAGCCGGTTGGCGGAGAAGTTGTCCTTTGCCCAGTCGGTGTAGCCGGTTGAGGCGTCCACGCTCGTCACAAGTGCCGCGCCGGCGGCGGCCGCCGCCACTGAAAACGCGCCGGTGTAGGCGAACAGGTTGAGCACCCGCTTTCCTTTGACCCGCTCCATCAGATCGCGGCGGTTGCAGCGCTGATCGAGGAACAGCCCGGTGTTCAGGCCCTGCTCCAGGCTTACGAGAAAAGTGAGGCCGTTCTCCCGGATCTCCAGGCGCTGCGGGGCGGCTTTTCCCGCAAGAAGCCGTCCGTAATTCTTGCTATCACTGACCGCTTCGAGCTCGCGGGTCTTCTGCGGCCGGCTTTTCTCATAAACGCCGAGCGGCGACAGCAGCTCCTGCAGAACCTGGGTGACCACCTTCAGGTGCGGCCGCCAGGCGGTGCTGTAAAGCTGCAGCATCAGGTAATCGGCATAGCGGTCGACCGTCAGCCCCGGCAGGCCGTCCCCCTCTGCATTCACCAGCCGATAGGCGTTGGAATCGTTCAGATCGGCGTGGTGGCGGCGCAGTTCCAGGGCGCTCCGCAGCCGGTCCTTCAGCCAGGAGCGGTCAAGCTGAATCCGTTTCCGGTCCAGTACCCGCGCAATGATACGCTCCTCCGGATCAAGCAGGGCCGTGGCGAGAAAACGACCCTGGCCGTCGCACAATTCCACAGTCTGTCCGGCGTTGCCGGCCGGCCACTTTCGGGTATGGGCATCGGCGATGACCCAAGGGTGCCCCAGTTCCAGCATGCGGGCCGTTTCGGCGCCGACGATGCGTACAGTTTCCTTCATGTGAACATATTCTCCGCTTTAAGCTTGAATGTTACCGATGTGCTGATGGCCGCTTTGCAGCGGAAACAGAAGGTGCAGGCTTGCTGTCCTGAAGGAAATTCAGGTTGCCTCCCAGGGCGGCATACCCGTCGAGTATCTGGCGGAAGCCCTGCTTCTCGGTGTCGGTCACGGTCCTGGTTGCCCGGCCGCTGCCGCCGGTAATGGTCAGTGTAACCTTCTTCGCCTTGATCATGGCTTGAACGATTTCATACGTGCGCCGGTCGAGCGGCACGTCGTACCATTCCGCCACCCCTTTTTTGATGTTCTCCGACTGTACGGAATGAGCATGCATTTCCATGGACTTGTTGTCGGCGGTTATTGTGAATCCGGTGATTCTCAGAGGATGTTTCGCAGCTGCCTGAATGCAGAAACGGGGCAAGAAAGTTCCGGAGATGTCTACAAAATAGATAAAGATTGCATCTGTAGACCTGTCGCGTGGAGTTGACTCATCGAGGTATCGGATCGGGGCGGCAGTTGATGCGCCCGTATCCTTGCGCAAACCAGGCGCCTTCTGTTTCCGGGTCTCCTCGGCGAGTATTTTGTTGAGCTCTTCGTATTCGGGCGAGGTTTTGGAAACATTTCTTATTTCCATGCGCGCAGTTGAATAGTTGCCCTTTTTGATCGCATCTCTTACCGTGCTGACAATCGCCCCGGAAAGCGGCGCTTGAGGTGCGACACTCTGCTTCGGCTGAGTTATGATAACGGTCTTTTCCTTTTGCTTCTCGATAAAGGCATCTTCTTTGCCTCCTCCCAGCAACTTGTTTATCAGGATCATCACAAGCGGCAGCAACAGCAGCGAAATCGCAAGAATCAATCCGGAGCGGACTTCTTCTGAAAGTTTGTTTTTGAACATAATGACCTCAATACCGGATAACATGTTCTCCGTACGCCCACATGCCGTGACAGGACGGCGGTATGACCGGTGTAGCCGCGATCGAATATACCCTCTTCGGATACGGAGTGAAACTTGTATTTTCAGTCTCTTGCCGTATTTTTGCTACAAAGATAGAGTGCGTTCGGATGTAAACTCTCTGAATCTGCCGCTCAGGGGGTCCTTAAAGCGGAGCATGTGAGCAACCAGCTGGAGCGGAGTGTCGAAGTTGTCTTCACGTTCGGCCTGCAGTTCCGGATAGTATCTGTCGTTCAGGATCCCGAAGCCGAGACCGCTCATGTGGAGCCGCAGTTGATGGGTTTTGCCGGTTCGCGGGTGCAGAGTAAAACGTGCCGTATTCCCTTTGACCTCTACCAGATTGATGACCGAGCAGGCATTGGCTCTCCCGGGCGCCGTCTTCATCCTGAACCACGGTTCACCACGCTCTATTCTGTTCTCGACTTCCCATGATGTTGGTTCCTGAGTCGGCTGACACGCCGAAAGCGCGTGATAGGTTTTTTCCACCTGACCATTCATGAAGAGTGTGCCGTAAAGACCCCTGCTCTTTTTGTTGACGGAAAAGAGCACTATTCCTGCCGTCTCACGATCGATGCGGTGCAGCGGCGCCAGGTCTTTGATTCCGGTGCTGTGGCGCAGACGGTTCAGCAGGCATTCGTCAACATATCGCCCCCCCGGCGTCACGGGAAGGAAATGGGGTTTGCAGGCGACCAGAATTTCGTCGTCGATACAGAGGATTTTTTCAGAAAAAGGAATGATGGGCTCGGCGTTGACTTCGCGGAAATAAAAAAGGCGGTTCAGGGGGGTGTATGCGGTATCCGGCGTTATCTGCCGTTCATTTTCGTCAAGGACCTTCCCCTCTGAAATCCGTTTTTCCCAGGTTCCATACGAGATCGCGGGGAATCTTCCGCTAAGGAAAGCGAGGATGGTAGGGTACGGTCTTTCGGTTTTTGGCATGGTAACTACGGAGGGGTGTTTCGAGATTCCCATGTTACGTTTCCTAACTCAACACTATGCGGCTTCTTACGTGGAGCAGAATGCCATTGCTTATCCTAAGCCGTACAAACCGGAACCAACAAAGAAAGTTTTTTGCCTCATGATTACCTCATGATTACCAGGATTCTGAACAAAAAATCTTGAGTAATCTTGAAGTAATCATGAAGCTGAAACAAGATTTTGAATCAATATCGGTGCTATTTTCCTCTGCGCGAGCTGTTGAATACGGTTTTGGGCGCGCCCGCCGTTGCTCCCGGTCTCCCCTGCTGCGGACGGCCGGCAGGCTTGCTGCCGGGATGATCGGTCTTGAAAGGGTTGATCGAGGCGACCGAACTCTTCTTGGCCTCGGCCGGTTTCCGGGAAGGCCGCGGCTCGCGCGGCGGGCGGGCGAACTCGGCGTCTTTTTTGGGGGCCGGGATGCTGTAGTCAAAACCGGCTACCGTACGGCGCTCCAGCGGGGCGCCCAGTTTTTTCTCGATCGTCCGCACCATGACCGTATCCTCGCTGCATACCATGGTAAAGGCATCCCCGGTTTTGGCGGCACGGCCGGTTCGGCCGATGCGGTGAACGTATGCTTCCGGGGTATCCGGAATGTCATAGTTGACGACGTGCGATATCTGGGACACATCGATACCGCGGGCGGCGATATCGGTTGCCACCAGGATCTGATAGGTGCCGTCGCGAAAGCCGTCCAGTGCCGCCTGACGGCGATTCTGCGACAGATTGCCCTGCAGTGAGGCGGCCTTGTAGCCGGCTTTTTCCAGCTGCTCGCCCAGGCGTTTGGCGCGGTGTTTGGTGCGGGTAAAGATCAGCACCGACTCGGTATCGGTATGCTGCAGCAGTTCCAGCAGCAGAGCTGTTTTCAGATGCTGTTCCACCGGATAGAGGGCGTGGGAAACGGTGACCGGAGGAGCGGTGTTGCCGACCTGAACGGTGACCGGATCGGTCAGGATGTCGTGAGCAAGTTTATTGATGACCGGCGGCATGGTGGCCGAGAACAGCAGCGTCTGCCGTTTGGCGGGTATATGCTTCAGAATCCGGCGGATGTCGGGTAGAAAACCCATGTCGAACATCTGGTCGGCTTCGTCCAGCACCAGCACTTCAAGGTGAGAGAGGTCGATGGTGCCCTGGCCGATGTGGTCCAGCAGGCGGCCGGGGCAGGCCACCACGATATCAACGCCGTTTTTGAGCGCCTGGATCTGCGGGTTGACGTTGACTCCGCCATAGACGGTAACGCTCTTGATTCGGGTCTGGTGCCCCAGCGTGACGAACGACTCATGGATCTGCTCGGCCAGTTCGCGGGTAGGGGCTACGACCAGGGCACGGACCCGGCCGCTCGGGCCGTCCATCAGGCGCTGCAGGATCGGCAGGGCGAAGGCGGCGGTCTTGCCGGTGCCGGTCTGGGCCAGGCCCATGACGTCGCGACCCTGCATCACCGTCGGTATGGCTTGCTTCTGGATGGGGGTCGGTGTGACATAACCGGCCTTCTTGATACTTGCTGCGATTACGGGGTGAAGATTAAACGATTGAAACTCCATGTTACTCCTTCTTTCTGGTTGTACGAAAAAAGCCCCGGA
>Ga0134124_10001372_pt1 | contig 19634 bp, 19 predicted proteins | sample KB304_FD_96880 | JGI IMG/M metagenome (GOLD analysis project Ga0134124, IMG submission 96880) | Terrestrial soil microbial communities without Nitrogen fertilizer from Kellogg Biological Station, Michigan, USA - KB3-0-4 | ecosystem: Environmental > Terrestrial > Soil > Unclassified ...
CTCCTGAGTCAGGTCCTCCGCCTGCGATCCATTCCCGAGCATTCTCAAACACAGGGAGTAAACTCGGCGGTGATGCTGCTCGTACAATTTTTCAAACGCCGAGGAATCCCCGGCAGCCGCTGCCCTGGCCAATTCCACGTCGGACGCCGGTTGGATTCGTTCGCCGGTCACGGTCATAATCAGCGTGTCTGTGATGTAAGCCATGACCTCACTGCTGTGATGCGATGGCCCCAGATCCGGTTGCTCCCAGATTATAGCACTTAAAGAATTGATTTTGTTAAGGAAGGAAAGTCGGGATGGCGTCTCAGTTTGGATGTCCGACATCCAAATTAAGACACCGCTGGAAAGTCCGCGGCACCTCGAGGATCTGAAACCAGATAGACGCAAAAACTGCGGCAATCATCAAGGAAACTGCTACGTAATAACGAATTTCGCCATTTGGGCAGACGATAGTCGATTCGCAACTACGTAGCAGTCACTGATGATCGCCAACCTGGCAACCGCAATTCTTAATGAGAAGACGCGCCGGAAGTAGCGGTCTTCGCCGGCACGTTCTCGACGGCGGCGTGGGTCAGGAGCCGTATTTCCACCCGGCGCGGCTGTGTACGCGCCGTACTTCCGCTGGAACTGGTTCCCTCAGTGGTGGAAATAGTTTCGGTCATCGGCCTGGCGGCGCCAAAGCCAACCGCAAACATTCTCATAATTGGAATGTTGTTTTTGTCGGCCAGGTAACGCTGAACGGCTTCCGCTCTCAGTTGAGCAAGGCTCTGATTGAAGCGGGTTGCTTTGGTGGTATCGCCAAACCCGACGATCTCCAGGACAAAACCGCGACGGTCAGTGATCTGTGACGCGAGCTGATCAAGCTGAGCCATTGCCTCTTTGGTCAGCACCGTGCTTCCGGGCCGGAAGAACACCATTGCGGTCGTCTGCGTCGTGTACTTGTCCAGGTTCGACCGCAAGTCGTCGATATTGTGTTCGACGCCCGCCACGCGCGTGTTAGCCTGCTCGGCGGAAGATGAAGCGCTGTCGGCAGTGGACTGCGCTCGGTCCGCTCTCGAGCGCGCATCATCCACGCTCGTTCTCAATTCCCCGATTTGCTGAGTGTTTCTGCGCGAAGTCTCTTCCAGCTCACCGGTTCGGTTCTCGAGCGGAGTGACACGCTCGGCGACTCGATTGCGAACGTACTTCTTCGTAGCGCAACCAGACTCAAACGCAACCGCCAACGCCATCAACATCACCATACCAATCAACTTACGCATCGTCTGATACCTCCTGGGATCTAATGATCTGCCGATAGAAAAAGCTGCGAGCATTACCGGCGCGTTACTTTTACGGCACTCCTTGTGCGAGAACCGTGCCATTACAAGCTCGCGCACCGAAGGTGAATTCGTTGAAATAACAGAGATTCAGGGCTGTTCCTGTGCCCGGCAAACTCAGCTCACGGTAGGAGTTTCCGGCAGCATGTGAAATTTTTACATTCTTCATAAACGAATAAACCACAGATGAACACAGATCAACACAGATAGAATAAGAGAGGAGCCGATAAATCTGTGTTCATCTGTGGTTATCTGTGGTTATTAGGAAGGCCCCGAGATTTTCAGGGTAATAACGCCTACTCTAAGCAAATAAAGAGAAAAGAATTGACACTGCCCACCCGCAAGTTAGAATGAAGTCGAGCTGTTTCGGTCCCCACACCGCCCGCTAGATTCCCCCCGAAGAGAATCCCTTTTCTCGATGAATTCACTTTACTACGTTCTATTGGACCAACATCGCGAGGAGTTTTCTCCGGTCCGCTGCAACGCACAGACGGCTTCCCGGTTGGTGCGGTATTTTGAAGACATCGTAACTGAGAACAAGATCCCGGCACTGGTTATTGAGGGACGATGTTTGAACGGCGACCTCTTGAGGGAAACCGCGCGCCTTTCGAGCCTGGTTGCATCTTCACGCCGCAGCTATCTGTTTTGCTGCAACTCCGGATGTACGGATCGGACCTGGGATCCAAGACCCACATTCAAGCTGACGGAGCTGGACGAAGGCGACCGGCACACAGTCGAGACCGGGCCTTTCATACTTGTGATGGAGCCCCGCTTCTGCGGCCTGCTTGCATCGAGTCGAGTTGCCGACGACAGGACTCGAACGAACAGCTATGAAGTGATATGGACGTTCGATCCTAATGTAGTGTTTACCGCAATCGAGTATTTGATGGCGCGGATCAACGTACAGAAGCCAGAGGAGCGCGAGAGATTTGAAACGCTTGTTAACTCCTGCACGCCGCGCAGCACATCGCTGAAGCTTGCTCTCGCGTTTACGACGAAGGTCACGATGCTGATGCAGCGTCAGACCGAGCTCGAGATGGCGACTAATCGAATAAGCTCAGCTATCTCGAGCACCCTGGAGCTGGAAGCAGTCCTGCAATCCGCGGTCGAAGAAGTCGGGCGAGCATTGAATGCTCGACGCGCCGCAGTCGTTCTCTGGCAGGAAGGTACCAACATGCCCGAAGGCATGAGCGTCTACGAGAGGCCGGAGAGTCCGTACGCAACTGGCCGCGATGACACACCCGTCATCCCCGCGGCGGAGAATTCCGATCATCCAGCCAAGAGCTCGATTGGCAGGCCGTATTCAAGTCTGGACAACAGTCATAAGGCGGCAGCTCTAGACTACGGTGACCGATTGACGATGCCCGGCACGCTCGAAGTTCCGATCTCATATCGAAATACGGTTATCGGCGTGCTCGTGATCGAAGATGACAGAAACTCGCGCAACTGGGAGGATGAGGAGCTCCTGATGGTGAAGACCGTGTCCGACCAGCTTTCGGTGGCAATAAGTCACGCGCGCCTGTTTCGTCAGGTCCAGACGCAGGCGATGACCGACGCGCTCACAGGGCTCTTCAACCACGGCTATTTCCAGGAACGGCTTGACCGCGAAACAAAGCTCGCCGATCGAAACAACGAACAGGTGTCCCTCATTTTACTTGACCTCGACCATCTGAAGCACATCAACGACACGCATGGTCATCGAACAGGCGACGCCGCGCTCTGCCACGTCGCATCGATAATGAAATCGACGGTTCGAGAGGTTGATATTTGCGCACGCTATGGAGGCGAGGAGTTTGTAGTGATTCTTCCCCAGTGCGATCGCGCAAGCGCAATTGAAGTCGCAGAGCGATTGCGACAGTCGATATCTTCCACACCTTTGGTATTAGCCGAACAGATCACCGCCAGCATCGGAGTGGCCACTTATCCCTCCGGGGCCAAGAACAAAGAGGAGCTGATCGAGATGGCCGACCGCGCTATGTACCTTGCGAAGGCTGCCGGACGTAATCGCGTGCGAACGCTGGCGCATCGCAGTTACAGCGGCGTCGACGCCGGTTTTTGAACGTCTACCTGCTTGCCCAGGCTCGGTCGATTCATGCTCAATTTGCAATCTTCAATTTTCAATTTGCAATTTCTGTTCCCGCGCAAAAACCCTGATATTCCCAATCGAAAGTTCCTCTTGAAAGTTCGTTGCCAGATCGCGCGCCAGCGACGGCCGTTCCCGCATTCGAATGTCGAGGGGATCGCCTTGCTGACAGATGACGGTCTCAACATCAGGAGGTATTTGGTCATCGAACTGATGCCATCTCAAAGTCCCTTCGTGAATTATTTCCGAGAAGCCGAGTCCCGCTTGCGAGACAACCGGACCCAGCGCGCCGGTGTGCATCAGTATTAAGCGCCGCGGCGGATTACCGCGAAGAAATTCCGCGACCTTCACATGCTCTCGCGCCGCGCGTGAGTTCACCCCGTTGCGATAGCCTTCCTGGTACATCGCAAGCTGGGACGGGCCTTCTGAGACCAAGTACCCGTATTGCGCGGCGACTATTACACACAACGCGACGGCGGCCCAGCGCCTGGCCGAGTCTTTGAAAAACAGAATCGCGGCCGGCGCGAAGAGAGCTACGGCGACGATGTGAGGCAATCCGTATCGCGCGTTCTGCAATCCGAAGGCGCTCAAGGGGAATAGCTGAATCTCGCCTCGATAGACGCTGAATACTTCAAACAAGAACGGCGCCGTTAACAAAAAAGCCGGTGAGATCTTCAGCAGGTCTCGTCTTCTGGCGGCGACCAACGCGGCAAACCCGCCAACGCTTAACAACAATACAAATGGTCCCGCGGCGACCGCGACAGCGACAGCCATTATCAAGAAGTCCAACAGCGGGTGCCCTATGAATATCGTCGCCCATCCGTCGTGCGCTCCGTTTTGAAGATAGATTCCACGCGCGGAATTGGGTCCGGTCAGGAATTCCAGCGCGTCGCCGTATATAGCCCAGTTGTGCCAGAGCCAGTAGACTGGGCCGGCTGCTACGACGGCGAAGAAGACCGCGCAGTTCCGGATCTTCACCTTCCAGTTGCCGGCTGAGGCGAGAAGCACTACGCCAATCGAAAGCGCAGCGACCGGCCACGCTTCGTAGCGGACCAGAGTACCAACCGTCATCGCAAGACCGGCAACAACAAGTCGCCTGGTCGTCTGCCGGCTCACCCAATGCTGAAGCAAGTAAGCCGAAGTGAGCAGCGAAGCCATGAAAATCGTTTCCGTCATCGGCGTGGACTGCATGTACAGCGCGCTTGGATTGAACAGGAGGATCCCGACGGACATGATGGGAAGCAAGTTTTTCCACTGCCCTGCCTCGCCGCTAAAAACCTCTCTTGCGAACAGGTAAAGCGACGACGCCGCGATCACAAAGGAGAGCATCGAAACTACGCTGCCGGCGACGCCGGTTTTCCACAGCCAATCGTTGGCAACCAGCGGCAACATCAAAACCGTTTGAAGCGGAAGCCACGGAGAGCCGATCTGAATGTATCGTCGCCAAAGAGAAGCGTCCGGCGAGTCGACAACCTTGCGCGCAATGTTCACGTGCGCAACGCCGTCGCCATAGACGTTGGTCATCCCGTTTGAAAAGAAATAAAGGAAGGAAAGAACGGATGCACTCGCCGCGATCATCGCGACAACAAGCAGCGGTCTTGATTTAAGGAACGAAAGCGCTTTGCCAGGAGATCTATTCTGATCGCGGGATGACAAATGGAAAATGGAAAATGGAAAATGGAAAATATCGCGAAGCAACATAAACGATCTCAGCTCATTTTCCATTTTCCATTTTTCATTCTCCATTTGTCATTCAGTTTCCCTACTGGTGCGGTGTGTCCGAGAAATCGGTAGCCCTGTATGGGCGGTCCTCCGTGGCTCGCCCCTCCTTCGATGAAGCGCTTCCTCAGTAAGGGGCGGCCACGGAGGACCGCCCATACAGGAGCGCCCTTAACGCCTCGGACCCTTTGTTACACAGTACTAGACCCCGCTCGCTTCGACCTCGGCGATCACCTTATGGATTGCCTTCACTTCCGCGACGAGCTGCTTGAACATATCGGGCAACAGCGCCTGCGGACCATCCGACAGGGCCTGTTCGGGATGGTTATGAACCTCCACCATTATGCCGTCGGCGCCCGCCGCGATCGCCGCACGCGCAAGCGGAATCACCTTGTGACGTTTGCCTGTTCCGTGCGAAGGATCGACGATGATCGGCAGATGAGACCGATTCTGCACTGCGGGCACGATCGACAGATCCAGCGTGTTGCGAGTGTGGTCTGCGAACGTGCGAACGCCGCGCTCACACAGGATCACATTGTAGTTTCCTTCAGCCATGATGTACTCAGCCGCCAGCAACAACTCATCCAATGTGGCCGACATTCCTCGCTTGAGCATCACCGGCTTGCGCGCCTGCCCAACGCGGCGCAGCAGTGAAAAATTCTGCATGTTGCGAGCGCCGACCTGCATGATATCGGCGTACTCTTAAACCAGGTCAGCGGTCTCGGTGTCCAGGACTTCGGTAACGATGCTGAGTCCGAATCGATCGCGGGCTTCGGAGAGAATCTTCAGGCCGTCCTCACCCAGCCCCTGGAAGGCGTAAGGCGAAGTGCGTGGCTTGAACGCTCCGCCTCGAAAGAGCTTGACTCCGCAGGAAGCGACAATCTCGGCGATCGCCATCGTCTGCTCGAAGGTCTCAACCGCGCACGGCCCCGCTATTATGGCAGGCTCAGCGCCGCCGACCTCGACTTCACCGACGCGCACAATCGTGTCGTCTTGTTTAAGATCGCGGCCGACGAGCTTGTAAGGCTTGGAGACCCTGATGGCTTCCCCGACGCCGGGGAGCATTTCGAAGTGAGCCGGATCGATAGCGCCCTGGTTTCCGGTGATGCCGATCGCGGTTCGAGTCGCGCCGGGCATCGGATGCGGCCTGAAGCCAAGGTCGCGGATGACTTTGAGTACTTCTTCGACCTGAGCTTCAGTAGCTTCAGGTTTCATTACTATGAGCATGGTAATCCTTCAATCGTGTCTAACGCCTCAACAAACTCTACGGATAGTGTCCCCGGCTGATGAGCGCCTCGCGTACCTCGACCCTCACAGGCAGGTTCAGTTTCAGCAGACGCAAGGTTGCGGTTCCGCAAGGCGTTAGACCTGTGATTGACCCGCCATCCAGTGAAAAATGTTCGTTCCACCTTTGAGTCCGCGGATTGAATAGAGCAACCAGGTCGCTTGTGCCGGGGTCAAGCGAAGCTATATCAGAACCCTTAAAGCGATTGCAGTCAAAACACGCCAATGCCAGGTTATCCGCGGTCGTCGCGCCACCGTGCTTCTCCGCGATTATGTGATCAGCCTCGTGAGGAAAGAAGGCGTCGTCGGCTGAGAGCAGACAGTACTCACATCGACCAGCGGCCCGCTCATAGATCTGGCGGCGCAACGCACTCGAGACGTAAGGTAGGCTCACGACCGGCTCTCAATGTACTGGTGCGCGCGGGCCTTAACGAGCTGCATGAAATGCTCGAGTTCACCAAAGAGCTCCAGCTCAGCAGCTTCCTCTGAAGTCAACGTTCCCGCCTTGTTCTTCGCGAGCAGATCGTGCACCCGCTCTTGTGCTTCGGTAGATGGATGGTAACCGATTACAGCGTTGGAACTGGTTCCACGCGCAAAAAAATCAACTATCTCGTCATAAGCCTTTCGATTTACAGACATCGCATCTCTACTCTCTCGCTCACCAATTTTATAACCGCATTCAATGGGCTGCGCAAACAACAGGCGTCTCACATTCTCTCGGGCGCTTCAATACCTAGTATAACGAGCGCCCGGATCAATTGACGGCGTACGACGCTCGTTATGGCTACCAGCAGCGCTCGCCGGTCCGCGTCTTGTTCCGACAGAATGTGATGATTGTGATAAAAGATGTTGAAACGCTGCGCAAGCTGAAATGCCCACTTTGCAACGACTGCCGGCTCCAGCGCGGCCACCGCACCGCGAACAACATCAGCAAGCCTCTCTGCCAGGTAAAGAACCGACCACAGATCGTCGCCCGATTCGGTGCCCAGCAATTCGCCGATTCGTTCGCGCGTGACTGACCGCAGGCCGCCGGCGCCGACATCGATGCCCGCGTCGACAAGCTTGCGGAAAATCGAGTTCGCCCTGACGACCGAATACTGAATGTAAGGACCAGTTTCGCCGTCAAAGGCCAGCGCCTCCTTGAAGTCGAACGAGATTATCGAGTTGCGGGTGAACTTCAACAGAAAGTATCGCAGCGCTCCCACGGCGATCTTATGCGCGACTTCTTTCTGCTCGTCGGCGTTCAACTCGGGATGCCGATTAGCCACTTCCGTCAGGGCGTTAGTTTCGAGCTGATCGATGAAGTCGTCCGTCTTTACGCCGAGCCCCTTGCGCCCCGACATGCTCACAACCCCGCGCTTGCGATCCTCCTCGGTAACCTGTTGGCCGAGTTGCTCGGCGGTAGCCACGCTCAACACGACTTTTTCATATCCGAGATGAGCGCTGCGTTCGACGCGTTCGTCATGATCGACCGCCATCACACCGAGCTTAACGTAGTGCTGCGGATACGCCTGCCCGATGTCGATCACGTTGAAGTAGGCGGCGGCGCTTCCGAACGGCGGATGAGCCGGGTCGTTCCGGCCTGGATCCGAAGAGGTAACCCACGCTACGTGATCGTCGTGATAGGTATGAAACCTCTGGTAATAGAAGTCCAGATCGAGTTGCCCGAGCTTCCACAGATGAAAGCTGATGTCCTTCCCCGTGTAAGTTACCGTACCGTTTGAACGCACGATGACTTTGTCCAGCTCGTGTTCGGTCTGCTCACCGTCTTCCGACTCGTCTGCCGAGCGCATCACCCAACATCCCGCCAGCTTGCCCTCGGCCGCATACTCGATTGCGCCTCGCTCCTTTAATAACTCAAACGTCCGGCTCCAAAGATTCATGTGAAGCACGTCCGACTCGCGTGGGAGCAAATCGTATTCGATTCCTACGCGCGCCATCGTGTCGAGATGACAATGCAGTATTCGCGTCGAGATGTAATCCGCCATCTCGTAGATCTCGCCTTCACCGGACTCGATCGCGTGCAACGTCTCGGTTCGCAGCGCGAGCCGCTCCTTGTCTTCTTCGTAGAAGCCTCCGACTCGCGCATAGAGGTCCCAGCAGTAATAGTCGAACTTGTCTCCGCCGGTTCTGCTCGCGAGCGCCCTGACCTGATCGAGGCCCATTCCCTCGATGTGCTTGAAGCCTACGACGACGTCGGCAACCTGCACACCGGTGTTATCGATGTAGTTCTGCACCTCGACGGTCTCGCCGGCTGCGCGCAACATTCGGACGGTTGTGTCGCCGAGCACGGCGTTTCTTAGATGGCCGATGTGAGCGGCTTTGTTAGGATTGACCGCAGTGTGTTCGACGATAATTTTCCCGCCCGACTTCCCGCCCAGCAGGGGTTCAAGAGCCTGCGGCTCGCCAAGCGATTGAAGCACGAACGCGGCTCGGTCGAGATACAGATTAAGATAGCCCGCGCCTGCCACATCGGCGCGAGCGACTCCTTCGACGGTGCGCATTTCTTCGGCAAGCCTCGTGGCTATCTCTCTCGGATTCTGTTTCTCCCCGGTCGCCGCCTTCCGTCGCTTGGCAAGTTCGAACGCGACAGGAAACGCGAGATCTCCGAGTTCAGTCCGCGGGGGCACCTCTACGGGAATCTCCGGCAGATCGATGTCGAATAGATGGCTTATCGCAGCCCTCACGCGCTCGCGCATTGTTTCCTGAATCGTCATTGGCTAGGTTGTTCTCCGAGCCGCCGCACACAGTGCCGGTTATGGCTTCAATTTGAATCAGAGATATTATCAGCGCGGTTGTGAGTTTTGAAAGACTGGTGCGGTGCGCCATTGAATCGCTCGCATGTAGGGGCGGCCCTCCGTGGCCGCCCCTCTTTGGCCGCCCCTACATGGTCGTTGGTCGTCCTAGATGTAGCCATCTGCTATCATTCGGGACCACGAAACCGGACGCGAAAACACGACTGAAGTCCGACAAGCTGCCAGCTTGTCGGGGCAACCATCTGTAGAACCTGCCCGAAAGGAGATTCATTACCAAATGTCACTTCGACGCTTTGCTGCACTCATCTTCTTAATCATCGCTCTCAACATTCCTTTAGCCGCCCAGGACCCGACTCAAGACGCATCGCGCGTGAAGGAACGCTATACAAAATACGAGTATCAAATTCCGATGCGCGATGGAGCTCACCTCTACGCCACCATTTACGTTCCAAAAGACACGTCGCAGAAGTATCCGTTTCTGTTGACGCGCACGCCTTATAGCATCGCGCCTTATGGTGTTGATAACTACAGGACCTCACTGGGCCCTTCCGAGCACTTCGAGAAAGAGGGTTTCATCTTCGTCTATGAGGACGCGCGCGGGCGTTACATGTCCGAACGCGAGTTCCTGCAAACGCGTCCGTATCTTCCAAACAAGAAGAGCAACAAGGACGTCGACGAGAGCACCGACACCTACGACACAATCGAGTGGCTGCTAAAGAACATTCCGAACAACAACGGCCGGGTCGGCATGATAGGAATCTCCCAACCAGGCTTTCATGTAGCCGCAAGCTTGATGGACGCGCATCCGGCCCTCAAAGCGGCTTCACCACAGGCGCCGACTACGGATTACTACCTCGGCGATGATGTCTATCACAACGGCGCCTTCATGCTGGGAGCGAACTTCGGGTTCTACGGCTTCTTCACCCCGCGCAAGGGAGGACCCGCCGCTCCGAAGCAGCCTCTTAGATTCGATTTCGGGCCGCCCGACGCCTACGACTTCTTCTTGAAGATAGGTCCGCTTGCCGAAGCCAACAAGAAATACCTCAACGGCGAAGCCGCTTACTGGCAGGAGGTCGTCGATCATCCGAACTATGACGAGTTCTGGCAGTCACGCTCGCTTTGGAAATTCATGAACAACGTCACACCCGCCGTTCTCAACGTAGGCGGTTGGTTCGACGCCGAAGACCCGATGGGACCGCTTCGCACTTACCGCGCAGTGGAAAAGAACAATCCGAACACAACCAACCTGTTGGTGATGGGACCGTGGTGTCACGGCTGCTGGGCTCGCGGGGATGGCGACCGGTTGGGTAATTTGAATTTCAATGTGAAGACTTCGGCTTTTTTTCGCGAGCAGATTCAATTCCCCTTTTTCATGCATTACCTGAAAGACAAAGCGAAGGATATGCCGGAGTCACTCCCTGAAGCCTGGATGTTTCTGACCGGGCTGAATGAATGGCGAAAGCTCGATACCTGGCCGCCGAAGGGTCTGCTAACTAAGACCCTTTACTTTCATGCAGGCGGCCGCTTGAGCAGCGAGCCCCCCACCGACGACGATCGCGGCGCATTCGATGAATACGTAAGCGATCCGAACAAGCCTGTGCCTTATGTAGGCTACGTCGCAGACGGAATGACTCGGGACTACATGACCGAAGACCAGCGCTTCGCGGCTTCGCGCACCGATGTTCTGGTTTATGAGACGGCGCCGCTTGACGACGATCTCACCATAGCCGGACCGATCAAGGTGAATCTTCAGGTCTCAACCTCGGGGACGGACTCTTACTTCGTAGTGAAGTTGATAGATGTTTATCCGATTGATTATCCGGCGCCGCAAGCACCCGCGATTCTGCCGGCGCCCGCGAACGCGGTCAGAATGGGGGGCTATCAACAACTGGTTCGGGGCGAGCCCATCAGAGCGAAATTCCGCAACGGCTTCGAGCATGCTGAGGCGCCGGTTCCAATGACTCCCAACAAGCCAACGCAGATCAGCTACGACTTACCGGATGTGTATCATACGTTTCGCAAGGGCCATAAGATGATGGTGCAGGTGCAGAGCAGTTGGTTTCCGCTGGTTGACCGCAACCCGCAGAAGTTCATGGACATACCAAAAGCGACCGCAGCAGATTTCCAAAAAGCAACGCAGAGAATTTATCGTTCCCGGAGTCTGAGTTCGTCAGTGACCGTCTCAGTCGAACCGCGGGCGCAATCGTGATTGTGAGAGAACATCATCGCTGACGGGACCTTGGAAACGATTTCGCACAAGTGTATGCTACACTACCGCAGCGTAGTCCGGGATCAAGAGCGTCATGCTTAATTTGGGAGGAGCTGAAAAGTAAGGTAGCGACCGATAGGCCTTTAGCTTGTTTTTGCCACGAAAACAGGGTACTTTTTGTGGCAAAAGTTATGGGCAAACACTCACAATCCGTCGATACCAAGGTTCTAGAACGGATTCAAACGAAGGGTCCCGGATGGGTGTTCACTCCTGCAGACTTCAGCGACCTCGGCAGCCGCACCGCAGTAGCTACGGCGCTCAAACGGCATAAGGCCGCTGGCACCATCCGGCAACTGGATCGAGGGTTGTACGATGTGCCACGCAACCATACGAAGCTGGGTGTGCTATGGCCTTCACTCGAAGCTGTTACCGAAGCGGTGAAGAGCCGCGATTCGGTTCGCCTGCAACCTACCGGAGCTTACGCCGCCAATCTGCTCGGCCTCTCAGACCACGTGCCGATGCGCGTGTTCTTCCTGACTGACGGGCCGGAACGACAGATCAAGCTCGGCAATCTGCAGATCACCTTGAAGCGCACCACGCCGCGAAATATGGCTACCGCCGGGCGCATCAGCGGCTCGGTCATCCAGGCGCTTCGTTGGCTGGGCAAGCGCAGCGTCGATCAGCGCACCGTGCGGCACCTGCGCAAAGTGCTCGACAAGGAAGCCAAGCAACAGCTCCTAGCCGATGTGCGTCACGCGCCAATCTGGATCGCCGAAGTGATGCGCGAAGTAGCGGCAACCGAGAGCCAGTCAAAAGCGGAGCATCAGTAGCAACTGCAATGGACCGATACCTTGAACTCGACCACGAAGACCGGCGATTGCTGTGCGAGCAAGCGCGCGCCGAACTCGGTCTCGCCGCTGAAAGCATAGAGAAGGATTTCTGGGTTTGCTGGACGCTTCGAGAACTTTTTGCACTTGCAGGATGGGGGCAATGCCTAACGTTCAAGGGCGGCACCTCACTCTCGAAGGGCTGGAAGCTCATAGAGCGCTTTTCAGAAGACATCGACGTAACCATTGATCGAGAGTTTCTTGGGTTTGCTGCTGAGCACCATAGCAATAAACAGATCAAAAAACTGAAGGAGGAATCCCGGCGTCGTATTGCAGCCGAGCTCCTGCCGGCGCTTCGGAAGCAAATGCAAGAGCGGTTGTCAGATCGCGAGAGTTGGACGTTAGAAACAGCCGACGTTGAAGTCGATCCCGACTTGCAGACGCTTATGTTCGAATACCCAAAAGAATTCTCATACCACGGCTATGTAAAACCTGTAGTCAAGATCGAGCTCGGAGCGCGCGGGGAGGCCGAGCCAAGCGAGATGCCGCGGATTCAACCGCTGCTAGCTGAATCTCACCCAACCGTGCTGGCTGACGCGCGATTCTCTTTGCGCACGTTGGTGCCTCGACGCACCTTCTGGGAAAAGGCGATGATGTTACACGAAGAGACCTATCGACCGGCGGGGAAGGCTCGCAAGCCGCGCATGTCGCGGCACTACTATGATCTTTGGTGTTTGATCAGGAAAGGCGTTGCAGCCGAGGCTTCACAGGATCAACGCTTGTTCGAACGCGTCGCCGCGCACAGACAGAGGTTCTTCAGATACAGTTGGATGGACTACACCACACTGAAGAAGGGACTGCTTCGTTTGGTCCCGCTAACCGGGCAAGAGACCGAATGGCGCCGGGACTACGCGGCGATGAGCGGGGAGATGTTTTTTGGGGAACAGCCGACGTTCCATGAAGTGCTGAAGATCGTGAAGCATTTCGAAATGGAGTTCAACGAGTGATGAGTCAGTTCGGCTTCCTCACGATGCATTGACTGCAGTCTATCAAGCTGCGGCGAGGTATTGAGCGCGACCGTCTTTTCCAGCTACGCCCTGCCGGATACTTCGCCTGTTTGAGTGTTGACCCTAACCACTTCTCCCTCTTTGATGAACAGCGGAACACGCACTGAGAGTCCCGTCTCCAATGTCGCTTGTTTTGTTGCGCCGCCGGCGGCGGTGTCGCCTCGCAGACCCAACTCCGCGGTCGCAACCGCAAGATCGACATACTGCGGTAGCTGAAGCGATACGGGAGACCCGTTGTATCTCAAGACCTCCAGAGTCACTCCCTCTTTGAGATAGCCGGCGTCAGCGCCTACCGCGTCGGTCGAGAACATGAACTGCTCGTAGCTCTTTTCATCCATGAAATGAAAGCCGTCTACGTCTCTGTAGAGAAAAGACGCCGGCGCCAGCTCGACATCCGGCTCCGCGAATTTCTCGCTGGAACGAAAGCTCTTTTCCAGGACCGCGTCCGTCAGCAGATGACGCAACTTCGTGCGAACCATCGTCGCCGCTCCCCTCGCCGTCGGCGAAGCAAAGAAAACATCCAGGACAACGTAGGGCTGCCCTTCAACTTCGATCAATAGTTTGCGTTTAAGTTCGTTGGCTGCAATAAGCGCCATTCTTCATCCTTCCAGTTCAGAGTTCAGCCTTCAGGCTGCTGATTCCGGCGCGCAAGCTAAAGCTTGAACTCTCAACTTCAGCCGTTTCGCTCCTGAATCCGTCAGGTCCTGCCGGGGATAAGAACCTCCACTTCAACTCCTCGACGACCCTCTGCGATTCGCGCCGCGGATTGGCGGGGCACGGCGATCTCCAAAAAGCCGGCGCTGCCGACGTAAGCAAATAACTCGTTCTGATTGGCTTCAGCAAAATGCGTCAACACTCGCAAGTTTTCGTGCTTGCCTATTCGAACTCGAGCCCCGCTTCGCACTCGTTCATCGGTCAATTCCGATCGCGTAATGTTCGTGATCAAATTGCCGAAGCGGTCCACGTGAAGCACGGTTCCTCTAATAAGTTCCTCGGATAACACAACGGGCGTTGGAATATTGAAACGAACCGGATCGCTGATGACTTCACCCATCATTCTCCAGTCAACGAGTTTCGATGTATAAGCCGCGCACGGCGCAAAGATATCGCGGCCGTGAAACGTGCCCGACACCGGTTGCCGAAAGTAGTGCTCCGTCGTGAAATGAACGATTCGATTCACATGAACGCGCTGGTAGATGTAGCTGAATACTCCATTGTCCGGACCGATGAAATTGTGCTCATCGGTCATCACCATTATCGGCCGTCGCGCCGAGCCCACGCCGGGATCGACAACCACCAGGTGAATGGTGTTTCTCGGAAAGTCAGCGTAGTAACACATCAGCGTGAACGCGGCAGAGTAGATATCGTGCGGCGGTATCGAGTGCGTTATGTCGACTATTTCAACCGCGGGGTTTATCGAGTAGATCGCACCTTTCATCGCGCCCACAAAGTAGTCCGCATCGCCAAAGTCTGTGGTCATCGTTATGAGCGCTCTCTTCTCAGGCATAATTTCCACCCCCCGGCTCAGAAGCACGGCCCTCATTCTACAACAGGTCGAGCAGTTTTTTGTCCTGTGAGTAAGTCAGCTTTTGCGAAGCCTCGTCAAGGTCAAGCCAAAGGGCGAGATCGACCTCGTCGCCCGGAACTTTGATACGGCGACTCGATCGTTCCATCAGAAAGTAATGAACCACCTTTGGAATGAGTCGGCCTTTGCGACATTTTCGAGACAGATACCGCGCAACTGCGAGCTTTCGAATGATACGGCACTTGAGCCCCGTCTCTTCTCTTACTTCTCGAACCGCGGCTTCTTCAACCGTTTCGCCGGGATCGAGTTTGCCTTTTGGAAAGGTCCAATCGTCGTATTGCGGACGGTGGACCAGAAGCACCCGCCGGGAAGCGCCGCTTTCATCAATGATGATTCCGCCTGCTGCCAGTATCTGTTTTTCCACCAACCCAGATTAAACACAAAGGCACCAAGGCACCAAGTCAAAGACATGTCACCCGGTCAAAGACATGTCACCGGGTCAAAGACATGTCACCGGGTCAAAGACATGTCACCGGGTCAAAGACATGTCACCAAGTCAAAGACATGTCACCCGGTCAAAGACATGTCACCGGGTCAAAGACATGTAGGGGCGGCCCTCCGTGGCCGCCCCTTGATGGTCAACAATGTAACGTCGAACGAATAAGGGGCGGCCACGGAGGGCCGCCCTACATGCTGTTCCTTTGACACTATCGAAGAGCGAGGTCTACGCTGTCTGCCATATGAGCAAAGACAAGACTCCCACAGACACCACGCACGCGGAGCCCGCGATTCGCGTGGTGCTGATGCCTAAGGACACCAATGCTCACGGAACGATTTTTGGCGGCGTCATCCTCAGCTACATCGATATCGCCGCCGCCATTGAAGCGCGCAAACACACCTTGAAGAAGATAGTCACAAAGGCCATGCACGAAGCCGTGTTCGTAGCCCCGGTGTTTGTCGGCGATCTTGTCAGCTTCTACACTGAGCTGGTCCGAATAGGGCGAACGTCGATCACTATCAGAGTCTTGGTCGAAGCCGATCGGATCTCACACCCCGGCGAACGCGCGAGAGTAACCGAAGCGGAAGTGGTCTATGTCGCAATCGGCGAAGATCGGCGCCCGACTCCGATTAGAGATGAAGGCTGAGGACGATCTTCAGTGCGCCCGTTCAAAAAATTCTCAGCGCAAAGCCGCAAAGGACCGCAAGGCACGCAAAGTCGCAACGAGGAACCGCGTTACAACAACCGGCGTATCAGATAGTGGCTGCCACATCGCGTTCCGGGTAAGATTCAATCGGGAGTTAAACCATGTCCAGTAAGCTTGATGAATTGAGAAGGCGAGCCGAAGAAGCCGCTCGTCAGCTAGACGAAAAGTTCGAGATCAGATCAAAGCTCGATCAGGGCGCTCGTGCCGCAACCGGCGCGTTCCGAAAAGGCGCCGAGGTCGCTTCATCGGGTATCGACGCCGCGCGCGAAGAGGTGTCGCGGCTCGATCGAGAACACCGCGTCAGCGAGCGAGTGACGGACAGCGCTCGACGGGCAGCCGACACTGCGGACGACTTCCTGAAACGTTCGGGCATTAAAGAGAAAGCCAGCGAGGCCGCGAGCGGAGCCTCACAAAAAGCCGGAGAGGTCGCAGACGACGCCAAGCAGGCGGCGTCTGATCTTTTCGGCGATGCGCGGCGATTCTACGACAACGCAACCGGGGCGGCCCGAGCGAGCGCGTCCGCCGCGCGGCTTCCGTCGTCACTGCTTGGCACTCTCGCAAGCGCGCGCAAGTGGGCAAAGAAGAACCCCGCCAAGGCTGCTGTGGTGTCGCTCGCTTTTATTGCCGGCACGCGCGCGGGTTCAGCCTTCGCATCGTTGGATGTGGTGTTACTCGGCGCCGGCGGCGCGGGCAACTGGCTCTTTCATTCGGCGCTCGCGCCTTATGCTTTGAGGAAGCTTTCAGAAAAATATGAGGCTTACCTGAAACGTCAGGAAGCCTTGATTCGCGAAGGCAACCTTACGGAAGCCGAGCGCGCGCGTGTGAAGTTTCAGCGCGACGCGGCGAAGTACGTCGGCGCTCCGTTGCTCGGCGCGTTCAGTATAGCGGCGGGAGCAGGACTGGTAGCGGAAGCCGTTACTGGCGGCGCGGTCGGCGGGTTTCCAATCAACATCATTCTTGGCGGGAATCCCCTGCTCTCGAGCATCTGGCTGTTCGGCAACGGGTTGATCTGTTTTCATAACGGCTACAAGTTCATCATGATGGCGCTCGCCGATCAGGAAGACGTCGCTCGCGTAGTGCGAGACATCAAAGGGTTGTTGCCGGCAGAGGTAGGCTAGACGCCTGGGAGCGCAGGCATCCTTGCCTGCCAGCTTCCACAAAAATGCGCGCCCCACGCCTGGCAGGCAAGGATGCCTGCGCTCCCAGGTACTCTCTGGAGTTATGTTACCTCCCAGGACTCAAGTCAATGTCGCTCTTATTGGATTCGGAAATGTAGGCCGGGCTTTCGCGCGCTTAGTGGAGGCTTATGCTGAGACAAGGCCGCGGATAAACATCGCCGCACTTGGCGACAGCAGTGGCGCGCTCTTCTTACACGATGGCCCATCGCTTGAGGTAGCGATCGCTCACAAAGAGGGTGGCCACAAGTTAGCTGACCTGACTCCGGAGCGCTTGATTACCAACCCACTTGAATTCATTCGAGTACTCCCATCGGCTGGGATCTCAGTACTCATCGAAACGCTGCCGACCAACATCGCGAACGGCGAGCCCGCTCTGAGCTTGATCAAGGCAGCGCTCGGCCAGGGAACCAATGTTGTCACGGTAGACAAAGGCCCGATCGTTCACGCACTCAGTGAGCTGAATGAAATTGCCGGCAAGAGCGGCGCGCGGCTCGGGTACAGCGGAACGACCGGGGTGACGATTCCTGACGAGATCGCCGGCGATCGAGTGCTCGAGATTCGCGGAGTCCTCAACGGGACTACCAACTACATTCTGACCGAGATGCAGCAGCATCACAGATCATTTGACGACGCTCTCGCTACCGCACAGCTTGCAGGAATCGCCGAACCAGATCCGTCTCTGGACATCGAAGGGTGGGACACCGCCTCGAAGATCCTGATTCTGGCTAAGTCGCTCATGCAGGCCGGCAGTCGTCTCGATCAGGTATCGCGAATTGGAATCGGTCCGCAGACCGAATCGCTTATTCGAATTGCGAGGGAGAGCGGTCGTGTGGTTCGGCTCGTTGGCCGTGCGCGAATGTGGCAGGGAAGAGTTCGAGTGAGCGTTGCGCCGAAACTGATCGAGCCCGACTCACCCTTCTACGCGGTCTCAGGCACGTCGAAGGCGGCGATCTTTCGAACCGAGGAGCGCGGCCCGGTGCTCGCGCTGGCTCGATCGGGCCGCGACGCGATTTCACAAACCATCCTCGAAGATATCATGCAAGTTTCGCAAGACGCACCAGCCGCTCACTATCCTCGGTAACATATCTCAGAACGAAGCCCATGCGTGCCTGTTAATCACTCCTGCGTTTGCGGATTGTCGTTGTTGCTACGTCTTAGGCCTCAGCATCGGCTCGTTCACGACACGCAGTCATAAAGGCAAAGACAGCCGTCCTATCCATTCTTACCACTCACGTCTCAAAACTAGAAAACAAAAGGGGCCGTTCAGGCCCCCAGGAAAAGCCGCCCCATTGTCGAAAAGTCGGGGCGATCACTTATGACATCACAGAAATACCCGGTTAGTGTCAAGGAATTGAGTGATCGGGCGGTGCCTTAATTTGGAGTGCGGCGGCAAGGTACTCCGCGACGCCGCTTTCCGTTCGCAATAGATTCAATCACTAGGCAAAGCGGCGTCGCGGAGTACCTTGCCGCCGCACTCCAAATTAAGGCACCGCGAGTGATCGTAGCGTATTAAGATTGAAGAGAACGCCGCCGCTACCGGGCGGTCTTCGCGGCTGAGTGGCCGATCGGATAAAACCCCGGGAGTTCGATTGGCAGCTTGCCTTTGAATTCAATCTCCCCAAGCACTGCCTTTAGCGATGCTTCTTCCGCCGCCGGGTAGTATTCGTAGGCTAAGACGTAAGTTGGAAGCTCGGGCACAAACGACAACAGGTAAGGACTCCCAAAGAGCACGAATGCAAATGGACGCTTGATCGCTGACAGATGCTTCAACAGATTGATCTCACCCTCGCTCATATCAATCGACCCTTTGAACGACGCGACCCGAATAAAGGCGTTGACGATCACCGCGTCTGAGAGCGCCGCGAGCTTCTTTATCAACTCGAACTCAGCGGGAGACGTTTTGTCCGTAACGTAAACGTGAGTCGAACTCTGATGGCGCTTCACCAATCCGGCATAGAAGGCGCTGCCCGGGACTCCGTCGCGCCAGCCATCGCTGTTATCAACCATCGAAATGAAAAGTACCTTTTGTTCCGGGGCGAGCTTCAAGGGCAAGACTTTTTGAGTGTCGCGCACGAGCGTGATCGCGTTCTCGATGATTTGTTGCGCGGTGCGTTGATGCTCGTTTGTGCCAAGAGCCTTATCAAGGTTGCCGATATCGACGAGGCGATTGTGATCAAGCCCAAGCTTCTCCTTTGCGCTCAGGATTCGGCGCACCGATTCGTCTAACCGCGAGACTTTGATCTCGCCCGCCTCGACCGCGTGCTTCACCGCAACAAATGCCTGCTCAACGCTTGGCGGATATAGCAACACATCTGCGCCGGCTTTTATCGCGCGCACCGCGGCTTCGCCCTCAGGATAGTGGGCCGCTACTCCGCGCATATTGAGAGCATCGGTAAATATCACGCCGTTGAACTTCATTTCACCGCGAAGGATTCCTGTAAGCATTTTGGGCGAGAGCGTTGCAG
>Ga0134124_10001377_pt1 | contig 19610 bp, 14 predicted proteins | sample KB304_FD_96880 | JGI IMG/M metagenome (GOLD analysis project Ga0134124, IMG submission 96880) | Terrestrial soil microbial communities without Nitrogen fertilizer from Kellogg Biological Station, Michigan, USA - KB3-0-4 | ecosystem: Environmental > Terrestrial > Soil > Unclassified ...
GAACGCCGGCCGTTTCCAGAGTCTTCTCGATGTGCGTCAGCGGATGCGCCGTCGTCCAGCGCGCGATGATGTCGTCGAGTTTGTCCGGCCGTTCGTTGCGCTCCTGCGCCAGTGCGAATTTTGGGTTCTCGGCCAATTCAGGCTGCCCCATCGCTTTGCACAGGCGTTTGAACATCGAATCGCTGAATGCGGTGATGTGGATGAATTGGCTGTCTTGGGTGGCGTAGAGGTTGTTCGGATTGGCGCCGGGTAAACGCGAGCCTGAGCGCTGCACGACCTCACCGAGCTTCTCGTAGACTGGGACGTAGGGGTCCATGAAGCTGAAGGCGCACTCGGACAAGGCTGCGTCCACTTCCTGGCCGCGTCCCGTGATCTGGCGGCCGAAGAGCGCGATCAACGCACCAAAGGCACCGTACAGCCCGGTGATGTAGTCGGTCAGTGCCGTGCCCATGCGCGCCGGCGGCCGATCCGGATCGCCGTTGATCGAGCGCAATCCGCTGATCGCTTCCCCGATCACGCCGTAACCGGGCCGTTGGCTGTATGGACCGCTCTGACCGAAGCCGCTAATCCGCACCACCACCAGGCCGGGATTGACGGCGCTCAGTGCCTTATAACCGAGGCCCCAGGAGTCCAGCATTCCTGGGCGAAAATTCTCGATCAGCACATCGCAGTTCGCCGCCAGCGCCTTGATGACGTCCTGTCCTTCGGGCTTGCGCAGATCGATGGCCACCATCGATTTGTTGCGGAACAGGCTGGCGGCGTACAGCGACTTGCCGTGGTACTGGCGTCCGATACTGCGCAAGGTGTCGCCGGTCGGATCCTCGACCTTGATCACCTGCGCGCCGAAATCGGCGAGCAATCGGCCGCAGAACGGTCCGGCAATCGTGGAGCCGAGCTCGAGCACGCGGAAGCGCGATAGCGGCAGCGGCGGGGCAGCTTCGGTCACCGGCGCGTTTCCTCCCGAAGACGTTTTGTTTTTATTGCCGCTCAGCCGCGCTGATGCGGCTGAGCGGATCGCCGCCAGCTCAGCTCAATCCGAGCAGGTTCATCGCATTTTTATAGGCGACCTTCTCCATCGACTCCGGCCGGATCGGCAGGCGCGAGAACCATTCGGCGTATTCTTTGATGCCGCAGAACGGGAACGAGCTTGCATAAATGAAGCGATCGGCCAGGAAGCCGTCGGCGGCTTTCACGTAGTCGTCCGAGCCGGGCATGTTCGGCAGGTACATGTCCGGCGAAACGTAGAGATTGCTTCGCCGGAAGGCGACGTGGAGGATCTCCGTCACCCACGGCCAATTGCCGTGCGAGCAGACAATCTTCAGCGTCGGGAAGTCCGCCAGCACGCGGTCGAGCAACGCGGGATGCGTGTAATTGAGATCGGGGCCCGCATTGCCGCCGGTCATCATGATGATCGGGATATTGCGATCCTCGCAATGCGCGTAGATCGGGTAGAGCTTGCGGTCGTCGGTGAACATCGGCTGCGCATAGGCGCCGGGCTCGATGTTGACGATGCGAAAGCCGTTCTTGATGGCGTCGTCGATCTGCGCCACGGCGCGCTTGCGGTCGCTGGCGTCGATCGAAGCCGCGGCGAGGAACCTGCCGGGATGCATGTTGCAGAACTCGGTGACCTCGGCGTTGTCGATCGAGCCGAGCATGCCCGAGTTGCGGCCGACGATCAGTCCCTTCTCGACGCCGGCCTCGTCCATCTCCTTGATCATCAACTCGACCGACTGCTTATCGGCGGCCGGCGAGGGCTCGAATTTCAGGTTGCGGGTGAACCCGTTGCGGCGTGCCGGTTGCGAATACATGACCATGCTGAGAAAGCCCTTGTAGGGCGGGCGCACACGAAAATCGAAAAACCGCATTAAAACTCTCCGCTGTCCGGCGTCGGCGGGTTGCACTCACGTGTCGACCACAACGACTGTTTGCATGCAGCATATGCCACGCAACATAGTCCACCCAACCTATAGCAATCCCTATGCCAGAGGGCGGGCCGTCGTTTGGCTCGGGCCCATCTGGCATCATTTCTGCTTTACTCCGGGCAGCCGTCGGAAAGAACGGCCTAAAGCGCGACAGGGGCAGGGAAACGATGGCGGCTGGAACAGCTCTCATATCCGGTGTGACAGGCGTTGTGGGCGCCCGCATCGCCCGCCATCTGGCCGGGCTCGGCGACTGGCGTGCGATCGGCGTGTCGCGTCGCGCTCCGATGGGCGAGAACCGCATCGCCGGCATCGAATACCTAGCGCTCGATCTGCAGGATCGTGCTGCATGTGCGAAGGCTATCGGCGAGGTCTCGGGTATCACGCATTTCTTCAACGCTGCCCGCTTCGAGCACGTGACCACGCAGCCCGAGCCGATCGACATCAATACCGGAATGTTCGTCAATCTGCTCGACGCCCTGGAACAGGGTGGTCACCCCTTGCAGCATGTTCATCTCGTGCAGGGCACGAAATATTACGGCTCGACCGCCGGACGGTTTCCGACGCCGGCCCGAGAAAGCGATCCGCGCTCATTGTACGACACGTTCTATTTCGCGCAGGAGGACATCGCAATCGCGCGGTCGAAGACGGCGCAATGGACCTGGAGCGCCAGCCGTCCGCACGGCATCTGCGACCCATCGCCGACGATTGTGCGCAGCATGGCGCGCCTGATCGGCGTCTATGCCGCGATCGGCAAAGAACTCGGCTTGCCGCTGTCGTTTCCCGGCACGCCGGAAAACTACAGCGCCATCTACCAGTGCACCGATTGCCAGTTGCTGGCGAAGGCCATTGTCTGGATGTCGACCGATCCCAGGTGCGGCAATCAGGCGTTCAACGTCACCAACGGCGAGTACTTCCGCTGGGAAAACATGTGGCCGCGGATCGCCGCCTATTTCGGAATGCCGTGCGGTCCGGTTCGGACAATCAAGCTCGCTGCCGCGATGGCGGATAAAGGCGCGATTTGGGATCGTATCGTCGCCCGCCACGGCTTGCGGCAAATCTCCTACGATCAGGCCGCGATCTGGTCGTATGGCGATTTCCTGTTCACCCCGGGCTGGGACATGATGTCGAGCACCACCAAATTGCGCCAGTTCGGATTTTGCGACGTTATCGATACCGAGACGATGTTCTTCTCTCTGTTCGAGGCATTGCGGGCAGCGCGCGTTATTCCGCCGGCTTGAGTGTTTGCGTCGCGCTGAGGCTGAACAGAAGGCGGTAGCACCCTCGCACCAACGTTTTGCCGGCGCCGAGTGTGGCGAAAGCGGCGGACGAAACGTCGTGCTGCCAGATCGCCGCCAGCGCACTCTCATCGATCGCCTCGACCAGCAGCGTCCACGGCAAGACGAGGTCGTTTTGGCGCAGATGGCCGCGCGTGGAGTGCGCCAGTGCATCTCTGTCGACCTCGAGCAGATGTGCGCCCGTAATTCCAGGCCGCTTGAGCAGATCGTCGGTCAGACGCACGCCACCATCCGCGCGCAACGAGGCTGCGACGTCAGCGGCGGCTTCGAATCCGAGGAGGCCGATGACACCGCCTTCGCCCAGACCGACGGAGGCTCGCACGACCGATACCGTGCGAGACGGCGACTGGAAGCGTGGGACGAATTGCCGGCTACGCGGATCGAAATTGCGCACGAGCTTGAGATATTGCTCGGACGACAGCGCGCTCGCATCGGTCGTCTCATAGAACGCAAGGTATTTCGGCCCCTCGTCGAACGCGCGGAAGCGGCGCCCGCGATTGAAGCCGGGGAGGCCGATAACCCGCTCCGGCATATGCTCGCGAATGTACCATTCGTTGAAGTCCCGGTCGTCCGCGTCCGGAAAGTCGTGCGAAATGAGAAGGACGTGACTTCCTAGCAGGGACATGGCGGGTTCATCTTTGTCGCACGATCTGATCGCCGGAACGGCCCGGCCTTCTGTATCTCAAACAGACACTGTGACCGTTGGGCAGGCAGGCCGCGCGGTGTCGCGCCGAACGTCGGCTTCGCTGGTATACTCTTTGCACACTCATTTTCCGCAATCGCGATCACGCCGGAACAAAGCAATGCCGCAGCAGACCGCAGGCTTCATATACATCGCCCAACTCGCCATTCCGAAATCGCTCGAGCAACGCTTTACCGAACTTTACGACGCCGAACACGTGCCGGCGCTGATGGCCGTTCCCGGGGTGCGCGCCTGTTCGCGCTACAAGCTGCTTTGGTCCGATAGCGACGAGATGCCCGAGTACCTCGCCATCTACGATGTCGATGCACCGGACGTGCCAAGGTCGCCGCAGTGGCGCGAAGCCTCCGGCAAAGGCGAATGGCCGAACGCGATCCGCCCGCATATGACCGTGCGGCGCCACGGCATGTTCGAGCGGGTGAAGAGCGTCGAGCGATAGAGCTCGAGCCCTAGATTTTGCTGTGCTGCAGCAATTTGGCCGGTGTTTTCCAGGTGAACAAATGCGCCGGTGCATTGTCGCCGGCGAACACAGACTTTGCGCGACGGAACACGGTCTACCCGTCAGGGGCCGGGTTCGCTGCGGCATAGAACTTGCCATTTAGCGGTGACCAAGAGACGCTAACAAAAAATACGGGAGGAAACGATGCGACGCGCAATCCTGGTGGCCAGCTCCGTCCTGCTGACGGTGGGGATCGGCAGCGCCACCGCCCAGGAAAAGTACCCGACCAAAGTCATCGAACTGATTGTGCCGTTCGCGGCCGGCGGCTCGACCGATCTCGGCGGCCGCGTTCTGGCGCAACAGCTTGAGGCGAAATGGGGCGTGCCGGTGCGCATCATCGACAAGCCTGGCGGCAACACCGTACCGGCGGTGAGCGACGTCATGCGCGCGAAGCCGGACGGCTACACGATGCTGATGGACGGTCCGCCGCAAAGCTCGATGCTGGAAACGGTCGTCAAGAATCTGCCGTTCAAGACCACCGACCGCACCTTCGTCGCGATCGCAGCTTATACGCCGATGAAGTTCGTCGTGCCCTACGAGTCTCCGTTCAAGACGCTCAAGGACGCGGCTGACGCTGTGAAGCAAGATCCGACGACCTTCACCTGGACATCGCTGGGTGGCGCCGGCGCGCAGGATATGGCGTTCCGCCTTTTCTACAAGGCGAACGGCGTCGATGTGTCGAAGACGCGCGCGATCCAGCTCAAGGGCGGCTCTGAAGCGATCACCATGACCGCCGGCGGACACGTGAAACTCGGCGTCGGCTCGTACAGCTCGATTGCGGCGCCGCTCGACGCTAAGCGCATTCGCGTGCTGGCGGTCGCTTCGCCCGAGCGCTGGCCCAATCTGCCAGATACGCCCACCACGGCCGAAGCAGGCTTCCCGTCAGTCGAAGTGCTGTACTGGATTGGCGTGTCGGGTCCGCCGAACCTGCCGCCGGAAATCGTCAAATTCTGGAACGACGCCCTTCGCGATCTTGCGAACTCGCCAGCCTATCGGGAAGGTCTGCTGAAGGTCGGCCTGCTGCCGCTCTATCGCGACTCGAAGGGAATGGCCGAACGCGTTCAGAAAGAGGCGTCAGAAACCGCATCGCTCTACGCTAAGTAACGACAGCTTGGTAAGGGCTTAAGAAAAATCCCGCCGTTTGCTGTCGCGAACGGCGGGTTTTCAATTGGGACGTGGGATGCGCGGTCAGTTGGCCCACAGCATCTTCACCACGTCGCGCTCCTTGGACACGAAGCTTTGCATCTCGGCCGACGTGCTGGAAAACGGCACCAGGCCGACGCGATCGAGCCCTTCGACGACCTTCGGCTCCTTGTTGATTGCAGCAATCGCGTCCTGCCAGCTTTTCACAACGGCTTCGTTCATGTTCGGCGGCCCAGAAAATCCGATCCATTGCAGGATGATGAGATCGGGGTAGCCGGCCTCCGCGGTGGTCGGCACATCCGGAATGGCGGCGAAACGCGCAGGGCCGGCGACCGCCAGCACACGCAGACGCTTGGCGGACACGAGCGGCGCGATGCTTCCCCAGAATCCGACACCGATCATGACGTGCCCGCCAGCGGTCATGTTGATGGCCTCCGAACCGCCGCGCACCTGGATCGCACGCGTACTGCGATAATCGATACCGGCAATCTGAAACAGCCGGCGGAACGTCATGTCGGTGGTGCCGGCGCCGGAGGTCCATGAAAATGTCGAAGGGCTCGCCTTCGCGGCAGCCACCGCATCGGCGAGCGTCTTGAACGGCGAGTCGGCCGGCACAACCAACATCAACGGCGTCTGCGCCGCCAAGCCGAGGAAAGTGCGGTCGTCAACCTTGAAGGGGATGGTCTTCACCACGGTCTCGAGCATCGAGCTCGAGCCCGGCCCGTCCATCAGTACCGAATATCCGGTCGGAGCGGCGGCCATGATCCCGCTCACGGCAGGCACGGTGTTGCCGCCCGGTTGATTGACCACGCGCACCGGTGCGTTCCAGCGGGCCTGCAAGGCCTCCGCGAAGACGCGCGCGCCCAGATCGGTCGAGCCTCCTGCGGTAAACGGCACGATGATTTCGACCACTTTCGACGGGAATTTATCCTGCGCCTGCACAGTGGTGACAGACAAAACAATCGCGGTGCACAGAGCGGAGACTACGGTGGTGAGCGTCCTCATGGGTTCCCCCTTTGTTGGGATGCTGCAGCGCACCCGCTTTTAAAGAAAAAATTTGCAAGGCCTATGCCATCGCATTCGCTGCGCGGAGACGTGCGGGACTGGAGCGGTGTCGTTGCGGCGCACATGCGGAAGCGTGCGATTTGTCGCTCCTGCAAACAGAGCTGCGCGGAATAGCCGACCGTCGCATCCGAACCGGCAAGATCGCAAGTCTTTGCTGAGTGGCACGCGGATTGCGGAGGAGACGGTCCTACGGCACGGTCGGGTAATGGCGATGGCTCAAAAACGAGCGCTGGTTTTGGGCGCAACTGGCGTGGTCGGCCGCAACGTCTTGCGGCACCTCATCGCGCTCGGCGACTGGGATGTCGTCGCCGTGTCGCGCCGCAAGCCCGACATCGAAGGCGCATACAGGCATCTTGCGGTGGATCTGCTGGACGGCCCGCAGACGATAGCGCAGCTCGGACAGCTGCTCGGCATCACGCATGTCTTCTACTCGGCCTATATCGAGCGGCCAAACCCGGCCGACATGGTCGCGCCGAATATCGCCATGTTGGCGAACGTCATGGACGCGATCGAGCCGGTTTCGCCGCAACTCGCGCACGTCAACCTAATGCACGGCACCAAGTGGTACGGCAATCATCTGGGTCCGTTCCCGACGCCCGCGCGCGAAGACGATCCGCGTCATATGCCGCCCAACTTCTATCACGACCAACTTGATTGGATCGTGTCGCGCCAGAAGGGGAAGACGTGGACCTGGTCGGCAGCGCGGCCGCACGCGGTCTGTGGGTTCGCCGTCGGCAACCCCATGAACCTGGTGATGGTGATCGCGCTCTATGCGGCCATCTCCAAGGCGCTCGGGCTGCCGCTGCGTTTTCCCGGCACCGAGGCAAGCTACCGCGCGCTCTATCAATGCACCGACAGCGCGCTGTTGGCCAAAGGCGTGCTGTGGATGGCGCAGGAGCCCCGCTGCGGCAATCAAGCTTTCAACATCACCAATGGCGACCTGATCCGCTGGGAGCGCATCTGGCCGCGCTTTGCCGACTATTTCGGAATGGCCTGCGGTCCGCGCCAGCACATTCAGCTTGCGCATATGATGCAGGATAAGTCGCCGGTGTGGGAGCGGCTGGTCTCCGAGTTCGGCCTGCAGCCGATTCCATACGAGCAAATCGTGCGCTGGGCCTACGGCGATTACGTCTTCGCGACCGGTTACGACGTCATATCGAGCACAATGAAAGCGCGTGAGTTCGGCTTCACTGAGTTTCTCGATACCGAACAGATGTTTTTGCGCCAGTTCGACGACTTGCGCGCGCAGAGGATTATTCCGCGCTTTTGATCGCAGCGCTGCGGCGCAGGCTAGAGCCGCCGCATCGGATTGGTGATCGCCATCAGGAAGCCGCCGGCGGTGAAGGCGGCGATCATGAGGAAAGCCATGCGAAACGCCGCCTGAATGTCGGCCATGACCGCGCCCGACGCGGGGGCAGATGGAAGCCCGCCAGCGATCGAGCGGTGCTGGACGATCTCCGCAAAGACACGCGCGGCGTCGGGGTTGCGGATGGCGAGCACGGCAAACAGCACGCTCGCCACCAGCGCGGTGCCGAAGCCGGCGCCGATCGAACGCGAGAACTGTACGGTCGCCGCAGCTTCGCCGAGGCGCGCCGCGCCGGCCGCGCTCTGCACGGTGACCTGCACCACGCCCATCACGGTGCCCATGAACAGTCCGATCAGCAGCATCAGCACGCCGAGCGCGGCTATGCTCAGCAGCGGCGCCCATAGCGCAATGATGACGATGCAGACCGTCGCCGCCGTTAGCCCGGCCACGGGAAACGCCGTCGTCATGCCGGTGCGGCTCACCAGCCGTCCGGTCATCAGCGAGCCGGTGCCGATACCGATGGTGAGCGGCACGAGCAGCAAGCCGGTGGTCGACGGCGATTCGCCGCGCACCACGTGCAGATAGATCGGCATGAAGGTGATCAGCGACACCAGCGCCGCGCCGTGAAAGGCGGCCAGCGCGTCGCTGTGCCAGATCGCGGGCTGGCGCAATAAATTGAGCGGGATAAGCGGTGAGGGCGTGCGGTTCTCCTGCCGTATCAGCAGCAGCAGCGAGATCACGCCGGCCGCGAACAGCGCAGCGCCGAGCGGCAGCGCGTTGAGATTGGCGCGCTGCGCCTGCTCAAGCGCGAGCAGCGTTGTGACGATGAAGATCGTGAACAGCACGAAGCCGCCAGGATCGGCGCGCCATTCGAGCCGCGGCGCGGTCACCACCGGCAGCCGCATGGTCAGTCCGAAGGCGATGAAGCCGATCGGCACATTGACAAGGAAGATCGACTGCCAGCCGAAATGCTCGGTGAGATATCCGCCCGCGACGGGTCCGAACGTATTGGCGCAGACCGCGACGGCGGCGAGATAGCCCTGATAGCGTGCGCGCTCGCGCGGCGGAATCGCTTCGCCGACCAGCGCCTGCGATAAGGTCATCAGCCCGCCGCCGCCGAGGCCCTGCAGGATGCGCGCGAGCGTCAGCATTTCGACCGTTGGCGACGCCGCGCAGAGCAGCGACGCCGTAATGGACACGCCGAGCGCGACGAACATCAGCCGCCGCCGTCCGAAGGAATCGCCGAGCCGTCCGTAGATCGGCGCCGCGATGGTTGCCGCGATCAGATACGACACCACAATCCACGACGCACGCTCGACCTCGCCGGTTGCGGCGGCAATTGCCGGCAACGCGGTGGCGACGATGGTCTGGTCGACCACCGCCAGGAACATCGGCAGCATGATCGACGGAAAAATTGTGAGAAAAGGCGGACGCGTTGACTCCGGCACGCCGGCGCGCTGCGTCGGCGCTTCGACGGGCGTCTCCGATTGACCTTGTTTGTTCAGCACAATCGATCCTGTTCCGAGACGAACGCCTTAGTGCGCCATCAGCACCGGCACCGTCGCGTTGTCCAGGATGTGACGGGTGGCTCCGCCGAAGATCATCTGGCGGAAGCGGCTTTGCGTGTAGGCGCCTTTGACCAGCAGGTCGCAGCCGAGTGAACGCACATGATCGAGGATGACTTCGCCGGTCGATTGCCCCTGCGGCTTTGCCGTCAAAGCCCGCGCCTTGATCCCGTTCCGGCTTAAATGCAGCGCGGCGTCCGCGCCGGAAGGGCCGGGCGTCGTGCCGCCTTCCACCGTCAGCACCGTGACCTGTTCGGCAAGCCGCAGCAGCGGTAGCGCGAAGGAATTGGTGCGCGCCTGCTCGGTGCTGCCGTTCCAGGACACGAGCACGTGGCGGCCGAGCGACTTTGGCGCATTCGCCGGAATAATCAGCACGGGCCGTCCGGCATCGAACAGCGCGGCCTCGAGCGGCGCCGTGCGCGGGTTCTGCGGCTGTGGTCCCGGGCGGCCGAGCGCGATCAGGTCGAAGACACGGCCGCGGCTGCCGATGGTGACGTCGTCGGCCGCTTCGAGGCGGGGCCAGGCGAAGGAATAGTGCGCGGGTTCGCCGGCGGCGCGCGGCACGCTATGCGTTTGCATGAAGCTCTCGAACTGCGCCTGCGCCTGCCGCGCCGCGTCCTCGTGGTAGGCGGCGGCGATCGCCACCCCGCTCAGCGGCTCCACCGTCACATAGGTGCCGTAGGACGGCCGCACCGCGAAGCCTTCCATGTAGGCGTCGGCGGCTTGCGCCAGCAGCCGTGCGGCTTCCAGCACGGCGGCCATCGAATCGTGATCTTCGGTCGGGATCAGAATGGTCTTCATGGCTGTGCCCTCCGATAAGCCGGCCGACGCACGATAACGCGGCGGCGCGTAATCGGCCACGGCGCCGGCCGGGCTTCCCGCATCAAAAGAACGGGCCGGAATCGGCCGTCAGCGTCCTGGCATCGTCCCGCGCCTCTCATTAAGATTTGCGCGGGGCTTCCAGCATAGCGACAGACAGACGATTCTTCGACGAACGGATCTGCCATGCGCGACCTTTTCATCAGCCATTCGTCGACCGACGCCGAGACCGCGAAGTCGCTGGTGCGCGATTTCGAGAAACGCGGCATCACCTGCTGGCTGTCGTCGCGCGATATTCCCGTCGGCAGCTCGTATCAGTCTGAGATCGTCCGCGCCATCGAGAACAGCCAGGCGATGCTGCTGTTGTTCTCGGCGGCGGCTAACGAAAGCGAGCACGTGCTGCGTGAGCTTGAGCTCGCCGCCGAGAGCCGCAAGCCGATCTATCCCTTGCGGATCGATCCAGCCGAACCGTCCGGCGGATTGAAATACATGCTGGCCAACAAGCAGTGGGTCGAGCGCAAAGCGCTCGGCAACCGGCTGGTCGACACCATCGATAAGCTGCTGAAGGCCGCTGCTAGCCAGGCGTCGGTCGCACCCGTTCCGCCGCCGCCGTCACCGCCTGCTGTCGGCTTACGCTTGCCGGCTGTGCTGGGGGCGGGTCTTGTCGCGATCGCCATTGTCGTGACGGCCGGCGCTTACGTTGCGGTCAACCGGCAGCCCGCGCCGCCGCTGTTGCCGCCCGTTGCCGAGCAGCCGAAGCCGGCCGCGGTGGAGCGTACGGCTGTCGCGCAGCAGCCCGCGCCAGCGCCGGAACCAGCGTCAGCAAGGTCGGCCGCGGCAGTGACTGTGCTCGACTCAGCACCGCAAAATCCCGGCGCGCTCGGCACGGGCGCGCATTATTTTCGCGATTGCACCGTGTGCCCGGTCATGGCGGTTGTGCCCGCCGGCAGCAACCTTATTGGTTCGCCGTCCGATGAGCCCGGCCGCGGCACCGAGGAGGGACCGCAGAAGATGGTCACGCTACGCGAGCCTTTCGCGCTCGGTCGCTCCGAGGTCACCTTCGACGAATGGTTCGTCTGCGTGGCGGAGGGCGGCTGCAACGCGTATCGGCCGGGCGACTACGAATGGGGCACCGGCGAACGCCCGGTGATCAATGTCTCGTGGAACGATGCCAAGGCCTACGTCGCTTGGCTGTCGAAAAAAACCGGCGCCGATTATCGCTTGCCGTCGGAAGCCGAATGGGAATTCGCCGCGCGCGGCTGCACTTCATTGTGCCCGTCCTTGTCGTTCTGGTTCGGCAACGACATCGAGCCGGCGCGCGCAAATTATGACTGGCGCTTCGCCTATGCCGGCAGTCCGAAAGCGCAAGCCTTGCGGAAAACCGTGCCCGCCAATTCCGGCGCCGCTAACGCGTTCGGTCTGCTGAACGTGCACGGCAATGTGCGCGAGTGGGTACAGGACTGCTGGAACACGACGCTTGCTGGCATTCCGGAGACTGGTCGCGCGCGCGAGAGTGGCGATTGCCGCGCTCGCGTCGTGCGCGGCGGCTCTTGGGCGGATGAGCCGGGCGATCTGCGCTCGGCCAAGCGAAGCTGGGAGGTCATCGAAGAACGGCGGGCACAAATCGGGTTCCGCGTTGCCCGGTCGTTCGCACGCTAAGGCGCAAGGGCTTCCTAACGCACATGTTTTCGCGTGGAACCGCCATTGCAGGGGTGCGACAAACTGTGCTTGCTCGCATTTTCGACCGGCCGCATAATTGCGCATCGTCGTGGGGCGACTCAGCATCTGGCTCGATAGACATGGTCGTATTTGCGCGCAGTCGCACGGCCCCGGTCGTGTTCGGTTTGCTTGCTGCATTGGTTTGGCTGCCGTCGCTGACGACGACAGCATCCGCCGCCGAAACCCGCCGCGCCTTCGTCGTCGGCGTGCAGCGTTACAACGATCCGAGAATTCTGCAGCTCAGCCGCACCGTCTCCGACGCGAAGGACCTTGCGGCCGATCTCGAGCAGGTCGGCTTCGACAAGAAAAACGTTGTCACCCTCGTCGATCCGAAGACGAAGGCCGCCTTCGACAAGGACTTCGATAATTTCCTCAAGACGGTCGAAGCCGGCGACATCGTGCTGTTCTTCTTTTCAGGCCACGGTTTCGGAGTCGAGGCCGACCAGACCAACTACCTGCTGCTCGGCGACGTGAAGAGCCCCTTCGCCTTCACGCAATCGCAAATTTCGGAGAAAGAGCGGCCGAGCGCCGACATCATCAATTTGCGCGTGCCGTCCTATATCGAGAAATACCAGACGACGGAGATTCCGCGCGCCGGGCTTTCGGCATCGGAGATTCTCGACAAGATCAACGCGCGTAAGCCGAAGAAGGCGGTCGTCATCCTCGACGCCTGCCGCTCGCTGCTCGCGACCGACGTCGCCGACGCCAATAACCCCAAGATCGTGCGGCGCGGTCCGGATTCCGGTAGCCGGCTGCTGGAGATGCGCGAGCCGCCGCGCGGCTTCCTCGTCATGCTCTCCGCCTCGTTCGGCGAGCAGGCGATCGAGCGCTTCGATCAGGACGACAAGCGGCGCAATTCGCTGTTCACGGAAGTACTGCGTTCCGAGTTGCAGCGGCCCGGCCAGTCGCTGGTCGAATTGGCCAAGCGCGTGCGGATGATGGTGCGCGCGATCGCCGAGAAGAAGGCGCGCAACGGCCAGCAGCAGGAGCCGGAATTCGTCCAGAACGGCGCCGAGCCCGACGACTTCTTCTTTATTCCGTCCATCGGCCGCGAGCGCTTCGAGTTGACGCAGGACAAGTGCGAAGGCTCGACGCAGGACTGGGAGCAGATCAACAAGCGGCGCGATCGCGATATGCTCGACCGTCATCGCCGCCGGTTCGACGGCTGCGCCACGGCCGAGAAGGCGCGCGGCATTCTTGCTGAGCTCTCGTTAAGCTCGGACGAGCCGCCGATCGTGCGCGCGGCCGATCCGCGTCGGCCGATCGACGACTGCGACCGGCTGGCCGGCTCCGATTCCGATCCGGCGCGGCCGCCTGAAGTGCCGGGCGTCTCGTTCCCGATGATCGTCGCGGACCAGGCCATCGCCGCCTGCAACAAATCCTATGACGGCAACCCGCGCGTCATTCGTTTCCTCTTCAATCTCGCGCGCGCCTATCACAAGCTCGGGCTCGAGCCGTCCGCCGATCAAGCGGTCCGTAATACGGCCTTGCGCCGCGCCCGCGCCAATTACGACGACGCGGCCAAGCGCGGTTATGTGAGCGCGCTGAACAACCTCGCGCTGCTTTACGAAAGCGGCCAGGGCGGCGACCAGGATGAGGAGCAGGGCGCGCAGCTGCTCAAGCGGGCGGCGCAGCAGGGTCATCCGCTGGCGATGTTCAATCTCGCGCTGCACTACCGCGACGGCACCGGCGCCATTCAGCGCGACGTCAGCCAGGCGGCGGAGTGGTTCGGCCGCTCGGCCGAGAGCGGCAACGTCTCGGCGATGGTCGGTCTCGCCGACGCCCTGTTCGACGGCCGCGGCGTAACATGGAATCCCCGCCGCGCCATCGAGTGGTACCAGCGCGCTGCGGATTCCGGCAGCTCTATCGCCAAGGTCCGGCTCGGTCAGGCCTATTATCGCGGCGGCTATAGCTGGGCATCGACCAGCAACGTGCCGCGCGACTTCGGCCACGCGCTGCTCTGGTTCAACCGCGCCGTCGATTCCGGCGACAACGTCGCGCAATACCATATCGCCATGATCATGGAGGCGGGCGACGGTCTGCCTAATCCGCAGCCGGAGATCGCCGAGCGTTACTGGCGGCTCGCCGCCCAGGGCGGCAACTCGTCGGCGCAGGTGCAGTTCGCCGAGCGGCTGAAAGAGGGCTTCCTGCTCATCAAGCAGGAGAACGGCTCGCGCGAGGCGATCGGCCTGCTCGAGCGTGCCATGGCCCAGGGCTCGCCCAGGGCGGCCTTCGATCTCGCCTTGATCTATCGCGAGGGCACCTTCGGCCAGAAGCCCGACCCCGTGCAGGCCATGAAGCTCGCCTATCGCACCATCGAATTGGCCGTGCAGGCCAAGCCGACCTCGACGGACGCCAACCCGTTCCATGAGATTGCCGCGGGACATCTGCTCGCCGCCATGGCGCGCAACGGCGAGGCCGTCGATGCCGGCGGCCGCCCGCTGCTGACGTCGGACGAGGTGGACCGCATCCAGCGCTACTATGGAATGGTTGATCCGGTCTCCAAGCAGGTCAAAGTGCGGCGCTTGCAGGTGCCGATGAAATGTTACGGCGGACAATACACGCTGACCGTCCCGATCTGGGTGTGGGACTGGGGCCGCATGGAGTCGCCGACCGAGCCGCAGTTCCGCGCCGTCGAGCAGGAATGGGGCTGCTCGGACGAGGACGTGCGCAAGACACTGATCAGCGTCTTCGAGCAGGCCAAGAAGAACAAGGTGCCCTTCGCCGATCTGATCGAGCAGCGCATCAAGTCGGCACAGATCGCCGACGAGAAGCGCTCGAAGCGCTGATATGACGAAACTTTAGTCGATGAACCGATGAGGACGGCCATGACGATCCAACCGGTGCGGACGATCCTGATGTTGAGCTGCGCGGCTATTCTGTTGGTTGCGCCGGCAGGTGTCGCGGCGGCGCAGGACTTTGGCAGGGCGCTTGGCGGCGCCATCTTCAACGGGATCGGTGGCGCCATCGGCGGCGGCCACTACAAACAATACAACGGCTCCGGCGGCCGCAAATCCAAAGGTGACCATAACGACTCGCAGTCAAGCAAAGACGACCCCTCGCGCGACGACCGCGTGCTGTCCTCGCTCGCGCCCACGCCGCAGCGGCAGAACGTGGTGCTCAAGTCGATCTCGGCCAGCGAGACGCTCGGCCTAGTCGGCCAGAACAAGGAACTGATCCAGATCGGCAAAGCGAACTCGACCGACAAGGATCGCGACTACACGGCCCTGATCGGCGACATTATCTCGCGCTTCAAGGAGGAGCAGGCACGAGCCAAGTCGAGCATCGCCGGCGACGTCACCCAGCACGCCATCGAGCAGTCGCTCGACCGGGCGTACAAGGACGCCAAGCTCAACGTCTTCGAAAGCTTCCTCGGCGAGAACTGGTCGGCCGAACGCCTGCGCGTGATGGTGCTGCAGCGGGTGAAGGATAGCCTCGGTGTCCTGTTCGCGGGCAACAACCGCGGCAATGCGCCGATGGAGGAACTCAACCGGCTCATCGCCAAGTCCGCCGAGGCGATCTATCACCGCGTGTTCGAAATATCCGAGCTGTTGGCGGACAATCGCAGCACGACCTTGTTCGTGCAGCGCCTGTACCAGACTCACGGCAGTCTGGTCGACGATCAGTTGCGCGAAGATACCGATCGAATGATCAGCAAGGCGGCGAATGCGGCGCTCGCCAAATTCGAGTCGGCCATGCGGCGGGACGAGGACGGCTTCGCGCTGCGTTACCGCGCCCAGCGCATCGTGCTCGACTGCTTATCGGACAATGTCGAGAAGCTGTCGTCCTCCGAGACGGGCATCAAGACGATCGGCGAGATCAATAGCAAGATCGCCAAGGTCAGCACCGGCATCTGCGTCGAATGGCTGGACAACCAGTTCGGCGGCGACAAGGATCGCATCAAGTCGCAGAAGCCCATGCCGCTGCGCGCGGTATGGTCGCCGACTGGGCCGAAAGACGATCCGTCGATGTACGGGCGGATCAACAGCACGTTCTGACGAGGGCGCAGCCGCGTATCCAGGATTTGAGCCCGCGGGGCCGTCTCCGGCCCTTGGCGCGGCCCGCGCTGCCGCGTAACGTGCCGGTCGGAAAAAGGCTGGCGGCAGCCAAAGCCGGCCGTTCGGGAGGATCAGCATGAAGCGGTTTGCGGGGTTTTTCGCTGTTGTCTTGGCGCTGTGCGCGTCGCTATTCATGGCGCCGCAAGCAGGCGCGGCGGACTATCCGATCCGAACCGTGCGCATCATCGTCGCGTATCCGGCCGGCGGCTCGACCGACATCGTCGCGCGCATCATGGCCGACTGGCTGAGCAGGCGCCTCGGTCAGCAGTTCATCGTCGAGAACCGGCCCGGCGCCGGCAATAACCTCGGCACCGAAGCGGCCGTGCGCGCGGCGCCCGACGGTTACACGCTTTTCCTGATCAACCCGGCCAATACCATCAACGCCACGCTCTACAAGAAGCTCAATTTCGTGTTCCTGCGCGACATCGATCCGATCGGCAATGTCATTCAGGTGCCGAATGTGATGGAGGTCACACCTTCTTTGCCGGTCAAGACCGTGCAGGAATTCATCGACTACGTGAAAGCCAATCCGGACAAGATCAACATCGCCTCGTCCGGCAACGGCACCTCCATTCATCTGTCGGGCGAATTGTTCAAGATGATAACGGGTCTCAAGATCACGCACGTGCCCTACAAGGGCTCGGCGCCAATGCTGACCGACCTGCTTGGGGGCCAGGTGCAAGTCACCTTCGACAACCTGCCGTCCTCGATTCAGCATATCCGCGCCGGCAAGCTGCGCGCGCTGGCCGTTACGACGAAAGTGCGCTCGCCCGAGCTTCCCGATGTGCCGACCGTGGCCGAGACTATACCCGGCTTTGAGGCAGTGGCGCATTTCGGCTTTGGTGCGCCGCACGGCACGCCGAAGGAGATCGTCGCTCTGCTCAACAAGGAGATCAATCTGGCGCTTAAAGATGCCGGAATCATCGCCAAGCTCAAGGATCTCGGCGGCATCGTGGACCCCGGTTCGCCTGAGGACTACGGCAAGTTCCTCGCTGGCGAAACCGCCAAGTGGGAAAAGGTGGTGCACGCCGCCAATCTGTCGATCGAATAGCGCCGCAGCCGGCGCATCACACAATAACGCCGAAATGAGCGGCGGGACCAAGGGGAGGTTGCAACGTGAAACGTATCGTCAGCCTGGCACTGCTCGCTGCGTGCCTCGCATGTTCGACGGCGCAGGCGCAGGATTATCCGAGCAAGCCGGTGAAGTGGGTCGTGCCTTATCCGCCTGCCGGTACGACCGACATCCTGGCGCGCATCGTCGGGCAGGCGCTGTCGGAAGAGCTCGGCCAGCAGTTCATCATCGAGAACCGCCCCGGCGCTGGCAATAATCTCGGCACAGAAGCGGTGATCCATGCGCAGCCGGACGGCTACACCATGCTGCTGGTCAATCCGGCCAACGGCATCAACGCCACGCTCTACAAGAAGCTCAACTACAACTTCGTGCGCGACATCCAGCCGGTGGCCGGCATCACCCGCGTTCCGAACGTGATGGAGGTCACTCCCAGCTTTCCCGCTAAGACGGTGGAAGAGTTCATCGCTTACGGCAAGGCCAATCCTGGCAAGATCAACATGGCCTCCTCCGGCAACGGCACGTCGGTGCACATGTCGGGCGAGATGTTCATGGCCATAACCGGCATCAAGATGACGCACGTGCCCTACAAGGGTGCCGGCCCCGCGCTGATCGACCTCATCTCCGGCCAGGTCGACGTGCTGTTCGACAACATGCCGTCGTCGATCAATCACATCAAGGAAGGCAAGCTGCGCGCCATTGCGGTCACCACCGACAAGCCGAGCCCCTTCCTGCCTGGCGTGCCGACCGTCGCCGCCACGGTGAAGGGCTACGAGGCGAGCGCCTGGTTCGGCATCGGCATGCCAAGAGGCGTGCCGCCCGAGCGCATCGCCATCCTCAACAAGGCGGTCAACAAGGTGCTGGCCACCGAGAAGATGAAAGCCAAGCTCGCCGAACTCGGCGGCGAGCCGATGATCGTCACGCCGGAGCAGTTCGGCGACGTGATCAAGTCGGAGACCGAGAAGTGGAAGAAGGTGGTCGAGTTCTCCGGCGCGAGTATCGACTGAACAGTCAATGACCAAGAAGAAGACTCCGCAAGAGCTCCGCAGCCATCGCTGGCTTGCGCCCGACGACATGCGTTCGTTCGGGCATCGCTCGCGCCTGCGCCAGATCGGCTACGACGCCGACGATTGGACCGGCAAGCCGCTGATCGGCATCATCAATACCTGGAGCGAGATCAATCCCTGCCACGTGCACCTGCGCTCGCGCGCGGAAAACGTGAAACGGGGCGTGCTGCAGGCGGGCGGCTTTCCCATCGAACTGCCGGCGCTGTCGCTGTCGGAGACCTTCGTCAAGCCGACCACCATGCTCTATCGCAACATGCTGGCGATGGAGACGGAGGAGCTGCTGCGCAGCCATCCGATCGACGGCGCCGTGCTGATGGGCGGCTGCGACAAGACCACGCCCGGTCTGCTGATGGGCGCGATCAGCATGGGCATTCCGGCGATCTACGTGCCCGCCGGACCGATGCTGCGCGGCAATTGGGGCGGCCAGCCGCTCGGCTCCGGCTCCGACGTATGGAAATATTGGACCGAGAAGCGCGCCGGCAACATCACCGACGCCGAGTGGAACGAGATCGAAGGCGGTATCGCGCGTTCATTCGGCACCTGCATGGTGATGGGCACGGCGGCGACCATGATGGCGATTGCCGAAGCGCTCGGCATGTCGCTGCCCGGCGCTTCGTCGATCCCTGCGGCTGACAGCGGCCACCCGCGCATGTGCGGCGTCGCCGGCCGGCGCATCGTCGAGATGGTTTGGGAGGATCTCACGCCGCAGAAGATCATGACGCAGGCGGCCTTCGACAACGCCATCAAGGTGCATATGGCAATGGGCGGCTCGACCAACGCCATCATCCACGTGGTGGCCATGGCGCGCCGCGCCGGTATCCCGGTCGACATGGAGACGTTCGACCGCCTGTCGCGTCAGGTGCCGGTGCTCGCCAATGTACGGCCGTCCGGCCAGTACCTGATGGAGGACTTCTTCTACGCCGGCGGCTTGCGTGCGCTGATGCAAAACCTGCGCGAGACGCTCGACTTGTCGGTTATGACCGTAACCGGCAAGAGCCTGGGCGAGAATATCGAGGGCGCCAAGGTGCACCTGCCCGAGGTGATCCACTCGCTCAACGATCCGGTCTATGCCGAAGGCGCCACCGCCGTGCTCAAGGGCAACCTGGCGCCGCACGGCTGCGTCATCAAGCCGGCCGCCGCCGACAAGCGTTTCCTCAAGCATCGCGGCAAAGCCATCGCCTTCGACGACTACAACCACATGATGCGCGAGATCGACCGCGACGATCTCGACGTCACGCCCGACCACATTTTGGTGCTGAAGAACGCCGGCCCGAAGGGCGGCCCCGGCATGCCCGAGTGGGGCATGTTGCCAATCCCCAAGCGTCTGCTGGGGCAGGGCGTGCGCGACATGATCCGCATCTCCGACGGCCGCATGAGCGGCAC
>Ga0134124_10001378_pt1 | contig 19609 bp, 18 predicted proteins | sample KB304_FD_96880 | JGI IMG/M metagenome (GOLD analysis project Ga0134124, IMG submission 96880) | Terrestrial soil microbial communities without Nitrogen fertilizer from Kellogg Biological Station, Michigan, USA - KB3-0-4 | ecosystem: Environmental > Terrestrial > Soil > Unclassified ...
CCCGAGCCGCGCCGGGAACACCGACGCCCTCCGAGGTGCGCTGCCGGATCGCGAGCGCCCCCTCTCCCGAACGCCCGCTCTCACAATCGGCGACGCGACGTCTACTTCATGACGCGAATCACCAGCACCAAAATGCCTTTTTTGTGGCTTTGGCCGGCGACGATGAAGGCTTGGCCGACGTGGGCTTTTACCTCCAGCAGGGGCAAGAATTCTTTGCCGCTCGGGCGATTGATGCTCGCGGACAGACGCACGGAGTCAGGCCCCAATTCGTCCAAGAGGCGAACTTGTAGCGTGCGGCCGTTGGGCAGTTTCTGATTCTGCGGTGCGTCCTTCTTGAGCGGCAGGCGCGCGCGATCGACGACTTGATAGCTGTCGTAGTTGGAGAAGGGCGGCTTTGCGAGTTCAGGCAGCTTGCCGATGCGCGGATCGATGCCCTTCTGCTCGTTGGTCGCGTGCAAGATCAGCACCTCGGCGACCAGCGGTTGTTCCGGCCCGGGACGTGCGGACGGCGCAGGCTGAGCGCTGCCCGCGCCGGGTGCGCTAGCTGCAGCGGCGGCGCGCGGAGCCGGCGCGCGTGGCGGGTCGGCGGCGTAGGCCGGCACCGTCAGTGCGGCGACCAACGAACAGAGCGCAAGCGAAACTCGCTTCATAACGACTCGGACCTGTCCTCATTGTCCTCATCGGGCTCCCCGTCGTCGGGCATCCAAACCACGGGGGTCTCCGATGAATCCGTGGATAATACGAAGACTTCACCGGTGTTCGACCCAAAATCGACCGACTCGATCGTAGCGGGCGGAGGCGGAGGTTGGGGCTCCTCCTCGACGAGCGCCGCAGCGCCCAGCACGGCGGCGAGCTCCGGCGCGGACGCGCTCGGCGACGCGGACCCCGTGCCGCTGAGCGCGGCGTGCTCTCCGGAGCGGATGGCGCCCGGCGTGACCGGCGGAGCAGACCACGAGCGCACCACGAGCACCGAGCCGGCGGCGATGGCTGCGCCGAGCGAAACCCAAGTAGCGATCCGCGGCAGCAGCGAATGAACGCGGGCTCGCGGGGGCTCGAGCGCCGAGAGCACGCTGTCTGCGATGTCGAACGAGACCACCTTGCTTTGGTTCGATTCATCCCACGCGCGGACGAAGCTGCCGAGATCGCCGTAGGCGTCGAGCTCTTCGAGCTGTGCGGGGTCTTGCTCGAGGGCTGCCTCCACGAGGCGAGCGTCGGCATCGGACAGCTCGCCGTCGTGATAGCGCATCAGTCGCATTCGGCGTTCACGCGAGGTGCTCACGGTTGCTCCCTCCGGATCGACGGCGCGACTTCCTCGGCGTAGCAATCAGCCAGTGCCCGCTGCAGCTTTTGACGAGCGTGGAACAGACGACTCATGATCGTGCCCTTGGACACGCCCATGGCCTCGGCCATCTCCTCGTAGCTCATGCCCTCGACTTCTCGCATCACGATGACACCGCGATGGTAGACCGGAAGTGCGTCGAGCGCGGCTTCGAGCTTGTTTCGAATCTCTGCACGACGCAGGACGTCGAGCGGGTCGGCGCCGTCGATGCGGCTGAGGAGTGGGATATCCGCTTCATCGATCTCCCGCGTTTCGTCCAGCTCGGCTTCGCGCCGGCCGGGCTTGCGCATGAGGTCGATCGAGAGATTGGTGACGATTCGGTACAGCCAAGTGAAGAACGCAGATCCACCGTGAAAGGAATCGAGCCCGCGGTGGACGCGGAGGAAAGCTTCTTGAACGACCTCGCGCGCGTCGTTCTCGTCGCGGAGGAGGCCGAGCGCAATCGCGAAGGCACGCCGCTGATGCCGTTGCACCAGCTGCTTGAATGCCAATCTGTCGCCCTTTTGGGCACGTTCGATGAGGACACGATCCTGCTCCGCTTCGAGCTCACGGCTCGTTCGGTTTGACGCCAAAGCAGCAGGACTATTCACCCCGGTGGCAATTCGATCAGCGCCCGTGTCACGCGCCGCAATCTCAGGCTGCGACGGCAAGGTCCCCACGTCCACGAGGGAGCCGAAAGTACCGCGAGCAGGCGACGCCATCACGCTCCAGTGTACGCCCGCGCTTCGCTCCTGCTCCCCAGCAGAGCGCGTTCACGCAGCGAGAAACACGCGATCAGACCCATCATTTTCCAGTCACACAGCAATATCATGCTAGATGCAGAGATGTCGTCGCTCGGGACTCAGGGTGCGTCGTCCGGCGGTGCGGCGGCTTCGTCAGGCAGCTCGACGAGGGTGAGCTTGAGATCGAAGGTCCGTCCGCCGCGCACGACCCGCAAGGTCGCAGGCTTTCCTACACCGGCCAAGCTGGCCACCCAGCGCAGCCGCTCGGGGCCAGTGAGCGCCTCTCCCTCGAACGCTTGAATCACGTCGTCGACTTGTAGACCAGCGCGATCAGCCGGTCCGCCTGGGACGATCATGCGCACCAACGCGCCGTTTTCGTCGCTCAGCTTCAGCCGCTCCATGTCCTCCGGCAAAACGGACGACACGCTCACGCCGATCGCGCTGCGCTTGATGTGACCGTCTTTCAGCACCCGCGGCAGCAGCTCTTTGACCATGTTGATCGGGATCGCAAACCCGATACTGTTGGCCTGTGCGCGGATCGCGGTGTTGATGCCGACGACGTTTCCGGACATGTCGAGCAGCGGGCCGCCCGAGTTGCCGGGGTTGATGCTCGCGTCAGTCTGCAAGAAGTCGTAGTAGCCCGACTCATCGAGACCTTTGACGTCGGCGATGGTGCGCCCTTTGGCGGACAAGATCCCCGCAGAAACCGTGTGTGCGAGCGCGAACGGGTTGCCGATGGCCACCACCCAGTCGCCGACGCGCAGCGCGTCCGAGTTACCCAAGGGCAGAAACGGCAGGTTCTTTTCCTCCACGCGAAGAACCGCGATGTCGGTGCGCGGATCGCGTCCGACGATCGTGGCTTTTACCTCGCGCTTGCGGCCGAAGATCACGTGGATCTCACTAGCTTCGTCGATCACGTGGTTGTTCGTGATGATCAAGCCATTGGGATCGTAGACGAACGCGGTACCAACGCCCTCCCCGACCACGCGCCGTCGACCCGTCACGCCGCGACGCTCTTGCAGAGTCTTCACGAACACCACCGCAGGATCGGCCTTGGCCGCCAGATCGGCGAAGCTCTGCGGCGCGCGCGCACCGGGTAGGGGCGCGGGCAACGGCGAGAGGGTCGGCAGCGCGGTGGCCGCCACCGGCACCGCTCCGGAGGGCAACGGCACCGCGCTCGAACTGCTGCTGCCCAGCGACGACATGCGCTTGCAGCCGAGCATCGCCGCGCTCACCACCCAGGCCGCGAGCACAATCCGGGCCGCGGTCACTCGCGTCACTTTTGCTTCTGCGAGACTTCCACGAAGCGCAGCCGGAGGTCGTAGAGCGCCTGCGTCAGCATTTGCTCTTCGGCCCCCGTCAGGTTCCCGTGAGTCTTCTCTTGAATCAGCGCCAAAAGATCGATCGTTTGGCGGGCCATCGGCAAATCGACTTCACTCGCTCCGCCGTTCGGATGCGGAGCGTCGCCCAAGTGCAGAAGAGCCGAATGGCTCAACGACAACACGAAGGTCGTGAAGTCGACCGCGGGCAGATCGTCCGTTTCTGACGCCGAGCCCGAGTCGGGTTCGCCGTGGCCTTGGCTCACGTCGCTTTCTCCTCTTCGTCTTCGTCGTCTTCATCCTCGTCGTCGTCTTCATCCTCGTCGTCTTCGTCGTCCTCATCCTCGTCGTCTTCTGCGGCGGGTTCGGCGGCGGCAACCTTGGGTTCGGCAACGGGCGCGGCAGCTTTTTCGGCGGCGGCTTTGTCGGCGGCAGCCTTGGTGGCCGCTTTCGCTTTCACTTTGACGTCGTCGTCGTCCTCGTCGTCGAAATCGTCGTCGTCGTCGTCGATGTCGTTCAGCTCATTTTCGAGCGAGCGCACCGGCATGGCCGCCACGACGGGCCGCGGGGCAGCGCGGGTCACGACGCGCTCGACGCGCTCGGACTCCTTGACCAGAGCAGGCTGCTTGAGCTCGACCTCAATCACTTGGTCGGTCACGTCAGCCAACGCTTCCACGTGCTTCGTCAGTTCACTCTCGGTGAGCAAACCGCGCTTGAGCATGCGCTCGCGCACGCGGACGTCGTACTTGAAATTCTCGGGAATCGGCATGAACTCTCCGTGTCAGTCTGCTCGGATCGAATCGGATCCGAAAAGTAGGTCGGGTCGTCGGCCCGTCGGCCACAGCCCTCGGGGGCTTTCCTAGCGCCTGGATGGCCCCCTAAGCAAGCTCTCAGGCGTAATCAGCGGTTCCGGCTCCTCTTCTTGGGACTGAAGACGCTGTTCCGCCTGCTCCAGCTCCTCCTCGGTGGCTGGCCGGACCTCCCGCGCCTCGACCTCGAAACGCAGGGTTTGCCCGGCAAGGGGGTGGTTACTGTCGACCACCACCCCCTCCTCGCTCACATCCAAGACCTGGAGCAGCACCGGGCGGCCGTCCTCGTCTTCCGCCTCGTAGCAATCGCCCGCCGCGACGTCGTCCGGGAAGTCTGCGCGGTCGACTTCGACCTGGGCCTCGGGGTTGCGCTGACCGAACGCCTGCTCGGGGGCGAGCAGCACCGTGCGTCGAGCCCCCTCTGTCAGGCCCTCTAGCTTTTCCTCCAGGGCCGGAAAGAGCACCCCGTAGCCGATCAGACAGCACAGCTCGCTGTCACCGGTTTCGACCACGGCATCTTCTTCATCGAACACTTGGTAGCCAAGGCGGGCCCACATGCCCGGACTCAGTTGGTAGCCTGCGCTCTGTGGCATCTGGCGCCGCACTAGCACGACTCACTGCCCGAGTCCGCCGACAATCTTGCCCGCGATGGCGCTGGCAGCGATTACGCGGGGGCTCGCCAGGTAGACCCGACCCGGCCCGCTCCTACCCGGGAAGTTACGGTTGACCGCGCTGACCGTCACTTGCTCGGCCGAGGTCGAGGTGCCGGGCCCAGCCCGAATGCACGCGCCACACGACGGCTCCAGCAAGCTCGCGCCGATGCGCTCGAAGAGCTGGATGTAGCCGCGCTCGGCCGCGTAGCGCCGGACGCTCTGCGAGCCGAACTGCAGGTAGAAGAGCACCCCCGGCGCCACCCGCAGCCCGCGCTCCAGCGCTTCGCGAATCACGGACGCATACAGGTCCATGTCGCTCGCTTTGCCGCCCGTGCACGAGCCGCCATAGGCGATGTCGATCCGCACCTCGGAACCGACCTGCTGCTCCAGCAGCGACAACGGGATGCCACTGCGCGGATCGCTGGGAATGGCGACCATCACCGGCACTTGCGACAACTCGAGCTCGATCGTGAACGCGTATTCGGCGCCCGCGTCGGCCTGCACGACGCGCTCGGCCAGCGCGTCACGTGAAAGGCCGCGTGCGCTCACCAAATAGTCGATGACCACGTCGTCGGCGGCGATGATGCCGGTGAAGGCGCCGGCCTCGACGGCCATGTTGGTCAGGGTCGCACGCTCGCCGAGCGACAGCTGCGCGAGTCCCGGCCCAGTGAATTCCAAGACCTTGCCCACCGCACCGCCGTTCTTGATTTCGGGCCGCGCGAGCAGCAGCAGCATCACGTCCTTGGCGCACACGCCCGGGCCGAGCTCACCGCTCAGCACCACGCGCACGCTTTGCGGCACGTCGACGCGCACGTCGCGGGTGAGCCAAGCGTTGGCCATGTCGGTGCTGCCGACGCCGAACGCCAGACACCCGAGCACGCCCGCCATGCACGTGTGCGAGTCGGTGCCGATCACGAGCTCGCCGGGCAGCGCGAAGTCCTCGATCACTTTGTTGTGACAAATGGCTTCGCTGCCGGCAGGTTTGCCGTCGCGTTCGACCTCGCCGAACAGCCGCACTCCGTGACGAAGCGCGAACGCGCGCTGCACCGTGACGAGCTCGCGCGATTGCTCGACGAGCCCGAGCGAACGATGTTTTTCGGGCATCACGCTCTCGAGAAACGTCAAATGATCCCGAAATAAGAGCAGCGATTCCGGATCCGCCACGCTCGCGTCTTCGCCGAAGCCGGCGCGGAACAGCGCGTCGGCCATGGGCGTCACGTATTCGTGGCTGAAGCGCAAGTCGGTGCGCGCGAACAGCGCATCGCCGGGCGCCACGGCGCTCAACCCGAGCGTGCCGCGTTCGGCGTCGTTCACGGCGTGGGCGGCCAAGATTTTTTCGGCGAGCGTCATCGGCCCAGACGAGCGGCTCGGCAGATCGGGTCGCAGCGCGCCGCTCAGGCGCGCGCGGTTGTAAGCAAACAGCCCCCCGGCTTCCACGATGGCGCGCGAGATGGGCGAGAGCTGGCGCGAAAATTCGGCGAGCTGAAGCTCTTCACCACGCTCCAGCCGCTCTAGCAGCGAAAAATCACTGCTGGTCAAAAGCCCGATGTTTTGACAATTCTGCAGGTAAATTTTCTCGAAGCTCGGCGCGAATACGACTCGCACGCCACACGCGAGCTCCGCGTACGGCGCGGTCTCGCGTGAGCTGCCGCAGCCCTTGCTGGGCCCGCTGACGATCACCTGGAAGCCGCCGTCGCGGACCTCGTCACGCGCGACGCCGTTGCCTCGCAAACCGACCAAGCAATAGCGAGCCAGAGTCTGGTCGTAGTAATAGCAGGCCCAGGCTGGCGTCAGTTCGTCGGTCGAGACGTTCGCGAGCAGCCGACGCGCGGCATCGAACGATAACGTGGCGCCCGCCAGCTGTGCGCGCAGCAACTGCGCGTCTTCGGTCAGGTACAGCACGCGCCCAGACAGACGCACGCCGCTCATGACGCGCTGCCGCGACCGTTGGACGCCCCCGCCCCGTGGAGCACCGACAGAACCCGCAGCGAAAGCTGCAATTCGAGCTCGGAGGCGTGGCGGGCGCGGGCGCGCTCGGCAACGAGCCTAGCGCTGTCCAGGAAGCGCGCGCGCTGCTCGACCGGTACGGCTAGCGAGACTTCTTGGATCGACACGCAGCTGAGCTTAACAAATTTTGCTCGCCGCCCAGAATTCGAGCCAAAAACCGGCGAAGAACCTTGCTTGGTCAGCTAACTCCGGGGGAAGCTCGCGCCGTGTTTCGGGTCCGCCGCTCGTTCGTCACCCTGCTCCCTGCGCTCTCGCTGGTGGTCTCCTGCAAGCAGCCGCACTCGGCTCCCGAAGCCAAAGCGTCGTCCGCGGGCAGCACGCCAAGCGCGGCGCCCGCACCGCCGCCGCCGCCCAAGGTCGCCGAACCACTGCCCAACGAACGCGTCGAAATCCCCGGCGGCACCTTCAACGTCGGCAGCCGCCCAGGCGATCCCGGTCGCAACCCGGAGCTGGAGCCGCGGCTCACGGCCATCGAACTCGGACCGTTCCAAATGGATCGCTTGCCGTACCCGAACGACGGCAAGAGCCCGCCGCTCACCGGCGTCAGCCGTGACGACGCCAAGCGCCACTGCGCCGAACACGGCCAACGCTTGTGCACCGAGCTCGAGTGGGAACGCGCGTGCAAGGGGCCATCCAGCACGGACTACGCCACCGGCAAGAGCTGGGAGCCGCGCTGCGCGAGCGAACCGCTACACTGCGCTTCTGGCTTCGACGTCCTCGCGATGGGCGGCAATTTGCGCGAATGGGTGGCTAGCGAAATCCCCGGCAAAGACGGTGGCAACGCGCGCGCGCTGCTGCGAGGCGCGCCCGCTTCTGCCGCGGGCCCCGAGCACCGCTGCTCGGCCCGTCACTCCTCGGACAGCGACACCAAGGCCGAAGATCTGGGGTTTCGCTGCTGCAAGGGCGCGCCCAACGCGGCCATCGTGCCCGAGCCGAAACTGGGCGACACCTTCTCGCGCGCCAAGATCGCGAGCGACGCGCTGGAGAAGGTGTTCAAACGCGACCCACACACGGCGAACATCGTCGGCGTGAAGTTCTATCGCGAACCCGACGCCGCCAATACCGTCGTGGCCCGAGGCCCCGGGGACAAGAAAGGATTCTCGTTCACGGTCGCGCCGTTGACTTGGCGCCCCACCGCGGGTGCGGAGTTCCTGCTGGTCTCCGGCAAATCCGGCGACTCCGACGCCTTCGTCGCCGTGCTTCACGTGCTCGGCGACGACGAGTACGCGGTCGCCGCGAGCTTCTTCATGAAGAACGAACCGGGGCCGGTCGCTCTGGCCTACAGTGATTCGATTCGGCCGCGCTTGCATTGGAGCACGTGCTGGGGCTGCCCCGGCGAGACGGGTAAAATCTTGTTTCGGCCGCCCGAGAGCGTCGTGATCTTCCAGCCTTGAGAGCCTAAACGCCTAGGCCAATCCGACGTACAAGTGCTGCACGTCGTCGTCTTCGTCGAGCGCCGCCAAGAAGGCTTCGACTTCGCTTCGCGCTTCACCCTCTAGGGTGACCGGATTTTTGGCGACCCAAATTTGGCTGGCCGCGGTGACGCCCCAACCACGCGCTGCCAGCGCCTTGGCGACCACGTCCAGATCCGTCGGCTCGGTGATGAAGCGGTGCAAGCCTTCCTCCGCGAGCTCGACCTCTTGTGCGCCGGCCTCGATCGCGGCCTCCTCGGGATCTTCACCAGCGGCAGGAGGCGTCGCTTCGATTGCTCCGACGCGATTGAAGTCCCAGCTCACCGAACCAGAAGCACCGAGTTGCCCCTTTTTGAACAACAGCCGCATGTTGGGCGCGGTGCGGTTCTTGTTGTCGGTCAGGCACTCGACGATCACCGGCACCTGATGCGGCGCAAAACCCTCGTAGAACACGGTTTCGTGTTGGGCTTGGCCCTCGAGCAAGCCGGCTCCCTTCTTGATCGCGCGTTCCAGCGTCTCGCGAGTCATCGACGCCCGTTTGGCCGCCTCCACGGCCAGGCGCAGGCGCGAGTTCGTGCTCGGATCGGCGCCGCTGCGCGCGGCGACCATGATTTCCTTGGCCAGCTTCGTGAAAAGCTTGCCTTTGGCGTCAGCGCCTTGCTCGCGTCCTTTTTGCTTCCATTGCGCACCCATGCGGGGCGTTTAACAGCTCAAAGCGCAATGCTCAACTCGAACGCGTTTCCGGTGCCGCTGGGCGGTGCTACGGCGCGGACTTCGGCCCCGGACGCTTCCGCCGCCAAGCGGGCCGCGTACAGGCCGATGCCACGACTGTAGCGCGCCCCGACCTGACCTTTGGCCGTCACTTGCCCCTCGGCGGTGAACGCTTTCTCTTCGTATTCACCCATCACGCGCGCGCCGCCGTCTTCGACCAACACGACGACCCGCGAGGGTTCACCCCGGGCCGAGACTCGCACGGGAACACCGTCTTGCGCGTGCTGAATGCCGTTCTTGATCAAGTTGCCCAACGCGCGCCCGAGCATTTCGCGGCTGGTGGCAAGCTTCACCTCGGCGTCTGGCGTGGGCGTGAACTCGATTCGCACGCCGTAGCTGACAGCGAGTGAGCGCGAGCGCGACAACGAATCGGCGATCAGGTCGCGAACCGTGAACGAATTTTGTTCGAAGCGCCGCTCGCCGCGCAACGCCAGCGAAAGCAACTCCACGTTGTCGATGATGTGCCCGAGCGCCTCACACGACGCAGAGACGTCCTCGAGCGCCTCCTTGGCGTCATCACTCAGAGTGTCGCGCGAGGATTGCAAGAAGCTCGCGTTGCTGTGCAGCGCCGAGAGCGGGTTTCGCAGATCGTGCACGATCAGCCCCAGCAAGCCGCCGACCAGTTCCGACTCCAAGCGATCTGTCGCCATGAGATCGCTAGCGTACTGACTTGTGCGCGGCGACGTAAGCCCCGCGTCACGGATCACCCGCAACGGGAACAGCGCCCTCGTCGGCGCCGCCCCCGCCCCCAGTCAGCGCTCTGGCGACGCCGGAGCGCGCACCGGGTACAAGCCGCCGTGCTCCGTCAAAAAAGCCGCGATCCGCGCGGAAATTTCGCGATGGTGCTCGAGTGGGGCAAGGTGTGTCCCGCTCGCTATCACTTCGAGCTCGGCACCCGGAATGGCTCGCGCCATGGCCTCCGAAACAGCCGCCGGGGTGAAGGAGTCCTTGGCGCCCGCGATCACCAACACCGGCACGTTCACGTGCGCGAGCAGGTCCTCCGCGGAGTGCTCCCCCGCCGCGCGCAGCATGCGCAGGAACAACTCGAAGTCGACGATCGACACATGCTGAAAGTACGGCTCGACGTCCTCCAGGCGCACGTTCGCGAGGTTGATGTCCCCGGTCAGCCGCGCCAGAGCAATCGCGATCTTGGGCGGCACGTTCGACCACAGGGCGCGCGCCGCGATCGGGTGGGTGGTCGCAAATTCGATTAGGTTCGGCAACACCGAGGCGAGCATTTCGCTGCCCTTGAAGGTGTAGGTGACACGACCAAAGCTGCCGCAAAGCAAGACCAGCGCGACGATCCCCTCGGGCCGCCTGCGGTAGGCCTCGAGCGCGACCTGAGTGCCCAAGGAGTGGCCGATCAGCACGATCGGCGGGTCGCCTAGCCCACGACGCACGGCATCGACGTCGTCTGCCAAGGCGTGGACGCCGATCTGCTCGGTGTCGACGGGCAGGCCGCTGCGGCCATGGCCGCGATAATGGAAATGCGCGACGTCCAGCCAATCGGCCAGTTCGTCCCACAAATACTTCCAGATGAACCCGTCGCAAGCGAGCCCATCACAGAGCAACGCGGTTGGCCTCGAGGGCGCTGGCGAGTCGACACCAGGCGGCACGCTGAGCGGGTCAGCGCGCCTGCCCTGGCGATGGAAGTAGAGCCGAGTTCCGTCGGCGCCTCGGGCGAATGATTCCGAGGCGCCTGCGGAATCAGGTCGCTGCTTCTTCCTCGTCGTCACTGATGTCGTTCACGCTCGGGATCTTTTTGATTTCGAGCCGAGCCATCTTCCAGGCTCGCTGTACTACCCAAGAGAGTGAGCGATCCAGACGCGCAGCCTCGTCTTTGATTTCCTGAAGCATTGCTTCCGGAAAATACAGGCTCTGTTTGCGCTTATCGCTGCCGGCAGTTTTGTTGGAGTCGTGGTCAGCCAAGCGAGTACCTCTGTGTGGGGGCGGTGTCACCCGACACCAGGGAAATACGAACTATCACCCACAGCCTCGCGGAATCAATCACGAAATGCGGGGGCGCCAGAACTTTCTCTCCAAATCACGACAAACAGCCTCAAACCTTGGCAATTTGGTGCTCGCCCGGAAAGTGGATAACGCGGAACGCAGACACGAAAGTGCCGGGCGCGTGTATCGTCCTCGAACATGAGCGCCCCCGCCCGCAAATCACGCAATTTTATCGGTAGTTCGCGGCATGGTCGCCTCGGCGCATTGGTTTTTGCCGTCATTTTTGGGGGGCTCGGCCTGACCCTCAGCCACTTTGCCCACGCCGGCAGCGAGCGCGAGAGTCCGTATCGCGTGGTCGAGCAATTGGGGCGCGTGCTGGTTTGGATCGAGAACGAATACGTCGATCCGGTGGACCGCAAGCGACTGCTCGAAGGCTCGATCAAGGGCATGGTCGCGGAGCTCGACCCGCACTCTTCGTACATGCCCGCCGAGGACTACGCGATCTTCCAAGGCGACACCGAAGGGCACTTCGGCGGAGTCGGGGTCGAGGTGGATTTCGGCGACGAGTACGTGACGGTGATCGCTCCGATCGAGGGCTCACCCGCCGAACGCGCCGGCGTGCGCTCGGGCGATCGCATCTTGGCCATCGACAACGTGAGCGTGCGCGCACGCCCCTCGATCGAGCTCGTGCGCCAGATGCGCGGCGAGCCCGGCAGCCACGTGCTGCTCACCATTCGCCGCGCCGGTTCCGAAAAGCTGCTGTACCTGACACTGACTCGTCAGGTGATCACGGTCGCGAGCTTGTCGAGCAAATTGCTCAAAGGTGGCATCGGTTACCTGCGCATCAAAACCTTCCAAACCGGCACTCACGCGGAATTTCTCGATCATTATGGCAAATTGCGCCGCGAAAACGGCGGTGATTTGAGCGGCATCGTGCTCGACATGCGCAACAACCCCGGAGGGTTGGTCAACGAGGCCAGCGCGATCGCCGATGATTTCCTGACCGACGGCGTGATCTACACCACCCGTCGCCGCGGCAAGATCGTCGACGAAGTGCGCGCCAACGGAGGCGGCGCGGCCCGTCGAGGCCCACTAGCGGTGCTGGTCAACGAATTTTCCGCCAGCGCAGCGGAGCTAGTCGCCGGCAGCATCCAAGACAATCACCGCGCCACCTTGGTCGGTGCCAAGACTTTCGGCAAAGGCTCGGTTCAAACCATCATCGATCTGCCGGACGGCGCCGGCCTGCGCTTGACCACCCTGCGGTATTACACGCCCAGCGGTCGCGCGATCCAAGAGCAAGGCGTAACCCCCGACGTACTCGTCGCCGGCGCGACTCCAGCGGAAACCTTCGGCGTCGTCCGCGAAGAGAATCTCGACAACCACCTGCCGCCCGTCGAAGGCGCGGCGCCCAAGGTGGTCGCCCCCTCGCTGAAAGTGCCGCTCGATACGCCACCCTCGAAGGACGCCCCTGCCCCCGGCCTCGAGATGGATCTGGGCGTCGCTCGTACCGTCCCCGTCGACCCGAGCACCGGCCCCGACGCCGCCCTCAAAACCGCCTATCAAATCGTCACCGGCACCTACAAACGCCCCGCCGCGCCGCCCGCGACCCTCTAACCCACGGGTCCGCCGATGAATTTTTGGGCTAGCGGGCGCGGCACCCGCACCCCGTCGCGTAGCCCGCTCGGTGACTGTCGCACGCAACGGCAGACGGACACGCGTTTAGGCTCCCAGAAGCCCGCCAAGATCGCCAAGGGGGCCAAGATCGCCAGAAGATTTTGGGGGTCGCTCTGCGCGCTCTGCTAGTCGATGAGACGCCGCTAAGCGCGACCGAAGAAAACGCGCCTCGGATTTGGTCGACGCCCTCCTTCGCACCTTCGCGCAAATCGTGGAGCTGCGCGCACCCCAAATCTCACCGTTGCCCGCGGTGTGATGGAGCGGCGCAGTGTGCCCGAGGGCTCTTGGCGATCTTGGCAATCTTGGCGATCTTGGCGACCTCTCGAAAAAACGCCTGAGCCGCCCCACGAGTCTTCTCTGCCGCTCCGCGCGAAGCGCCGCAACACGACGCCGAAGGCTTTGACGCCTTCGGGCGTGTTCGGTGACCATCAACCCTTTTCTCGACCCTTGACCTGGTTGGGAGCGGCGGCCATCGCGGTCAAGAGCTCGCGGTTCATCTTGGCGATGAAGGCGATCGGGATGTCCTTGGGGCACACCGCTTCGCACTCCTTGTGGCTCGAGCAGTGACCGAAGCCCTCGGCGTCCATCTGCGCGACCATCTTGCGCACGCGATCCGCGCGCTCTGGATCGCCTTGCGGCAGGAGCGCCAAATGCGTGATCTTGGCGGAGGTAAACAGCGCGGCCGAGGCGTTCGGGCAAGCAGCGACGCAGGCGCCGCAGCCGATGCAGGCGGCGGCCTCGAACGCCAGGTCGGAGTCCGCCTTGGGCACGGGGAGCGAGTTGGCCTCGGGCGCGGCGCCGGCGCGCACGGAGATGTAGCCACCCGCTTGAATCACGCGGTCGAAAGCGCTGCGATCCACCACCAAGTCACGCACCACCGGGAATGCGGCAGCGCGCCACGGCTCGATCGTGATTTCGTCACCGTCGTTGAACGAGCGCATGTGCAGCTGGCAAGTGGTGGTGCTCTTGGCCGGGCCGTGCGGCACGCCGTTGATCACCATGCCGCATGCGCCGCAGATGCCTTCACGGCAATCATGGTCGAACGCAATCGGTGCTTCGCCCTTTTGCGCGAGGCCTTCGTTCACCACGTCCAACATCTCCAAGAAGGACATGTGGTCGTTGATGGCTTTGGCTTCGTAGCGCACGAAGCCGCCCGGCTCGTTCGGGCTCTTTTGGCGCCAGACGTTGAGCACCAAGTTCATCAAGCGCGCCATTACTTGTAGCTCCTCTGACTGGGATGCACGTATTCGAAGGTGAGCGGCTCTTTGTTCAACTTGGGCGCGTTGGTCGCACCGCTGAACTCCCAGGCCGCCACGTAAGAGAACGAATCGTCATTGCGCTTGGCCTCGCCCTCTTCCGTCTGATGCTCCTCACGGAAGTGGCCACCGGCGGACTCTTCGCGCGCCAGCGCGTCGATGCAGGTGAGCTCGGCCAGCTCGAAGAAGTCGGCGACGCGCCCGGCTTTTTCCAGCATGCCGTTGAGCTCTTCACCGCTGCCGACGATGCTCAAGTCACTGTAGAACTGCTCGCGCAGCTCGGGGATCTTGCCGAGCGCGAGCTTCAAGCCCTCGGCGGTGCGGCCCATGCCGCAGTTGTCCCACATCAAAGTACCGAGTTCGCGGTGATACGACTCGGGCGTGCGCTTGCCGCCGATGCTCAAGAGCTGCTTGATGCGGCCCTCGACCTCCGCGAGCGTCCGCCGCACGTCGGGGTGCGAGTCATCGATACCGCCGGGCTTCACGCCGGCGAGGTAGTTCGGCACGGTGACCGGCAGCACGAAGTAGCCGTCGGCGAGGCCCTGCATCAAAGCGCTCGCACCCAAGCGGTTGGCGCCATGATCGGAGAAATTCGCTTCACCGCCCACGAACAACCCGGTGATGGTGCTCTGTAGGTTGTAATCGACCCACAGGCCGCCCATCGTGTAGTGGATGGCCGGGTACATGCGCATCGGCACTTCATACGGGTTTTCACCGGTGATGCGCTCGTACATCTGGAACAAGTTGTCGTAGCGCTCGGCCACGACGTCACGGCCGAGGCGCTTCACCGCGTCGCCGAAGTCCAAGTACACGCCGCGCCGGACGCCCGCGACTTCCGGACCCACGCCGCGGCCCTGGTCACACATGTCCTTGGCGCGGCGGGAAGCGATATCGCGCGGCACCAAGTTGCCGAAGCTCGGATACAAGCGTTCGAGGTAATAATCGCGATCGGCCTCGGGGATTGTCTTGGGATCCTTGGTGCAGTCCGCGACGTTTTTCGGCACCCACACGCGGCCGTCGTTGCGCAGTGACTCACTCATGAGGGTGAGTTTCGACTGGTAGTCACCGCTTTGCGGAATGCAGGTCGGGTGGATCTGCGTGAAGCACGGGTTGGCGAAAAACGCGCCCCGGCGATGCGAGCGCCAGGTCGCCGTCGTGTTGCAGCCCTTGGCGTTGGTCGAGAGGTAGAACACGTTGCCGTAGCCACCGCTGCAGAGCACGACCACGTCGGCCGTGTGCGCCTCGATCTTGCCGCTGACCAGGTTGCGGGTGACGATGCCGCGGGCGACGCCGTCGACCGTGATCAGGTCGAGCATCTCGGTGCGCGGATACATCTTCACGGTCTTGGCTTCGATCTGCTTGGCCAAAGACTGATAGGCGCCCAAGAGCAGCTGCTGCCCGGTCTGGCCGCGAGCGTAGAACGTGCGCGCCACTTGTGCGCCGCCGAAGCTGCGATTGCCGAGCAAACCGCTGTATTCACGCGCGAACGGCACGCCCTGCGCCACGCACTGGTCGATGATGTTCACGCTCAGCTCGGCCAGGCGGTACACGTTCGACTCGCGCGCGCGGAAGTCCCCGCCCTTCACCGTGTCGTAGAACAGGCGATACACGCTGTCGCCGTCGTTCTGATAGTTCTTGGCGGCGTTGATGCCGCCCTGCGCGGCGATGCTGTGCGCGCGGCGGGGGCTGTCTTGGTAGCAGAAGCAAGACACGTTGTAGCCGAGCTCGCCCAGGGTGGCTGCGGCCGCGCCGCCCGCCAGGCCCGAGCCGACCACGATCACCTTGTACTTGCGGCGGTTGGCCGGGTTGACCAACTTGCTCTTGAAGCGTGCTTCGTTCCAGCGCCCTTCGATGGGACCTGTGGGTGCGCGAGCGTCTAATTGCATCTCAGTGAATCACTTTCGTAAGCTCGAACGACGGGCACAGGGACGAAGCTCACTTCACGAGCCCGAGCAGCACGGTGAGCGGCAAGAACACGTTGCCTGCCGTGACGAGGAAGGCCAGACCGCGAGCTAGCAACTTGAGTCGCGCGTTGTAACTCGGGTGATTGAAGCCAATCGACTGCAGCATGCTGAACGCGCCGTGATAGAGGTGCATGCTGAGCATCAAATTCGCGAACACGTACAACGCGACCACCCAGGGGATCGAGAATGCGTGCACGAAGTTGCTGTACACGTCCTCTGGCACATGCTCGTAGTCACCGAGCGCGGTTCCCGGGAAGGTGAAGTGCGCCAGGTGAAAGACGATGTACGCGAGCAGGATTGGCCCGGTGTACTTCATCATCAGCCCCGCGTAGGTGGTGGCGACGTTCTTCTTGACCTTGTACGCCACCGGTCGGGCGGCGATGCTCTTGCCGTACAGCTCGAGCACGATGGCGGTGTGCACGAGCAACGCCACGAGCAGCACCGTGCGCGTGCCCCAAAGCAGCAGCGCGTTGTGCTTGATGCCTTCGGCGTAGCCGTTGAACACCTCTGGTCCGAGCAGGACCTGAAGGTTGCCCAGCATGTGGCCAATGACGAATCCGAACAGGATCACGCCACTGACTGCCAACGCCGCCTTCTTACCGACCGACGTATCGAACAGCGTGAGAGCTTTTTGTGTAGCCATGTCTAGCGAGCACGGAGCGCCGTGCCGAGATGATGCGGGTGCTTTACCACTTTGTGCGGCGCAAGTTCACTCTTTAGCGCGCCTCGCGCACACCTCTTTTAGGCGTGCGCACCGGCGTCGGCTGCATCACGATCGGCCAAAAGGCCGATCCACTACGAGGGGCGTAATTTTCCCGTTTCGGGGCCCTTGGACAAGCGAGGGCCCCGAAACAGTAGGACACGCTCAGGCCGTGCCTTTGAGCAGCTGGCGCAGCACGAACTGAAGAATACCACCGTGCTTGTAGTAGTCGAGCTCGACCAAAGTATCGATGCGCGCGAGCGCCACGAACTTCTTCTCTGAGCCGTCGACCGAGGTGGCCGTCACGGTCAGCTTCACCCCGGGCGCCAAGCCCGAAGCAACGCCGGCAATCGCGTACGTCTCTTCGCCGCTGAGACCCAGGCTCTCGCGGTTCTGGCCGTCCAGGTATTGCAGCGGGAGCACACCCATACCGATCAAGTTGCTGCGGTGGATGCGCTCGTACGACTCCGCGATCACCGCGCGAATGCCGAGCATGAATGTGCCCTTGGCCGCCCAGTCGCGCGACGAACCGGAGCCGTACTCTTTGCCAGCCAAGATCACGAGCGGCGTATTGTCCGCGCGGTATTTGACCGAGGCCTCGTAGATCGACGTTTGCTCGTTGGTCGGCAGATAGCGAGTCACGCTGCCTTCGACCCCGGGGACGAGCTGATTGCGCAGACGCACGTTGGCAAACGTGCCGCGCATCATCACCTCGTGATTGCCTCGGCGCGCGCCGTATTGATTGAAGTCTGCGGGCTTCACCCCGTGCTCTACCAGGTACGCGGCGGCGGCCGAATTTTTGGCGATGTTGCCCGCGGGCGAGATGTGGTCGGTGGTCACCGAGTCACCCAACACCGCCAGCACGCGCGCGCCGGAGATGTCCTTCACTGGCGCAGGCTCGATGCTCATGTTCTCGAAGAACGTGGGCTTGCGCACGTAGGTGCTGTCTTCCGACCACGAGAAACGGCTGCCTTCGGGCACCGGCAAGGCGCGCCACGCATCATCACCCGCGAACACCTCGGCGTACTCTTCTTGGTACATCTTCGAGGTCACGTGCGCTTGCACGGTCTCGGAGATGTCCTTGGTGGAGGGCCAAATGTCCTTCAGGAACACGTTCGTGCCGTCGGCAGACTGGCCGAGCGGCTCGCTGCTGAAGTCGATGTCGATGCGACCCGCGAGCGCGTAGGCGACGACCAGCGGCGGGCTCGCCAAGTAGTTCGCGCGCACGTCGGGGCTCACGCGGCCTTCGAAATTGCGGTTGCCGCTGAGCACGCTGACCGCGACCAAGTCGCCCTCGTGAATCGCCGAGCTGATGGTCTCTGGCAGCGGCCCGCTGTTACCGATGCAAGTCGTGCAGCCGTAGCCCACGACGTTGAAGTGCAGCGCCTCGAGGCTCGGCATCACGCCCGCGGCCTTCAAATACTGCGTCACCACCTTGGAGCCCGGGGCGAGGCTGGTCTTCACCCAGGGCTTGACGCTCAACCCCTTGGCCACCGCGTTCTTCGCGAGCAAACCGGCGCCAAGCATCACGTACGGATTCGACGTGTTCGTGCACGAAGTGATCGCGGCGATCACCACCGAGCCGTGACCGACCTCGAAGTTTGCGCCGTCGAGCGAGGTCTTGACACGGGTGGTCAGATCTTCCGGCTTGGCCGGAGCCGGCGTGCCCTTGCCCTTGTTTTTGGCGAGCGCGACCATCTCGCCCAAGTTCTTGGCGAACCCGGCCCCCACGTCCTTGAGCGCGACTTTGTCGTGCGGGCGTCGCGGTCCGGCCATCGTCGGCACGATCGTCGACAGATCGAGCTCGAGCGTGTCGGTAAACACCGGATCCGGCGTGCCTTTCTCGCGGAACAGGCCTTGCGCCTTGGCGTAGGCTTCAATCAGCGCGGCGCGCTCTTCACTGCGACCCGAGAGGCGCACGTAGTTGATGGTCTCCGCGTCGATCGGGAAGATGCCGCAGGTCGAGCCGAACTCGGGCGCCATGTTGCCAATCGTCGCGCGATCCGCGAGCGGCAAATGGTCGAGACCCTCACCGTAGAACTCGACGAATTTACCGACCACTCCCTTGTCGCGCAGCTTGCGCGTGATCGTGAGTACCAAGTCGGTCGCGGTCGCGCCTTCCGGCATGGCGCCGAACAGGCGGAAGCCGATCACCTGCGGAATCAACAGGTTGATTGGCTGCCCGAGCATGGCAGCCTCTGCCTCGATGCCGCCCACGCCCCAACCGAGCACCCCGATGCCGTTGATCATCGTGGTGTGGCTGTCCGTGCCGACGATGGTGTCCGGATAAGCTACGCCATCTTTGTCGAAGATCACGCGCGCCAAGTACTCCAGGTTCACCTGATGCACGATGCCCGTCGACGGGGGCACGACCTGGAAGTTGTTGAACGCCGTTTGCGCCCAGCGAAGCAGCACGTAGCGCTCTTCATTGCGCTCGTACTCTCGCGCCGTATTCTTGAGCAGCGAGTCCTTGGCGCCGTAAAAGTCCACCTGCACCGAGTGATCGATCACGAGCTCGGAGGGGAACAGCGGATTGATTTTGGCTGGGTCGCCGCCCATCTTCGCCATGGCGTCGCGCATGGCGGCCAAGTCGACCACTGCCGGCACGCCCGTGAAGTCTTGAAGCACGACGCGCGCCGGGTGGAACGCAATCTCGGTGTCCGGGACCGCCTTGGGGTCCCAGCCCGCAAGCGCCTCGATGTCCTTTTTGACCACCGCCTTGCCGTCTTCGCAGCGAAGCAGATTCTCCAGCAGAATGCGGAGCGAGTAAGGCAGCCGCGCCGCATCCTTACCGCTTGCGGCGGCAAACTTCGGGAGGCTGAAATACGTGAATTTCTTGCCGTTTACGTCCAGCTCGGAACGCGTGCCAAAAGAGTCAAGGGAGCGGTCGGTCATATGCGTATTCCTCGTGTGCCGGCGTACTCCAGCGGCCCGAGGCAAGCAATCAATCGTTGTGCCACTTTTGCCTCGAGTTCTCCCGGCAACTGGCCGAATCCCCTGAGCTTATTTGTTTCAGCCAAGTTGCGAAGACCC
>Ga0134124_10001380_pt1 | contig 19599 bp, 17 predicted proteins | sample KB304_FD_96880 | JGI IMG/M metagenome (GOLD analysis project Ga0134124, IMG submission 96880) | Terrestrial soil microbial communities without Nitrogen fertilizer from Kellogg Biological Station, Michigan, USA - KB3-0-4 | ecosystem: Environmental > Terrestrial > Soil > Unclassified ...
AACCGCTGTGCAACGAAGACGGTACGATATGGATTGTTTTCAACGGCGAAATCTACAACTATCAGGAACTCCGCAATCGGCTGTTAGCCAAAGGTCACGTCTTCAAGACGCAGACCGATACAGAAGTGATCGTCCACCTGTACGAAGAGTTTGGACCGCAATGCCTGGAAAAGCTTCGCGGGATGTTCGCGTTTGCGTTGTGGGATCAGAATCAGAAAAGTCTTTTTCTCGCAAGAGATCGGGTTGGAATAAAACCTCTCTACTATTCCCTGAATCGAAACAACATCGTCTTTGCGTCGGAGATCAAGGCGATTCTGGCGGATCCTTCGATCAATCGGAAGCTCGCTCCGGAGATCATCGACCGTTTCCTGACTTTCCTATATTTGCCAGGCGAAGAGACGCTGCTCCAGGACGTCGGTAAACTCGCGCCGGGACACTATCTGCTGCTTAAGGATGGCAAGGCAGAAATACGACAGTACTGGGATATTCAGTTCTGCAAGCCTGCCGAGCGTCCAAGCCTTAAAGACGCAGAGGATGAGTTGTCGAACCTGCTGGCCGAAACGGTTGAATTGCACATGATCGCGGATGTTCCGGTTGGCGTTCTTCTCAGCGGCGGCGTGGACTCAACCGCCGTCTTGAGTTGTGCCGCAGAGAGAACTGACAAGGAAATCAGCACCTTCACCGTAGGATTTTCGGATTCCGGAGTTGCGGACGAAAGGCCCTACGCCCGGCTGGCGGCTGAGACCTACGGCGCCAAGCATTACGACATGACGATTACCGCGAGTGATTTTGCAGACTTCCTTCCAAAGTATGTCTGGCACATGGAGGAGCCGGTCTGTGAGCCACCCGCCGTCGCCCTGTACTACGTCTCCAAGCTGGCGCGAGAATATGTGAAGGTGCTGCTTTCCGGAGAGGGCGGGGACGAAGCCTTCGCCGGCTACGACAATTACCGCAGCCTGGTGTGGCTGGAGCGTCTCAAACAAGTCTGGCCCGCGGCTAACCGTCCCGCATCCCAGGGACTCTCGCGGGCGAATTCATGGTTCCATTCGGCAAGAGTCGCCAAGTACGCTCCTTTGGTGAATGCGACATTCCCCGACTATTACTACAGCCGCACGTCAACTCCGTATCGTTACTCCGGCAACGGAATCGGTGAACTGTACTCGGCGGAGTTTTTGAAGTTGATTGATCGGGAATACACGATTGAGCCGGTTCGGAAACTGTTTGCAGTCGTGAAGGACCAGGCCGTCCTCGACCAAATGCTTTACATCGACACCAAAACCTGGCTGACGGATGACTTGCTCCTCAAAGCCGACAAGATGACGATGGCCAACTCACTCGAGCTTCGAGTGCCTTTGCTGGATCATCGACTCCTGGAATTTGCCGCTTCCTTGCCTCCTCACTACAAGCTGAACGGTTTCGCCCTCAAGTACATATGGAAGAAAGCCATGGCAAAGCGGGTTCCCGACAGAATCCTGAAGCGACGAAAAGCCGGGTTCCCCGTTCCTTACGCATTCTGGCTGCGAAACAATCTCAGAGATCAGATTCGCGCCATTCTGACCGACCGAAAGGCGGTTGAAAGGGGATATTTCGAAAAAGCCGCCGTAGAAAGACTTGTCAATGCAAACAACGATTCGGGCGCTCACTCTAAAGAGGTTTTTTCGCTGGTAGCTTTGGAATTGTGGCATCGCGCGTTTCTCGACGGTGAACGGGTGACCCTGAACTAGCCCCAAAATCTGTGGACAGAACTGCCGCCCTGCTTTCCCGATCATGTCAACGACTTTTCCGGCAACTAGTTCTCACGCCAACCGTCGTAAGGCGATGTTGAACGTCGTGGTTGGAGCCGTGTGGCATGTTCCCGCTTCTTTCAGAATTGCTCGCTTGCTGGGCCGTCGGTATTCGTTGCGATGTGTTCTTTTTCATGATGTGTCGGATACCGAATCGGTTTTTACCCGGGGCTTGGGAAGTACCCTCACTCGCGAGAACTTTGAGTCTGCACTGAGGTTTCTCACCAAACACTACACACCCGTATCTTTGCGGGAGGTTCTTGCAGATTTCGACGGTCAGCCGCTTCCACCGCGGCCAGTGCTGGTAACGTTCGATGATGCCTACGCATCGGTTTGCGAGTTCGCGGCGCCACTCTGCTCGAAGTTTGGGGTGGCGCCAGTCTTTTTCGTAAATGCATCTTGTCTCGATAACCGGCAATTGGCCCTCGACAATCTTGTTTGCTATGTGGCCAATATATTCGGGCTCAGCACGATCAATGCCGCCATCCGAGCCGTAAAAAACGTCGAGCACATCGAAGTGCGCACCATGGCAGAGATCTTTTCACGCGTTCTTCCCCACCTTACGCTTTCGGCCAGAAAAGTCTTTCGTGACACTCTGGCTCAACTAACCGGAATAAGTGAGAGCGAGCTGGCAGCCGACGCGGGCCTTTATCTAAGCAGCCGACAGCTTCGTAACCTGGCAACTGTCAATTGTGAAATAGGCAACCACACCTACACCCACGTAAATTGCCGGTCTTTGTTGATCGAAGACTTTGCAGAAGAGATAGACCATAACAAGACGCTGTTGGAGGCAACCGCAGGGACGAAAGTGCGATCATTCAGCGTACCCTACGGTTCCTCGGCTGACCTTACCAGCGACTTGCTGAGTCACCTTCAACGGTCCGGGTACGAGGCCGCCTTCCTCGCCGAGAGTCGGGCGAACTCACCCCGCACCCACCGTCTGCAGCTCAACCGGGTCAGCATCAAGACCGGTGAGGATGCTGCTCTATTTTCCGAGATTGAGGTACTGCCGCGGCTCCGCGTAATCAGAGATGGAATGCGCGATGCTTCTACCAGTGGGAGTCGCCCGCGGATCTCTGGTCTAGAAGACGTCAAGCCAACAACTTGCGCATGGCCTTTTGGAGATGGCACAGATTTCGGCAAGGGACGGAATTAGACCGCATGTCGGATCAGGTGTGCCAAGTCGAGGTGGATCGTGCGACACCCTCTGAATGGTCACAAATGGTCGACCTATTCAGCGACTCCAATCTTTATCAGACATGGGCGTACGGGGCCGTCCGTTGGGGAGGGAAAAACCTCAGCCATCTGGTGTTGAAACAAGATGGCGAGGTGCTGGGAATGGCGCAGGTTAGGATCGTTCGTCCCACGAACTTCAGGTTCGGCCTGGCATATGTGCGCTGGGGGCCCATGTGCCACAGACGCGGGCGCCATCTTGAAGCCGAAACGTTCGGTCGCATGGCCTACGCTTTGCGAGAGGAATATGTCTGTAAAAGAGGCCTGTTGCTGCATGTTCTGCCACATGCTTTTGCCGGATCGTTCCGTGGCGAACTATTTCAATCTGCCTTCTCCAGGTTCACTCAGGAACCCGCTGCCTCAGCCGACGCGCACCGAACCTTTATCCTCGATCTCGCACCGCCGGTCGAAGAATTGCGCCAGAATCTCGACAAGAAATGGCGCAACCAGCTCACTCGCGCGGAGAAGAACGGATTGAGGGTTGTCGCAGGGTGCGGGACCGAGGAATACCGTACTTTTTGTCGGATGTACCAGCAGATGCAAAACCGCAAAGCATTCGAAAGCACAGTGGATATTGAGGAGTTTGGAGAGATCCAGGGAGACCTGCCAGAGACACACCGCATGCGGATCCTGATCTGTGAGCAAGAGGGGAACGCAGTTGCAGGGATTGTGGCCTCAGCGATCGGGGATTCAGCCATCTATCTCCTTGGCGCTACCAGCGACATCGGTTTGAATGCGAAAGGCTCCTACTTGCTGCAGTGGACTCTGATTCAGTGGCTCAAGAAAGACGGTTTCAAATGGTACGACCTGGGAGGCATCGATCCCGAGCAAAACCCGGGAGTTTATCACTTCAAGAGAGGATTGTCCGGCAGCGACGTCTTCCAATTGGACCCGTTGGTGGCATGCAACAGTGTCGTCTCTTCGGTGGTGGTCAGGGCAAGCCTGGCTATGCATCGCCGGGTTCGCAGCTGGAGAAGCGCACTGCAGCACGCTTAGGATTTGAATCGACAAACCAGCCGTGACGATCAATTTGGAAGCGCGCTCAGCTTATCTGAGGACATGATGGATATCTCCGTTGTCATCGTCGGTTGGAACGCCAAGCATTATCTGGAGTTGTGCCTAGACAGCCTGGTCACGGCGCCTCCAAGCCGTAGCACTGAGATCATCGTGGTTGACAATGCTTCAAGTGACGGCTCCGTGGAAATGATCGAAACTCGGTTTCCGCACGTTAAGCTCATCAGGAGCGACCAAAATCTTGGCTTTGCCAAGGGGAATAACGTGGCGATCCGGCAATGTCAGGGGCGGTATATCAGCTTGGTCAATCCCGACGTGAAGGTCCTACCGGGATGCCTGGATGCATTGGCGGACTTCCTCGATCAAAATCCGAAAGTGGGCAATGTTGGTCCGCGCGTTTTTAACCCCGACATGACGCAGCAGAGTACGTGTCGGCGGTTTCCAACTCTCTGGAACAATTTTTGCATGGCCAGCGGACTGGCGACTGCTTTCAAGAATTCCCGGTTCTTCGCGGGGGAGCACATGTTCTACTTCCCGCACGACCGAACATTGGCCGTTGACGTCCTGGTGGGTTGTTTCTCGATGGTACGTCGCGAAGCCTTTGATGCAGTGGGCCTCCTGGATGAGGGCCTGTTCATGTACGGCGATGACGTGGATTGGTGCCGGCGCGCCTGGAAGGCGGGATGGCAGGTGGTTTTCTTTCCAGGGGCACGGGCCATTCACGACCGCGGCAGCATCACGGCCGCGTACCCGGTGCGCTTTGCCGTCGCGCAACAACGCTCCATCTTTTATTACTGGTCTAAACATCACGGTTTCCTGGCGCTGTTGGGAATCAAAGCCATGCTGCTCTGCCGTCACTTGTTTCGTTACATGCTCGCGTCGCTATCTCAATTGGTCCAATTCCATAAAAAAGTCCAGAACGATACACGAAAACAAGTGAGTAGCGCCTGCATGCGGGCAGTTTTTTCCGAGGGCGCTCGAGGCAACGTCTGAGAGTTAGCGAGGAAGCCATCACGATGGGCGTTTCCACGTTATTCTCTCGCTTCACTGGCTATTTACTTCGCTACGGATTCTCGGCGACAGTCCACCGTGCCGGAGTGGCCGTAAGGCGAGCGCTGTTTTCGGGTCGCATGGTCCTTTTTTACTGCGATCTCCATTCGCAAGGCCGGCCGATAGTAGGCATGCCGAGTTCTATGAATGTAGAGCGTAAGAGAAGCGAAGGCGAACTTAGCCAGCAGCACTTACAAGAGATCACCAGTTTCTGGAATCCTGCGCTGGCCCGGCGAAACATCAAAGAGCGTTTTCGGCACAGGGCCGTATTGTGGCTGATCAAGTCCGAAGGCCGGCTAGTGGGTTATGGCTGGACTCTGCAGGGACATACGGTCGAGCCCCACTACTTTCGCTTGGCGCCGGACGATACCCACCTCTTTGACTTCCACGTATTTCCTCAATATCGCGGTCGGGGGGTGAATCCGCTGCTGGTCCGCTACATCCTTGCCAGCCTGGCGGCCGAGTCTCAGGGTCGCGCGTTCATTGAAGCGGCAGAATGGAACCAGGCGCAGTTAGCATCTCTGCGGATGACCCCGTTTCGTCGGCTCGGTTCGGCGAGGAAGTTCAAGCTCTTCGGCCGGACAATTGTGTGCTGGGGGGTGGATAAAACTCCGGAACAAGGGCAGAAAATAAGGTCAACGATGCGCCCAACCCCCCGACCCGCAGGAACAGACCCAACATCCCGGTCTTGCAAGCTTGAGAGCTAGAGCTCAATGGGCTCAGTCGGTTACAGAAATCTCCAAGGGTAATTAAGTTCCAGTGGGCGAACGGACAGATCGATCGTGCAACCGACTGATGCTGACCATGTACCATCGAGACCTATCCTTCTCGCAGGTCCTCCTTAACAATGGCTCTTGTGCCCCTCCCCAAATCGATCTTCAACGAGCGGGCCGCAGACTTGTCTCGACGTGCTTGCCTAACGGGAGAATCGATCATGATGCCATGGCGCTCAAATGCAATACTGCTGGTCCTCGTTTTTTGCTGCCTCTCAGCTTTCTCGGCCTTTGCGACTTGTCACGCTGTCAGTGCGACCGGAGCGGGAGCAAAGAACGGAGTCGACTGGAGCAATGCCTCCGCCGGTATTCCGGGAACGCTCGTTCGTGGGGACACCTACTATTTCGCAGACGGCAACTACGGTACCTATCAATTTAACCAACCGGAATCTGGCACTAGCGTAATTACGTTCAAAAAGGCTCAGTCCTACGACTTCGGGCGCAGCGCCGATGGGTGCTCGAACGACATTTCTGCCGGATGGAACGCCGGCACGATGGGAGCCTCCCAGGCCGTGTTTTCCGGCCAGACTTTCGGAGTTACATTTTTCGTCAATAATTCCTACTTCACGATGAACGGTAACGGCACTTCTACGGCGCCAGGTTGCGGTGGAGCGCCCGGCGCGACATTCACTGCAGGCCCCCCCAATCCTAAGGATTGTGGGTTCAAACTCGACAATCACTCAGGCTCTGCCAACAAAGAGATTTACAATGCCATGAGCGGCCCTGCCAACGCGAACTATTCCTACGTAGAAATTGCGGCTAGCGGCGTCAATGCCGATCAGGAAGTATTCGGACCAGACACGGGTCCCACCAGCTACACCCACATCTACGCCCACAATTCTGGCTGTGTCTACTTTCAGGATGGGGGGGACGCGAGAACCGTGTCATATTCGTATTTCAATGGGACAGAGACAAATGGCGCCCCCGGTGGGGCATGCCATGGCCAGTACAGCTTTGAAGCTGGGAACACCAGCAACGGAGTGGAGCACCATAACGTCTACAAAGACATTACCGGTACGGCCGTTTTCACGTTTGCCAACACGAGCACGACACACAATAACTGGGTCTATTATGACAATGTGATCGTCAGCACAAGTAACTCTACTGAGCTGGGTCACTTGAGTGATGGCGTTTGGGCATGCATCAACGGCGGCACGCGATGCACCAATTTCCTTATCTATCAAAATACGATCATCAATCAAGGTGGTTTGGCTGGAATTAACGACGAAAACGGAAATGGTAGTTACACCGTCAGGAACAATCTCTGGTACAAAGCCGTTCAAGGCGTGAACTTCAACGGGAATGTTAATATCCAGGATCACAATTCCTTTCTTGCCTCGGGGTCTTCTTGTCCTTCCGGTAGTGCCAACGTGTGCAACAACTCGGCTTCGAATCCGTTTACCAACTGGACTGGCAACGTGTTCACGCTGGCGAGCGATTCCTCGGATTGGAATAACCGCATTCTCCTGGGATCGCCGTTCAATACGGATATGGCGAACCTGGCCTTTTCGACGGACCGAGGAGCCTACCAGTTCACGGCGGGAGGAGTTGTTCCTCCGACTCCGCCTGCACCGACTCCGCCTGCTCCGCCCACGAATCTGATGGGCATAGTTCGATGATCCTTCGGCGGTTTCCAGGCAGAACAGATCTCAATTAGGAGCACTGTTTCGTAATGCTGGTCGAGCGCTAAGAGTCGCGCGCCGGAGGAATGACCTTCGTTGGTACTTTCGACGGGAGTTGGGCCATACGAACATTTGCTACGCCATCCGCAACAAGCCTTCCACATATCAGAATCAGGCTTCGATACGTAGATTTATCTGAGAAGAAACGGGTCACCTTAGAAATAACACCGATTCCTCTCTAGCGACGACACCTGCACAGATCGAAGACCACTGAGGGATGTTCCGTCCTGTGGACGGGCAAGACCTATGGAACCCGAACGCTTTCAATTTGGTGGCGGCTCGACGGAAACGATATTGCATCCCCTGGTGGCACTGGGGATGCTGATCGCCATCGCGTTGATCTTCACGCTTCCGCGTAAGCACGCGATTACGCCTTTCCTCCTGGCCTTCTTCACCATCCCAGTAACCCAGGTGGTGGTACTGGGGGGAGTGCACTTTACCGTTCTTCGTATCCTGATCCTGGCGGTATTGGCTCGGATGGCCACCTTTCGAGGATCGTCGTCGGAGAGGCGTTTCGCGGGTGGATTCAATGCTCTGGACCGGATCGTCCTGCTCTGGTCGCTCTCGGCCGTAATCATATTTTCTCTCCAGTGGATGGAGATGCAGGCATTGATCAAGTGCTTGGGGGACTTGGTTGAGAGTCTGGGCGGTTACGTGGCGGCGAGATTTCTGATTCCCGACCGCGAGACGGTCCGCCGCACAGTCAAGGTGCTGGCTGCCATATGCGTCATCCAGGGTGTCTGTATGGTTAGCGAACAGTTCACTCATCAGAATGTGTTCGCCTTCCTCGGAGGGCTGGCACCCGATTTAAGAGACGGTCACGTTCGTTCGCAGGGAGTGATCGGCTCCCTTTACGGCGGTGTCTTCGCCGGTGTTTTGATGCCGTTGTTTCTCTGGCTGTGGATGGATAGTAAGTCCCGGTGGGCAGCGTGCGCGGGACTCGCCGGGGCTACGGCGATGGTGATCGCGTCACACGCCAGCACATCGTGGGGAGCGTACGGCGCTGGCTTCCTGGCGCTAGGCTTCTGGCCGCTGCGCAAGCAGATGCGACTGGTCCGCTGGGGAATTGTGGCCACCCTGGTCGGATTGCACCTTGTGATGCATGGGCCGGTTTGGTCCCTTCTTGAACACATTGATCTGACTGGCGGCTCATCCAGCTATCACCGCTACATGTTGGTAGACAATTGCATCCGGCATTTCGGCGATTGGTGGCTTCTCGGATACAAGAACTATGGCGAATGGGGATTTGTGATGTGGGATGTCTGCAACCAGTTTGTGCTCTCCGCCGTGCGCGGGGGGCTCTTGACCGTGGTCCTCAATATCGCCATTTTCAGCCGGGGTTTCGGGGCGATAGGAACTGCTAGGAAACGTGTGGAAGGGGAGCGCGGGCAGGAATGGCTTCTCTGGTGCTTGGGTTCATCGCTGTTTGCCAATGTGGTGGCGTCATTCGGAATCAACTACATGGTCCAGCTGCAAATGTGTCTATACCCGTTGCTGGCCTGTGTTTCGGTGGCAGTGTTCGACGCAAGACGGGCTGCCGTCCGATCGGCGGAGGCCCGATCCAAGGTGACGCTTGCATCCTTTCCCGGTGCAGAGGGTCTGGATCTCCCGCTCGACGAGACGCGGGCAGGAGCCTGGCACGGCGTTTTCGAAGCATGAGCAGGGCGCGTTGTTTTTTTGAGAAATAACTTCCCGGTTCTTACCGGGCCATCCCCAGCCCGAGGCAAGGCCGCAAGGATAGACAATGAAGGACCGGATCGCGAATCCCAAGGTATCCGTTATTATCCCGACTTATAACCGGGCAACCAAAGTCGGGAAGACCATCGAAAGCGTCTTGGCCCAGACGGTCACCGACCTCGAAGTCATCGTTGTTGATGATGGTTCGTCGGATGGCACCGAAAAGGTCCTGGCAGAGACCTTCGGCGATCGGATCCGTTACTTCGCCCAGGCCAACCAGGGCGTGAGTACGGCACGGAACAAGGGAATCGCCGAAGCCCGCGGGGATTGGCTCGCTTTCCTGGATTCTGATGATGTTTGGGAAAAGGACAAACTGGAGTGGCAGCTCAAGGCGCTAGGCCGATTTTCGAAGTGCGGTGCCTGTTATACGGATTGCAGGTTGCTGAACCACCCGGAAACACGGACGCTTTTTCAAATGGCAGAACGGGGCTACCTGCATGAGGAAGGTATGGGTGTCAACCCGGAGGTTCTGGAACTTCTAGTGAGGCCTGGGGGTGCCGGTATGGTCGTCTGTATCTCCTCGCTCATGGCTCGTGCCGCCGCGGTCAGGAGAACGGGGGGATTCGATCGTGAGCTGGGGTTTTACGCAGACAGTGAGTTCATGTTCCGGCTGGCTGTGGCTGTCGGATTCTGTTACGTGAGCCGCCCTCTGGTCTGGTTCGACCGATCACCCGCGGAAACGCGGCATGTTGGAGCGAGCAAAGAATGGGACAAGTTGGAATTCGTACTTCAGGAAAGTCAGCTCCGCCTGGAGAAGTTCCTGCGCCTGGGTGAATCCTTGCCGATGAAGGTCCGATACTTAATCCGGGAGCATCTGGGTTCGGTGCACAGCGGTTTAGCCAATTGGCATCTGGAGAACGGCGAGTACGGAAAGGCACGCCAAGCCGTGTCGAGAGCAGCCCAACTAGACCTGACGTTCAACATCGGGGTCAAGTGGCTGCTGACATGGATTAGTCCCCGTCTCGCGCTCCGAACCGTGCGGCATCATCAGGGAAGAAAGAACGATTCGCTGCCTGTCGTATGAGGGTAGTCCCATGCCAGACGGAGACGCGCGCAAAATGACTTCCGCAACGAATATGGCTGGCCGCAAGAGCCAAGCAGGGTCCCTGAACACGAGAGAGCAAAGAATCGATCGCAAGGAGAATCGATGAGCCAGACGAATGCGGGCACGATCACCGAGCATGCCAGTCCTTCGCTAGCTCCCGATCCGGACCGGGTCGGAGGCCGTGAGGCGAGAGCCAATTCCGGGAATCGCGGTCCTGAGCCGTGTGCAATTTGCGGGCAAGTGGGTGGGCGGGAATTGTTGCGGGCACCGGACCGCCTGCACGGGAGGCCGGAGAAGTACACCTTGGTGCGCTGCCCAGATTGTTCGCTCGTGTGGCTCAGCCATCCTCCGAAACCGGAGGAAATGGACCTGCATTACACAGATGCGTATCACAAACTGATTTCAGCTGCGGGCGAGAACTCAGCTGGCCGCTGGCGCGACCGCCTGCAGACCGCTAGGCAGCACAAGCAGTCGGGAACGATGCTGGATCTGGGCTGCAGCTCGGGCGGGTTTCTCGGATTTTTCCGAGGCGACGCCTGGAAGCTCTATGGAATCGAGATGTCCGCCGACTGTGCCAGAAGAGCTGAGGAAAGGACCGGAGCCGATGTGTTTGTGGGAGATATCCTGGATGCCCCGTTCCCCCTGCACTCTTTCGATGTAATTACTTGCTTTGATGTGCTCGAGCATCTCTATGAGCCGCGGCGGGTGATGGACAAGGTGGCGGAATGGCTGAAACCAGGAGGAGTTTTCTACGTTCAAGTGCCGAACATTGATTCGGCGGAAGCGCGCGTGTTTGGGACATATTGGCACGGACTGGAGCTGCCTCGTCATTTGTTCCACTATTCGCCGACATCGCTGCGAAATCTGGCGAAGGCGACCGGATTCCGCGAGGTGTCGCTCGAGACCCGGCGCAATCCGGCTGTCGGAACCGGCCTGCGGTACATGTGGGATGACATATTCCGTGCCGCGGGCATCCAGCGAACGCCCCTGGCCTATCGAGAAGAGGCTAGCCTTCCCTGGAGAGCGGCCCGAAAGCTGGTGCGTATAACCGTCTTGCGCGGTCTGCTGGCGATGGCGCCTCTGGTGGGTGACGGGGAAGCGATCCATGCGGTCTTCCGGAAAGATGTCCACTGTTCCCAAGTCGAACCGAAATAAAAACTTCGGAACGTGCTTGCGGTGTCTCATTCGCCAGGCATTCGGCAAAGTAGAGAAGCATCGTCGACGCGGATCTCCGAGCACATCTGGAAGCCCCGCTGGTGTTCGCCATTGCTGGCACTGGCGGTCTGGCACCCTACACGTAGGCATAACTACAAAAGGCAGGATGGAATCATGATCGCTGGAACTCGCGAATCTGCCACTGGCTTCGAGGATCCGTTGTCGCTCTTACCCAAGGCGATTACGAAGTTACACAGTCTCTGGGTAAGTGCAACCTATCCCTTCGCGTCCAGAGGTGGCAAGCTTTCGATTCATTACACCGCTTTATTAAGCAGGCGCATAGCCCGCCGGATCAAGATCGGCAAGTCGGTCGCCATCAGGAAAGATGCGTGGTTAAACATAATCCGCGAAGCGAGTGACGGGATCAATATCACGATCGAGGATAACTGTTTGATCGGCGCCAGGAATGTGATTTCTGCTAAGAATCACATTCATCTGGAGCGTGACGTCATTCTTGCAACATCGGTGCTAATCATGGATCACAATCACGCTTACGAAGATGTTGAGCTGCCGATCAGGCTGCAGCCGGCCACGCCCGGAGGAAGAATTCGAATCGAGCAGGGATGTTGGATCGGCCAAGGGGCGGCGATTGTATGCGACAAAGGTGAGCTTGTTCTGGGGCGTAATTGTGTGGTGGCCGCCAATGCTCTCATTACCAGAAGCTTTCCGCCGAACTCTGTGATTGTAGGTAACCCGGCCAGGCTAGGGAGACAATATGATCCGGTTATGCAGTCCTGGAATGGTGGGAGCGGACGCGTGAGCAAAGAGAGTACAGAGAATCAAACAGTTAGTTAGAGTCCTCTGAGGCGAAGGCCGTTATTACCAGGCACCCGATTGTACGTGACGAGCGCAGATTTCCCGATATCGACACGAACGCAGAGACGGCTGCGCAGTCTTGGCTTTACTTCACAAATCCTGAGACATCTCCGCCCAACTGGTAGCACCTGAAGAAAACTTAGCACTGAGGAGTTGAGCGAAATGACACGACAACAAACCATCGAACTGATTTGCAAAATCTTTGACGAACTCGCACCACCAATTGAAAACGATCCTTCCGTGAATGAGTCGACCCGCCTGTTTGGGGGCCGACTGGATTCCGTGAACGTGGTCTCGCTGGTCGTGGAACTGGAGGAGCAGATCGCCGACCATTGCGATGTGGCAATCACAATTGCCGATGATCAGGCGATGTCACAGCAGCGAAGTCCGTTTCGCACGGTCGGCAGTTTGGCCGACTACATCCAAAGCTTGATGGCGGAGAGCACCAGGGCTTGACGATGCCGAAGGGTGAACAGCGAGTTGGGCTGGTGACCGGCAGCCGCAAAGGGTTGGGCAAATTCATCGCACAGCAGCTTGTGGCCTGCGGCTATGCCGTGTTCGGATGCAGCCGGCTACCGGCGGACTGGACACTCGAGGGATATCACCACTTGGAGGCGGACGTTAGTAATGAGCAGCAGGTCAAAGAAGCGATCGCGCAAATCCGGCGCAGCCATGGGCGGCTGGATGTAGTGGTGAATAATGCCGGCATAGCGTCTCTCAACCACTTTCTTATGGTGCCGGCATCTACCATAGACAAGGTAATGGCGACGAATTTTCGGGGAGCCTGGCTGGTTTCCCGCGAGGCCGCCAAACTCATGATGAAAGCTCGTTACGGCCGCATCATAAACGTAACGACCGTGGCAGTGCCGATGCGCATTCGGGGTGAGGCGCTTTACGCGGCGAGCAAAGCGGCCGTCGAAACCATGACACGCATTCTCGCGCATGAAGTGGGCGAGTTCGGCATTACCGTGAACGCTGTGGGGCCGACCCCTATTGATACCGACCTTATTCGAAAAGTACCCGCCGCCAGTATTCAGACAATCATCGACGGGTTGGCCATAAAGCGGAAGGGACAGCCCAAGGATGTCATGAATGTGATCGATTTCCTGATCAGGCCGGAAAGTGATTACGTTACCGGGCAAGTGATCTATTTGGGAGGCGCATAGAACGTGGCACATCTGGACTGGCTGTATAACATCTTCGAACAGCACCGGGCAGAACCCTGCATTGTGAACAGGGACCAACCGTTCACTTATGATTGGCTTCTGAAAAGTGTTGCACAATGGCGGGCTGGTTTTACTCAAATGCAAGTCAGCCCCGGCACAATCGTTGCGCTTCAGGGCGATTTTAGCCCCCAGATGGTGGCGGCTTTTCTGGCATTGATCGACCATTCCGCGGTGGTCGTGCCCATGTCGCCGTCGGCCGGGCTTCAGGAACAGGAATTCATGGCGATCTCCGAGGTGCAGGTCGCGCTTCGGCCGTCGCTCCACGAATTGCCCGAGGTCCACAAATTTGAACGGGAACCTGTGAACGAACTCAGTCGAAAGCTCATCGCAAGCGGCCATCCCGGGCTGGTATTGTTCAGCTCCGGATCAACCGGAAAGAGTAAAGCGGCGCTTCACGATTTCATTCCGCTGCTTGAGAAGTTCAAGACACCGCGGCGCGCGATGAACGCGCTGACTTTCTTGATGATTGACCACATTGGCGGAATCAACACACTCTTCTACGTCTTGTCGAATGCAGGAAAGGCCGTGACCGTTACCGATCGCGATCCAGACAGCGTATGCGCGGCGATCGACAAGCACAAGGCCGAGCTCTTGCCTACCTCGCCCACATTTCTGAACCTGTTGCTGATGTCAGAAGCTTATCGACGTCACGACCTCTCCTCGCTTCGCCTCATCACCTATGGAACCGAGATGATGCCCGAGAGCACGTTGAAGAAACTCAATGAGCTGTTCCCGCGGACGAAGATTCAACAGACCTACGGGCTTTCCGAGTTGGGCATTCTGCGCTCGAAGAGTCAGGACTCGGGCTCGCTGTGGGTGAAAGTGGGCGGGGAAGACTTTGATGTGAAGGTCAAGGGTGGCACGCTATGGGTCAAGGCACGCTCTGCGATGATGGGATATTTGAACGCGCCGTCTCCGTTCGATGAAGAGGGATGGCTGGATACGGGAGATTTGGTTGAACAGAACGCCGATTATGTTCGTTTCCTCGGCCGAAGATCGGAGATCATCAACGTGGGCGGTCGGAAGGTTTATCCCGCGGAGGTTGAAAACGTTCTGCTGCAAATCGGAAACATCAAGGATGCTACGGTGCGGGGCGAGCGCAACCCAATCATGGGAAATATTGTGGTCGCACGGGTCAACCTTACTGAGCCGGAAGATCGCACCTCGGTCCATCGAAGAGTCCGCGAGTTCTGTCGTTCAAGACTTGAGCCTTACAAGGTCCCGGTCAGAGTCGAAATCGTCGATGGAAACCAGTTCAGCGGACGATACAAGAAATCCAGGCTCGCCTAGGCGGTCATGCTTGCCTCCGTCCAAGAGATGTCAATTCGCGAAGACCTGATTGCCACTTCGTGCGAATGTCTTCGCGTTTGAATGTAGGCGCATCGTCGACCCGCTGTCGGGCCACAGTCGCGACGAGCAATCGGCATGAACCCGGCTGTGATGTCGAGATGACGAAGAGTGCGTAGAGAAAGAATTAGGCGGGCTACCCTGATGGACATTACATCGCAACCCCTGGTTAGCATTGTGACTCCGGTATACAACGAGGAGCAATGCCTGGCGGAGTGTATTGAAAGCGTTCTAGCACAGACTTATCAAAACTGGGACTATGCCATCGTAAACAATTGCAGCACTGATAGATCTTTGGAAATCGCTCGTCACTATGCCGCAAAAGATCCACGAATTCGAATTCACGACAATAAAAACTTTCTGGAAATGCTACCGAACCTCAACGTCGCCGTTCGGCAGATCTCTTCGGCAAGCAAATATTGCAAGATGGTTCTCGGGGACGATTGGATTTTCCCGCAATGCTTGGAAAAAATGGTAGCCGTTGCCGAGGCGCATCCATCCGTGGGGGTCGTGAGTGCCTTGGTCCAGTTCGGCCAGCAGGTCAGGTTGACAGGTTTGGCCTCCGAGAAGACGCTGGTCACCGGGCGCGAAGCCTGCCGTCAGTTTCTTCTAGAGAAATTCTTCTTGTTCGGCTCGCAAACCTCTGTCCTCTATCGGGCAGACCTCGTCAGAGGTCGCAATCCCTTCTACATCGAAACAGAACTATTCGCCGACTTCGAGGCGTGCTTTGCGCTTCTGCGGACTTCAGACCTTGGCTTCGTCCATGACGTTTTGACATTCTCCAGGCCGAGAGCTGGGTCAATTGGCTCGATTTCCGCGGATATTGGAGTCCCCTATGGAAGTCTGCTTAGTATCCTATTTACTTACGGCAAGGAATGCCTTGCGGCCGATGAGTTTAAGGAGTGTCTGGATCGCCGCTTGTATCAATACTACAACTTTCTCGGCCGTCGCCTGTGGGTGGACCGCGACAGTGACTTTTGGTCCTATCACAAAAAAACCTTCGCCAGCTTGGGAATCGGTTTTAGCCGTGCCCGCTTGGCGAAAGCGGCCGTGGCACAGTTGTTTGGTTTTTTGGTGCATCCCAAATCCAGCATGGCGAGCATCAGAAGGCTTTTCTCATTGAGAAAGATTAGAAGCCGGCAAATGAGAAAAGTGGTTTTGGAAGGCAGAACGAGTTCGACTTCCGGCAGGGATAGCATTGAGGGTGTCGGCCAATTGCTTCGTTCAATGCCTGGGCGGCAAGAATGATCCGAGCACACCGGCTCGGGAAAATGGGTAACTGTCACCTCCCGCACAATCGCTGTGACTAAAGTCTGAGACGCCAAGACGAACACGTCCCCTACTCGCTACCAGCGGGAAAAACCTGGTCAACAAAGATGCCCCTCCGGAGAGATACTTGAGCCAAAAGCTTTTCGGCAAAAGGTTCCGCACTGGACCGAAGCAAGAAGGGACAAGAGTCGCATTCTTGGGCCATTTCGGTAAGGACAACCTCGGCAACGAGAGTACTCTTCAAGCAATTCTCTACCAACTGCGCCGCCTATTGCCGGACGCTAAATTCGCCTGCATCTGCACCGGTCCCGAGGCTACGGCAACGACTCACAACATCACGGCGGTGCCAATTAGCCGCCCTCTCTTCAGAGCATCGACGCTCCACAATGGCATTGCCAAATTGCTCCGCTCACTTTTTATTGGCGTGCCAAGCGAGCTTTACCGGTGGCTTGAGGCATTCATGACGCTCAAGGGCACAGACGTGTTCATTGTCCCGGGAACGGGTTTGCTTACGGATGCTTACGGGGTCAGGGGTTGGGGACCTTATAGCACTTTCAAATGGTCGGTAGTCGCAAAAATGCGTGGCTGCAAACTGCTGTTTATAAGCGTCGGGGCCGGTCCGATATACGGCCGTCTTAGCAGGTTCTTAGTGAGATCGGCGCTTGCCTTGGCTGATTTTAGATCTTATCGAGATGTACGTTCTATGCGCTATGTTGAGAGTATTGGTTTCGTGCCAACCAGTGATCAAGTCTTTCCAGATCTTGTGTTCAGCTTGCCTCAAACTGTTATTCCGCATGAGAACACCTCCAAAAACCCCAAGTGTGTCGTCGGCCTCGGCTTGATGGAATATGCTGGCAGATATAGCGTTGCAAAACCCAGTCCTACCACTTATCGCAATTATTTGGAGAACCTGGTCATTTTCGCGAGTTGGTTGCTTACTCGTGGATATGATGTCCGGTTATTGATTGGGGATAGCGGCGACAGGGCCGTGGTCGAAGATTTCAGAAGTCTGTTGAACGGGCGGTTATCGATCCATGATTTCGGACGCATTATCGATGAGCCGGCCGCCTCGGTTGAGCAGCTATTGTCGCAACTTGCAGCCACTGACATCGTCGTGGCTACGCGCTTTCACAATGTGCTCTTAGCTTTGCTTCTTAATAAGCCGGTGATCTCCATTTCGTTTCATCATAAGTGCGCTTCGCTGATGAGCCAAATGGGATTGTCGGAATACTGCCAGGACATCAACGACTTAAAAGGAGATCGGTTGATCGAGCAATTCTGCCGTCTCGAGAAGAACGCTGGAAGCCTCGGGCCGATGATTAGGCAACAGGTGGAAGAGTGTCGTAAGGCTTTGGATGACCAGTATCATCTTATCTTGCAAGATTTGGAAGCTCGGTAACTGGAACGCGGAGACGATCGGGGAAAGCACCGGCGATAGCGGCGCGTTAAACTGCGCGTTTCAACGTCTGAGAACTGCAACTGACGACGGATTACGTCGACCGACACTACTAAGACAATCGTTTTCTCGCTTTCGGAGGATGTTGACCTGAAGGCGGCGCGCCCAAACGCGCTTGCGCTTGCAATCCCTGAAATAGTGAACCGACGGAGGACACATGCCGCAGGTGAGTGAGACCTACTATAAGTGGGATTTTTGGAGCAAAGAGAACCTGAGGTACGTACAGCCCCATTTTCGAATGCAAAAAGCCGCGCGTGTGGTGAACCGAATCGCACGAGGAAAAGAGTGCGATCTTCTGGATGTAGGTTGCGGGCCGGCGACGTTGAAGCAACTGCTTCACAATAACGTAAACTACCACGGGATCGATATTGCCATCCAAAACGCCGCGCCAAACCTGCTTCAAATGGACTTTCTGGAGGAGCCGATCAACTTCGATGGCAAAAAGTTTGACATCATTGTAGCTCAGGGGGTTTTCGAATACGTCGGAACTTTTCAGGCTCAGAAGTTCTCCGAGATAGCGCAGTTGTTGAAAAAGGGCGGTAGACTCATCGTTTCATATGTCAACTTTAATCACCGCAATAAAAGGATCTATTGGCCCTATAGCAATGTTCAGTCACTCCACGATTTTCGCAAGAGCCTGGAGCAGCACTTTCAGATACAGAGATTCTTTCCGACATCTCACCACTGGCATCATCATGAGCCTCAGCGGCGGCTTGTGAAACTTGTTCAACTGCAGATCAACATGAATATTCCGCTTATAAGTCCCATGCTTGGCGTGGAATACTTCTTCATCTGTTCGGCGCTGGGTTCAAGGAGCGCAGGCAGCTGAACCTGGCTGGACTCTCCGTTCAGATCCGACAACCGGGACAGGTCAAAAGTTGGAAGCCTGGCGACCTGCATGGTTGTTGCCTTTTCGGGAAGCACGCAGTGGTGGCAACCCAGCCCATTGTTTTGCCGATTCGTTTTTCTCCGTTGCTGCCGTGTTGTGATTGGCGTCGTTCCGTAATTGAAATTGAGAGATACAAGGGGGGATATCCCATACCACTATGAGAACGCGATGAAGGATCTGAAGGAGAAGACGATTCGGGGTGGCTTGGCAAGACTCTGTGCTCAGGGTGCAGATTTTGTTCTTCGCCTGGGCTCGCTTATGATATTGGCGCGTCTACTAGGGCCAAAGGACTTTGGGCTAGTCGGCATGGTCACAGCTTTCACCGGAGTCTTGACTCTGTTCCGGGATTTTGGCCTTTCCGCCGCCGCGATACAACGCGCGAGCGTTACGGATGAACAGGTTTCGACATTATTCTGGATCAACATAGTGGTAGGGGCTTTCCTTGCCCTTCTAACCTTGGCAATGGCGCCGGTTATCGCTGCTTTTTACCATGAGCCCAGGCTCGTGGGAGTGACGGCTGCTCTGGCGGCCAGCTTTTTCTTCAACGCTGCAGGCGTGCAACACGGAGCTCTTCTGCAACGCCAAATGCGTTTTACCACCTTGGCAGTAATAAGCACGATCGGCCTTATTGTGAGTACTGCAGTTGCCATTGGCGGCGCCAAGGCCGGTTACGGATATTGGGCGCTGGTAGCGATGACGCTCACTCTTCCCCTGATCAACACTCTTGGGTCCTGGCTGACCACGGCTTGGGTTCCGGGGAGGCCGCGGAGAGGGGTGGGAATCCGTTCGATGATGCATTTCGGCGGGACAGTCACTCTGACTGGCCTCGTCGTGTATATCGCCAGCAACTTTGAGAAAGTGCTCTTGGGCCGATTTTGGGGAGCCGACGCGCTCGGAATCTATGGGAGGGCATTTCAACTCGTCAACATTCCGACTGCCAACCTGAACTCGGCTGCCGGTGAAGTGGCGTTTTCGGCTTTGTCTCGGCTGCAGGACGACCCCCCCCGTCTCAAGAGCTACTTCTTGAAGGGCTACTCCGTGGTCATGGCAATGACCATGCCCA
>Ga0134124_10001381_pt1 | contig 19595 bp, 33 predicted proteins | sample KB304_FD_96880 | JGI IMG/M metagenome (GOLD analysis project Ga0134124, IMG submission 96880) | Terrestrial soil microbial communities without Nitrogen fertilizer from Kellogg Biological Station, Michigan, USA - KB3-0-4 | ecosystem: Environmental > Terrestrial > Soil > Unclassified ...
AGTTCGTACCGGGCGTGCGTGCCGAGCAGCGTAGGAAGCCTGGGGTACCGCCTGGAGTCTGGCAGAAGGCAAAGACACGGCTGTTTGCGGTAATCGAAGTGTTCGGGATTGTTACGGTGCCGCCAACCAGCACGGCAACGTCCTGCTTGCTATTGACGCCCTCGCGGATGCGTAGACCGTTGCCTAAGGTGTTGACCGTCAGATTGCCGTTGTTCGCCTGCACGCCAGCGTTAAACACATGGATGCCGGTGCCCTTGGTGTTGTAGTTGATGCTGATGTTTGTGTCAGCACCCAGCGCATTGAAGGCTGGTCCAGCTGCTGCAATCGCCCCGGTCGCGCTCAGGAAGTTCACTGCCAACGCGGTATGCGTGATGCGGAACTGCTCCAGTGCGCCGCCACCAGTCAGGAAGCGGATCGAGCCAGCCCCCTTGGAATAGATGCCGTAATTGATGTCGTTATCTCCGCCTTCAGTACCCAAGCGGGGTTCGCCGCCCGTGATCGTGCCGATGGCTTGCAAGCGATTGATCGCACCAACTGGCGCAGCCTGAATCCGAAGCGATTCGGCATTGGCCTGACCGCCGAGGGAAGTCTGCCCGGTGACCGTCAGCGTGCTCGCCACGACTGGATTGCCGTCCTGAGGATCTTCCAGAAGCACATCGGTGACCGTGCGCGGAGTAATCGTGGCGCCGCTGATTGTGAGCGTATAACGGCCATCAGGCGCATAAAACTCGAAATAGCCGGTGGAATCAGTCGTAATCGGGTTCGGCTTCGGCGTCGAGCCATTGTCGGAGTAAATGACAACCGCCCCGCCGCCGAAAGCCGTCACCAAGACCGAGGCTCCGACAGCCGGTGGACCGGCGTCAGTCAACACACTGTCGAAGAACTTTTGCATTATTGAGCCTGTTCGGTGGTTTCAGTAGCTTCCTCGACCGGTGCCGATTCAGCTTCTGCTGGTTTCTTTGCGCGGGTGCGCTTGGCCGGTGCCGATTCAGCGCCCTGCATGCGCGCCTGGTCACTTACCCAGTCGGTGTAGCCATCTTCCGACTGTTTGGCTTCTTGCGCCTCGTCTTCCACCACGACAAATTCGCCATCGCGGTAAAGCGCCTTCGGATATTCCTGAAATCCCATGTTGTTCTCCTGACTCGTTGAAAGCCCCAGAGCCCTAGGCCCTGGGGATCATGCCTTAGGCGCCAGCGACGCCCGTGTAGACCGCGTCAGGACGCAGCCATGCCACCTGATACACCTCGGAAGCGGTCGGCGTGATTGGTGCCGCTGTTGCATTCACGAAGGTAACGCCGATGGTATTGGCCGCGGTGACACGCCAGCCAACGATGCCCAAACCAGCTTGCGCGGTTGGTTTTGAGATGCTGTGTACCACGTCGGTAGCATTCAGACCGGGAACCGAGAAAGTCTGCTCTGCCGTGGTATTCGCAGCTACCTGTGCAGGAGATAGCGTGACCGAAGCCACGCCAATCGCCCGCACATTGCCCATGATGATGCCTACGCCCATGATGGCCTCCTTAGTTGCTCAGGATGCGAGCAGCCAGCTGCGCGCGGATGGTCTTGTAGCCATACAGAACGTCGATACGGCAAGGGAACTTGTCGTTCACGATGTCGTATTGACGGATCATGCGCATGCTGATGCCGTCGTAGGTTTCACGGGCTTTCCAATCCACGCCGTCAGGCATGACCAGGTCGGCGGATGCGAAGGTGAAGGCATCTTCGTGGTAAGCCAGGGAAGGCTTGTAGATCTGCGAAGCACCGCCTACCTTGGTGATCGCAGCACCGTTCGGCATACCGCCTGCGGTGACGTTCTGACGGCCAGTAGTGGTGTAGATCGCAGGAGCGAAGCTCAGCGAACCAGCGCCACCAGCATAGTCAGCGGTCACGACGAACTGTTGCAGAACGCCGGTATCGACCTTGGTTTCAGGATGCACGCGGTTGCAACCAGCCACAGTGAAAACGTCACCCTTCTTGAAGGTGTTAGCACCAGCCGCCACAGTGACGCTGGTCGAGCCGTTGGTGGTCACCGCGCCGTTCACGGTGTAGCCGGTGACGGACGCCGAGGTGCCGGTGGTGGTGTTGCCCAGCAGCGTGTTCTCCATGATGTCACCGAAGCCTGCGGTGGTGCCCATCACGCCATCGCGGTACTGCTTAGCGATCTGCGTAGAGTCCTGGAACAGACCTTTCAGGCTATCGACGGCATCGACGGTATCCTGAGTATTCATCAGCAGGGTACGCGGCGAGTTCGGTGCCAAGGCGTCGGTCAGCAGCTTCTTGGCCAGCAGCATCTGGCGCATGTTGATCGCCGAACCGATGTTGTTCACGGTCTGGTACACATCGTTGACCATGCTCAGTGCGTCGGCCTCGATGTTTGCAGCCAGGACGGACACGGCAGGGTCGATGATGCGCTTGCTGAAGTCGTCGAGCGACATGGTCAGGTCAACTGCGGTGAAGGACAAGTCCACGCCCTTCTGCGTTGCCACAGTCAGAGTGGTGCTCAGTTCGGTCGTGTCCTGCGGGGACATCACGGCGCCGGTACGAACGGTGTATTCGTTCGGCAGACGGATACGCAGGTCAGTGCCGATACGCGCGCCTTCCTTGGCGAAGCGATCGTCATCTTTTGGTGTTCAGCATGTGGCGCTACTCACATACTCGCTTTTCAGCAGCTGCATCTTTCGATGCAGAACAGACTATATCTTCTCAAACATGCTTCCAGATCCGGCCAGACCGGACTTTGGCATGTTTGGCTCCGCATTTCCACCCGCTTGGGTGTACGCCTTTCGGCTAGTCGTTGAACATTCATCATACCACGATTTATCGAGGCAAGAAGCTTTGCTGCTGATTGCCCAATCCTGTGAATTTTCAAACCTTCGCGCTCGCCGTTTCCAGCCACGCTGTGGTTTCCCAGGCTCTAAGGGGTTTCCAGCAATTAACGGAGTTTAATGTCAGCTAGACGGTGTGTTTACTGACGGTTAATGGAACCGATGAAGTTGCACTTCTGGTGCAGAATGCGCAGCGCTTCACGCGTGATGATGTTCGGGGTGAGGATAGTATTTGCCATTTGAAACTCCAGAAAAAATAAAACCCGCCGAAGCGGGCCAGGTTTTGTTTAAGGTGCCTATCGTTGCTTGCGCAGCTGGGTGTTGCGCTGCTTCATCCAGTCATCCGTGCTCATCTTGTTCGGATCAGGCTTTGCCGCAGGACGGCTGGAGCTGATGCGAGTGACGGGCTTAGCTGCTGGCTGAGGCTGCGGCTTGCCACCCTGTTTTGCTGCCAGCTGGTCGAACTTCTGCGCCTTGTCCATCAGGACAAACAGCGCTGGGTTCTTGATAATGGCGCGTGCCATCGCCGGGTCCATGGCAATGCCGGAACTACGGGCATAGTCATTGATCTGGTTGGCGCGTTCCTGGGACCAGCCGTTGATGTGTTGCTGCAAGTACGCTTCGGCTTCCTGGAGTTGCTTGGCAGTTTCCTGCTGCTCGGCCAGAGCGCGCTGCTCTTGCTTCTGTGCTACGACCTGCTGTGCTTCGTTTCGTACTTCTTCCAGCTGCTGACGTTGCAGGCTCAACTTCTGCGCCATGACTGGGTCATCTTCGGCCAATTTCTGCCAATCCAGCTTTTTGTACTCGGCCAATTGGTTGTCGATAGCGGCAACTTTGACCAGTTCAGCGTTCAGGGCCTTGGTATCTTCGATGACTTTTTGGTGCTGCTCGCGTTCTGCTGCGAGGGTGCGACGTTCTTCTGCGACTTCCTGCGTTTTGCGGGTGTAGTCAGCATGGAACATGCGCTCAGACTTCAATTTCTCAGCCGCGTTCTTCGGCATCGTGAACGTCTTGCCGTCGATTTCGATATCGGCTTCTTCTTCATCACCGGTTTGCTCCTGCGAGTCCGGATCGGTAGTTTCTGCGTCGTCCTGATCGACAACTGCCTCCTGTTCCTCGGTGGCAGTTTGGTCTGCTACGTCGGAATCCTGCTCATTGCCAGGTTGTTCCATAGTGCTCATTTGATGCTCCAGTAAAAGCCGCGGCTGCGGCGAAACTTATCCTGCTGTCTGCTCGACTGCGGTAATGGTGAATGTGCCAACCGAAGGGCAAATGATGAAATATCCGCCAATCGGTAGGAAAATCGGGACCGGATTGGTGCTGTTCTGCGTGATCAGCAGACCGAGATTGACAGTCAGAGATTGCGTGAAATAGATGGTCCCAGTCGAACAGGTCAGTGCCGACGCGCCGACGCGAACTTGCACGGTGCAGCCGCTTGCTGCCAGAACGGTTGTGGCATTCGTGCAGGCGAAGCTTGGATATAGGACCGCAGCCTTTGTCGGGTCGGATGCCTGATAGCTGGTCGAGACTGCCAGGGTTCGAACAGCAGGCGAGCCGAAACTGAATGTTGGGGCTGGCGTTCCTGCTGGTCCTTGAGGACCGGTAGCACCAGTGTCGCCCTTGTCGCCCTTTGGGCCTTGCGAGCCTGTGGCACCGACAGAGCCTTGAGGGCCAACTGGACCCTGCGCGCCGGTCGCACCCGTAGAACCAGCAGGACCGACTGGACCTTCGATGCCCTGAATGCCTTGCGCACCGGCCACACCATCAGCACCAGCCACGCCTTGTGGACCCTGTGGCCCGATTGGGCCTTGTGGGCCAGATGATACGCTGATCGTGCCGCCAGCATTGACGAAACCGTCGCCCAGCTTTGCGCATGCTGGAGTTGCACCAGAAGAAGCGGGAGCCATCCAAACCAGGCAGTCGATGGAACTGTCCGGAACCACGAACTTACTCATGTAGCCAGTATTCGCGGCATTGCGCTGATCGAGGCGTAATGCGTTGGCTACCTGAGCCTGGACAGTGAAAGCAGTTGCGGCAAGCAGAAGACCAAGTACGATTTTCTTCATGACGACTCCTTACTGTGGTTGCTGAAAGACTGCACCTGGCAGGACTGCTCCCGCACCGGGTTGTTGCTCTTGCATCTCTTGCTGCTGCATCTCAGGCGCTGGTTGAGTCATAGGCTGCTGTGCCACCAAAACATCAGGCGAATTGAACAGTTGCCCCAGCGTTTGAACGACCAATGCCTGTACCTGCTCTGGGCTCATTGCCGTGCCAACCACCTTCAGACGGTTCGTTTCGGCGTTGTATGCGTCGATATCGGCCTTGCGTGCGTCGATAGCGTCCTGTTTCTGTTTGTCGGCCAATTGGCCTTGCATGACCTGAAGCGCCTGGGTCAGCTGTCCAATCTGCTGCTGCGCGGCCTGCGCTTCTGGGCTTTGGCCTTGCAACTGAGGCGGCAATAGCTGCTTCAGACGCATGGAAATCTCAGTCGCGCCCGGCCAATCCATATTGCGTGCCAGGATATCGCCAACAACCGGAGCAGCCTGCGGATAAACACGGATGAATTCCATGATCTGCGAGGCGGCTTCTTCGCGCTTCGTGGTGTAACTCGGACCAGCTTCGCAGGTCACATCGTACTTACCGGTCGTCAGGTCGAAGATGCGGCCAATGCTGCGCAGTTCCTGCTTCTGCTCGGCCTGTTTCTGTGCGATCTGCTGCGGCGACAGCTGCGCACCGTTCACCGGGACATCTTCATTCGTTCCGTCTTCGTGGATGATGCGCAGAATCCGTGGCGTGTTGTATACCTTCGGGATCAGATCAGCGAGGATACGGCCAGCATGACGAATCGCGCGCGACAGGTTATCCGTGAAGTTGAACGTAGAGACATCACCTTCGCGCTGTCGTGCCAGGATAGCGCGACCGCTGGTTTCATTCGACTGCGCGCCGAGTGAAGCGTCATACAGACCCATGATCGATTTCATGTCGTCGCTGGCGTTGATTGCCTCTTGGAGCGCTCCAGCTGGCGGTCCGACGAATCCTTGGCGCTGTGGTGGTGGCGCCGGAACTTGGCCGGTCGGGTCCATCACCATGTCGTACTCAATGTACTGGTGCGTCTGGGTGTTCGCCGATGCCCACTTGTGCGCATCCGTAGCAAACTGGCCAACCGCACCGATCCATGGTGCTTTCGGCGCCAAAGCGACGAGTTCAGTGCTGGTTGTGCGCCAGTAGTTCACCATCTGCTGCGGGTCTTTGGCGAAGCGGATCAGAGACAGCAGGAAGCGCTCACCATCCACCACAACTTCGTCACCGTAGACCGGCACGATTGGGATGTACTTCCCGGGCCATTCATTCGTTTCCAGGATCTCGCCGCCCGTGATGATGCGCTGCATCACCTTCATGGTGCGCGACGGACGCTGCTGAGCGATGGTGATGCCATCCAAGTCGAGATATTCCTTCTGCTTGAGGTAGACCTCCTGCTGCATTACCTGACCATTGGACAGTTGGAGCAGCGTGACTGGAACCTCCTCGCGCGTCCACCACTCGGCAACACGCACCTTGCTGTCAGTGAACCAGTTGGCTGTATCGTGGCTGTCAGCGTCAAAGCTAGCGGTCTCGGCGCCGGGCCATTTCCGCTCGAATGCTTCCTTCTCCCACAGTTCAGTGACAAAGCAAACGTTCCAGTTCGCCGAGTCTGAATCCATGTTGTCAGGATCGCCGTAGACCGTCAGCGGGTTCTTGATCGGCTCGATCTTGATGTCCTGATCGAACGTGTCGTCGCTCGCGTAATCGGTGCTAATGCGGAAATAGCCGAAACTGCCAGTTACTGCATTGTCCAATGCGTTATCGTAAGCGACATCGGCATCGCTGGTGTATTCGATGTTACGGACGATGCCATCGAGAATCAGCGCAGTTTCTTGGTCAGCGCCGTCACCCACCGCATGGAACTTGATCGCCGGGGAGTTCTGGCGCGCATCGTTTGTGACCTGTCGGATAAACGCTGGCAGGCGGTTGATCGTCAGGCATGGGCGCCCTTCCTGCTCGCGTTGCAGGCGAATGGCTTCAGGCCATTGCTCGCCCAGGCGTGCGAAGCGAACGTCATCCACCCAATTGTCACGGTTGCAGCGCTCTACCTCTTCCGCGCGCGCAAATGTTTTGCGTGCATCAGCCAGCAGATCGTCGTCGGTCTTTGATGCCATTTAGCCCATCCATCCGCCAGTAGCGGCAACTTGTCGGCGAGGCTGATCCGGCCGCTTCTCAGCGACAACTTTGACCAGACTCGGGAATAATTCAGCCAGTGCCCAGATATGAGCGTCGGCGCGGTTCGGTGATTTCGCTCCGGTGTAGCCACTCGTTGAGAAGGCGCACAATTCGTCTTCCAGCAGCGGGAACAAACCCGCGTGTCGTACTTTGCCCTGGTCGTACAGCGCAGAAAATGGCTCGGCGCGCTGAGCTTTCCCGCGGCTAGCCGTCACCATCTTGAAATTCACCTTCGTTTTCTCTTTCGCAGCTGCGGTCTGCACAACGAACTTGACCATGCCGCCGCCAAAGTTCGTTTCGCCCACCACAACATCTGCTTGGTGGCGTTGGTAAGCTGCAACAGCAATGGCGCCCCAAGTTGCCGGGCCAGCTTTGACCGTCAGGTCTTCCAGCAGATATGCGTTTCCGTCAGTGCCGAGGCCGTCCACCGTGATGCCAATCTCGTCGTTGTCCGCATTCGCGTCATCGTCCGAGGCGCCGGAAGGGTCAACTGACACCACCACGCGAACCATGTCAGGCAGATCGCCATCGGTATTACGCCAGCGGTCGATAATCGCCTCATCGAACAGCGCGTTCTGCGTCGCGTCAGCGAATTCCCCGTGCAGGAAACGTCGCTTCATGCGCTCGCTCAGCCCATCCAGCGTAGACAGATATTCCGGACTCAGATTCGCCGCATTGTCCTGCGGATTCATCTGGAACGACTGATAGTTGTCAGGCTTCGACAGCGGCTGTTTCGTGTCTGGATCGATCTTCTGCTTGAAGACCTTGAACGTCCAGTGTGCCTTCGTCGGCGGATTACAGTCGAAGTAGAACCGCAGCTTGAGAGGCTTGCTCATCTTGCCATCGATCTTCTGCATCACCAGCTGCGCCAAGCGGGTCAGAAGCATCTGCACGCCATTCCATTGCACCTGAGAAGCTTCGTTCAGGTAGACCGTGCAGAACTCCATGCCGAGGATCTTTTCCATCCGCGGCCCATCATCCAGACCACCAAACCAGATTTCCGAACCGCCTGGCAGTGTGGCAAAGCCGTCATGCAGGTTAAGGCTCCAATCCGTGTCTTTCTTCAGATCCGGGAAGCAAACACGCATCACCTTCGGGAACGTGTCCAGGATGATCGATGCTTTCACGTGGTTGAAGCGGTAGCGCACGACAAGATGCCGTGAGCCTGGAGCCTTCAGCGCCCTAACCACGATAGCGCGAATGATCAGAAACGTCTTCCCGCTGCGGCCGCCGCCGAATAGCATCACCCAGACTGCCATGCCAGCCAGGATTTCCTGAGCCGCAGTCTGGCGCGCAGTCAGCGCGAAACTCACAGCTCCTCGTCGCTCTTGACGAACTTCACAACCAGCGCGCCACCCGCGCCGGTTCCATGGACCTGCATCGGCAGCACTTTCCCAACAAGTCCCATGAAGGCCACAGGATTGAGTTCTGCCTGCCGGGCCAGGTAATCCTCACCGCCAACCCTGGAAAGAGCGCCAAGGATCATCTCTTTGATTTCGCGGGTGTTCTTGTTGACCGCACCTTTCGGCTTGCCAGGATTGCCTTTCCCGAACTTCGTCGTACTTTTCGACTCAGATTTAACAGATTCCGGGTGTTTTCCCGCGATTTCTGTCACTTTTTGATTCTCATAGGAATCATTGTCAATTTCTGCCATGCTCTTTCGGAGTTCCTTTCGGATTATTCCGCCTCGTAGTTGCTTCGTGTTACTTTTTCAGGACCTTGTTCGCCTTCGCCACAATCTTCTGCTTGGTCGATTCGCTCATGCGACCGGCCTTCACAGCCTGGGTGGCACGCGCTTTCGCATTCGCAGCGTGAGATTTGTCCGGGATCGGATAGCTGCGGCCTGCGCCTGCGAATTCAGACTTCGGCAAGGCTTTGCGTTGCTTGGTGGTCAGGGTGCCCATATATTGCTCCTTGAATCAGTTGATGCGACGGAAGAGATGGCCTTCCCAGGCCGCTGTAAGCGTCAGTGCTGCGCTTGTATAGGTGCAGCGCATGCCGAAGTTCGTGCGTGGACCGACTGGAATCGTTGTGGTGGCGTCGAGCGCATAGGGCGTGATATCAGTGCAGCTCATCTTGCGCGGCAGGCGGAAGAAAGGATTCGTGGCACCGGGAGTTCCGAAGTAGAAGGAGCAATCGGCGCCCTTCGTCGTACCGCCGCCACCACCTGCGCTGGAGTTGATTTCCATCTCCACTGACTTGACCAGCAGCATGTGACCGTCAGGGACAGTGTACTGAGATTGCTGGCTGATACCAGCGCCAGCCGGGATGATGCAGCGGTTAGATCCTGCACCACCAGCATCGCGAACGGTGATCGTACCTGCGTTTACCTGGCCGCTACCAGCTCCGGTGATGAATGCTTGGTTCACGGCTTGATATGGGCCATTAGGAACCGCTACAGTACCCCCGTTGCTGACAATGGTGATGCTTACCTCGCTGTAACTAGGATCTAGTAAACTGAGGCTTACAGAGCGAGCACCTGTCCCAGCTGCGGTATCTGCTGCATTGGCAAAGTTCACTTCCAGATTGACCGGCGCGCCGTTGGGGATGAACGGGAAAGTGCCGCCACCTGGCCACACATCAATGAATGCTGGTGCTGCTACTGGAGCTCCAATGACTACATTCCCCAATCCAATGACGCGACGAACGCCCAACCCATAGAGACCTAAGGCAACGTTCTGGTCAAATGTGGTATCTCCGTCCGTATCTTCGCGGGAATAGGCGCTCATATTCAGCTTTCCAGTGGTCAAAGAAAAAGCCCCGGACACATGTCTCAGGGCTTCGTTTTCTTCCAGGGACGCCGCGGGCTCCCGTTGGGAACCAGAACGCGTCTTGCCTAGACGGAAATTAGTTGTTGGACGGAATTTTGCGCTGTATATGTTCCATTGTCAACTGCTTGCTCAATTGCAGTTTGCGCAGTGCGAATTGCGTCTTCAAGAATGGTCAGCGGGCGTGGCATGATCTTCGCCATCCGGCAGATTACTTCAGGCCGTGCCTGCATGATGTAACGCCAATGCAGCAACATCCGTTGTTGGAACGTTACGCTCACCATAGCGCGCTGAATGGCCCATGCATCGTTGCTGTCCATCTCATCACGAACTTCATGGCCTGACCACACATTGCCAAGAGCTGCCTTGCGCATCCGTTCGCAAACGGCGCCGGTCATCGAATCAGCGCCGCGGCGTCCCCGTGCTGTCGCCCATCTGGCCCAATTCTCAAGTCGTGTGTGGATATCTGCGTTCATGGTGTCCGTAGCTAAAAAAAAGCCCTCGGTGAGAGGGCTGAACTGATTGCGGTGCCAGGGCTGGTATCTGGCTAAGCACTTACTGAGGAGAAGAATGTCCGATGTCAGTGTAGTGCTTGTTGAGTGGCAATGCAAGTTATGCTGCCTCCCCAAATAATGCTGCTACCAATGGATCACGTTTCTTGCCTTCATTTCGTGCAGGAATCGTGATGATTTTTCGTGTATCGCCAGTCATGCTCGCTTTGGGCCGATCATCTCGCTTTGGTCTTCCAGGCTTCTTCCCTGTGGCACGCGATGGTCGCTTTCCCCAAACTGGCTCAGGAATGTCATAGAACGTCCCAGCAGCGGTGAGCGTGAAGACGCGAGGCGAATTGCTCCTGTCTTGCGTGAACGTCGCTAGGCCATCTTCCACGATCTGATTCAAGTAAGTAAGGACTCGCTTCTTCTCTAATCCAACATGCGGCATGATCTCGTCCGCAGTTTCGAGACCTTGCATCATCAGCCGAATGATCCTGTTCATCCGTGCATAGCCGATGCCAGCGCCTTTGTATTTACCTTGGTTCATCTCTTGAACTCCTGCAAAAATTCATCGAAAGCCTTGTTTGCAGCCCACATCCACCAGACCGATGCGAAGATCCGCACAGCCCAGTGCCAGGCAAACGGACTGAAGGAAGCCCCGATCAGTATGCAGATGGCATAGATGAAAACAGTCACCGTCAGAAGCCTAATGGCTAACAATTTCATGGCTTGTCCTGGTTCTGCGCACGCATGCTCGCCAGATTGCCGTATAGGTCGCAGGCCCACACGATGATGTTGCGCAGACTGAAGGCGCAGAACAGAGGCAGGCTGCATAGGAAGGCAAGCGCGATGATCTGATCTGCTTGCATGCCGTTTAGGTGGTCGAGGAATGCTATCATTGCTTCACACATTCGAAACGGTATTCTTTTGCGCTGCCGGCGACAAAAGATGAGGCTTTAAATCCTGCCGATTTACATGCGGCCTCAGTGCTAAATCCAGGAACCGATGTAAGCGCCACAGAATCGCCTTTTGCGAATGGACCAGCAAAAATGTAAATGATCAAAATGAACATCTTCTTCTCCTTCAAGTTATTGTGCTTCGATCTTTGGAACTTCCATATCAAGCGCTTGGTATGCAAACAAAATCTGCACCCAGATTAAACTTTTATCGCGGCGCTCGGCACGATAAACAATCCGTTTAGCCCATGCTTTGTAATCACATCCATTCGTGGTCTGAGTTGGATATTTCGCCTCGGCTTCGTATTTGAGTTGGTAGCTCATTTCACGGCCCTCATATCAGCGAGCAATGCTTTCACGGCAGCTTTTCCATGTTCGCTCGGACCAGCAAGCAGCGGATGATTCTTAACGCCAGCCATCTTCACAATCTCTGTCGCGCATTCGGGCTTCCATTCCAATGCTGCATCAAGGCTTACCTGACCCGTTTGCACTGCCTTGGCAAGCATAGAAACGACTCCGTGACGGTCTGTGCCATACGATGGGAAATAACGCGGCTGGCGCCCTTCTAGCTTGGCGCGCTCGACTAGACGCCCATAGCAGTCCTTGAATGCCATGCGAGCTGCCACACGATCGCCAGACTCGATAAGCGGCGTAGCTGCCGCAATGGCTTGAGCAATCTCGTTTGTCAGCATGGCCGATTCATGTTCGGACTTCGGCATTAGTGCCCAGGCTTCGTCGACACCGAGCCATTGGCCATCAAGCTGAGCAGCACAGAGCTTTGCAATGTCGGCAAGCTGTGGCTTGAAGTGGCTCGACTTCAGGTGCTGAATTGCTGCTGCCATCACGGCGCCATCAGGAAAAGCTTTCAGGGCTTCCCACCACATTTCAAGGCGAGGACCGACAATTTCTCCCAAGTCCGAGTATTCAGCTTGCAGGACTACTATGGCTTTGCTTAATTCTTGCATTGTCGTCATGGTTGAGCCATCCATTCATTGAGTGCGTCGATCTGTCTTTGCATCCGGCTGTCAACGCCTGGAATCACATCAGGCTTGTCAGCATGGGCTATGAACTTGTCTACCCTTGGCCCATCGCGACAGATCAATTCAATGTCGTTGTAGAGCGTGCTGCGGTCGTTCTTTCCCATGCTGAACGGATCTTTTCGGCAACCGTCGATTGCTCTGCAGAGTTGCTCAGGCGTGTAACCATCCTTCAACCTGCCAACAATCGCCTTTTTGCGTTTAGCATCCAACTGGGCGCGTGGCTTTTCCATAACCTGCTGCCAATAGGCGAAAATTCGAGTGGTCGGGCCGTCAGGCTCGACAGTGCTTTTGACTTTATCTATTGGTTTATGGTTAGTGGTTAGTGGTTTATGGTTAGGTTGCTCTGTGGTGCTACTTTCGTGCTCTTGTGGTGAACCATTCGTGCACGAATCGTGCTCTTTTCGTGCTTTCTTTTTGTTTTCCCTATCGATTGCGATCTGTCGATTGACTTCAGCACGCCCACGATAGGATGCAAGTTCTTCCTCCACACGGGCTTGTGAGTAGCGTTCACCATCGAAGACAAAGAATTCATCCAAGATTCCAAGCACAGCCTGTTTCTCGTCTTCAGTGCGTGCTCTGGCCCAACGAGTTGCTTCTAGCAGGGTTGGCGCCAACTCGCGATCATAGTAAGCATGAAGGATAAGCAGATAGATACCATGCTCAAGCGGCGACAGATGCCCTGTCTTCTTTGCATAATCGCCAACATGGATTTTGAAATAGTACATAGTTCTTTCCAGGCGCGTAGGGTGGGTTCTTGGCAGAACCCTGCGGAAAGGTCAGGGAGGACTTCTATGTCCCACCCACCCTACGCGCCCCTATCCGTTGCAGTAAATCCAGTCTCGGTCTGCCAAGATTTTCGACTGGTGCTTAGGCATCAGCGCATTGCGCGCTAACACGTAAATTATCGCTCTCGTAACTAGTTTCCGCAACAACTTATTTCAGACAGTCATCACAGCACGCCAGCCATACCCACACCAAAGGAATCCAGCAAGAGAACGCTATCGCCCAGCCGAGGATGCGTTTAGCCTGGTTGCGGCGATCATTGGTGTAGGGAAGATAACCGCGCAGAGTGTTGTAGATTAGCTGCATCATGATTTCCCTTTCGGCTTTTCGGATAAGCCACGCCACTTATTTTCTTGAAAATACGATTCAAAATAAAAATGCGATGCACTAAAGCAACCATCTATAGAAGCGGAACGAGGGCCCCACTTCTTACCATTCCAATGTTGGAATGTCGGCCCGTCTTCTGGGTCATACACCTCATAAACACCAACATGAATTGGCTTAATTCCTCGTTTAAACCATGGCGTCTTTTTCATTCTCTTTCTCCTATTAGTTTCTTCAGTTCGTTGGCTTTCTTACGGTAATGATCGCGGATTGCAACCAACTCATCTACCGTCCATTTCTTGACGCTGTTATCTGCCTCCAACGCTTCGACTCGTTCCAATCCAATCCTGGCAATCAGCCCAAGCCGATAATCAACTGCATTCCCGGACTTCCACTGGTTGTCATGCTTGCTCTGTGCGTGGCAGTTGTCCTCGTTGAAGCGCAGATGCGGCGCCGATCCAATCGAGCGGTAGTGGCCAGCATCAACTGCGTTCCCCGACCAATCTAATGCGCGGCCACTGGAAATGCATACATGGCCTGCTAATTGATCCCGAAGGCGCACAGCGCGATTAAATTCACGTTGGGCATCAGCGATATAGTCTCGCTTCGTTTTAAGCGCCTGTAGCCCTTTCTGGCGCTCCTGGCGGTCTTTCTTTGCCTTCTCCTGCTTTACATATTCCTGTGCGCATTCAGGGCCGCACGCTTTATGAAAGCTGGAGCGTGGAGTGAAATATTCCCGGCAGACCTTGCACTTTTTGGATCGGATCTTTGGCGCTGGCTTCATGGGCTTGAACTCACTTGGACGCATCGATCAAAGTTCCTTCCTAGTGTCATTTCGCAGATTCTCCAATTCGGCTTCAGAAGGAATGGATTGAACCAAACGAACAGCGCAAAGCCTGCCGTAAGCATTCAATGTCGAATATTTCGCCACCATTGCCTGGATCGCAGGATCTGTGCGCAAGAGTGATACAAGAATGTCTTCAACTCGACGTGGTTCAGAACGTTCTTTCCATTGGCCGATAGCTGCCAGCATTTGAGCATCGTGTTTCATGGTTGACTCCATTGAATGTTAAGTTCGCTTCCGAAGGCATATAGCCACTCTATGAAGATTCCAGCTAACTTCACCGGGAATCTCCTTGTCTGTACTCCAAATACAACAACTCCTGAGCCATCCAAAGACGGCGCCATTTCAACCTGATCCATCGATTGCCAGAGCTGTGCAATGTCCGGATCTTTGAACGTGTCTCGACGGAATTGATCCACGAGCAAACGCTTCATGTCTTCTGCTGACCAAGTCTTGCCGCAATGCTCAAACTGCTTGGCAATATCGCCGATCATCGCGTGATATTTTTCCTCCTGCTCGCGACTTTTCTTTGGAAGAGGATCATCGATCACAATGCGCAGAGGCTTCTCATCGTCCAAAGGAAGCGCGGGAATCAGTTCAATCAATCGGCCCTGAACTTCGACCGATCGCAATATGAATGTTCGCTTTTCGAATGGTTGCCTCATTTCCGAATCCTCACGTAGACTGGCCGCCGTTCGACCTTTTCAAAGCCAGCATCTTCAAGCATCTTTTCGTTCGGCTCGCGGTCACCGTTGACCACATAGGACACGAATGCTTTAGAGCACCCCCAATGCTTGGCTGCTTCTGTCTGGGTCTTGTACTTTCGTGCGATGAATGCTCGCATTTCCTCTTGGATGTCTACTGGTTTGCTCATATAGTTCTCCTTATCGATGGCTAGATTATTGTCTATGAAGATAACTTGCGCAAGTTATTTTTGTTGACTTCGATCGGTTGACACGTTGATCTCTTTGGATTATTCTTCATCCATCAGCAGCGCATCCTGCGTTGCAACTACTGGAGAAGAAGATGCAAGAAATTACTCGTGAGTTCGCTAGCAAAGTTCTGGACACTGTGAATGCTGGCTTGGTCGGTGGCTTGGGTGAAGCAAAGCCTGGCAGCATGTGTGTGGAGGCCGCTGTTTGCTACGCAATGGGCGTGAATCATAGCGATCAGCCATCCTGCGTTGGAAGTGCTGTTCGTGCTTACATGATTCGTCTGAATGATGCGAAATGGCCAACTGATAAAGATCGCACTGATACTTTGCGCCGTCTGTCGATCGCACAACTCGGAAGCAATAGTATTGATCAGAAAGCTTTCGCGAATTTGGTTTGCCTTGGGACTGTACAGAAATTGATCCCAATCGCTTTGCGAGCCGCAGCAAAGCGTAATCCAAAATTCGCGGAAGAGTTTGAAGCTCAGTCTGTACTTTGTGAAGAGGCTAAAGACTTGGCAGAAGCTAAAAAGGCAGCACAAGATGCGCGTGATTTGGCACGTAAGGTTCGTGCCGCTGCCTATGCCGATGCCGCTGCCTATGCCTATGCCGATGCCGCTGCCGATGCCGCTGCCGCTGCCTATGCCGCTGCCGCTGCCTATGCCGATGCCGCTGCCGATGCCGCTGCCGCTGCCGCTGCCTATGCCGCTGCCACTCGCTTGGAAGTGCTGAAATCTGCCGCGAAAATTTGCTTGGATGCTTTGATTGAGTTGAAATCTCCAGGCGTTGAATTCCTGAGCCTTTGCGATTGAGAATCGATCATGATCAAGCGAATCCCAACTTCGAAGCCATTCCTTAATGGCCCAACTTGGCTGCTGCTCCTGATTTTTGCAGGATCAGTTCTTGGCTGGTCGGTGATGGCATGGGCGTGATTCAAGAGCGCCAGGATCGCGTGCAGGATGAAACTGAGGCCGATTGGTATGAAGCCCTTTGCCTAGCACGCTGGTTCGCATGGAACGAGTATCAAGAGCAGTTCGGGCCTGAAGCACAGATGGCATTCTCGCTGACTAATCTGCGATTCGATCAGAACTCACACGAAATCTTTTGCGAAGCCCAGCGACTTCTTTATACATATTAGATTTAATGGCCTAAGAAGTTAGATGTGAAAGTTATGAAGTTGCATCCTGCACGATTGCAAGATTTCATCAAAGATTGTTTTGAAATGGAAACTGTATTGCTTATGGTTGTGTGAGCATGATGGTTTGTCTAGAGTGCCTCTGTATAGGCTTTTCCGTCTTTCGCCTACAAAGCCTCATGCAAAAGCCCGCTCAACCAGCCGCTGAGGCTTCCAAGATGATGTGCTAACCCCTAAAAGAAGATAGGAGAAGAAAGTGACACTCACTGAACTACAACAAGTAAAGAAAGACATCGACAACAATGTGATCGTGAGTAAAACAGTCTGGCTGAAAGTTCTTGACGAGGCCATACGACTTGCCAAACTTCAGCAACTGGAAAACACCGCAAAGGTGAGTCAATGATCCAGATCCTCCCAATCGATGAAGCCCGTAAGCGCCAGCTTCATGCCGAATACTTGGAGCGCTTATTCCCCATGCCAAAGAACATCTGGCGACCAGAGTTGACTGAAGAACAGCAGAAAGAGCATCAACGAATGCTTGACGCAGGAGAAATCGAGTTTTAGTATCGCAGTTCAAACCAAGTAAACCAGTATCAACAACCAAGGGAAACCATGTCAATAACGACCCTCATCATGGGCGAATCCGGCACCGGAAAGTCCACTAGCCTGCGCAACTTCAATCCTGAAGACGTATTGCTTCTGCAGGCAGTCAAAAAGCCTCTTCCATTCAAATCTAAAGACTGGAAAACGATCAGTAAGGATCAGCCTGCCGGCTCAGTCTTTGTGACGGACAACAGCGCTAAGATCGTTGAAGCAATGCGCCGTACCAGTAAGCCGATCATCATCATTGATGATTTCCAGTATGTGATGGCTAATGAATTCATGCGCCGTGTCACAGACCAAGAAGTAGGCAATCAGGCGTTCGCAAAGTACAACGAGATTGCGCGCCATGCCTGGGATATATTCACTCAAGCATCAGCCCTTCCCGATAACAAGCGCGTCTATATCCTAAGCCACACGGCGACGGATGAACTTGGCAAAACCAAGATCAAGACCATTGGCAAGCTATTGGACGAGAAGATCGTCTTGGAAGGTCTTGTCACTATCGTTCTGCGCACTCAGCGCATCAATGACAACTACATTTTCGCTACACAGAACAGTGGTAGCGACACAACCAAATCGCCTCTTGGCTTATTCGAATCTGAGCATGTCGAGAACGATCTCGCCGAAGTCGATCGACTGATCGTCGAATACTACGGACTCTCAACTTAACCAAGGAAAACCATGTACTCTCTCGATCCTACAGCAGCATCTAAAGCGGATAATATCGGCGCTTATATTAACGACACCGGCAAATATCAGGGCACGTTCATTCGTGCTGAAAAGTTGGTAAGCACGAACAAAGGCACTCATGGAATTGGTTTTTCGTTCCGCGACCAAGATGGCCGTGAAACGCGCTTCGATATTTGGACAATGAAGTCCAATAACGAACCGCTTCCAGGCATGAATCAAGTCAATGCCATCATGGCTTGTCTTCAAGTTCGCAATATGGAGCCTAAGCTGGCCCAGGTGAAGAAGTGGGACAATGATGCAGGGGCCGAAACCATCCAATCTGCTGAATGCTTCGTTGAATTAATGAACAAGCCTATCGGTCTTCTGCTTCGCTCCGAAGAATACGAGAAGATGAAAGATGGCTATCCAACCGGTGAACATGGCTGGCGAATTGGCTTCTTTGCTGTATTCCAGTTCGGGACTGAACTAATGGCGTCTGAAATCCTGGCGCGCAAGACCAAGCCTGAGCAGTTGTCGAAAGTGATTGCTTTACTGGCAGACAAGCCATTGAAGAAGAAATCTGGTACAACTGGCCGCAGTCAATCCACTGGAATGCCGCCTACTGGCTTTGCTGATGATGATCTAGCCGATCTTCCTTTCTAGGAGCCAACATGACTGCTATGAGCCTTTACGCTATTGCGCACGAACATCGAGTGCTGGTTGATCATCTGATGGACACGCAGACTGATGAACAAGCAATCGCAGACACTTTGGAAGCTGAAAGCTATCCTCTTGAATTGAAGGCACAGAATGTCGCCTATGCCATCAAGAATCTGGAAGCGACCGCCGAAGCAATCAAAGCTGCTGAGAAGGAAATGGCAGATCGCCGCAAGGCGATAGAGAAGCGGGCTGCGAATCTGCGCGAATACACGAAGACATGCATGGAGATTGCCAAAGTACAGAAAATCGAATGTCCACATTTCGCGCTGACTATCAAGAATAATCCGGCCAGCGTAGAAATCTTCGAACAAGCATTGATTCCTACTTCATTCATGCGTCAGCCAGAACCACCTCCACCAGCTCCAGACAAAAAGGCGATTGCGGAAGCGATCAAGGCTGGAGAGGAGGTACCTGGCGCATTGCTTTCAACAGGAACGCGACTAGAAATCAAATAGCAACAGAGCCATCTTCGGATGGCTTTTTTATTGCAAATAGTTCTTGCAAACGCAATTGCATATGATATGATTCTCATCAAGGCAAAGCACTTCGCTAAGCCATATCCCAAGGAGAAGAAATTGGACATCAACGATCTGACCATCGGCCAAATCCGTGAAATCACAGCATTCATTGGTGGTACTCAAGCTCAACCGAAACAACATCCTTTCATCGGGAAGTACGTTATTGCGCGCTGTTACTCGGCAGGCGTTCACGCAGGTGAGGTTGTAAGTGTGGATGGTGAAAATGTGACGCTGAAAAATTCGCGTCGCCTGTGGAGTTGGAAAGCTAAGGAAGGAATTGCACTTTCCGGCGTTGCCCAACATGGCCTGAAAAAAGATGGCGGAAAGGTAGATGTGGTAAATCCTGAAATTTACCTGACTGGCGTTTGCGAGTTGATCCCGACTACTGACGCTGCAAAGGACAGCATTCATGGCTACCAATAAGACCTGGCGCTCCGGCTCCGGCTCCGGCGACGGCTCCGGCTCCGGCTCCGGCGACGGCTCCGGCTACGGCTCCGGCGACGGCTCCGGCTACGGCTCCGGCTCCGGCTCCGGCTACGGCTACGGCTACGGCTCCGGCTACGGCTACGGCTCCGGCTACGGCTACGGCTACGGCTCCGGCTCCGGCTACGGCTACGGCTAAGGCTAGGGCGTTGGGTCCGGCGAAGGCTCCGGCTACCGATCCAGCTCCGCCTCCCGCTACAGGTGCGGCTGCGCGAACGCGTAAAGCTCCCAGCTACAGATATGGC
>Ga0134124_10001383_pt1 | contig 19566 bp, 18 predicted proteins | sample KB304_FD_96880 | JGI IMG/M metagenome (GOLD analysis project Ga0134124, IMG submission 96880) | Terrestrial soil microbial communities without Nitrogen fertilizer from Kellogg Biological Station, Michigan, USA - KB3-0-4 | ecosystem: Environmental > Terrestrial > Soil > Unclassified ...
AAGCCGATGGCGTTCTTGATGCCGTCGGCGACTTCCTGGGCATGCCCGGCACCCTCCGCCATGATGATCAGGGCGTTAGTCCTCCCCTCATCATAGCGTTGACGCAGCTGGTGGCACATCTCACCCAGATCGAGTTCCACCTCCGGCACGATGGCAAACTCGGCGCCGCTGGCGATGGCGGCGGTCGAAGCCAGATAGCCGGAGTTGCGCCCCATGACTTCGACGATAAAAGCCCGGTCGTGGGAACTGGCGGTGTCCTTGATGCAGTCCACGGCATAAATGATGTTGTTCAGCGCGGTATCGACCCCGAGAGCCATGTCGGTATAGGCGATGTCGTTATCGATGCTTGCCGGGATGCCGATCACCGGAAAACCCATCTTGTCCAGCGCCAGAGCGCCGTTCAAAGAGCCGTCGCCGCCGATCACGATCAACCCTTCAACCCTGGCCTCGAGCAGGTTGGCCAAGGCTTTTTTACGCCCCTCCTCGGTGCGGAACTCTGCGGAGCGGGCCGACTGCAGAAATGTCCCGCCGCGCTGCATCGTTCCGGAAACCGCCTGGGTATTCAGGACGATAAAATCGTTTTTGAGGAGACCGGCGTACCCCTTACGGTAACCGATCATTTCGATGTCGTTGGCGATTGCGGTACGGGCCGCCGCGCGGATGGCGGCATTCATGCCGGAGCAGTCGCCGCCGCTGGTCAGAATTGCAAGTCGTCTCATGGTTTATCCTCCGAAGCATTGAATGACGTTATCTGATGGTATCTATCAACATCTTACAGCAAAAACGCCTGGTCCGCTTGAGGCATACGCAAAAAAGTCAAAGGGATCAGGAGGCGTTAACCTTCCTGCTTTTCAGCCACTCCATCCGCTCCACGATGCTCTTTTCATAGCCATGCCCCTTTGGTTCATAAAACGTGCGGCCGGCCAGCTTGTCCGGCAGGCACTCCTGCCCGGAATAGCCTTCGGCATAATCATGGGCATACTGGTACCCCTTGTGATAGCCAAGCTCTTTCATAAGCTTTGTCGGAGCGTTACGAATGTGCAGCGGGACCGGCAACGCGCCGCTTTTCCTTACCTCCGCCAGCGCGGCATCGATGCCGATATACGAGGCGTTGGACTTCGGGGCGGTGGCCAGATAGGTGACCGCCTGTCCCAGGATGATGCGCCCTTCCGGCATGCCGATAACCTGGAAGGCCTGCAGGGCCGAAACAGTCACCTGAAGGGCACGCGGGTCGGCGTTGCCGATATCTTCCGAGGCCATGACGATCATGCGGCGCAGGATATATATCGGATCCTCTCCCGCCTCCAGAATGCGGGCCAGCCAGTAGAGGGCAGCATCAGGGGCGCTGGCGCGGAGCGACTTGATAAAGGCCGAAATGACGTTGTAATGCTCCTCCCCCCCCTTGTCGTACAGGAGCGCCTTCTTCTGCATCGCCTCCTGGGCGGTTTCCAGGGTTATCACCCCCCCAAGGCTGACGAAGCCCGCCGCAATTTCCAGAGTATTCAGGGCGGTGCGGGCATCACCGTCCGCCTGTTCGGCCAGAAAATCCAGGGCCTCGTCGGTTGCCGAAAGGGCACGCCCTCCGAGACCGCGCTCGCTGTCGGTCAGCGCCTGCACCAGCAGGCCCCGCACCCTGTCCGGCTCAAGCTGCGTGAGCGTCAGAACGCGGCACCGCGACAGCAGCGGGGCAATAACCTCAAAGGAGGGATTCTCGGTCGTGGCGCCGATGACCGTTACCACCCCTTTTTCGATGTAGGGGAGGAACGCGTCCTGCTGGGATTTATTGAAGCGGTGTATTTCGTCGATGAACAGGATGGTCCTGATGCCGCGGGCCGCGTACCGTTCGGCTTCCTTGAACGTTTCGCGGATTTCCTTGACTCCCGAGAGGATCGCGGAAAAGAAGATGAAGTGCGAATGAGTTTCGGCGGCGATGATGTGGGCCAGCGTGGTTTTGCCGCAACCGGGCGGTCCCCAGAGGATCAGGGAGGCGAGCGAATCGGTTTCAATCATGCGCCGCAGGATGCGGCCTTCGCCGACCAGATGCTCCTGCCCGGAAAACTCGGCGACAGTGCGCGGGCGCATTCGTTCCGCCAGCGGCGCATGTGGAGCCGGTTCCGGTGCGGTATACGCTCCGGCATCTTGTCCCCAGAGATCGGGAGTATTCATGGTCGATGACATACCTAGTACAGGTCTCGCCGGCTATGACGGGTGATTACTTCCGGCTCGATGTTCCAGATGTCGCGGGCATATTCGGCGATAGTGCGGTCACTGGAAAATTTGCCCATGGCGGCGGTGTTGAGTATCGAGGTTCGAGCCCATTCGTGCGGTTGCAGATACAGCTTATCTACCTCTTCCTGACAGGCGATATAGGAAGCATAATCGGCCAGCAGCATGTAATGATCGAGGCCCAGCAGCGTATCGACAATCGGTTTGAAGATATTGGGGTCATGGGGCGAAAAACTGCCGTTGCCGATCATGTCGATGGCCTGCTTCAGTTCCGGATTATGGAAATAGTAATCATACGGCTGGTAGCCGGCTTTTTTCAGGCCGGTTACCTGATCGGAGGTCATACCGAATATGAAGATATTATCGCGGCCGACCTCTTCCATGATCTCGATATTGGCCCCGTCGAGAGTGCCGACCGTCAGCGCTCCGTTAAGTGAATATTTCATGTTTCCGGTCCCGGACGCCTCGGTGCCGGCTGTGGAAATCTGCTCGGAAAGATCGGAAGCCGGGAAAATCATCTCGGCCAGAGAGACGTTGTAATTACCGAGGAATACTACCTTCAGGGAATCATTGACCGCAGGATCACCGTTGACGACCGCGCCGACATAATTGATCAGCTTGATGATCAGCTTGGCCATGTAGTAGGAAGGGGCCGACTTACCGCCGAAGATGACGGTGCGCGGCGCAAAAGTGCCGCCCGGATTGGCCTTGATCCGGTTATAGCGGGTGATGACGTGCAGCACATTCAGAAGCTGCCGTTTGTACTCATGGATGCGTTTCGTCTGACAGTCGAACATGGAATCGGGCGATACCGGGATGCCGTTATGTTCCATTATATATTCGGCCAGTCTCACCTTGCCGGCTCGCTTGACCTCAAGCCACTGCAGCTGAAAAGCGGAATCTTCCGCAAACGGAATCAACTTCTTCAGTTCATCCAGGTTGGTGACCCAGCCGGTACCGATCTTCGATGAGATCAGGTCGGCCAGCCAGCTATTGCAGTATTTCAGCCAGCGCCGCTGGGTGATGCCGTTGGTCTTGTTGTTGAAACGCTCCGGCCAGAGCTGGTAAAAATCGCGAAACAGATCGTTTTTCAGAATTTCGCTGTGCAGGGCGGAAACACCGTTGATCGAGTGGCTGCCGACAATCGCCAGATGTGCCATGCGCACGCACCTCTCGCCGTCCTCGCCGATGATCGACATCCGCCGCAACCGGTCGTTGTCACCCGGAAAGCGGGCAATGACATCATGGATAAGAAGATCATTGATGCGGTAGATGATCTGCAGATGGCGCGGGAGTATCCGCTCCATCATCTCGATCGGCCACTTTTCCAGCGCTTCCGGCAGGATCGTATGGTTGGTATAGGCAAAGGTGTTCTGGGCGATATTCCAGGCGACATCCCAGCCGAGCCGCTTGTCATCCAGCAGGATCCGCATCAGTTCCGGTATCGCCAGGGTCGGGTGGGTGTCGTTCAGCTGGATTGCCACCTTTTCCGGCAACAGCGCAAGGTTGTCATGCTTTTTTGCGAAGCGGTAGAAAATGTCCTGTACCGTGGCGGATGAGAGGAAATACTCCTGGCGGAGGCGCAACTCCTTCCCCTCGGCCATATGGTCGGCCGGATAGAGGACCTTGGAAATATTTTCGGTGCGCATTTTCGATTCGACCGCACCGATGTAATTCCCCTGGTTGAATGAACCAAGTTCGAAATCACGGGTCGATTTGGCGCTCCAGAGCCTCATGGTGTTGACGGTTTCGTTGCCGTATCCCGGAATCGGAAAATCGTAGGCAAGCGCCATGACATCGGTGGTATCGATCCAGGAATAACGGTACTCTCCCGACTCATCGCGGTACCGGTCAACCCGCCCGTTGAACTTGATCTGGTGCAGGTGTTCCTGACGGTCAAATTCCCACGGATTGCCGTAGCGCAGCCAGTTATCCGGGTATTCGTGCTGGGCGCCGTCAACAATCTTCTGGTAGAACATCCCGTACTCGTAGCGGATGCCATACCCGTAGGCTGGGAGACTCATTGTGGCCATCGAATCGAGGAAACAGGCCGCCAGGCGCCCCAGACCTCCATTACCCAATCCCGCATCCCATTCCTGTTCCTGCAGATCCTCGACATCTATGCCCATCTGCTTGAGGGCGGTCTGCCACTCCTCCATGACCCCCAGGTTGATCAGGCTGTTGCCGAGCGTGCGCCCCATCAGAAATTCCATCGATATATAGTAAACCCGCTTGGCGTCGTTGATATAGTATGACTGCTGGGTGTCAAGCCACCGATTGACCAGCACGTCGCGAACGGCATACGCCAGTGCCAGATAGAGATCGGCCTTGGTTGCGGAGTATTTATCCTTGACCAGCGTGTATTGCAGGTGACGGAGAAAAGAGCGCTGCAGATCTGCTGCGGTCGGCTTTTCATCACGGACGGGAGACGTGTCAACTACGGTCATGGCATCCATCCTTTTAGTTATCCTGTTTAGCGGGTCAGGGGAAAATCAGGCAGGAAACTATATAGATTTCTAACGCTTAATGCAAGGATGAGCATTCCATTTTTGCAATATCTCTGCTATGTTAATCAAATGAGTGAAAAACTGATTTGCAACAATAAAAAGGCCTATCACGATTATTTTATCGAGGAGAAGCTGGAGGCGGGTCTGGTGCTGCAAGGGACCGAAGTCAAGTCGCTCAGGGCCGGAAAAGCCAACCTGAATGATTCGTTCATGCTGGTACGTGACGGTGAGGCTTACCTGCACAACCTGAACATATCCCAGTACGAATTCGGAAACCGCCAGAATCACCAACCGGATCGCAACCGCAAACTTCTTCTGCATCGCCGTGAAATCGACCGCCTTTACGGCAGGATTCGTGAAAAAGGCCTTTCAGTCATTCCTCTGCGGCTCTATTTCAGGGACGGACTGGTCAAGGTCGAGATCGGGCTTGCCAAAGGGAAGAAACTGTACGACAAACGTGAGGATATGAAAACAAAGGACAGCCATCGCGAGATGTCGCAGGCTTTGAAGGCCAGAAACCGCGATTAAACCTCTTTCCCATACCCGACCAGGCACGGCGTGACATTAACGGGCGGGATTATCCGCAGCGGATTTCTGTCTGCTGCCGGCGAGCCATGCCGCCATGTTGCGTGCAAGGACCAGATTGTCTTCTTTCAGGAATTTGTTCTGGAAGACGGCGTCATCACCAAAAACAACATAGCGCCCTTTCCCGACCTCCCCCGCAACAGCTACGGCAAATGATTGCCGCACATCTCCCTTGTCGAACCTGCCATTGCCGTTCAGATCGACCCAGGCGGAGGGGGATGTTCTGGCAATGGAGCGAACACCGGTACGAGTATCGAGCAACGCCCAGGCCCCATGAAGACTGAATTGCCGTATCCCTTGAAAAATCGGATGATCCTCCAGTCGGGTAACGCTGAAGTTGAGAGGATCACCATCGATAATACCCTCCTCTTCATGGATCACACCGTTCGAGTAGACGATCCCGAGCCGAAAGAGAAGAGCGAATACGGGTGGAGCGATATGGAGCGTGAGACAGACAGCTCCCCCCCGCTCCACGAATCGGGCAACCGCATCGTTCTCTTCCCGGGTAAACGGTAGAAACGGCCCTGATATCACCAGGATGTCGACTCCATCCAATAGCTTCTTCGTGAGTGGACCTGTGGAGGTCGAAACGTTATGGCCGAGATCGCGAAACGTACCGGCAAGGAGAGAAAGATCCAGATCCCCTCCCCGCTCGATAAGGAACCGCTGACCATGGCCCTGGTCAAACAGGACCGTCGCCCCCCCGGCGTGGGAGGGTACCGTCGAAAAGATCAGGAACAGGATGGAGACCATCAGGATGGGTACTCCGAGAAGTCGAAACATTGGGGCTCCTCTTGGCTATATTACCGTCAGGCATCAAAGCAGATAAACAGGATAATTTTTATCTCTAACGCATCTCAACTTCGCTGTCAATATATGATACCACAGTAAATTTGTATTTAAACCGTTCTGAATCCTGAATCCCGCCAGGATCATTTTCACGTTCACTCTGACGATGCCTCGACAATATTGACATTTTTCTCTCTTCTGTAGTATATGACTCAAAATTTTTGTATTCGATGAAAGATACTTTGTTCGCATGTGCGGAATATTCTGCTTAAAGTGAGGGAAAATGAGAACATCTAAACGTATTACATTCAAGAGAATCCTGTCGGGAGTGGTGATCGCATTGGCATTTGCGGGGATGTCGTTTGCAGAGACGCAAGCGAAAAAAATCGCGACGGTAACGATAGCGCCGACCCCGGAGCAGTATGCCGTTCAACCGCAACCGCTCACGGCAAGCCAATGTGCCCAATGCCACACGGCCCAGTTCCAGGGCATCAAGGATAACGGCGGGCGGCACCGTTTCGCCTGCCAGAGCTGCCATAACCTCTTGCATGCCTATAGCCCGCGCAAGGGAAATTATGATGCAATCATGCCCAAGTGTTCTTCCTGCCATGAAACACCGCACGGACCGAAGATAACCGAATGCAGCGCATGTCATGCCAATCCTCACACGCCAAAGAAGATCGCCGTGACGCCACAGCTTGCGAACTATTGCTTCGACTGCCACGGCTCCGTCCGTGACCAGCTTGCCACATACCCGAGCAAGCACACAAAGGTTGCCTGCACGATGTGCCACACTTCGCACGGCTTCAAACCGTCCTGCTTCACCTGCCACAAGCCCCATGTCGAAGGACAGACCGTGCCGGACTGCCTCAAGTGCCATCCTGTTCACCGGCCGCGGCAGATATTCTTCGGCAAAGCTGAGCCTTCGAATACCTGCGCGACCTGTCACGGCAAGATATTCAACAAACTGTCGAACAGCACCAGCAAACACAGAGCCGTAGCCTGCGTAACCTGCCACAAGGACAAGCACCGTTATATTCCGCAGTGTTCCGACTGCCATGGCCTGCCGCACAACAAGGCATTCCATGAGAAATTCCCACGCTGCCTCTCGTGCCATATCGATGTTCACGACCTCCCGAACATGGGGGGAAAGAAATAGCAACCCGGGGCTGATACCCCCCGGCACGGCCGGGGGCTCGAGTCCGGAAGCAGAATCGATGCAAGGCATCCGTTAATGCATAGTCACAAGGCCCACCCGGTTATTTCGGTGGGCCTTGCGATTTTATACGCCCGCATTATATCTGAAGCGTTCCAAGCAGTGGCATCGCTACTATTTAGATTGCGGGGATAACAGTTTAAGGCTAGTATGAATAGAGGAAGTAAATTCAAAACACAGACAGTTTTCATGGGGGTGTAAAGGTTTCGACGGGGAATTGAAAATCTGGGGAGCACCGGGTCGGGGCAGGTGGCCGACCTTAATAAACCTGCACGGCATTAATTGCCGACAATTATAACACTCCTATTGCACTAGCTGCTTAATAGGCGTCCCCGACTGAGATGCCGATGGTAGGAAGGGGGCGTCACTCACTATCGGATAGGGAAGCGCAACGCCCGTAGCGCAACCCGAAACTCAACGGGATCGCCGTCTGACTGCCTTGTTCGTTGCGCATGCAGATGGTTAAATCGAGCAACGGAATAACGGTGTAGGGTCTCAGATGCTAGATTTTTCGGACGTGGGTTCGACTCCCACCACCTCCACCATTTTATAGTCCGACCCCATCCGGACAAGTTCAAAAGCCCTTGAGAAATCAGGGGCTTTTTCTTTTTCTTTGTCCGCTAACAGCGGAGTACGTCGGCAGCGTTTTTCCGGCTACCCGAAAAAGCAAATTCCTATTCCTATCCCTATCCCTCGTTGACATGACCCGAACATACGATATCATTCTAGTAATTTCTTATTGCATGGAGGGACATATGAGAAAAACAGCGGCAGTAATCGGAGTCGTGACAGCTCTGGGGCTGACGGGATGCGCGACGAAAGGCTTCGTGCAATCCCAGACCGCCCCCCTGGAGGAGCGCATCGGCAAACTTGAAGAGAGGGCAAAAGCTCTGGAGACGGCGGTGGCCCAGCCGGCCCGCCTCTCGGACGTCGATAACGCCAGAATAAATCAGGCCGGCGACAATGCCCGCCAGGCGCTCGACACCGCAAACAGGGCTGCCACGGAGGCAGCGGGGGCCAATACAAACGCAAAAAGAGTCGATGACGCGACAGCGAAAGCCGAGGGTGCGGCCGCAAGGTCCGAGGATGCGGCAAAAAGAGCCGAGGCCTCGGCGATGAAAGCCGAAGATGCCTCGAAGTCCGCACAGCAGGCAGGAGAGAAGTCAGAGAAACTTTTCAGGCTCCATCAGAAAAAATAGTGTGACCTATAAACAATGTATGCTACGTAAGATTTTTCGGACGCTCACACTCTCCATAGTCCTCTGCCTATCCATCTTCTCATCGCCGGGCAACGCCGCCGCAGCGGAGTACCGTCAATGCCAGGGCATACTCGGTTCAAACGAAAGCTGCGGAACCTACGTTGTCACGCCTGACGATTCGCTGATCGAACTTGCCCGGCAATTCGGCCTTGGCTACAACGAGATCGTCGCCGCCAATCCGGGGATCGACCCCGTCCTTCCCAATCCGGGCACCAAGATAACGCTACCCTCGACATGGATCGTTCCCGACGTTCCGCAGCGTAAGGGAATCGTGATCAATATCCCGGAGATGCGGCTCTATTTTTTCGATCCCCGCAATCCGGACCTGGTGCTGACGTTTCCGGTCGGGATCGGCGACGAAGGCTCGGAAACCCCGACCGGTACCTTTAATATTATCGGGAAGCTCGTTAATCCTCCCTGGCATGTTCCCGATTCGATCAGGCGTGAGACGCCCGGAATGCCCAAGGTTGTGCCTCCCGGTCCGGACAATCCGCTCGGCACGCACGCACTCAGGCTCTCGGCCGGGAGTGTTCTCATCCACGGCACGAATCGACCATTCGCCATCGGCAGAAATGTCAGCCATGGCTGCATCCGTCTCTACCCGGAAGATATTCAGAAGCTCTTCAGGGATACCAGCGTCGGCGACAGGGTCACCATTGTCCGCCAACCGGTCAAGGCGACCGTCGTCGCCGGGCGCGTGCTGGTCGAACTGCACGGCAACCCGAAGGAGAATCTGCTCAATAAGGCCGTTGCCGAATTGTCCAGCAAGAGATTGCTGGAACAGGTCAACCTGGTGAAACTGATGGTAGCTGCATTGAAAAAAACCGGGATTCCGACCGATGTGAGCTGGTAGCAGTGTTGCGTGGGTACAGAGTGAAGGTCAAGCTCTTATTGCTGCCGCATCATGCCGTTGACTTTTAATGAATCCTTTTGAGGGTGAATTCTTACGGCCATATCATAGCGCCACTTTCAGAAGATGACGGTGGCGGGTACATGATCAGGCTGTATGTCTGGCGGTAAAACGCACCCTGGCGAAAGTCTGAAGAATCAACTTTTCTGGTTACATAAACTGTGTAAATAAAAATATTTGGGGGAATATTTGGGGGGTACCACCGGATGAGCGACTGTGGCTACGGGAAGAATGGAGAAGGAGCCGGAAGAGTGACCGCCGCTGTGGTAGCCTCCACGGGCAAATGATGATTCCGGAAGAAGAGAGGCGATAAGGATTATGAACACAACGATCCGTCTTTTCATTACGATCCTTGCATTCTTCTTGTATGCAGCTTTCTACATTTAATAACTTCCACTCATTTGCGAATGGCAGCGTTTGCAATCGTTCATAGGAAAGGCCACTCGCATGTGGCAAGCACCGCAATAATTTCCGAAGATATTGTTTTCCATAGTAAATGCCTTTGTACTCTTCTTTTTAATATTGAAAATGTCAGGGTGGCAGGCGGAACAATCAAGTTCAAGGAAATGATCCTCATGGGAGAAGGCTACATCACTGCGAGGCATTGCCGTACCGAGCTTCAGCGGTAATTTCAATTTCTCCGGAAGTTGCTGGATCGAAAGTTCGGCGTTCAAATCATTTAAGGGACGGATTTTGCCAGTTTTGATAGCTTCGGCCCAGTCGATACCGTTCCCAAAATTAGCAAACGGTAGGCCTCTGGAAAACTTCTCGAACTGATTTTCCAATGCCTTGGTGTCTTTCATATGGCATCTGCCGCATTGGCGTGCTCCTTCTTGTACTGAGAAGGCTGTTACACCGTTATGACACGCTCCGCAGTACTTCCCCGATACATATTGAGCCCTCGTAACACCTGTGTCACCTGAACGAATGCTGAATCCAAGTTCCTGATGACAGACACGGCAGGTATATCGAGCTCTATGGCTCCAGTGGGAGAAAACTACGGCAGGCATCCCAGCCTTCTTGGTTTTACGTCGCATTTCCAGGGTACCATATTTCCAGAACGGGCCGTTGGGCGGGATGGTCTTAAGTATATCTCCGAATTCCGCACGGTCAATTGCCAGACAGATGCCGTTCCACAGCACAACCATTGATACAATCGATATCACAATTAACTCAATTATTTTGCTCTTAGAACCCGGATTCTCGCTCATTGAGCTTTAGGTTCTTGTGCTGATTTTTTTGTATCAAGTACAAATTGATAAAGATTTTTGCACATGAGCAGTCTTTTTAAAAACACCTTGCGCGCGGATTCATCCAATTGTTCGATAGCTATTTGTAACCGTTCACATTTAACAATCAGCTGCTGCAGATCTTCGAGGGACAAGGTCATGGCTGCTGACGTATTGGCGCATGTCTCATCAAATTCATCTCGCCACTGCGGATCACCGCAGTGACCATCCGACAGTGAGGCACATAGCAGCAGAGCAGTCATGAGCATCACAAGAAAACATTCAGTGACGACTTTTCTTTTCATTGTTTCTCCTAAGGTTGCTTACTATGACAGCGCGAACAATCTGATTGAGGGAATGCCACTTTGTCATGGCACACTCCGCAGTACCTGCCTTCAAAAAGATCCGACATAGCATATTTCGTAGAGCCTTTCTTGAGACCAACAAAAATATCCGGATGACAGAGCTCACATCCATTCCAGACCGTATGTTTTTTATGGGAGAAGATGACGTCCTGCATCCCTTCCATCTTAGCCTTGAGTGCAAAATCTTGCTGGACCTTGAGCTTTTGCTTTATTGACGAAACACCCTCTAGTTGATCTGTAGGCTTCACCAGTCCCTCTGCCTCGGCCTTTTCCCAGTTTATTCCGTTTCCAAGCCGTTCTTTAGGCATTTTTTCAGCGAAACGTTCGAACTCTTGCTCTCTGGCGCTACTTCTTTCAAGAACATGGCACCGTGTGCAATGTTTATATTGTTCCCTGCTGTAGTCATTTGCGCATGACTCAAATATTGTTTTTTTGTAAATCGTACTCAGCTTACCGTTATGGCATGTACCACAGAAATAACCCTTCATGTTATCGCTCGCCCTTATCTTGGTGGAACCTGCGACCATTCCGAAACCGATATCAACATGACACAGCCTACACGTGGCGTACTGTCGATGAAGCCAGTGGTCAAAAAGGACCGGTGCCATTCCGGACTGTTGCGAATAGTTATTTATCGTTACGCTGCCATAGTCATAAGGGGGCAGTTTTTTCTTTTTCATTCCGCTTGCCCATCCGATACTGGCAACAATCAACAATACGCACATAACAAAGAAAATCTTCTTCATACAGGCCTCCAAAACAATCAGTATGTTTTAGCTTTCAACTTAAAACACTACTATATTAAATATTAGCAACGTGCTCTTGAATCAATTTTATGGCTTCTGAACGTTTGGAAATACGCTTGATGGTAAGAAACCCCACATCGAATGGCAGTCTGAAAACGGGAGTATGAGGGAGTAACGTTAAGAGATATACAGGGAAGGTTTTTAATGAACAAACAAAATCATGTGCAGGGATAGGTTCACACCTGACATTCTATTGATATTGTGCTATTAACCCATTCAGAAACGCGACAGAACATCGCTCGCCAGGATCAAACACCAAGGAGATATTCATGACTAAAGCAGAATTCGTAGCAAAAGTAGCTGAGGAACTGGAAGTACCAAAAACGGTAGCAGCTGAAACGGTTGATGCGTTTTTGAAGGTAACAACGGATTTGCTGAAAGCAGGCGACAAAGTAACTTTTCCCGGCTTTGGCACCTTTGAGGTTTCGCAACGTGCCGCCCGTAAAGGCCGCAATCCGCAGACCGGCGCTGAACTAAATATTGCCGCATCCAAAAACGGTAAATTCTTAGCTGGAAAGAATCTCAAAAACCTGTAAATGGATTATTTCTGCAAGTAATTACGACTAGAAAAATGAAGCAGAAAAGTGGTATGCAAAATCTTTTGGGGGTATTTTTGGGGGTATCTCTGTTTTTACAACCTGCATATATTGTTATTTATTAGATAGTTATGCAATCAGTTTTATGGACACCACCCCATTTTATTGATATTATTGAGGTTTTTCTCCGCTTGCGCAGCCGCTACTTAAACTGCAACGATTGGAGAATCCTCAATGATGTCAGACTGCCTGTTTATCTGATTCACACAGATTGATAAAACATAAATCCATTTTTCCCTTTATTTTTCGCTTCATACAGAGCAGTATCAGCCTTTTTCATAAGCTCTTTTTCATCATCAGTTCCATCAATGGGGTAAACAGCTATCCCGATGCTCGTAGTTATGTGCAACTCATTTTCTTGTAGGGAAATAGGGTCGCTTATGGTTTCGATAATTTTATTCGCGATAACTGCTACAACTTGCGAATGGGCAATTTCCGTTAACACAATAATAAACTCATCCCCGCCTTGTCTGCAAACAGTGTCCATTTCACGCACACACGCACGCAACCTGCCAGCCACAATCTTGAGAAGTTCATCCCCCATATCATGGCCCAAGGTGTCGTTGACTCGCTTGAAATTATCGATATCCATGAACATGAGCGCCATTGATCGCTTGTAACGCTTGGCTTGAGCAAGGGCCTGATTGAGCCGGTCCAGTAATAATCTACGATTTGGAAGGTTGGTGAGCGCATCGAAGTAGGCCATCTTGTAGATCTGTTCCTGGGTTCGTCTGCGGTCTGAAATGTCCTCGATCTGAGCAACTAAATACAGGGGGACTCCGACCGTATCCCTGACAACTGAAGAGGTAAGCTGTGCCCATACGATCTGCTGGTCTCTCCGAATGTAGCGTATTTCCATGCTAAAGGAGGTGACGCTACCATCCAGCAAGCTTAGCACATTGGCAAGAATAGGTTCCAAGTCTTTGGGGTGAGTGATTTCCTGAAAAGTCAATTTTTCTAGATCTTCCTTTTTATACCCTACCAAATCACAAAGAGAGCTGTTAACCAGCTTGAACCGACCTTCGAGGGACATAACGGACATGCCGATAGGTGCGTTCTCCAATATATTGCGAAAAAGTTCCTCGCTCTCGCGTAGAGCTGTCTCGAACCGCTTCCGTTCGGTGATGTCCTCCTTCACTGCGACAAAGTGGGTAATGGCCCCCTGGTCGCTGAAGATGGGGGAGATGGATGCTGATTCCCAGTAGAGCTCGCCGTTCTTTTTCAGATTCAGGAATTCGCCGCGCCACTCCCTGCCGGAGGTTATTGCGCCCCAGAGTTCTTCATAGATTTTGGGCGGATTCCTGTTCGATTTCAGGATTCGAGGGTTTTGACCGATGGCTTCCACGGAGCTGTAGCCGGTCAGCTCGGTAAACTTGGGATTGACGTACTCGATGACGCCGTTGCTATTAGTGATGACCACCGAGCACGGGCTTCCCTCGACGGCCCGGGAAAGTTGGCGGATGTAATCGCTCTGTTCATGGACATGTCTTTTCAGGGTGACGGTCTCAATGCCTTTGACGATGGCTGCAATGAGTTTGTCGTATTCGATCGGCTTCAGCACGTAGTTGTTGATGCCGGTCTCTATGGCTTTCAACAGGTAACTTGAATCGCTGTGGGCGGTCAAGGCAATGATGATCACCTCGGGGTTCAATAACTTGATCTCGCGTCCCATCCAGAGCCCATCCATCACCGGCATGTTGATATCTGTGACAACGATATCCGGCCGGTGTTCCCGGTACAGAGCCAAACCCGCCTTCCCGTTTTCCGCGATATACAGCCTCAGAGTGCTGACTTTCAGGGCAAGCAGCCCGCTCACTATCTCCCGATCTTCCGGTTCGTCCTCCACATAGAGGATCGAAATATCATCGGTGTCTTTGCATATCTGTGTCATGTCAGACCTCTATCCTGAGTTTAGCACCACTTTCTGAGTTGCAGACGCTCAAATAGCCGCTCATGTTCTTCTCGATAAAGGTTTTCGACATGAACAGGCTGACGCCGGTCACTTTGTCCGGCCCATTGGTAGTAAAGTATGGCTCGTAGATTTTCGAAAGGATATCCTCGGCTATGCTGTCGGCGTTATCGATGATGGTCAGTACCGACTCGTCGTCTTCCCCGAACAGCTATGTTAGCGAGTTGGTATTCAGATGGAACAACCGAGCACTGTCAAAAAGACAGCCCGAAATGGGATTTAAATAAATGTAATGCAGACGAAACCAATACTGAAACAACTATACAACCTGTTTAAATATGTAGTAGGAGCCCCAAATCTGAAGAACTATCTACGGCGGAATCGCACTCCACAACCTTTGTTTGGGGGATAGAATCGACAAATTCTACGCAGATCTGGGTAGAATTCATCCTGACAACCTTGCAATTAAATCTGACAGGAGATAACAACAAAACATTCAAGGTACCTGTTTCACCTACTTGAAAGATATGTGTTTTTGTGAAAGTTATATCAATGGACGCGCCAACAGTTGATATATTATCAACTATGCAATCAAACACTTTTCCGCCGATATCCAACCGACATTGTGTGGTAAGATCTAACCGTTCATCACTTCGGCGCTTGTAGCTGCCACTTCGGTTGTTGCCGCTGCTACTTCTCCTCTCCATGACTTCATTACCTCCTTTACGAAAGGCTAGTAAGTTATAGTTTTTTTAATTTTGTTAAATGCCGCTTCTCTTCATCTAAATATAATTGTTTATTTCCTAATTAGACCTTCCGGCAGGTAACGGACATCTCCGTCACTTAGAAGAAAATCCTTTTCCACATTATTAGAATCATGTCGAAGTAGTAGCCGGTTGCTTTTTCGGTCTCTCCAGCTACCCTTCTCATCAACACGGCTGCTTCGCAGTTCATCCCTGCCCACCTTTACCCAGCCGGAAGAACGGCAGAAACCTATTATGACCCTCATTTCCAGCAGTTCATCAAGCTGCTTATCTTGTATCCTGCCCAATTGACCGTTTACATAAATGACCGGAATTTCCATATCTAGTCACCTCCCCAGAGTTCCTTTACATGGATTCCCCTTACGTGTTTAATATGCAGGTTTTCTTCATGATACTGTTTCCAAGGGCTTCTCATTATATAAAAAACAAAGCTTTGGTGCTGTCAGTGAAATTCCGGGCTGTTATTGTCAGTTTAAATCCACGCGTTTATAAGTATCCATTTACTTCACCACATTATTTTATTCTAAGCAAGCAGCATCCATGCCATTTCATGATATATATATCCCTACTGTTTTCGATATGTTGCGCCGGTTTGTTGTTGGCTATTTTGCAGAAAATTTGCAATATATATTGCAGGAGATGGGGACCGCTTCGGCTGTAGACGCAAATGAGCGTGTAGTTTGATCTATTTAAAAGATAATTTAGTTATGCAACAAAAATTGCATATTCGACACGCCAGTGAGAATCGGCATGGAACTCAATTCCGAACACGTCATTAATAGACTTACCCAAAGAGACTAATGTCATAAACCAGATCATGGAAAAAACTTCGAAGATTGGGATGCTGGTTGTAGTCTACCCTTGTTAAATTTCCATGCCAGTACGAAGCAGCCCTCTTTATCGATGGTCATTACAAACATGGACCCTCCGTCCCACGGCCATTAGAAAAACTCTCCAGGTCTCCTTTCGGTTACCTGTAATATGATGCAATGTATTCTTTTCGTTACCAGCTACGGTTACATTTAATTTGAGTCAATCCGTTCTTCAGGCTCTTAAATGGTGCTTAATAAAATATATGTTATACTTCATTTCATAAATAACATGTTAACCGGCTTTCTATTTTGGATCTTTCGGCTCCGAAGGTTCACCCACTCAGGTCTTCAACATACTGAATTACAACGTATATCAAAGTTAAATTAATTCAAGTAAGTTCCATATATCGAGTCAGAATACGGTACAGATTCATAGCAATTAGCCAAGATAAATTTCAGTCGTAGAGGTACTACATGCTTGCTCAAGAAAATCTTGTGACAACTCATTCGGCATTCCAATGTTGCTGCTCGGTATATATTGTCGGTAATAACCACTTTCAAAACATACTTCTAGCAGACGAAATCGAGACCCATAGCAAGTGGAAATGCAGCGTTATTGATAACATTGCCTCGATCTGCTCCATTCACGAGGCAAAAGATCCCAACCCAACGGTTGTTCTCACAGACTGTTTCGTCTTGAGCGATGCCAACCTGACTGAGACTCTGCAAGCAGAAGTGGAGCAACTCCCGCCTGATTGGGCATTGGCACTTTTCAACCTGAACCGACAGACAAATATCGAAAAAAAAACCTTGCAGTGTGGAATCAGAGGTTACTTTTATCAGGATGACTCGGTCGATACTTTTCTTAAGGGATTGGCCGCTGTTTTTAGTGGAGAGATTTGGGTATCGCGCCAAATGATGGCGGATGTCATTCGTGATAACAGTTTCGAATACAAGCGGAACCTGCTTTACAGCCACACATGTACCAACGACCTGACCAAGCGCGAAGTTGAGATACTCGCTATGTTAACCCAAGGTGCCACCAACAAACGCATCTCCGATAAGCTGTGCATCAGCTCACACACGGTCCGGACCCACTTTAACCACATCTTCAGGAAAATCAAGGTGTCAAGTCGATTGGAGGCCTCACTCTGGGCAGCCAAAACCTTTTTACCTCAAAATCGTAAAAATTAGTAGACTCGCCTCCTCATACAAACGGCTTATCCTCCTCCATTTAATATCCCACAAGAATCGCCGAGTACCATCTCTGAAATCTTCCTGATTTCACATGTTATTGCTTAAGAATAATTGCATTAATGTGGTTAGTACTCCTTCTCGACCCAAAATACTACTTATCAAACAAACTGCGTATTTTGTCACAAAAAAATACGCCCAATAAATACATCCAATGATGTATTGCCCACAATTAAATAACCATTATTCTTAAAATGCTTATTATTAGTGTTTGTTGATAATAAGTTCTGTAGCTGTACAGCATGTTTGATTAATTAAATAAGGAAGGAGGTGTGACCTCCCACTTATTGCACAGATGTCAAAAAAACTTAGCAGCAAATTATAAAGGAAAGGAGGATGCAGTAGAGAATTTGGTTGGAAGAAAAGTTTCAAAGTGTTGTCAGTCAATCACTCTGGGTACAATAAATGAGCAAAGGAGAAATACTATGTTAAGAAAAGTTGTTGCCCTAATCGTGTTCTCAGCTTTCTTGCCGGGTGTATCATTTGCTGATCTTGGTGCCGGAACCGGTATAGCTGGTTCAAAGCATGATATGAATGCCGTAAGCGGTCTGACAAAAGATGCATTAGGAAGATCATGCGCTTTCTGTCACACCCCGCACAATGCCCAGGCAATCGGACTGGCCCCTCTTTGGAACCATCAGCCTTCAACAGTGGATCTGACAGCTTACAAATGGCAAGCTCCTGCCAACAAGGACGACATCACAATTAGCGACCCGCTGGTCGGTCCGAGCCGCCTCTGCATGGCCTGCCATGACGGCATAGTTGCTCAGGAGGCCCATGGAACCGCATCCGGAAGTGCAACCGGCACTAAAATGACTTCTCATTATACTGATGCGTTGGACGCAGATGCCAAGCGCTTTGTTGAAAACCTCGAAGTAACCCATCCAATCGGCTTCCTCTATGCCGATGCGGTAGCTAAAAGAAATAAAGATGCGGACTTTCCGGAGCTTGTAGAAGCTAGTAAAGGATTCATCAAAGGAGCCGTAGGCACGACCTTTAATACAAGGGATCGTTCAGTTAGTTTGACATCCAAGACAATCGCCCAAACCCTCTATAACGGTTACATGACCTGCGCATCCTGCCATGATGTACATAACTCCGTGAATGCCAAGCCGGAAGGTACACACGACTACAACTACTTCCTGTATGCCAAGGAAGAGGGTTCGGCAATCTGTCTCTCTTGCCACATCAAGTAAAGCCGTCCCCTCCATCGGAATGTGTCGATGACTTTGAGGCACTTAACCATAGTTAGTAAGTGGAATTACACGATTGTCCTATCTGAAAATGGAGAAATTTCTTCCGTGTGGTGTTTAGTAAAATTATGAAGAATATATTCACTTGCTGGAGGTGTTCAATGCAGACATTTAGTGATGAGATATTACAGGCAAAACTTGATACGAAGAATTGTATTACTGAAAGTATTACTAGCGAGCTATCGAAATGTTCTGAAAATAATAACGAATGTAAATATGGTCTCTATGCCGGCAAGACGTTCACCTATTGTTTGCATCCAGATCACATGAAATTCCTGATGTTATCCAACTAGAAACAGCTTCATTCACAGCAATACTCGAATTCCGATGTGAAATATGCTGATCTAAACTAGTTCAGCAATGACCCTTGACTTCCACTCAATCTTTCACCAAAAGGTTTGTGGGTCAGGGGTCATATCGTTTCTGTTGGCAAAACCAGGCGCCAAATGCTAATGACTTGTTATTGTCCGACTATAGGTGTTTCCCTTTCGGGAGAATGTGTTTTAGTTTATTCGAGCCATCATACAAGGTTTGTTTTATTAGCCCCCGCTTCTCTTTAAGATCCTTCTTGGAATCGTCTTCCTCTAGCAAGATTTCGGCTTCTCCGGCGAGTTTTTCGATTATTTCCGCCTCTTTTGGATCAGTCAGAGTTGCCATTTAGAACACCTCCCTTTTATGACTTATTCTTCATCTTTATGTTATCCCACAACTCCCAAAAAAACAATTGCAGGAGCTTGGTCAGTCGCCATCCTTAAGCAGTCCGGCTTTTCCTTGGGAACACATACGCAGGATAATATCCGCATGGTCAGGAAATTGTTTCAGCAACTCCTCCCGGCTTCCCATCTCGAAGTCGGCAAAGTCGAAACCTGGCGCTACGGTGCAGCCGACCAGGGAAAACTCACCAACTCCGGATACTTCAGCCCCAAACCAGCAACCTGCCGGAACGACGGCCTGATATGATTCATCTGATGCAAGATCAGTCCCCAGTTTTAATCTTTTATGCTCTCCATGCGGTGTAAGCAAATGAACCGTAAGTGTTGTTCCTGCATAAAAATGCCACATCTCATCGGACTTGATGCGGTGCAA